>Ga0302319_10015852_pt1 | contig 13932 bp, 15 predicted proteins | sample Bog_T0_2_FD_203319 | JGI IMG/M metagenome (GOLD analysis project Ga0302319, IMG submission 203319) | Peat permafrost microbial communities from Stordalen Mire near Abisko, Sweden - Bog_T0_2 | ecosystem: Environmental > Terrestrial > Soil > Wetlands > Peat | place: Sweden: Abisko, Stordalen Mire...
TTCAGCGCGACCAAAAGGCCAACAGAGCCGCTAATCGTATTTCGATCCAACCATTTCGGCTCATGTGCCGCTATGTCTTGCAAGTCTTCAAGGGTGCCGTCTGGTTTCATAGGTTTCACGCTATTTCGGGCAGGCCGCGCCACTCAAGGGGAAAGCAGGGGTGGAATTCTTGGAGCAAGGCTTCTCTGCCCGCTCGCCTTCCAAAAGCGTCCTGATTTTCCGAGCCGTCTTTTGCGTTGTCAGCGTGAAGATGGGTTGCAACGCTTCCACCTGTTCCGGTGTGAGCGCCATTTTCACAAGCTCCACCCTCGCCCGCGGTAAATACGTACCTCCTCTTCGCTTGTGTCCGCCGCCACTTGGGGCTTCTCCCTTAATTGGCTTGCCAGCAAATAGCCGTGGACAAGCTGCATTTTCTCACAGCCCCAAAATGGTTGTCCCGGTGGATTTGCTGCCACACGGATTCCATCGCCCCCCGCGCATTCGTTTTCTCCACAAGCTTTTCCGTCGTGAGTTGCCGCAAGAAATCCGCGCCCACGTTCCGGGGAAGGTGCCAGGGAGGGCCGTTCCGATCTTGGATGCGCCGGATAATGAACACGTTGCGGACCAAGGCGCAGCACATCGAGGTGTATTCCATCGATGAAGCTTTCCTGTCCCTGGAGGACTCGCAGGGTGAATCCTTCGCATGGGAACTGCGGGCGAGGGTCAGGCAGTGGACCGGTATCCCGGTCTCTGTCGGGATCGGGCCGACAAAGACACTGGCGAAACTGGCAAACCGCTGAGCCAAGAAGAATCCCCACCTCAACGGGGTGTTCGACCTTGCCGCAGTCGAGCCGGATGAAATCCTCCAGAGGATCGAATGCCAGGACATCTGGGGGATCGGGCGGCGGACAGCGGCGAAGCTGGCCAGAGCCGGGATCAAGAATGCGCTGGATCTGAAACATGCCGACCTTCCGTGGATCAGGGACAAGCTGGGTGTGGTCGGGGAACGCATCGCCCGGGAGTTGAATGGCGTCTCCTGCCTGGAACTCAAGGAATTGCCGGCGTCCAAGAAGGCCATCGCATCGGCCCGGTCGTTCGGACACCAGGTTGAATCCATCGAAGAAATTCAGCAGGCGCTCTCCACCTATATCGCCCGGGTTGCTGAAAAACTCAGGGCGGGATAACTGTTAGCCTCGCGCATGGTTGTGTCAGTGGAGACAAACCCGTTTAAGCCAGAATCACCGCAATACAACGCCAGCGCCTCGACTACATTCCTGCGCCCCACTGATCAGACCTCCGAGCTGATTTCATCAGGGATCGAACTATTGAGAAAAATATACCGGTCAGGTTTCCAGTATAAAAAAACCGGAGTCATGCTGACCGAGTTGATCCCGGGGGACCGGGCGCAGAGGTCGCAGTTTAGTTCGCAAATGAGAGGCGGTAAGCAAATACCCTGGCGGCGGTGTCGAATTGAACGGTTTGGCCGTCCTGCTGGAACTTCACTGGGGCTGCCGGGTTTCCGTCTGCGCCGACGGAGGTGATCGATTGTATTTTTCGGGCGCTCGCGGCCAGTTGATCCAAATGGAGATTCACTTGGAAGGCGGAGGAACCGGGCAACGGAGTTAATTGCCAGGACGCGCCGCCATAGGTCAGCCGGAAGGCGCCGTTCGTGGCGGCGGGACCGAAATCGACCAGTTTGTTGGCCATGTTCAAACGCTCGGCGCGCTCCGCCGCGGCGGGATCGGGCGGTTCGGGCTGCCAGCGAATGGCGGCAGGCTCGACTTGATTGGTTCCTCCGAGTGCGCGTTCCCCAGGGTCGGCGGCTCCCAGCATGCGCAGCCGCCGGCCGCCCACACCCGGATTATAAAGGCCGAAGCGGATCGCGAACTCGACAGGAGCGGAAATATTGGCGGGTACGGTGACCTCCGCAGTGCTGGAGAGCGTTCCCGCCGCGCCCAGCCTTGCCGAGTCCAGATCCAATGCGCCCTGGAACACGATGCCTTCTCCTTCGCTCCGCTTTTCATCGACAAAGTGGACGAATGGTTTGAAGCCGGCCGCCACGGGTTGCATTACCTGCCAGTCGATCCGGAGACGGAAGCGGCGGTTGCCGAGGTCGTCCACTCCAGTCACTGTCGCGAGCACCTGGCCTTCACCCTCGGATGCGTTCGCGGGGCGCGCATCCACAAACAAAACGCCCGGGCTCTTCGCATAGGCGGAGATAATTCCGCCGCGCCGCGTGATGTCCGCTTCGTTCCGACCGGCTTTGGCGATAAAGCCGAAGGAGGGCAGCGCCTGGCCCTCGGTGGTCCAATCGCCTTTTCCGCGATTGACCTGCGCCATGCCGCCATTGGAGAAGCGGGCGATCTGCCGGTGGATGTCATCGCCGGCGAATTCATCGGTGAGCATTTGGTCATGGGCCAGGGAATTGCAAACATCGTGCAATAACCAATAGGTCATCACGGCCCGACGCGAGAACGGGCCTTCGCACATTGGATTGCGGCCTCCCAAAACGGTGAGGCTCAGGTAATCGTCGCTGGCGTAGCCGTGAAGGATTTCATCCTGGCCGCCCGCGTAACGCGGCCCGAGCCCGCCCCCCAGCAGCACAAAGCTGCCATGGGATGCCATGTCGTGCCACGGGATGCGCTCGCCATCACCCGCCTGCATGCGCCAGCGGAAGAAGGCATCGGGCGCTTTGCGGTCCGGCAGCCAGCCGGCGTGATCCGACTCGCCGGCATCGAGATGGCCGATCAATCCGTCCTGGCCGGCTTCGCTGATGGTGGGCGCGTGATTGCCGAGGATTTCGCGGATGCGGTCGAAGGCGGCGCCCCAGCGGGCGGCAGTAACAGTCTTCGGGTAGAAACGCCCCAGGCGATCATAGAAATCAATCGGCGGCATGGCGCTGAAGACATCGACGAAATAAGCGGCGGGCGCGAAACCGGCTTTGACTTGCTTCAAGTTCGCCTCGAGCCATGGGCCGAACGCAATGGGCGACCAGCGATAGGACTGCGCCTCACGGCCCTTGTTGAACCACGCCTTCTGCGGCGTGCCGTCGGCATTGAACAGAATGTGATCGTAGGAAAAGCCGGTCGCGTCGGGATAAAAATCAATGTAGTTATCGTGCGGGCAAAAGAGGATTCCGTGGCGTTTGCAGGCGGCGACCAAGGCAAGAAAATCGTCCATGCTGCCGGCCGGCGGATAGATGTCTGGCAAACGGTAATCGTAACCCCAGCGCTGCCAGACGTGCTGCACGTACACCGCGTCGGTGACGCCGTAGCGCGCGGCCAATTCGATGTCCCGCGCATCCGTGCGGTAATCGCCGCCCCATTGATCGAGACAGATGCGACCGAGCAGGCTCGCGACGCCACCGGCGGGTTTGAAATCGGCGAGTGCGCGATAGACCCGCGCGGCGGCGAATGCCTGATGCGTGGATGGAATGAAGGAAAACGTCGCGTCATGGTGCGCGATCAAGGAATAGGCGCGCTGCTCCGGATCGACGTGAAAGCGGTCGGGAAAGATGTCGCTGGCCTGTACGAGGGAGAGGCCGTTTGTGAAATCCATGCCGACGTGACGGGTGGAGAGTGTGAAGCCGCCGGCCTGCAAGTCGAAGCGCGCGGGGTCTTGAATAACGTTGCCAAAACCGGCGTAAACGCGGCGCGCCAGGTCCGAAGCGGGTCCGATGCCCAACGTCGAAAAGCGCGGTTCTCCGCGCAAATCGCGGCGCGCGCCGGGCATCGAGAAGGCGATGCGCAATGCGCCCTTCTCCGCCCACACGGCGGCTTGCACGGCGAGCGAATTTTCGCCGAGCGCGACGTAACTTTTGATCGTGCCGCGCCCGGAATCGAATTGTTGTTCCACGCGTTCACAAGGCAAATTCGTACTGCCCGCGCCGATGTCCTGGCCGTCCACCTGCACGGTGAACCCGTCGAAAACCAGGCCGGCCCGGTCATCGACGAATGCGATGAAACTATCCGCGAGGCCGGAAGGGCCGGGCACAATCGCCGCGCCCGTCCTGCCCGCTTCGCTCTCGATTTTCCAACTCCACGCGAACGAGCCGCCATGCAATGCCTCTTTGGCCAGCTCCAACGCCTTTTGGCGGCGCGCGAGACGTTCGGCATCGGTCTCGGGTTTTTGCGGCGCGCCGGCGGTGAGGATTGGCTCGGCCCAATAGGATTGGTCGCAGGTGGTATCGTGCGCGGGGCCAGGGTCGGTCACGAGGCGCAAGGTGATTTCATGACCGGCGTAAGCGGAGAGATCGACGTGGGCTGGCTCCCATCGCTTCGCGGCGGAGAAACGCGTGAAGAGAGTTTTGAAGGCACCGCCGTCCTTGACGAGCACGCGATATTCCACGCCGTCGCTGGGCGGTTCCTGGACGGTGTTGTCGCGAATGGCCGTTGCGAAATCGAGCGCGATGGGCGCCCGGTTCGGCAACGCGACCCGGTAATCCGTGAATACGTCTCCCCATCCCTTGCGCCACGCCGGATGCACCGCAAGGGCATGGCGTTGATTCCCGCGATCGATGTCCATCAACTGCACGAGCGCGCCGGTGGTTTCATCAACGCCCTGCCAGCCAACCGGCTTCGCGGCTGGATTCACGCCCCGCACGGCGATAAAGGGCTGGAATATATTGGGCACATCGAGGCGCAGCCGGCCATTCGTTGGAAGCTTCAATGCCGGAAGATGATCGGGCGCCGGGCTGACGGCGACGGCAGCGGGCGATACGCTTACGATCAGGATCGCATGCGCGGTCATTTGCGCGGAGCCGTCGCGAAATTGCGCGAAGGCGTGGACGGGATACAACGCGGCGTAACTGCCCCTTCCGGGAATGACGTTAAACGAGAGCGATTGAGCGGACTTCGCCGCGACCGAAAACGTTTTCGGCAAGGCATTTTCGATGCACCAATCGTCGATGACACCGAGGCGCACAACTCCATAAAGTTCGGTTGAACCAGTGTTCGTCACCGTAACATTGATGCGCAGCGGCCGGCCTAGCGCCATCACTTCGCTGGGATTGGCAATCAACAAGGTCAACGGGCCGGCAGTGTCCCGAGGCGGCAAAAAGCCGAACGCGGAAAACACGAATAGGAAAATGGCGCTGAACGGGAGGAACTTTCGGAAACGCATTAACTCGGAATTTCCAAACTGAGTTCTTGCCCGCGGCTTGCGCGGGCGGGTTTTCGTGATTTTCCCTCCCATCCACGGTTTCACAAGCCATTTTCCGGTTCCCTGTGTCTTGATACCCGCGCCTGATACAAAAAAAAGAACCCGCTTAAAACAGGCTCCTTTTCCGCTCCCCGGCATCGAACCAATCCGCTTGCGGGCACAGGATTCACGACGTCTGACGATTACCCGGAGGAGCTGGAAGAAAGCGATTTTCAATGGCGCTCGCAGTCGACCCGGCAATTGAGGAACATGTCATCCGTGCCAGATGCTGAAAACTTCCATCACAGCGCATACGTGATCCTGCTCAATCCAGCAGTCCTCAAACATCCGTCCATTCAGCGCCTCAATCCCGGCCATCTCTTCACCCGGGTATGGCATCGTGGCTCTATAACAACCAACTGTGGCGGGAATATGCTGGTACCGATACCAACTCCAGATAGTAAATTCGCCGTTGTTGAGAAATGATTGACGAAGACCAATGGATCACCGGCCTCAAGGCCCTCGCGGATAGAAGCTGCCTCCGCATTATCCGGACTCTCCTGGATCAAGCCCTGACGGTAAACGATCTCTCCGAGCACCTGGGTATCTCGCCGTTCAACGTCTCGAAGCACCTGCGCGAAGCCGGGCTCGTCGAGCGCACGAAAATGGCCAATCGGCGGAAGTATGCCATCCCGAGCCGGCACCGGGGACAGTCTTCCGGGACAGCCGTACTGGATCTGAAATACCTGGTGTTCCGGTTCGACGAGTTGCCTGCCGCCTTAAAGGCCGTCCGCCGCGCTGGTCATCGCCGCAGATAGAACGTCCGGCTGGCGCCTAATCATCCCGGCTTCTCAGAGAACTTCAGCGGTACGGCGACAGCCCACTTCAACAGCCGGCGCTACCCCTGTTTTATCGCACTTTCTGCAAACGAGAATGCTGTACGTGGCACCCCTGTTGACGGTCGCAAGCTCGCCATCGTGAGCCTCAAACAGATCAGGCTCGAAAAGCTTCCCGCATTTTTTGCACTTGAATTGTAATTCTTCGGCCATTGGGAGCGCGGAAGACGGGGGCGATGACCGATGAGCGCAAGGTGTAAACGGCCCCGACGAACCGCCACACGAACTCATCGGGCACCTCAGTCCCTTGCCCGACTGAATTCGCACCCAGGTGCAGGGACCAGAGCCATTTCCCCTCACCGGTCCAGCGAGGGTCGCACCATGGGCCGGATATTGGCCTTTGCAACACGTTCCTGTGTTTATTTCACAGAGGGCGTCTTCACCATAGCTTTCGGCTATCGGGCAGACACCGAGGAGGTATTGGTCCAATCGGTGAGAGGGCCTGACACTCAGGAGGTTCGAGCCTCGGACCCTCGGAGCAGGAGCCATGCACAACACTGTCGAAGAATCCAAAACGTCGCCCCACAACCACAGCCACCAAGTATTGCGGAGCATCAAGCAGTTGTATGGAAAAAAATTGGCTGCGTCGGATGGCGATTTTGGCCATGTGAAGGACTTCTATTTTGACGATCAACGCTGGGTGGTCCGATACGTGATCGTGGATGCGGGATCGTGGCTGCCCGGGCGCCTGGTGTTGATCTCTCCGCATGCCTTCGGAAACTTCTATCAGGACGGCGACTGGCTGTTGGTAAACCAAACGCGGAAAGAGATTGAAAACAGTCCGCCGATCGAGTCGCAAAAGCCGGTTTCGCGGCAATATGAAGAGGAGCATTATCGCTACTATGGATATCCCTCATACTGGAACGGGACCGAATTGTGGGGAGGGGCTGGCTTTCCCGTGATTCCGAAGCCGGACCTCACGCAGCCCAATGAGGAAAGTCAGTACGTCCGCTCCACAAACGGCGAAGACCCACATCTGCGCAGCACGAAGGAAGTCGGCGGCTACCAGATCCAAGCCCGCGAAGGAGAGATCGGCCACGTCACGGACTTTATGATTAATGAGAAGAGTTGGGCGATTGATCACCTGGTGATCAAAACGGGCCAATGGTTCTTCGGCAAAGAGATCGCTTTTTCACTGAAGGACATCGACAGGATAAGCTACGAGGAATCCAAAGTCTTTGTGAATGTGATGCCGGATGCAATCAGAGGGCAATGAGCAGGGTATCGTGCGCTACGCGACTTATAGCCAATAGCTATCGAAAACCCTCGCGACCGCGGCCTGTCTTTCTTAGCGAACACAGTGCGGACTTGGGTGTGCATAGCTTTTCGATATTCGTCGGTGGTGAGCGCACTCCTTCCCTCCCGGGATGGAGCCCCACCAGCCGCCGCAACGTCGGGCCGTAAAAGGCATCCTGGCACGGTGGGATGTGACACCCACGGAGAGGCAGAAAATCAAGCGTACGTCGGAACGCTCGACGTTGATCGCTGGGGCGCCTAACCATTGCTCACGTCCTTGATGGCGATGAACTTCACCGTTAAACACACTTCTCGATACAGCTACAGCAAACCCGTGTTGCTCCAGCCGCACATCATCCGGTTGCGGCCACGATGCGACGGTATTCTACGGCTAGTGCATTTTGAAACTGAAATCGAGCCGAACCCAATCACGCTCTCGGCATGCCTGGATATCGAAGCGAACTCGGTTCTCCATGCGTGGTTTGGTGATCCCACGACACGGCTTACTATCCAGACATCCTTTGAGGTGGAAACCGCCCGCAGCAATCCATTCGATTACCTCCTCGCGGCGGCGGCTGAGACTTTGCCAATCGCGTATGGCGGCGAGTTGAGCGGCTCGCTTGCCGGGTATCTGCTGCGCGTCCACGATGAGGATACCGTCGGAAACTTTGGACGTTCAATCGCGGAAGCGGCCGGTGGGCGCACACTCGAGTTTCTCGGTGCACTCAACCGCGAGATCTACAGAACATGTCCCAATATCAATTCGGGAAAAAGGTGCGCCTTATCCGCCAGCGTACACCCTCAAGCATAGGCACGGCTCGTGTCGCGATGTCGGGATGCTCTTTATCGACGCATGCCGGGCGGTGGGCATCGCTGCGCGTTTCGTCAGCGGCTATCGGCACGGCAGCACCGGTCGTCAGCGGCGTTACATGCACGCCTGGCCGGAGGTCTATCTGCCCGGTGGAGGCTGGCGCGGCTATGATCCGACACACGACATGGCAGTCAACGACGAGTACATCGCGGTTGCGGCTTGTCGCGAACCGCTTGGTGCAACGCCCATCGATGGTGGTTTCCGGGGAACGGGCGCAACATCGACGCTGGAAGCGCACATTGAAATCCATTAGGCATCTAGGAAGTCGGGAAGAGGTTGCTGGCGCCCGATCGTCCCCGGGTGGTCGAGGAATGCCGACGATACGACTCCCTGAGGTCAGATCGTCAACGAGAACTGACCCAGCGAGAGGCGGATTGGCGGAGGAGGCAGGATCGGGGTTCATGACCCCGATGATCGTCACCGCCGGGATCGTCGCGGAGTCCGGTGTTCCTTCGCGAACTCTCCCCGCTCGGCTCGCATGTTGAACTCGGCGATTGCGGTTCGCGTGATGTATTGGCGACCGCAGATGTTCAACGTCTTCAGCCATCCCTTTTTCCTGTAGCGCCAGAGTGTCGCTGTACAGAGCCCGGAATCGGTGGCGAATTTGTCGAGGCAGATTGGCGGCATGGATTGCAGCTCGATCAGGGTCCGTTCGGAGAGTTCATTAATAATGTTGGCAGCTTAGGAATGGATCGATCCCGCCGAAACACCCGGGGCACGCTGCGATATCGAACCGGGAAGCCCCTCCGTTGGGGCATGCTCAACCGTAGGCAAGGAGTTGTCCGGTAACGCTTAGTTCAACCACGTTGCCCAATCGCAGACGGCCATTTCACGCATGATCTGAAGAATGTACGCACGCAGCAGCTCTCGAAGGCGCGAAATATAGACGAGCATCATGTCCAAGCAACGCGCCAACATCTATCGAGCGAAACAGTGGTTCAAAGTCCTCCAGACTACGGTGATGAAGCTCGTGCCCAGCCAGGCGGCCGGCGACGTCCCGGCGTTCACCTTCAGCGTCTATTCTCCACCTGAGTATCCAGCGGAGGAAAAGAGCTGACGCCTACCCTTCGATGAGCCGCGATTCACTGATTCGAGAACTTGCCGTGCGTTACGCCGTGAGCGAGGAAGCTGTACGGATGATCTTTCAGGCTTTCGAGCGCAGTTGTGGGCGGTTGGCGCAATTTTCTCATCCTGATCTTGGCGGTTACGGCCAGTGGATGCCCGGCATGACGCAGATCGGCGACATGTTTAATTACGCTCTTCGTGATCGCGTGGACCGGCTCTGTCAGCAGCTGAACGAATACATGTTTTCCGAAGTTGAATTCACGTCTGCAGATCGTCCCGAAATGACTGCAACCTTTAAACCAAATCCTATGAAACCCATGCACCCGATGTCCCCGATGAAGCCAATGTCCCCGATGAAACCGATGGAGCCAATGAAGGCGCCCGAGCGCTGGTGGCCGGAAGATCTCGGTGAAGCCCCGAACTCCGCCGGGGGACAGAACGAAACGCGCTATGCATTCTTCGGCGACAGGCAGCGCCTGGCTGTCGATACGGGCGACGGCAAAGTTTGCGTCTATGATACGGGGGACCATCGTATATCCGGCGTGCAGCAGCACCAAAGCGGCAGCGGACGAAAGACGACGTTCACGAGTCAGCACGGCGAGGTAGACCTGGCGACGCTAACGCCAGTTTAAGTGCCTCCGGCCGCAACCCTCCAACGTAGCCGGGGTGCGGAATCGATGGCATCCAAACCTCTATTGCTTTTCGCACATGGCGCCGGTGCCGGTTCTTGCCATTCGTGGATGCAGCACTGGGTGAAACTGCTCCAGTCCGTTGGCGAAGTCCGAACTTTCGTCTACCCATACATGCTGGCTGGAGGCAGACGTCCGGACCCCTTACCAAAGCTCATCTCATCTCACCGGGCGGCTCTCGATGCCCAACGCCGGCTGCACCCCGGTCGGATACCCTGCAACGGCTAAAGCTCTACCAACCCGCGGCGGCTCGCCACGGCGATGGCCTCCGTGCGGCTGAGAACATTCAGCTTGGTGAAGATGTTGCGCAGGTGCCCTTTCACCGTGGTTTCGCCAATGAAGAGGTTGGCGCCGATTTCCTTGTTGCTTTTCCCGCGTGCCAGCAGCGCCAGCACCTCAATTTCCCGGCCGGTCAGCGTTTCGCTGCTCACGCCTGCGGCCAGCTTTTCCAACAACGCCTTCGGTATGCAGGTCTCGCCGCCGCTCACCTGTCGGATACGCCCTTTCGTCCGGGTTGGGGCGACACAACAAAAGGATTTGCAGCAATTTACGACGAGTTAAGCCAGGAAATTCTTCTGGAAATCGGAAAGTTGAAGAATCAAGGTGTGATTGGTCAGCTATTCGTCACGGGTCACATCCTCATGGACGTTGCACGCCGCCCTGAGTGGCAGAGCAGCATCCAAGTAGAACATGAGCGAGTTGCGTGCAGGAGTGATCGCCGCCACCGCGATGACCAGATTCCGGTGAAAGATCGTCCGGGCTCGGATCGGCATTATCGGACGGCGCGGTATTCACGAACAATGGGTATGGCAATTGCTCGAACAGCTCCCCATGCCCCTATCCAAACTCGTTCTCAACACGCACCGTCCGAGTGGATATCTGCGCGCCGCCGTCGATGGCCCTTCGAATCGTGGTCGCCAGGGTGGGCGCGGGAGATGAGACGTTGGTTCCAAAATCTGAAGGTTTCCCAGAAATTGGCGCTGATCAGCATCCTTTTCGTGATGCCGGACTCGGTGATGCTCTATCTTTTCATCACCGCGATCAACGCGAACATCCAGTTCGCCCGCCTCGAGCAGAAGGGGAACGAGTATCAGCGCCCGTTGGAAGATCTGCTGGAGTTGATTCCCCAACATGGCCAGCTTGCGCTACAGGGGCTGGGCGGCCAGCAATCGGCGATGGAAGAACTTCCCCTAAAAGAAGCCCAGATCGAGAATACATTTGGGACCCTGGTAGGCGTGCACGCCCGCATCGGGGGCGACCTTCAATTTACCGACGAAGGGCTGGCCAAACGCAAACGGGAGCGAGCCCGCGTGGATTTGGTCAGGAAAGAATGGAACGACCTCGTCAGCCATCTCAGGGAGCTGACGCCCGCGCAATGCGCCGACCAGCATCTGCAATTGATTGCGGACATTCGCCTAATGATCACTCACGCGGGTGACATGTCCAATCTGATCCTCGATCCGGTCCTGGACAGCTATTACATGACCGATGCCACCTTGATGGCGCTGCCCCAGACGCAGGACCGGATGGCGGAAATGACGGGGTACGGAGAGGAGGTCCTCAATCAGACAACTCCTGGCAATCAAGAACGTCGAAAGTTCGCCATTTATTGCAGGATGCTCAAGGAGGACGACCTGGACCGGATTACCGACAGCGTCTACACATCTATGAATGAAAACCCGAATATCTACGGGTTCGATCCAACCTTGCAGCCGAGGGTGCAGCCTGCGCTCAACGAATATATTCAGGCCACGGAGAAGTTCATCGAATTAACCAATCGCATCGTCGATTCGCCAAATGGCGCCGTGACGGAAAAAGAGTATCTTTCAGCGGGAAATGCCGCCAGCGCGGCGAGCTTCAAACTCTGGCGGATCGCCGATCAGGAGTTGGATAAGTTGCTTCAAATCCGGATCGAATCTTATCAATGGCGAAGAACCAGAAGCCTGTTCGTGGCGGCCTGCGCGTTGATGGCCGCAATCGGGTTCGTCACATTTATCACCCGCAGCATCAGCGGCCCGTTGAAGCGGCAGGCGAACCAGCTCCGGACCGCGAACGATGCCTTGCAAGGCGAGATTGCCGAGCGCAAACGGGTGGAAGCCGCGCTGCGGACGGCGGAGGAGCAATATCGCAGCATCTTCGAGAACGCCGTGGAAGGCATCTTCCAGACGACCGTGGACGGGCGCTACCTCGTGGCAAATACAACCCTTGCCCGGATCTATGGCTACGATTCCGTGGCCGATATGCAGGCCAGCGTGACCGATATCGGCAGGCGGCTTTACGTCAATCCCCAACGACGCTCGAAGTTCCAGCGCCTGATCGAGCAAACCGGCGAGATTCATCAATTCGAATCCGAAATCTATCGCAAGGACGGAAGCGTGATCTGGATTTCCGAGCACGCGCGGGCGGCATACGATAATGCGGGCGCTCTGCTCTACTACGAAGGCACGGTCGAAGACATTACCGAGCGGAAACGCAACGAGGAGTTGCTTGAAAAGCTGAACAAGCAACTGATGGATACGTCGCGGCGGGCCGGCATGGCCGAGGTCGCCACCGGCGTATTGCACAACGTGGGCAATGTCCTCAACAGCGTGAACGTCTCCGCGCTGCTCATCACCGACCGGCTGGCCAAATCCCGCGTGTCGCACCTGGCGCAAGTCTCGGCGACCCTGCGTGAGAACGCCGATAATCTCGGGACATTCATCACGGCCGACCCGAAAGGAAGCAAAATTCCAGGCTTCATCGCGTCGCTGGCCGAACGGCTCAGCGGCGAACAGGCTGAGTTGTTGCGCGAGTCCGAGGGACTCTCAAGAAACATTGCGCATATCAAAGACATCGTGGCCGTGCAGCAGGACTACGCAAAAGTCTCCGGTGTGGTGGAAGTGCTGCCCGCCGCATCATTGGTGGATGACGCCCTGGAAATGAACGGCGCCGCATTCGACCGTCATCGCGTCGAGGTCGTGCGGGAATTCGACAGCGTTCCGCCGGTGCGGGTGGAGAAACACAAGGTGCTCCAGATTCTGATCAACGTGATCCGAAACGCCAAATATGCCGTGAGCGAAAGCCGCCGGCTGGACAAGTGCATCACGGTGAGCATCCACCGCAATGGGAACAATTGCGTCAAGATCGCCGTGGCCGACAATGGCATCGGCATCGCTCCGGAATTGCTCAAGCGCATTTTCGCCCACGGGTTCACGACCAAAACAGACGGCCACGGTTTTGGCCTGCACTGTGCCGCGCTCGCCGCCAGAGAAATGGGCGGCTCGCTCGCCGCGCATAGCGCAGGCGTGGGCCAGGGCGCGACTTTCACGCTCGAACTTCCCATAGACATCTCATCCGCCAGCTAAAACCCATGCACGCCACATTGACCGAAAACAGAGCCAGCGTCGCGGATCGCAACCAGCGGATTCTAATTATCGACGACAACACATCGATCCACGAAGACGTCCGGAAAATCCTTGGAGTCGGGTCGTCCGAAGACGCGGCGCACGACGAAGAAGCAGCCGCGCTTTTCGGCCTGGAGATTGGAACGTATAACGACGTTCCGTTCGAAGTGGATTCGGCTTACCAGGGAGAGGAAGGCTTCGATATGGTGCGACGCGCCGCCGATGAGGGGCGGCCCTACGCGATGGCCTTCGTCGATGTGCGAATGCCCCCGGGCTGGGATGGCATCGAAACGATCAGCAAGATATGGAGGAAGTATCCCGATCTGCAGGTCGTCATTTGCACGGCCTACTCGGATTATTCGTGGGAGGACATGATCCGCCAGGTCGGCAAGACAGACAGCCTGGTGATCCTGAAAAAGCCGTTCGACAACGTGGAAGTACTCCAACTCGCGCACACGCTCACTCAGAAGTGGACGCTCAGCAACCAGCTTCGCTGCCACCTCAAGAGTCTCGATGAGATCGTGGCAACTAGGACCCAGGAATTGCAATCGGCTAATACGCAGCTGCGGCAGGAAATGGATGAGCACGCGCAAGCCGACCTGGAGCTTCACCGTTCCGAGGAGCGTTTTGCGAAGGCCTTCAAGTCCAGCCCGATCCCCATGACCATCCAGGAG
>Ga0302319_10015854_pt1 | contig 13931 bp, 13 predicted proteins | sample Bog_T0_2_FD_203319 | JGI IMG/M metagenome (GOLD analysis project Ga0302319, IMG submission 203319) | Peat permafrost microbial communities from Stordalen Mire near Abisko, Sweden - Bog_T0_2 | ecosystem: Environmental > Terrestrial > Soil > Wetlands > Peat | place: Sweden: Abisko, Stordalen Mire...
ACTCATCTGATCCGGCAGGTCATTCCCGTTGATGTGATGTGCCCCGCCGCTGGACAGGGCGCACTCGCCATCGAAATTCGCAGCGCCGATTCCGAAACTCGCTCGCACCTTGCGTTTTTGAACGACGATGCGGCTCGCATCACAACAGCTTGCGAACGCGCCCTGCTGCAAAGCTTAGGCGGAGGCTGCCAGGTACCCATTGGAGCTTATGCGGAAGCTCACGAGAATCATCTTCATCTGGTTGCGATCGTGGCTCATCCTGTAACTGGAAGAGTGTTGCGGGCTGAAGGTGAAGGCGACAATCCCTTTCCGCTGGGAGAGAGTGTTGGCCAAATGCTGCTGGCGCGAGGCGCGGCGCAGATCATCCAAGAAGTCTATGCCAGCGGCGTGATTGCTCCGCAACAACCATGACCAAGCACGCGAATAAACCGCCCTTGAAAGGCTTGCGAATCCTCGTGGGACGAGCACGCCATCAAGCCGCAAAGCTTTCCGGCGAGTTGGAAAAGCTGGGCGCGGAAGTGATTGAAATTCCGCTGATCGAGATTCGCCCGCCGAAATCCTATGAACCGCTTGACGCTGCACTCAAACAAGCGTCCGCTTACGATTGGCTGATTCTCACCAGCGTGAACGGAGTTGAGGCGCTCTCGCGGCGACTCGAACAACTGAATCTGAAATCGAGCTCGCTCAAGCACTTGCGCATCGCCGCCATCGGTCCGGCTACGGCAAGGGACATAAAGAAACTTGGACTGGAAGTAAACATCGTTCCGAAGGAATATGTCGCCGAATCGGTAGTCGAAAGTTTAAAGGGCAAGGTTCGCGGAAAACTCGTACTGCTAGTGCGCGCCAGAGTTGCCCGCGATGTAATCCCGCGTGAACTGCGCAAACTGGGAGCGAAGGTCGATGTCGTCGAGGCGTATGAGACCGGCGTCCCGAAAACATCGCGCGCCGAACTGCGCCGACTCTTGAGCGACCTTCAGCGCCGCCCGCACATCGCGACGTTCACCAGTTCCTCGATGGCGAAAAACTTCGCCGCGCTGACAAGCAACCCTAGGTCGGGCACTCTGAGATTCGCGTCCATCGGCCCGGTGACAAGTGCCACGCTGCGCGAACTGGGCCTGCCGGTCGATATCGAAGCCCGCATCTACACGATCCCAGGACTGGTCGAGAGCATCGTCCAATCCGTACGCTAGACACGGCATCTGGCCCTGTACCTGCGTAACTCCCCCCTGTTATCGAGTCCTACTAACATCTTCTCGAAGAGATTTCTTATGCGACTTGCATCCATCGCGATAAGCTTGCTGAGCCTTGTATCAATCTCCGCAGGACAATCCCTCGGCGACTTCGCTCGCCAGCAACGGGCCCAGCAAGCGGCGGAAACAACGGACAGTCCCAAGGTGATTACCAACGCAGACATCGTCCATGACCCGGACGATGATGACAAACCGGTGCGGCAGTCTCACAGCCAGAATTACGCCAAGCCTTCCGCTGACAGGAGCGAGGCCACTGCCAAGATGTACAAGTCGCAAATTCTGGCGCAGAAGAAAAACGTCGCCAACCTGCAAAAGCAAATGGACGCGCTGAATGCGTCGGTTCACTACGCAACATCGAACATCGCGTACAACACCGCGCAGCACAATGAACGCCAGGCGGAGAAGCAGCAGCGCGTCGAACAGATGCGGCAACAGTTGGAAGCAGCGCAAAAGCAATTGGAAGAAATGCAGGAAGCCGCGCGCAGAGCCGGCTTCGGCAACGGCGTTTATGACCCGTAGAGCTTACTCCAGCGTGCAGCCGCAATTCGCTGGCGGCACGTGCGCCTTCAGAAAGTCCGAGACGCGCTTATAGGCGTCAATCTGATTTTCCACACGCGCGAAGCCGTGACCTTCGTTTTCATACATCTTGTATTCGACCACCCCACCACGCTTTTTGATCGCATCCGCCACTTGCTGCGCCTCGCTATGCGGACAGCGTGGATCATTCGCGCCCGCCAGCAGTAGCAATGGCGCTTTGATTTTCCCGATAAAGTTGATCGGCGAACGATCTTCGAATAGAGCCTTATTCTTCACCGGATCGCCCATCGTCGCCAAATCCGACTGCCGCAGCACTGGATCTTCATTCTCTATTTCGGTGAACCAGTTGACGAATGGAACAATAGGCACGCCCGCGGCCCATTCATCCGGCGCTTTGGTGACGCCCATCATGGTGAGGTAGCCGCCGTAGCTGCGTCCCATGAGTGCGACTTTCTTCGGATCGAGAAATCCGGTCTGCTTAATCCAATCCGCAGCGGCGATAACATCCTGCAAATCACCGCCGCCCATGTCGGACAAATTCGCCTGCTGAAATTCCTTTCCGTAGCCGGTCGAGCCGCGATAGTTCGGCGCAATTACCATGTAGCCCTGATTGACGATGTGCTGGATGAAACGATCAAACGAATTCACGGCTTGCGACGCTGGCCCCCCATGCACATAGACAACCGCAGCGTTCTGTCCGTTGCGCTGCATGTTGTAAGGAACATAGAGCAGCGCGGAAATTGTCCACTTGCCGTCCTTGCTGGGATAGTGGACCAGATACGGCTCAACCATATCTTCGGAGCGAATGCCGGCGATCAGAGAATGCGTAATCTGGTGGGATTTTCCGGTCGCCAATTGGTAAATCCAAAGATCGCCCGGCGCGTTGGGGCCGTTGTGGTAATACATCAGGCGCGAACCATCGCGTGAGAACGGAGACTGCCCGCCCGCTGGCTCATTCAGACCTCTGGGCAGCGGCATCATAGTCGTCTTGTTGGTGGCAAGCGTGTGCAGATAAATATTCGTGTCGCCGTCCACGTTCGCCGTCCACGTCAGAGATTTGCCATCCGGAGAAAAGCTTTCCCCGTGAATCTCCCACTTGTCCTTGGTGAGCCACGCGATTTTTTTCGTCGCGACTTCGAGCAAGCCGACGTTTTCATATCCGTTTGCCGCATCGGACGTTATCAGAACCTGCTTGCCATCGGGCGACACGTCATCGGCGCGATAAAGCTGTTCCCCGTCATGCGGCGTCAGCAGCGTGCTCTTAGCGGTCGCCACGTCGGTAACGAATACATTCGAATCCGTGCCCTTGGCCTGGCTCTGCGTATAGATGATCGACTTTCCATCTTTCGTCCAGATGGGATTCTCATTCATCCGATCATCCGTCGTGCCGGTTGTGATGTGCTTAATGTCGCGCAGAACCATGTCATACATATCAATCTCGTACACCGAAGAAGTCTTCGGCTTGACGGTGTAGGCAAGGTAGCGTCCGTCTGGAGACCAGGTCGGATCCTGCTCGGCGATCTCTCGTGTGCTGGTCAGGTTAACGACTTGCCCGGTCTTAGGCGAAACCAGAAAGATGTCCCACTGTTCGTCGCCATCGTAATCGGAAATGTAGGCGATCCATTTTCCATCGGGCGACCACGTCGGCTGCGTTTGCCGCTGATCGCTGACCGTCAATTGAGTGGGCCAGCCACCCTCCGCTGGCACCAGCCACAGGTTATTGCGACCGCTGATGTTGCTCACGAAAACGACCGTGTTGCCATCCGGCGACCACGATGGACTGCCCACCTGGCGCGTCATGTAGAGCTTTTCGATCGAAAGACTCTGCTGGCTCTGCTCCACCTGGGCGTTCGGTTTCACCGGAACCTGCTTAGGGTCGGTGATCGCTTTAGGCACAGGCAAAATCTGCGACAGGCTGACGGTACTCATAGCTAGAACGATAGCAAACTTACGAAAATGCAAAACTCCTCCGTACTCCAAATCTAATGGTATTTTTTAAATCCGAGCAAGCATCTCGCGCAGGACTTTTGGCCTACTGATGATCCCGCGCAATCACTTCGTCCCAAGTCTTTGTCTTGATAATATTTCCGTCCTTCAGCAGCTCCCGAGTGTACTTGTAATAGAAGTTCCCGCGATCCGTAGTCACCGATAAGTGACCTCTCCAAACAAGGGTTCTGTCCTTAAGCGCGAACGTGCTTTCTGCCTCGCCTTGTACCGAACTCTTTTCTGGATGCGCATCTTCAGCTTCATAAGTCATAGCCTCGGTGTCGTCTTCTTTGCCCCATGGAAATACGCTGCCATACTTTCCTTTCCAGTGGACCGTCGTCTTCTGCCGCGCCTCATCGCGCTCCACCGTCCAGTTACCCGGCCACGGAAAGCCGACAGTTTGAATATCTCTCCTCTCCTCTGACGGTTCAGGAGCAGCAAATGCAGGCGCGGCCACTCCGTGTAGAGGAGCGATGGGTAAAACTAGCCGGGAGCCGGACGCACCGCCAATCTCAAGAGCCGTCGTCATCGAAAACGGCGTGGGCAGTACCATCGGCCACAACGCATTCGAAATCGCGACACGAATCCGATGCCCCTTCGGAAAAACCCACGACGCCAAATGCATTTCTAAATCCAGCGAATAAGTTCTTCTCAGCTGCAAATCCTTCGGATCGCTCATGCCATCGCGCTGTGCGCCGTTCAGCCCAACTCCCGTGATCTGCGTGACCGTTCCATCCGGCGCGATGTCGGACAAGCGTGCAAACCAATCCGCCAGCGGCGCATCCGCGGACGCCTGCAACAAAGCTTGCGGACGCCCCAGCATTGCCAGATCCTCCTTCAGCGGCGCTGAATCGTAAACCAAACTGAACGCGTCCACCGGACGCTGATCGCTCCACAACTCCCCCCACCAAAATCCTGCGCCCACGCCAACCGTCGGAATGTACTTCAGCCGATGCGTAGCCGTATCGCTAGCGGACCTGTCCAAGGTATGATTCGTCTGCAAAAACCACGTCGTGTTCTTAGTCTCAGGTGGCGGCCATGAATCTTCCTTACGCCACTCTCCGGGAACACTTTCCAAGTTCGGATCGGGCGGGTGCCAGTGCTGCATGTAAATCACCAAGCGGGGATCCTGCAATACTCCAGTATCGCGGCCCTTTAACCAATAATCCCACCACCGCACCGCCTGATCCCGCCACTCGATCTGCGGACCCGGCACAGCGTCATTCGGATATGTGTGATTCCACGGGCCAACAATCGCCTTGATCGGCGCCTTCGTCTGCATCAGCATGTCGGGAATGCTGTCACGATAGCCATCGAACAATCCGCCAATCAGAAAACAAGGAATTTGAATTTCGCTATACGGCTTGACCACGCTACGCCAAAACTCCCCGTCTCGCTGATGTCTCAAATAAAGCAGAGACCACGGAGGCGCATCGAAGCGCGGACCCAGCACTCTTTCGTCGAGCGTGTAGTCGGGGGCTCCTGTCCAGCCTTCAGCCATATCCATGTTGAGTTCAAACTCATCCACGTGTGCCATGCCGTCGATGTAGTGAACATCGTCATGGAATAGTTCCGCAGTAGCGTCGACCGCCAAGATCGCCTTCAATTCCGGCGGACGCCGCATCGCCATCTGCAGAGCGCTGAATCCACCCCATGAAATTCCGAACATGCCAACATTCCCGTTCGACCAGGGCTGCGTCCCCAGCCAGTGAATGACTTCCTCGCAGTCGGCCTGTTCCTGCGCGGAATACTCGCGCTCCGGCGGCGCGCCTTGGCTGGCACCGAATCCGCGGATATCGACACGTACGCCAACATAACCACGCCGCGCAAAATACGCATGCTTCCCATAGTCTTCTGCCGCCGTGTCATCGTCCTTGCGATAGGGAAGATACTCAAGCAGAGCTGGAAATTTCTCGCCCGCCTTGGCGCCATCCGGCATATATAAAGTCGCGGCCAAGTGGACGCCGTCTTTCATCGCGATGGACTCCGTTTGCATGCGGACGCCGTATGTCGGCGGCGATGGCGGCTCCGCGGCAAAAGCGGCGCAGCTCGCCAGTAAAAACAGGAAGATGTAGGCGCGAGCATCCCCGCTCGTGAGAGTGCCAGTCCGAAATGTATTCTGAAGCAGCGCTTTCAATGTGTCGTTCTCAAAATCCGTCCGCGGGCAAGACGGAATTATAGACCTCAGAGTATTAGCTCAATCATGCACCCCTCCGGATTTCAATGCGCGAGCTGCGGCGAATGGAACGAAACCGTCGTCGACGAAAGCGCCGGCAGCCGCCAATCCTATATCGAGGATTGCCAGGTCTGTTGCAAGCCGAATGTCCTACGGATCAGCTATGACCGCGACAGCAAAGCATTTGTGATTCGTGCAGAATTGGAATAAGGTTATGCGCAAGCAGCTTCAGGCAAGCGAGATCTAACATGAGCATGGCGAGCTACAGCGCACCCGGACGCATGGTGGCGCACAACATGGTCACCACGCAGTTTGAATTGGATGGATTCAAAGTCACGCGCACCCTGGGAGTGGTGCGCGGCATCGTGGTCCGTTCGCGCTCCATCTTCGGCACCATCGGCGCTGGATTGCAGACCATTCTCGGCGGAAACATCACGCTGCTCACCAATCTCTGCGAGAAGACGCGAGCCGAAGCCTTCGACCTCATGCTGCAACACGCCGCTGAAATCGGCGGCAACGCCGTGGTGGGCGCGCGTTACGACGCCACCGAAGTGATGCAGGGAGTCACCGAGGTCCTCGCCTACGGAACCGCCGTCTTCGTCGAGCCGTCGAAGTAACGTGCAACTCAGGCAAGCTCTCACGTCGGCCATCGAATCGCTTACCGCCGCCAGGGTCGGATCGCCACGACTCAACGCAGAAACTCTCTTGATGTTTGCTTTGGAATGCGACCGCGCTCATCTTTATTCCCACCCTGAACGCGACCTCACTTCACAAGAGCTCGTCCGCTTCAACGAAGCACTGACACGACGGCGAGAAGGCTGCCCCATTCAATACATCACCGGCCATCAAGAGTTCTGGGGACTGGACTTTCTCGTCACTCCCGCTGTTCTCATCCCGCGCCCGGAGACGGAACATCTGATCGAGTCCGCGTTACCCCGAGCTAAACAAATTGCACACGCACGCATCGTGGATGTGGGAACGGGTTCCGGCTGCATTGCGATCACCCTGGCAAAAGAATTGCCCGATGCCGAAATCAGCGCGACGGACATTTCATCCTCCGCACTTTCGCTTGCTCGCGAAAACGCGCAGCGGCTCGGCGTCGCGAATCGCATTCAGTTTTACGAAAGAGATCTTCTGGCCGGATTCCCAGCAGCCAGCTTTGATCTCGTCATTTCCAATCCGCCCTACGTCGGCGAATCCGAGGAAGACGCAGTGCAGCTTGAAGTCCTAAAATTCGAGCCTCGCCACGCTGTATTCGCCGGCCCCTCCGGCACAGAAATCATCGAGCGACTAATTCCGCAAGCGCAAGTTGCGCTGACACCCGGCAGTTGGCTACTCATGGAGATTAGCGGAACTATTTCCCCTAGAGTAAAGACGTTATTGTGCGATTGGGATGAAGTAAGGATTACGAATGATCTGCAAGGAATTCCGCGGATTGCCGCCGCGAGGAAACCAACTAACGGACCAGCCACTCCGTCAGGCGATGCATATCAATCAGAATTGTGCTGTAGCCTGCCCCAGCGAGAACCGCAATCACGAATAACGGCGCCGTCACGACCATCCAGCGAGTGCGCTGGGCTTCGTGCGAACGCTTGTCCCAGGAAACCAACCGCTCGATGCGAACACTAAGTGCCGTCGCACTGTGCAGCAAACCGGTCGTCAATCCTGCAAACTGCACCGGGGCCAGTCGCGACAACTTTATTAACGCCGAAGCCAGATCCAGGGCATCCTGCAATTCGGTCACGGCAAAATCGTCCGCACCCATCTCCGCCGATTCCGACCAGGCCTTTTCAAGCGCCGCCATACCTGGGAAATATAGCGCTCGGAAAACAAGTTTCTTGAGGTTGTCGAAACGCCGCACATGCGCCATCTCATGCCGCAAGGCTCCGCGCAACTCGTCTTCCGACAAAACATTCACCGCAGCGCCGGAAACCAGCACTTTCGGAGAACTGATTCCCGCCACAGTCATACTGGGAGCGTGCGGGCCAGTCTGGATCACCGGAATTTCTCCCGCTTCAAACTTCTTGGAGGTCAGTGAGCAAGATCCGTCCAGCCACTCAGCAATGGTGCGCTCACTGTTCCGCTGAGCGACGATCGCCCGCACGACGCCGAACGCGACGCCCACAGCGCACACAATCGCCAACGTAACCGGTGCCGTTCCCACCGGCTCGTCGCCCGCACGCGGCTACAGCAGCCAGAACGACGGAATCGTGATGAACACGGTGACCGCGCACGCCGCCAGAAAAGGCATTACGCGCAAACAAAAAAGAAAATTCGCGGAGTCGGACGCAGAAGAATTCTTGAACCATGAGTCCAGCCCCTTCCAGAAGCGCACGATCAGAAGGGAAAACGCCAAATACACAATCAGGAAAATGGCCAGCGCCACTCCGATGCCACGCGCCGCAAACATCAGCGCTTCTCCCGAACCTGCTTCAGCTCTGCCCGTTTCGCATCGAGCAAGCGCTGTAAGTCATCCAGCAGAGCCGCATCGTGTTCGCTCACTGCTTCGACGAAATACGATAGCGGAACCGTCGCTGCGCGACTGGAGCTGAGCAGATGACGAATCGTCTCTCCCGCAGCCGCCGCTTCCAGCTCTTGCTGCGTGAGTGCTGGCGAATAACGGAACGCCCGTCCCTCTGGTTCCCTATCCAGCAGCTTCTTCTTATACAGACGATCCAGCGTCGTCATCACCGTGGTGTAGGCCTGCTTCACCTTGCGATCTTCCACCAGTTCTCGCACCGTCGCATTGCCCCGCAGCCAAAGCAGCCGCATCATCTCGGCTTCCAATGGACCAAGCTGGCTCTTGGGCGACGGTCGCAACAGATTGACGATTTTCTTCATAAGCTTGGGCGGCAACTTTATTCTGACTTCCCAAAACTATTCCTCGAACGCTCCCGAGCGCAAGAGAGAAGAAAGTTTTTTCACTCGACTGCGACTACGACCGCTGGTAGTACGCGCTCCCCAGCAGTACTCTCAATTTTCGCCGCTAGCTTCCCTGTCTTGAGGTTCCGCGGCGAACAAGTCGCAGCCAGCGGAAGATTCTCCCACTTCAAACTCTTCCGTTTGGGACAAACCTGGTCGGGTAAAACTAAAATGATTTTCACAAGCTCGCAGAAGTCGAAGCTGGCACTGTCCGTTCTTATTTTGATCACTGGCATCTTCGCCCTCGGGCAGGATAATCGCGGCAGCCTTCGCGGCGTCGTTCAGGACGCCAGCGGCGCGCGCATCGCTGCCGGCAACATTCAAATCGCCTCGGATACTTCTGCCGATCAGCGCAACCTGACCACCGACAATCGTGGCGAATTTCGCGCCGACGGCCTGCTCCCGGGAGCCTACATCCTGCGCGTCAACGCCAGGGGGTTCGCATTGGCCGAGTCCAAAGTGATCGTCGTTGTGAGTACCGTGCGCGACCTCAGCGTGACGCTTCGTCCCGCCGTGCCGCAGGAACAAGTCAACGTCGAGGATCGCTCTTCCTCCATCACTACTCAGGCTTTGGATCTCGCCAGCGCTGTCCATCAGACCGCTGTCTCGCAGAGCGACTTGCGCGAACTACCGCTAGCCGCGCGCAGCTTTGCCAATATCGCCTACCTGGCTCCCGGAACTGAGCCAGTCGAGCCATCCGACCCGACGAAGGCCCGCATCACAGCAGTCTCCACCGGAGGCAGTTCAGGCTTGAACAACGAACTCTCCGTCGACGGCGGCGACAACTCCGACGATTACATCGGCGGATTCCTGCAAAATTTTTCGCCCGACACGATCCAAGAATTCGCCATCCGTACCGCTCAAGAAGATGCCGACACCGGTGGCACAACGGCCGGATCCGTCGTCATCACGACCCGCCGCGGCGGCAACGAATGGCACGGCGACGGCGCATTCTATGAACGCGCGGCCGATCTTAACGCCCGCTTCCCCATTGAGAATCCTGCGCCCAATCCGAAGCAGCCCTTCTCGCGGCAGAACTATGTCGGCGCAATCGGCGGACCACTCATCAAAGACAAACTCTGGTTCTTCTCTTCGCTGGAATACGTTCACGAGAACGCCAGCATCGCCTACAGCCCGGCCAGCACGACACAATTCGACGCACTCGCGCAGCTCGCTTCGGAAGGCCTCATCCCGGGAGTGAGCTCGATCGCAGTTCCGCAAAACGTGCCAATCCCGTTCCGCGATTACATCGGCTCCGTCCGCTTCGATTGGACGCAGTCGCCCAAATCGCAATGGTTCTGGCGCACTTCCGAAGACAGTTACCTCACGCGCAACGCGCTGGTACAACAAGCCACCCTGCCTTCCACCGGACTTACTACGCACAACAATTATTGGAACTCGGTCATCAGCAATCAATATCTGTTCAGTCCGTCGTGGCTGGGCACGTTCGTGTTCGACGCCAGCGAACTGCATCTCACGCAAACCCGCAACTCCGATCTCGGCTTCGCTCTCGCCTTTCCGTTCAGTTCGACTTCGCTGACCGTCTCCGGATTTGAAACCTACGGCGACAATCAATTTGCCACGCCGATCACGCTATTCCCCGCCATTCGCAACCAGGAAAAATATCAATTTCGTTACGACGTCACCCACACTTCCGGTCGCCACGCGCCCAAATTCGGGATTAACTTTATCCACGAACCTGTGCTCAGCGGCGCTTTTGCCGGCAATCAAGAGACGCTGTATACGTTCCCCAACGACCCCACGTCCTACATCGGCAATCCCGCGCAATTCACTGCCGATCTCAACGCCGGAGCCTCGACCACACCTGCCAGCAATGGCACCTTCTCGCAAAACGTTCAGCGCCTGTCGCTCTATGCCCAAGATTCGTGGCGCTTCACGCAGCATCTCACCTTCAACTACGGGCTGCGTTACGAAACCACGTTCGGACTCTTCACCGCCTCCGGCAACAGCCAAGCCGACAATCCTGCTTTTCTCACCTTGCAGGCTCTGCAAATTCCTCTGCTGAAGGGCACACCCACCGACGATCACAAACAGTTCGGACCACGCCTCGGCTTTGCCTACGCTCCGGGCAACAGTGGCAAGACCGTTTTCCGTGGCGGCTTCGGTCTCTTCTTCAACGACCTCGCGCAGAACGGATGGGTCACCGCGTTCCAAGCTGTGAACTCGCCCAACGGAACTTGCACCGACGTCAATCACGTTCTCACCGGCGCAGGATGCATTCCAGTCGGCGGCTCCGGCAACATCATCGATGGCGGATACAAGACCCCGTACTCCATCCACACCACCGGTGGCGTGCAACACGCCTTCGACGAGCATTGGACGATTAGCGCCGACTATACCCATGAGCAGGGCAATCACGGCTACCGCGCTTATTCATACACGCCCGGCGTGAACTTGTTCTCGCCCGACCCCGCAGACCAAGGCAACGTGCCTGCGCTCAACGTCTTCCACTCCGACAATCGCTCCAGCTACAACTCACTCATGCTGCATCTGCAAGGCAACTGGGACAAGCGCTTCAGCCTGGTCGCCAACTACACGCTCTCCCGCGCGCAAACCTGGGGATGCGTTCTCGGCGAACTCTTCGATTACGTGAACGGCGTGTGCAATCCGCTCAATCCCTTCGGCCCCGGCGACTATGGCCCATCCGGGGAAGATGTCACGCACCGCTTCGTGCTCGCCGGCCTCGTATTGCTTCCCGGCGGTTTCGAACTCTCCACCATCACGCAAGCCGAGTCGGCTCGACCGCTCACGATCACTCTCGCCGATAATAGCGGCCGCATTTCGGTCAACGGCGTTCCCGAATCTTTGGACGAAGTGCGCGGCACGCCTTACATCCAGGCCGATCTGCGCGTGAGCCGTCCGTTCAAAATTAAAGAGCGCGTGAGTGTCATGCCATTCGCTGAATTCTTCAATCTCTTCAACCGCAACAATCCCGGCGCGAATTACGTCACCAACATTGCCGTGCTGCCCGTGCCCGCAGCCCAAGCCGCAGCCGGAAACATCACCAGTCTCTGCGCCAACTCCGCCTGCACCGCAACCACTCCCATTACCAGCATCAACCAGTTGCGCCAGCCCGGCGGAGCATTAGGAGACTTCTTCGGCCCCGGCACCACAGTAGGAATCCCCTTCGCCGCGCAATTAGGTGTGCGCGTCGACTTTTGAGGCGTTTGTTCCGCAACGAGTGAGAGCAAGACAAACTAAATTGCGCTAGACATACTTCCCCATCCGAACGACGGGTAACCCTTCACCGTGCGGCAGCGGCACAGCCATCCGCTCTAATTCCGTGTAGCCCTTGACCTTATAGAACTCGACGCCGCTCAACGTCGCCGCCATTTCGAGGCGAAGAAATCCTTCTGCTTTCGCCGCAGATTCGCAGCCTTCCAGGATTAAGCTGCCAATGCCTCGCCTTGCCCACGAAGAATGCTCGAATCTTAGCCGCCTCGCGCCCTGCGTACTGGTCGCCGCCGCAGAGAGTTCTGCGTTTGCTCCAACCCCCGCAGGCAACGATCTCGCCTTCGCACTGAGCGACAAAATACGTTCCATCGGCGAGGAGTTGGCTATCCACGCCGTAGACCGCCGCAAGAGCACCTTCTAATTGCTCTGGCGAGTAGTCGCCAGCCTGCAATCCTCGCACCGACGCCTCGATCAGCAGTCTCAGCCTTTCGATATCGCGATCTGTGGCCAAACGTAGATGAATATTCACAAGCTTTAACTCGCGCCACCCAGCGGCAAAACCTTCACTATAATAGGGCTTCCATGTCATCATTCGCCCCGGTAGACGAGCAGCTTGCCTACATCCAAAAAGGCTCGGCGGAGATTATTCGCCTCGCCGAACTTCGCGCCAAGCTGGAAAAGTCGCGCGCCACAGGAAAGCCACTGCGCGTCAAAGCCGGCTTCGATCCCACCGCGCCCGACCTGCATCTCGGCCATACCGTGCTCTTGCGCAAGCTCAAGCATTTTCAGGATCTTGGTCACACCGTGATTTTTCTGATCGGCGATTTCACCGGCATGATCGGCGACCCTACGGGGCGCTCGGCGACACGTCCCCCGCTAACGCCAGAAGACATCATGCGCAACGCCAAGACCTACATGGCTCAGGTTTACAAGATCCTCGATTCGAATAAGACCGAAACCCGCTTCAACAGTGAGTGGTTCAACAAAGTCACCTCCGCAGACTGGATTCGCCTCGCCGCCAAATTCACCGTCTCGCAAATGCTGGAGCGCGAGGACTTCCATAAACGCTTTCAGGAAGAGAAACCCATCGCCCTGCACGAACTACTTTATCCGCTGGCGCAGGGCTATGACTCCGTAGCTCTCGAAGCCGACGTCGAACTCGGCGGCACTGATCAGAAATTCAATCTTCTCGTCGGGCGCGAGTTGCAGCGCAGCTACGGCCAGGAGTCGCAAGTAGTACTGACTATGCCGATTCTAGAAGGCCTCGACGGCGTGAACAAAATGTCGAAGTCGCTGGGCAACGCCATCGGCATTCACGAGCCGCCACTCGAAATGTACGGCAAGGTGATGAGTATTTCCGACGCGATGATGTGGCGATATTACGAGCTACTCACCGACCTGCAAGTTCCAGAAATCGAAAGGATGAAAATCGAAGCGCATCCCATGCAAGCCAAGAAAGACTTGGCGCGGAGAATCGTGGCCGACTTTCATTCCGCAGAGGCCGCAGCGAAATCTGGTGAAGACTGGGCCAAGCAGTTCCAGAAGGATGAAAGACCTGAAGCGATCGAGCTTGTTGAAATTCCCTTCAACGACATTGGCGGAGCAGACGGCTCAGTCATGGTCGATAAGCTCGTCAGCAAAGCTGGCCTCGCCTCATCAGTGACGGATGCCCAGCGGAAGCGCGAACAAGGCGCGGTGAAGATCAACGGACAGAAGGTCGATCTTCCAAAACTGCATGTTGATCGGGCGGTGAATTTAGAGGTGAGAGTGGGGCGCCAGATGAAGTTGGTGCGCATAATCTCCCCAGGCTCGGATCTATCCGAGGCGCAATGACTTTCGCGTTCGCCGCCATCCTCGCCCCGCAC
>Ga0302319_10015857_pt1 | contig 13928 bp, 12 predicted proteins | sample Bog_T0_2_FD_203319 | JGI IMG/M metagenome (GOLD analysis project Ga0302319, IMG submission 203319) | Peat permafrost microbial communities from Stordalen Mire near Abisko, Sweden - Bog_T0_2 | ecosystem: Environmental > Terrestrial > Soil > Wetlands > Peat | place: Sweden: Abisko, Stordalen Mire...
GCCGGGATGATAGAAAGCGACGCTGCCCGGCGAGTGGCCAGGAATATGGAAAATCTGGAACTCCTCACCCGCGCAGAGAAACTTCGCCGCGCCCTGCTCGGGAATTTCGTAATTCAGCACATGGGAAGGCGAGCGAGGGGGCGGCACCACGCCGAACATCTTGACGTAGGAAGGGTCAAGCACCAGCTCCTCATCGGCCTTGTGCACGTAAACCGGGCAATGGTAATCCTCGTGGATCAGCACCGAGTCCCACATGTGGTCGAAGTGGCCGTGGGTCAGCAGCAGCGCCACCGGCTTCAGCCCCGTGCGCATCAATTCGCGCGCCATGCCCTCGGGCGCATCAAAACAGATGACGCCTTCTTTTCCCTCCAACAAATAACCGTTGGTTGCCAGGTCGCCTCCTGTATAGACGCGCGGTGAAATCATAGTTATTGGACGCTATCGGGTAATGAAGTGTTCGATTGTGTGTCGGATGTAATGTTCGTCGCACTATTTGTAGCAGAAGTCGCGCCGGATGCCGAGCCTTCCTGTGCCCCCGGTTTTTTCCCGGCGCGCCGGGCGGCCGCTGCGAATTGCAACCGGGCTTCGCGAATCTCCTCCGCATAGGTCGCCGAAGGATTGTCCCCCGTCGCATCGACTGCGTGGCGGGTCGGATACACCGTGTAATCAAGTGAAAACAGCCCGAACCGAGGCGCGAACGAGCCCCACTCATAGTTGTCGAAAAGTGACCAGTGGAGATAACCGATCAACGGCTGGCCCCGCTCGACGAGCCGATTAACCACCCGGATATGCTCGCGGAGATACTGGCTGCGCGCCAGATTGTCCCGCCGCCGGAAAGGGCTGTTATTCGGCAAACGCCGCAACGCCATGCCGTTCTCCGCAATCAGCAGCGGCAGACCGTAGCGGCCCAGATGCTTCACGAAGAAGGCGAGGCCCTCGGGCAGCATCCGCCAGTCCCACCACTTGCTGGCCACGCTCTCCAGCACCCAATCGCGGAACGAACGCTTGCGCGAATCGAAATCGTGCCAGGTCGGCCAGCGCAGGGCGTGGGCGATGAACGGGTCGTAATAGTCGAACGCAATGTAATCGAGCGGCACCTCCGCGCGCTCGTAAAGCACGGCTATCAACCGATCCCACACCGGCGAGTTGAATCCTTTTCGCGCGAAAAAGTGATGTAGCCGCTTCAGCCATTGCCCGAGAAAATAGCGCGGACCGTGCATGGGAAAGAGCCGCGCCGCATTGAAGCGCGCGTCGAAGGCGTGCGCCCGCTCCACCAGGTCCTCGCGCAGCAAATGACGCGGCACCTTGCGTGAGGGCGCGAACATCATGTCGATCATCGCCGTGTCGTTCCAGTAAAGGTCGCTCGCGTAGTTGTTGAAGCTGACCATTGGCTTGATGCCGGACCCGGCGTAGAGCTCGTGGATCAGCCGGTAGGCGCGCACGTGGGCCTCGAGCAGCGTGGCCAGGCATTTCGTCGTCGGGGCCAGGCCGAGGGAACCGCTGCTGGGAAAAACGCGGATCGAGTAATGATTCAATGCCAGCAGGTTTGGCTCGTTGATGGTGATGTACCAGCGCGGCGGGGCGCAGCCGAAATCCTCCGGGAGCGCCTTGAGGAGGTAGGTGATCGTGCGCCTCACGAAAACGAGAAAGTGATCGACCGTTTCCGGTTTCAGCCACGCATCGAGCCCGAGCCACGCGGGATGCACGAAGTGATGCAGCGTGATGATCGGTTCCAGCCCGTGCGCGCGGCAATCGGCGATCCGCTGCGCGTAGCTGTAGAGCGCCCGCTCGTCGAAAGGCGGCGCTTCCGCGCCGGCGGCGAGGCCCTCCTGCGCGCCCAGCACCGTGGCCGGCTGCACCCGCGACCATTCGATGCTCATGCGAAAGGCATTCAACCCCATCTCGCGGCACCGCTCGAAATCCTCATGGGCCAGCGTCCAAAAATCGGACGTTCGTCCCGAAGGCACCACATCGCCCTTGCTCTCGGCCCACGCCCAATTGTTGAGCGGCTCGCCGGGACCGTTGTACCCGCCCTCCGCCTGGTACCCCGACGTGGCCACGCCCCAGAAAAAAGTCTCGTGAGGCCGGAAAGGGCCGGGCAGCGACGCCGTCTCAGTCGACACATCCGGCTCAAGCCCTTTCTTCACGGACGAAAGGCGCCGGGTGTAACCGCTCGGCAACGACATGCATACAGTGTAACCGGTTTTCCGCGCCTGCCAAGTTTTCGCGAGTGGGACTTTCGGTGACGGGCTTGTGTTTGCTGGATATTTCCGCAGAGACCTCCATTCGGGCTACTTGCGTCCGTCCATTTGCAAATCACTTGCAACGGTGTAGGCTGGCTCATGAACGTCCAGTTGATCAACGACTCGCTCACCGAGTCTTCGTCCTTTCCGTCGATCACTCCCGCGTCAGATGGGGAGTTGCTTGACGCTTATTCTCACGCCGTCACCTCGACCGTCCGCCAGGCCGGCCCCGCCGTCGTGCATATCCAGGCCCACTCCGAAAAGCAGGGCAGGGGAGGCGCCGGCTCGGGCTTCCTCATCTCGCCGGACGGATTCGTCATGACCAACAGCCACGTCGTTCACGGTGCGGACAAGGTCGTCGCGCAAACGCCCGACGGCCGCGAGTCGCGCGCCTTCGTCATCGGCGATGACCCCGACACCGACCTCGCCGTCCTGCGTATCGACCTGCCCGACCTGCACCATCTCCGGTTCGCCGATTCGGACAAAATCGCCGTCGGCCAGATCGCCGTCGCCATTGGCAATCCGCTCGGCCTCGACAACACCGTCACCGCCGGAATCGTCAGTGCCCTCGGACGCACCTTCCCCGCGCGCACCGGACGGCTCATCGACAACGTCCTGCAAACCGACGCCGCCCTCAACCCCGGTAACTCGGGCGGCCCGCTGTTGAACACGCGCGGCCAGGTGATCGGCGTCAACACCGCCATCATCCCGGCGGCGCAGGGCATCTGCTTTGCCATCGGCAGCAAGACGGCGGAATTCGTTGCGAGCTGGCTGATCAAGGAAGGCCGCATCCGCCGCGGTTACATCGGCGTGGCCGGACAGGATATTTCCATTCATGAACGCGTTGCGCGCTTTCATCAACTGCGCCAGCGTTCCGGCATCCTCGTCCACACCATTGAGCCTGGCTCCGCCGCGGCTGAGACTGGCGTCGAGGCCAACGACATCCTCATCTGGCTCGATCACGAGGAGCTGCGCTCTGTCCACGAGCTGCATCGCCTCCTTGTCCTGCGCGAGCCGAACCGCAAATCGCGCCTCACGGTCCTGCGCAAGCACGAGATCGTCCATCTCTGGATCACACCCCGAGAGCGGGCTTGATCCGAAATCCCAGTTGAACCGGCGCAACTTCGCCTTAAGTTGCCTTGACCAAGGAGACCCGATGAGCATCCGTGAACCCGACCGCCCGCCGCTGCCGCCCTTCACCCTGGAAACCGCCGGGCAAAAAGTCCGGCTGGCCGAGGACGGATGGAACAGTCGCAATCCCGAAAAGGTTTCCCTCGCTTACTCCATCGACAGCGTCTGGCGCAACCGCGCGGAATTCATCACGGGCCGCGACGAGATCGTTCAATTCCTCACCCGCAAATGGAAGCGCGAGCTCGACTATCGCCTGATCAAGGAACTCTGGGCATTTCGTGAAAATCGCATCGCCGTCCGCTTCGCCTACGAGTGGCACGACGACAGCGGCAACTGGTTCCGCTCCTACGGAAACGAGAATTGGGAATTTAACGAAAACGGCCTCATGGCCCGCCGCTTCGCCTGCATCAACGACCTGCCCATCCGCGAATCGGAGCGCAAATATTTTTGGCCACTCGGACGCCGTCCCGACGATCATCCGGGCCTTTCGCAACTTGGATTATAAACGAACCAAGCCTCACCCCCGACCCAAGGAACAAACCCCATGCAAACCTGCGCCGGTATCGCCTCCATCCTCAGTCCTCATTCCGTCGAGGTCACGTTGTCCAAACTCAAGGCATTGATCGAGAGCAAGGCGCTCAATCTTTTTGCGCACATCGATCACGCCGCCGGGGCCCGACTGGCCGGATTGCAGATGCAGCCGGCGCACGTCCTCATCTTCGGCCACGCGAAGGCCGGCACGCCGCTGATGATCGTGAGCCCCCTGCTCGCCCTCGACCTCCCGCTCAAGGTTCTCGTCTGGGAAGACTCCGACAAAAAAGTTTGGGTCTGCTACAACACTCCCGAGTTTCTCATCGAGCGCCACTCCATTTCGCCCGACCTGGCCAGGAATATCTCCGGCGTCGAAGGATTGGTCAAAACTGCGCTGGCTTAACGTCGGGTCACGATAAAATCACATCCACATCCGGCAGGTTCATGCTGAGGCGATCGATCAGCGAAGGCGTAAATCTTCGCCAACCCGTGCGCGCCCTCGATTTACCCATCACCACCTGCGTGATGCCATAATCCCGCGCAAATGAAGTCAGCGCGCTCGGCACATCGTTGCTCTTCAAAATGAGCACCGTGCCGCCCATCTTCTGCGCGATCTCCAGCGTGTCTGTCAGCATGCGATGCGTCTCCGCGGCAATCCTGTCCGGCGCCTCCTTGTCCGTCCGCACGTAGACTACGTACCATTGCGCGTTGAGCTGGCTGGCCAGCCGCGCCGTCTTGCGCAGGAGTGTCTCCGGGTGAGGCCCGCGGCTGCTGATCGCCACCATGACCTTAGCCATCGAGCTCGGCTTGTTCGTGTCCGGACGCAGCATCCGCTGGCGCCGGTCCAGAAAATTCGCCACTTCGCTGAACGTGATCTCGCGCAGCCGGGTCAGATTCGTCTCGGTGAAAAAATTCCCCATCGCCTTCTCGACGCGATCGAGCGCGTAAATTTTTCCCGCCTTCAGCCGGTCGATCAAATCCTCCGCGGGCAGGTCGATGTTAATGATCTGGTCCGCCTGCGCGACGATCGAATCGGGAATGCGCTCCTTCACTTTGATGCCCGTCGCCGCTTCGATCACGTTATAGAGCGATTCGAGATGCTGCACATTGAGCGTCGTGATAACATTGATGCCCGCATCGAGAATCTCCTGAACATCCTCGTAGCGCTTCTGGTTCTTGCTCCCCGGTGAATTCGTGTGTGCAAATTCATCCACGAGCACCACCGTCGGTTTCCGATGTAGGATCGCGCCCAGGTCCATCTCCTTGATCTCGATCCCGTGATAAAGCGTCACCCGCGGCGGAATAATGTCCAACTGGCCGATTTGCGCCGATGTCTCCGGCCGCTCATGCGGTTCGACATAACCGATCACCACATCCACGCCGCGCTGCTTCAGCCGATTGCCTTCGATCAGCATCGAGTAAGTCTTGCCCACGCCCGCCGACGACCCGAGATAGACCTTCAACTTTCCCCGGGCCTGCCTCTGGATGAGATGAAGAAAGTCCTCAGGACTCTGCCGATCATGAACCGCGGGCGCCTTCTCCATGCGGATTTATAGCCTCACTTGAACTTCCCGTCCAAGGCCAGATTCAGTTTGACGATATTAACGCCCGGTTCGCCCAGAATGCCGAAATCGCGACCGTCGGTATAGAGAGCCACCATCTTATTCATGTCATCCTCGCTCATCCCCCGCGCCTTTGCCACGCGAGGGAGCTGCAGCAGCGCATTCTTGACGCTGATATGCGGATCGAGCCCGCTGGCGGACGCCTCGACCGCATCCGCCGGAACGAGCTGCGTATCCGAAAGGCCGTTTGCCTTGCGATAATCCGCCACCCGCTGCTTCACATTGTCATGCAGCGTCTGAGACGTTGCGCCCAAATTACTGCCGCCCGAACTGGTGGAATCGTATCCCGTGCCCGCCGCCGAAGGCCGCGGATTGAAATACTTGTCCGCACTGAAAGTCTGCCCGAGCAGCGTCGACGCGATCGGTTTACCATTGGCATCCAGCACAAGGCTACCCGCCGCCTTGTTCGGAAACATCAACTGCCCCTCTCCGAAAACGAAAAGAGGATAAGCGCCGCTGCAGATGATCAACAGCACGAGCGTAACAAGAGCCGCTATTTTAATTTCTTTGAGTGTATTCATGGCAGTGGAGTTAAGAGATGACTTGAAGGGATGTGATAATCATGTCGATAAGCTTGATGCCGATGAACGGCGCGATGATTCCGCCCACGCCATAGATCATCAGATTCCGCTGCAGCAGCGCCATCGCCGGCATCGGCTTGAACTGCACGCCTTTCAGCGCGAGCGGAATCAGCAGAACGATAATCAGCGCGTTGAAAATAACCGCGCTAAGAATGGCGCTGTTGGGGCTCACGAGATGCATCACGTTCAGCGGTGCTACCGCTGGGAACGTCACCATCAACATCGCTGGAATAATCGCGAAGTATTTGGCCACGTCGTTGGCGATGCTGAAGGTCGTCAGCGCGCCGCGCGTCATCAGCAACTGCTTCCCGATTTCCACAATCTCAATCAGCTTCGTCGGATTCGAATCGAGGTCGACCATGTTACCCGCCTCCTTTGCCGCTTGCGTGCCGGTGTTCATGGCCACGCCCACGTCCGCCTGCGCCAGTGCCGGTGCGTCGTTCGTACCGTCTCCGGTCATGGCCACCAGTCGGCCGTCGTGCTGTTCCTTGCGGATCAGCGCCAGCTTGTCCTCCGGCGTCGCCTGGGCGAGGAAATCATCCACCCCGGCTTCGTTCGCAATCGCCCGCGCCGTCAGCGGATTGTCCCCGGTAATCATCACCGTTCGAATCCCCATCGCGCGGAACCTCGCGAACCGGTCCGACAAACCGCCCTTTACGATATCTTTCAGGTAAATCACGCCGTAGACCTTCGGTTTGTTGGCGGGATTGGAAATATCCTTCGCCGCCACCACGAGCGGCGTGCCGCCCTTCTTGGCGATCTCGTCGATCTTGTCGCCCACTTCGCCAATAAAATTCCAGCCGACGTAATTACTCACCGACTCCGCCGCGCCCTTGCGATATTGCAGCGTATCAATGTCGACTCCGCTCATCCGCGTCTGCGCGGTGAAAGGCACAAACACCGCGTGCGGCATGTCATGCAAAGTCCGCCCGCGCAAGCCACGTTCCTTGGCCAACACCACGATGCTGCGTCCCTCCGGCGTTTCATCCGCCAGCGAAGCGAGCTGCGCCGCGTCGAGCATCTCCTTCATCTCGATGCCCGGCGCCGGATAAAACTCGACCGCTTGCCGGTTGCCCAGCGTGATCGTTCCCGTCTTGTCCAACAGCAAAACGTCCACGTCGCCGGCCGCTTCCACCGCCCGCCCGCTCATCGCCAGCACATTCTTCTGCACCAGCCGGTCAATGCCTGCGATGCCGATCGCGCTCAGCAACCCGCCGATGGTCGTCGGAATCAGGCATACCAAAAGTGCCACGAGTACCGTGATCGAGAATGTCACGCCGGAGTAAATTCCAAACGGCATCAGCGTCATGCAGACCACCAGGAAGATGACCGTTAACGCCGCCAGCAAAATCGTCAGTGCGATTTCATTCGGCGTCTTCTGCCGTTTCGCGCCCTCGACCAGTCCGATCATCCGGTCCAGAAAGCTGTGCCCCGGATCGGCCGAAATCCTGATTTTGATCACGTCGGAAAGCACGCGCGTGCCGCCAGTGACCGAACTCCGGTCCCCGCCCGCCTCGCGAATCACTGGCGCCGATTCGCCCGTAATGGCCGATTCATCCACCGTCGCCGCGCCCTCGATGATCTCGCCGTCGCTCGCAATCATCTGCCCCGCGGCGACCACGATCACATCGCCCCGGCGCAACGCCGCCGCCTCGACTTCCTCCAGCGAGCCGCTCGCGCGCAGCCGCTTCGCCATCGTCGTGCTGCGCGATTGCCGTAACGCGTTGGCCTGCGCCTTGCCGCGTCCTTCCGCCATGGCCTCCGCGAAATTCGCGAAGAGCACCGTGAACCAGAGCCAGATCGAGATTTGCACCGTGAAGGACGCCGGTTCCTTGGAGGCGAAGATTTCCGCCGTCGTCACCGCCGCGCCCACCATGGTCACGAACATGACCGGGTTCCTGATCATCACCGCCGGATTCAGTTTTTTAACCGAATCGATCAGCGCGGGGATTACAATGGAAGAGTCGAAGAGAGAATGTGCTTTTGTGCTCATGGATAGTGTGTTGGGAAATTGCGGATCAGTATAATTTCGCGCCGGAGATCATCAGGAAGTGCTCGACGATCGGCCCGAGCGCCAGCGCGGGCAGGAAGTTGAGCGCGCCCACCAGCAGCACGGTGCCGATCAAAAGAAAGGTGAACGTCCCGCCCGTAACCGGGAACGACCCCGGTCCCGCCGGAATCAGCTTCTTCGCCGCCAGCGAACCTGCGATGGCCATGATCGGCACGATCATCAGAAAGCGCCCGATCAACATGCCGAAGGCCAGCGTTGTGTCGTACCAGTACGTGCTCGCCGTCAATCCGGCGAAGGCGCTGCCGTTATTTCCCGTCGCCGAGCTGTAGGCGTAGAGCATCTCGCTGAAGCCGTGCGGCCCCTGGTTGTTCAGGCCCGCCTTGCCCCAGTCGCTCACGCACGCCCACGCCGTGAAGCCTAGGATGTCCATCGCCAGCACCAGCAGTACCAGCATCGACATCTTCACCTCGAACGATTGGATTTTCTTTCCAAGATATTCCGGCGTCCGGCCCACCATCAGTCCCGCGATAAACACGGCCACGATGACGAAAACCAACATGCCATAGAGACCCGCGCCCACGCCTCCGAAGACCACTTCGCCCAATTCTATATTGAAGAGTGGCACCAGGCCGCCGAGCGGCGTGAACGAATCGTGCATCGAATTAACCGCGCCGCACGAAGCGTCAGTGGTGATCGTTGCAAACAGCGCCGAATTGGTGATGCCGAAGCGCACCTCTTTGCCCTCCATATTTCCGTCCGCTGGATCGACCCCGAGCTGGGTCAGAACCGGATTGCCCGCCGCCTCGTAGTGCCAGCAAAACACAAAGGCACCCAGGAACATGATCGCCATTGCCGCCCACACCGACCAGCCGTGACCGGGACTCCTCACCATCCGCCCCAGGTAATAGGTCAGCGCGCTCGGAATTGCGAAGATCGAGAGAATTTGCAGGAAATTCGAAAACGGCGTCGGATTTTCAAAAGGATGCGCCGCATTGGCATTGGTATATCCGCCGCCGTTCGTCCCCAGCATCTTGATTGCGACCTGCGACGCCATCGGTCCCTGTGGAATCGTCTGCGTATCGACGACCTGTGGCACCATCACGGGGTTACCCTGCGCATCCTTCTCCGGATTTCCCTGCGCGTCATTCTTCGGCACCTGCACCGTCTCCTTCTCCGTCAGCGCCGCCGCGTCGTACGGCTTGAAATTCTGAATCATCCCCTGCGAAATCAGCACGCCCGCAAACACCACGCAAATCGGCAGCAGCAGGTAATAATGGATCCGCACCAGGTCGACCCAAAAATTCCCGACCGTCTCCGCGCAATGCCGGGCAATGCCCCGCACCAACGCCGCCGCAACCCCAATACCGACCGCGGCCGAAAAGAAATTCTGGCTCGTCAACGCCACCATCTGCGAAAGGTACGACATCGTTGATTCGCCGGGGTAGCTCTGCCAGTCGGTATTCGTCGAGAACGCCGCCGCCGTATTGAAGGCGAGGTGATCCTGCACGCCCGAAAATCCCTGCGGATTAAACAAATGCTGAAAGGGCAGCGCCGCCTGCAGCCGCAAAATCGCATACGTCACCAGCATCGTTAAGACGCTGAAAATCAGCATCGAAATCGTGTACTGCTTCCAGTGCTGCTCCTTGTCCGCATCGATGCCGCAGAGGCGATAAGTCAGCCGCTCCACCGGTCGCACGATTGGGTCGAGCCACGTCTTCCCGTGCGCGTCCAGCACCTGGAGCAGGTAAAGCCCCAGCGGCTTCGTGATCAACAAAAGCAGGCCCAGATAGAGAGCCAATTGAATCCAACCCAAGACGGAAACGTTCATAGATAAATAGCAGTTAGAAGTTCTCCGGCCAGATCATGGCCACGAACAGATAGACCAGCAGCGCGAGTGAAATGAGTCCGACTAGTATCGTCATAGTGATCTCCTTAAAGCCGCTCGCACCATTCCGCATAGCCGATGCAAACGCCGAAAAATAGCAGCGAGGCCACGACGTAAATGGCGTCCGTCCCGCCAATGACCAGGGCCAGCAGGGCGGCCAGCACGGCCACCACGACTCCAACGACAACTCTTTCTTTCATATAGATAATGCAGTCCTTTTTTGTTTCTAAAATCAGACCAGCGCCGGCAGCGTGAAGAAAAACTCGCTCCCTTTTCCCTCTTCGGTTTCCACTCCGATATTTCCGCCGTGGGCCAGCACAATCTCCCGCGCGATGCTCAGGCCGAGCCCCGCCCCTTCGTCTCCACTTTCGGAAACGCGAAAGAACTTGTCGAAAATGCGGCGCCGTAAATCTTTCGGAATTCCCGGGCCCTCGTCCCTGACCGCGAAGCGAACCGTCGTCGCGTTTTCCCGCTTGGCCAGAAGCGTAATGACTCCACCCGCGGGCGAGTGCTTGACCGCATTGGAAACAAAATTTTGAAAAACCTGGTCGATGCGCGCGCGGCTCACTTCCACCCGCGGCAGATGCGCTTCGATCTCCACCTTCAGCTTCAGCCCGCGCGACGTGACCAGATCCCTTTCCCGCTGTGCCACCTCGTCAATGAGCTGCTGGCTCGAAATCGGCTTCTTCTCGATCAACGCCGCGCCGCCTTCGAAGCGCGCCATATCCAGCAGGTCTTCGATCATCTCAAAAAGCCGGTCCGAATTATTCCGCGCCGCGAGCAACAGCTCCGTCTGCTTTGGATTCAGCGGGCCGATCTTTTCCTCCAGCAGCAAATAAACCGCCATCTGCATACTCGTCAGCGGCGTCTTCAGTTCATGGCTCACCGTTGCGATCAAATCCGTCTTCACATCATCGGCCACGCGAAACCGCGTCACATCCTGCAAGGCCACCACCACACCGACCGCGATATTCATCTCATTGCGCATCGCCAGCACGCGAGGCAGAAAGAACTTCTCGCTCCCGTCCAGGCTCACCAGGATCGCCTTGTCGAAGCTCGTCGGTTGAAAATCAGCCGCCCCCTTCAAGCTCTGGTCGATGTGGTCCGAGATCGAATCCAGCGAAAGCAAATCGACCTCAACTTGTTTGAGGAACCGCTCCGCCGCCGCATTCTGCAGCTGCACTTTCTTGTCCGCAGCAAAAACAAAAATCGGATCGGGAAACGCCCGTAGCGCGCTCTCCGTCGTTTGTTGCGCCTGAAGAATCTGCTCTGTCGTGCTCTGACGGTAAGCGCGAAGCTTCGCTGCCATCTTGTTGAACGCCTCCGCCAACTGCCCGACCTCATCCTGCGAGGACACTGTCACATGCTGATCGAGATTGCCGCTGCCTAGTTGCTGCGCCGATTCGGTCAGCATCTGCACGGGCCGGACAATGGAGCGCGACAGCCAATAAGTAACCCCCGTCGCGACGATAAAACCGATCGCCAACGTCACGATCATATATTGCGAAGCCTTATGCCCCTGCCGTCGCGCCACATTGTTCGCCGCGACCATATTCTCCTGGTTCATCTCCAGAATGCGGTTCGCGTTATCGGTGATCGCCGCCGAGAGCGGCTGAAGCTGGTTGAAATACAACGTCCGTCGGGCCGGATCGGACGCGTTCAGCGCGAAAAACTTCGTCGCCATATCGAGATAAGTTCCATGAAGCTGCTGGACTTTCTTTTCCAGATCGCCTTCGCCGGGGAGGGTGATATTTCCCGCCTCGAGAACCAAATTTTTCTTAAACACCGGAACGTTTTGCTCGAAAAGCAGCTTCCCCTTTTCCTCCTCGCCGCCGAGCGCGAGCAGCAGCCCTGAATTCATCCGCTCGGACGACTCCTTCATGTTCTGCGACGCGACCACGCTCAGGTAATTCTCCTTCAGAATCACGTCAATCGCCCCGCCCAGCCGCGAGAACAAAAAAATCGCGTAAATGCCTACCGCCAGCAAAATCAGCAGCACGGGAGCTATCCCCAGCAACAGTCTGCGATTCATGGTCATCAAGATACGCTTTCCTTAGCTGTCGTAATGCCATTAAAATATGGCATATCGCAAGGCGCTTGTGATGAATGAGATGCGCTTGTTGGCTTTAAAAAAAGCCCATTCAGGACGCCAATGCTTCGGCTAAATTAACCGATCAGTCCCCAATAACCGGGGATTTTACCCGAGTCTGCTTTGCCTATAACCCCAAACTCTTCCGCTTCCGCAGCAGCGTCGTCGGGTCCAGCTTCAGCGTCGCCGCCGCCTGCTGCAAATTCTTGCTCCGCGCCAGCACCTGCCGGATATGCTCCGCCTCGACTTCTTCGATCGAATAAGCCCCGCCAAGAGCCGGACTTTCCGACACCGTCTCGCTCAGCGATGAGGGCAAATCCGGCAGATCGATCTCCTCCCCTGTCGCCAGGATCGTCGCCCGCTCGATCACATTCCGCAGTTCGCGAATATTCCCCGGCCACGGGTACCGCTCCATCGCCTCCTTCGCCTTCTCCGAAAAGCCGGTCGCCGGCCGTGCCGATTGCCGCGCCAGTTGCCGCAGCAAATTCTCCGCGATCGCCATCAAATCGCTCCGCCGCTCACGCAACGGCGGCAATTGAAACGAAATCACATCCAGGCGGTAAAGCAGGTCCTCACGAAAAGTCCCGCGCGCCACCGCCTCCTTCAGATTGCGATTCGTCGCCGCGATCACCCGCACATCCGCCATCCGAATCTTCGCCTCGCCCACCCGTTCATACTCCCGCTCCTGCAAAAGCCGCAGCAGCTTCGGCTGAATCTCCAGCGGCAACTCCCCGATCTCATCCAGAAAAAGTGTCCCCCGGTCCGCCGCCGCCACCTTGCCCCAGGTCGTCGCCACCGCGCCCGTGAAAGCCCCCTTCATATGCCCGAACAACTCGCTTTCCAGCAAATCGCGCGACAGGCTCGGACAACTCACCGTTACAAACGGCTCCTGCGCCCGCCCGCTCCAGCGATGAATTTGCCGCGCCATCACGCTCTTTCCCGTCCCGCTTTCCCCCAGCATCAGAATGCTCGCATCGCTCGTCGCGCTCTTCTTCGCCATCTCGAGCAGCCGCTTCATCGCCGGATCGGACGTGGCCGTCAGCTCCGCGTCCGCGCCCGGCTTCACTAATTGGCCCTCCAGATCCGAAATCCGCGTCTCCAACTGCCGCGTCGTCGCCACCCGTTCCAGCAATTGTGTGATCTGCGCCGGCTTGAATGGCTTGGCCAGGTAATCGAATGCGCCGCCCCGGATCGCCTGCACCGCCGTCTCAATCGACGAATAAGCCGTGATCACGATCACCGCCAGCCGCGGCGAAAGCCGTAAAAGTTCCGGCAACAAATCGAGCCCGTTCTCCGCCCCCAGCCGGATATCGAGAAATGCCACCTCGAAACTCTCACTCCTCAATTTCTTTTCCGCCGCTGCTCGATTCGCGGCCGTGGCCACCTGATGGCCCATCGTTTCCAGCGCTGCCCCCAGCGTCTGGCGAATCCCGGTATCATCATCAATGATGAGGACGTTCATTCGCCACTATCTATCGCAAATGCATTCGCGCAACAATCCTTTGCCTCCGTTCGCGCCCTCGTGAGGCCATGGCGTGGCGATGAAAAGCGTTCCAGCCCAGTACTTTTCCCTAAGTTAAGCCCCGGCCTTTCCGATATAGCGGGTAAAGCGCGAAACCTACCTAGATTCATTAGGATGGCTTTGCCGCACAGGTTCTTCCCATGAAAGCTCACAACCTCATTTCAGCAAGGTTCCAGCCATGAGCTCCCGGCTTTCAAAGACAGAGAGCAGTCCTGTCCTCCCCAAGGGCAAAAAAAGCCATCGCGCGCCATCCTTCGCGGCCCAGGCCATCCTTACCAGCTTTGCCCAGAACGACCTCGCCGCCATCGGCCTC
>Ga0302319_10015858_pt1 | contig 13928 bp, 8 predicted proteins | sample Bog_T0_2_FD_203319 | JGI IMG/M metagenome (GOLD analysis project Ga0302319, IMG submission 203319) | Peat permafrost microbial communities from Stordalen Mire near Abisko, Sweden - Bog_T0_2 | ecosystem: Environmental > Terrestrial > Soil > Wetlands > Peat | place: Sweden: Abisko, Stordalen Mire...
CATTTTTCGAGCGGGGTTGTGCTTATCGTTGGGATATCGTGAAAGTTGGCCTGCACCAAATATGGTGGGATGGGGACGGGGGGGAAGGGGACAGACGCAATCACACCAAGCTAGCCCGAACGCCCATCGAACAAGCCGCCGCACCTATATTACCCATTGCCTCCCGAATCCTAACTTCAATTCGCGATCCCCATGGTGCCTCAAGCGAACCCCATGGTATTCCGCGCCTCTGCACCCGAAAAAATTCTTTGGATTAAACGAGTACGCACCCCCCCGGCACCTCCTATGTTCGCGCCGCAACCGCCCCATTCAAACCCGCCGACCGGCGTGCCCGCTCAATGATGTCATCGTCACTCAACTGCGTATTATGCGGATGCGCGCTCAAACACATCGCTCCCTGCAATCGCGCTGGCCGTTCCAACGACGGCGTTGCGCAGAAGAATTGGCCAGTCTTCAATTGGCCCGGATTCAACCCGCTCAGCCCGCGCTGCTCCATCGCCTCCTGAATAAACCGCACCGCCTGCGGAGCATTCGCCGTCCCAAAGATTTGCGTCGCAAAGTTGGCAATCGCGTTGTAGTCAAGGTCTTTGGGATTCTGTGTAGCCAAAATCAGCCCCAGCCCATACTTCCGAGCCTGCTGCGCCAACAGCATCAAGGCGGGTTTAGATTCAGCGTTATGCCTCGGCAGAAACCGCGCCGCCTCGTCCAGGACAAGCAGTCCGCGCACCGCAGAACCAGCCGGAGCCGGGTTCCGCCGAATCCAGTGGAACAACACGCTCGCCAGTTGACCGATAAAACGGGCTTGCGTACTAATATCGGGCATCGCAAACAAACTCAGCACCGACACCCGCGGCCGCGCCGCGTTCACTCCGAACAGCACCGCCGGATCTAGATCCTTCCCTTGGCCGCTATACAGCGAATCGCCCACCAGCGTCGCCTGAATGCGGTCCGCCATGCCGGCGGCAAGCTTGCGCTCGTTCTGATAGCCCTGAAACGCCTCAGCAGGCAAGTCCCGAAGCGCACCAATGAGACGTTCTAACTCACTCCCCGAATGCGGCGGCTGTCTTGTCAGCCAGTCAACCACCTTTTTGAGAATCGCCCTCTCAACCATCGGACTTCGTTTCTGAACCGCAAGCGGCAGCAGCCCGGCCACCGCAACTTCGATAACCTGTTCCCGGCCATGCGGCTCGGCGAAAGGGCCACTTAGATTCGGCAAGGGAGCGAGACGCATAGGTCGCCCGCCCGCATGTCCTGGCGTCCAGATTTGAACGTCAACATCCTTGAAGTATTTCTCGGCCAGTTGGGCATCGGCCTCGGTCCACGTGGTGGGACGCTGCGGCCACCGGTCGCCAAGCATCGAAAGGTCTTTGGCCGTATCAATCACAATGGACGAAATCCCGCACAAAGCCGCCTCTTCCACCAGCCGCTTCACAAACACTGTCTTTCCACCGCCCGAGCCCGCCCTCAAAATCACATGCTGCGTAAGACTCACGAGTGGCATATACAAGGGCTCACCCACCGTCCCAGCTTCCAAACGGGAGCCTAGCAAGACCTGCGAGCGAAAATCGAGTCTCGCGGGAGGCTTGGGCTCCGTCGGTGCCGGCTCTGGTGTTGGTGCACTGGCGGTTGACGCCGCTCCAGCGGTCCGTTTTTCGGGGCGCACCGCAGCAACCGGCGCTTGGGGGGGAGTTTGCCACGTCGGCGCCAGTTCGCGGAATAAGGTTGTCCTGCTGAGTGGCCGATTCTGCAACAGCCATGTCTCAAACAATGGATCCGCCGATTTCGAAAGAGCCACCACGGCGGCAACAGTGCGCACATCTTCCGGCGCGAAAGGCAGGAACTCAGCTCCACTTTCGCTTGCGCGCTTGACGAGTTTCTTTGTTATGTCACCCCCAGGCGGGGTGCCGTTCCGCAACAAAACCAGTCTTCGCCCGTCAAGCTTTTCCGACATGCCGGAGGTCGTCAGCGCCGCGTTCAACCGCACTTGAAACGAAGTAGCGTTCGTTTTTTGTAAAACACGGACGCAAACATGCTCCTCTCTGTCGCCCTCAACACGGAAGATTCGCCGCATGCGGAAGTGCAAGCTCTTGTACTGCCTAGTCTCCTGGAAGTCAGCTTCAACTACGAGATCGATATTCGGATCTGGCGCAAGCTCGCGGCAGAAGAACCGAGCGGCTTCTCCCACAAGATGACCCAGAAAGTCCTCGCTATCCTGGCTCAGTAACTTTTCGGGATCGACCGCAGCGCGTTCCGCGTCGAAACGCTTGTCCAACTCCGGAGTTTGGCCTTGCTCTGGCTCGCCCACAGCACTGTAGCTCTCTAATTCCCAGACCTTTCCAGCGCGAACACAGGCCAACCGGTGACTATCGCATCGATTGAGAATTTCGCGCGGCGTCAAGCCGTGCGGGAGCGATTTAAAAAATCCGCGCGCAAACGGCCAAGTCGGGTAAGGCGGAGTGAAATGGGTGTCAAGATAAGCCCGCTCCAGCCGGCCCGTAACCAAATCCTGCGGCGTACCGGGATCGCGAATGAGTTCCAGAAGTTCGACCTCCTCAAAGCGGTCCTCAAAGGCTTGGAGACCACGCTTCAGCAGGACGTTCCAACTCGACTCAAGGCAAGTAATCACCACAAGCGTCCGGGCAAATTCTCCCCGGACCGCCGTGACCCCGTTCATAAAATCAAACAATACGTGCAACGCCTCTTTGAGGCGAATGCTGGAGGTATCCTCCAAATCCGCCAAATTATTCTGCGCCACAAACGGATCTAACTGGTCAAACGCTAATACCGTGGGACCGCTCAGGCTGTAAAACCAAGCGAGTTCGGTGGCAACCCGTTTTGGAGAATTCGGGCCAAAGAGATAGAGTTTCGTTGATTCCTCGTCAATCTGTTCGATCCCCTGCAGGAAGGAGTAAGCACGCTCGGATAGGTCGATGTCATCGGATTCCAGGTAGAGAAGAGCGCGAAAAACCCGCAGACGCGTCACAATATCGCGGCCATAAACAGGACGAAGCGATGAAATCAGCTCGTTCGCAAAAATCACCAGTTCTTCGCGCGGCAACGAGTGACTACCGTTGAGCGCGGCCGTTACGTCCGGCGTCTTACCTGTCTTACTGAACAACGTTTCCAAAATGCGCTGAAGCTGAGGCACTCCATCCATTGATTTGCGGAGGCTCTGTAGGTAGTGCATCGCTAAAAGCGGCCAAAACTCTCGGACATCGGTTAAATCGCTGAGTATGAAGTTGGCGCCCTGCCGTGCCGCCTCGCGGCGAATCTCCCCGAGCATATGCGTTTTCCCGCCGCCCGCCGCGCCCAGGAAACAGAGTCCGCGCGGATTGACACCCACCCCTAGGCTCTGCGCTCGCTCCAGAGTCTGTGCGAATCGTTCCAGTGCGCGTTGTTGCAAAGGGAGGTGATCGGCGGGTCGATCCATCCATACCTGCTGCAGTTCGAACACGCTATGGAACTCAACATGGCAAAACGCCGAGAAGGCCCCGTCTGTTGTCATTGTCTTGGTTCGGGGCGGAGGTAGATAATATGGCGGCGACGGTCGGCAATCTGCAGGGCTGCCCTTTCATCCGCTTCATCGCGGCTCATCGCGTCGTCTTCGGGGTAAAGGTGCGCTTCGCCGGTTCGCAGCAATTCTTTCAGCGCTGCATCTTGAGTTGACCGATCAAAATGCAAATCGGGACGGAGGTGTTTCAAAAGTACGCGAACGCCGTAAGCGCCATTCGTTAGAGCGAGGTAGGCGCGGCGAACCGCATCCACCGCACCTGAATCACGCATCGTGCTCGGCGTAACGTCGAGCACGATGTCTTTTGTCCCTCGCTCGATAAACTCCGCAAATGAGATTCGATGGGCCTTCAAAAACGCCGCCGTTTTGGCGCGCACCAGATCGAGGACCAGGAAAGCCGCTTTGCTCCTGCTCTCCAAGTCCGTGTGCAGATGCTCGCCCGCCCAACTGCGCGCCCTCTCATTGGCCGTGATCCGCAGCGATCGTCCTTTGGGCTCTAAACTGAGCAGCCCCGTATCCCGACTCAGTTTTTTGATTTCGTCGGTGGATAACTTGAGGCCAAGGTCCGACTTGGTAAAAGAGCGGTCTGACAGCGCTGCAAAAAGAACAAGGCATTTGAAGTGTGGGTCGATGTCTTCAGACATGAAACAGATTCTTCCTTAGGCGAACGCAGCGGCGAATTTTCTGAACCACCAAATCCAAGTCGTGCGAAACTTCCTGGTCGGTAAGTCGAAGAGTCATATAACCGGATACCCCGGTTTCATAGTCCCGCTGCCGGTCATCAGCGAAGCTTTCGGGTTTGGAATGAAAATGATGACTGTCGATTTCGACAATCAGGCGGCCCGCCCGCCACACGAAATCAACGCGCGGACTCGTTTCAAAGATTGTTAAAAGAAGGACGTTCGGCTCGAACAGATCTCGCAATTCCGGATCGCACTGCAAACGCGCGGCCAAACTCCGTTCCTGGCTGCTTCTGGGAGCGCCACGCTTAATAATTGGCGTAGGGACGTTGGCACCATGTACAACCAAGGTGGGAAGGCGTGAAACCCGGTTCATCCACTCCGCGACGCTGACGGCGTCGCGAACCCCTGCTGCATCAAGAAGCGGCAGCACCCCAATCAACACGCGCTCACAGCGATGTTCGACCCATCGAATAAGCCGGTCTACGTTGGTCTCAGCGGAATAGCCACTCGGCAGCGGAGGCTGATTAAGCGCGACCAGAGCATTCGCCGCTTGCAGCCATTTATCGCGTGGGGCGATCTCGCTGTGCGTAGGTCGCTGCTCGAGAACCCGCCGGGCAAGCGCTAATGCTAGGTGGTCAATCGCATCACTCGCCGCCGGAAACCTGGAATAAATCGCCCCAATCGCGCAACCCCGTCCGATTTGCTCGCTGACAAAACCAACCACATCGGGCTGCTGAGATATCTCGATAGAGGCTCGGCCGGTAATCATTGCTTTAGGGTCGGCGAACGGAACGATTAATCTCAATTATACGGAAATACTCCGGGACGCCGTAGCAGAGAATAAGCATCTCGCCGCTGGGCAGACACCGACTTCCCAACCTTCCAGGTTTCCGTCTTCGTCTGGGCGAGTCGCCGCCCTAAACGGAGGCTGGGCCCGAACACTTTAGCGGACGCCCATAACTCCGAGGCTACGAAAGCCGAACGTGGTATCTTTCAATTCTGCCCCTAACGGTAAGGGCACCCAGACGCCCGCAATGGAACGCATTGAGAAAACTGTTTTCATCAGTTACCGCCGCATCAATTTCCCCTGGGCGCTCGCGATCTATAAAGACCTGACCCACAACGGTTATGACGTTTTCATTGATTACGAGGGCATCGCCAGCGGCGATTTTGAGAGCGCCATATTCGAAAACATTAAGGCAAGGGCGCATTTCCTCGTCCTACTTACCCCATCGGCACTTGAGCGTTGCAGCGACCCATCCGATTTATTTCGCCGGGAAATAGAAATAGCCCTAGCCAACCAGCGAAATACGGTTCCAGTGATGTTGGAAGGGTTCGACTTCGACACGCCTGAGGTCGCTAGCCAGCTGACCGGCGCGCTCGCTCCACTCAGTCGCTACAACGGCGTGCGCATTCCGATGGACTACTTTGAGGAAGCCCTTGATCGCTTACGAAAGAGATTTCTGAGCATTCCACTGAACGCGGCACTTCACCCAGCGTCCCCTTCCGCTCAGCGATCTGCCGCCGAACAGAAGGCCGGGGCTGATGCAGCACCAAGAGTTAAACAAGAGGAGTTGACCGCCCAGTTGTGGTATGAACGGGGATTCGCGGCGGCCGACCCCGACCAAAGGGTGCGCTTCTATAGCGAGGCGATCCGGCTCAAGCCCGACTTTGCCGAGGCGTTCAACAACCGCGGCAATGCACACCGCGACAAAGGTGATGCCGAACGTGCGCTGGATGATTACAGCAAGGCCATTCGGCTCAGACCCACGGAGGCTCGGCCCTACGTTAACCGCGGCATCCTACGCCAAGACCAAGGCGACATAGATGGCGCGCTTCAGGACTACAACGATGCCGTTCGGCTCAAGTCGGACTCTCAAGAGAACGCCTATAACAATAGGGGCAACGTACGCCGCAAAAAGGGCGACCTAGACGGTGCATTGGAAGATTACAACGAGGCGATCCGGATCAGGCCCGGCAATGCAGTCTTCTACAACAACCGGGGCATCGCCCGGGCGGAGAAGCGCGACTTTGACGGCGCGATAGAGGATTACAGCAAGTCCATCTCCCTTAAGCCTGACTACGCGGACGCCTTCTATAACAGAGGCACCGCCCGCACCGCAAAAGGCGACTTCGAGGGTGCGCTAAAGGATTTCGACCGGGCAATCCGACTGGAACCGAATAATGCCAAGGCACTGTACAACCGAGGAAACGCGCGCCGAGTCAAGGGGGACTTGGACGGTGCAGTACAGGATTATTGCGATGCCATCGCCCTCGACCCCGGTTTTGCTCACGAGGCATACAGCAACCGAGGAATCGCACGCAGCGATAAAGGAGATTTGGAAGGAGCTATGCAGGATTTCAATGAGGCGATCCGGATCAGGCCCGATTTTGCCGAAGCTTTCGCCAACCGCGGTGCAGCGAGCTCAATCGCGGGCAACTTCGAGAGAGCGCTTTGTGATTTCAGCGAGGCCATTCGCTTCAAGCGGGGTTTTGCTGAGGCCTATTACAATCGGACCCTCGCGCGCCGCGAACTCGGTGACCTAGACGGAGCGCGGCGGGATTTCAGCGAGGCCATCCGGCTGGGGTTCAAGCCCCAACAGTAGCCCAGTCATACTTTCCTGGAAGAGAAGGGAGGCGGAGTTGGGGGGAGACACGACCCTATCCAATCGTCGAAAAGCGACATTTGCCCGGTCGGCGGCCTCATCGGCGCCGCTGGCTCAACTCTGAAGCGATCTTTATCAGTCCTTGGAAAAAGAGCGCCCTCATCCCTGGATATTCCAATGATTTACAAAAAATTGACCACACTTGCCTGAATGCCGATCCCAGATCGAAAGCGGGGCGGCGCGGACGATTTTTAGTCCGCCATGACCAGTCACAACCCTTCGAAAAAAAATCAGATTTTTATCTCCAATCCTCCCAGCCACTTGCAGCGATCTACCGCCTCCGAAACCGCAAACGCCGTTCTCGCCCCTCCCCAACCTCCGCTATTTTGAACGCAGATCCGGTATGCGCGGCCGCCGCTTCACTCGGCCGCCATCCGCGTCTCATTCAATCGCAAAAACGAAAGGACCCCCCATGATGAACCGTAAACAACGCCGTGCCGCTGCGCACCAACAAAGAAAGGCAGACCGCAAAGCCGGTTTTCCCCCACCCCAACCGCCGCCTCCGGCAATAACCCTCGAAGAGATCATCGCCGAGGCTGCCGTCACGCCCTCGGCTCCGGTATCCGCAATCCCCGAACCCGGCCTCCCATTCCCCTCGCTCTCCTCTATATCTCCGGCGCAACTCACCGCCAATCGGGCCAACGCGCAACACTCCACCGGCCCAAAAACCGAAACCGGCCGCGCCATCTCGTCGCAAAACCGCACCACCCACGGCCTCGCCCGTCACAACGGTGCCTTCCAACTTCTCCCATCCGAAGACCCCAATGGCTTCGAAGCGTTAAAAGCCTCCTTAGCCGAAGAACACGAACCCTCCACCGAAACCGAATCGATCCTGATCAACACCATGGCCGAATCCCACTGGCTCGCCAACCGCGCGCAAACCCTCCAACACACCTGCTTCGACCCACAAACCGGCCAAATCGCCGACACCATACTCTTCTCCCTATACCTGCGTTACCAAACCACCCACACCCGCGCCTTCCACAAATCCCTCAATGACCTCCTAAAGCTAAGATCCGAAAGGGGCAAACAAGAAAATGGCTTCGAAGCGCAGAACAGCAAAAACGAAGAAATCCGCCTCAAAAACGAGCGCCACGAAATGAAAAAACAGACGCATTATTGGGACGTGATTGAGCGCAAAGGGCGCGGAAGCGTGCCACCAGGAGAGAAGAAACGCTCCGCAGCCCTTTCGGTGGCCGCTTGACACCGCGCCCGTCTTGCGCGTGTTTTCTGGAACGGATGCCGAAGCCTGCTTCCGCATCGGCCAAAACGTCGCTCAAAACTCCAAAGCCGCCGCCGAAAACCCTGGCTTCGAAGCGCAATACGCCGCCGAACTAGCCAAACACGGCCTCCAACAAGACTATTTGCGAGGTGCCGCCTCCGCCGCTGCTTAGTCCGTAGAGCCCCGGTTCATGAGAAGACCGCCCGGTAGACAGTAGCCATGGCGGAGCTGCGTCTTTATCCTGTTTACTAAGTTCTCTTCAGCTTTTTCTTCTGCCGAATTCTTCTTTCGAAGCGCAAAGCGGCCCCGAAACTTTGCAAAACTAGAGGAATCGGGCGTTGGACCTTAGAAAGCAACGGACGGGAAGCGAGGAGTCGCGTAAGTGCCCCGAGCTATTGAAAAAGAGGTACAGTGTAGGATCATCCCATGTTGAATACTGGAGGGGATATGTTCTGCTGCAAGTCATCGTGGTTTTTGTTCGCGGCGTTTTGCCTGCTCAGTCTACCGAGCGCTGTCTCGGCTCAAGTCGCACCAGTTCAGTCGGGCGCTGGCGAAGGAAAAAAATTGACGGCGGATCAATTGATCGACCGTTGCGTCGAGAAGTTCCGCAAGAACGATCTGGCGGCGGCGCTGCAGGATTGTACCGAGGCCATCAGTCATAAAGAAGCGGTGGGCTTTAACAATGATGCCGCCCTCGCCTACCGGGATCGCGGCGCGGTCCGCTATGCTTTGAACGATTTCAAGGGCGCCTTCAACGATTACAAGGAAGCCGACAAGCGCCGGCCCGATACACCGGAAATTTTATTTGGGCTGGGTGTGACCAGTGACCGGCTGGGCGACAAGGACAGCGCCATGACCTTTTACACTAAAGCCATTGACCTTGGAACGCGCGATGCCACCGTCTACCTCGATCAGGGCTTGTTGTTTTTTGAAAAGCACGAAATTGAGAACGCCATCAAAGATTACGACAGCGCGCTCATATTGAGGAAAGACTTTGCCAATGCTTATGTGAACCGCGCGGCCGCCCGCCGGGCCAATAACGACTTGGCCGGCGCAAAGGCCGATTACGACAAGGCGCTCGAACTGGATCCAGGCGATGAAGCCACCTTCTACAATCGCGGTACGGCGCGCTACGAGCAGGAACCCAGGGATGTACAGGGTGCGATTGACGACTTCAGTAAAGCCATTGCACTCAACCAGGGTGACGAAGCCGCGCACTACGACCGCGGCGTGGCCTACCAGCATCAGAAGGAGTTTGAGAAAGCGCTGGCCGACTATCGTGACGCGGTTCGCCTCAAACCGGACGACGTACGCGCCTATTACAACTTGGGAGAAGTAGAGTTCAAAACGGGCGACCCTTCCGCCGCGATTCGCAACGACACCAAAGCGATTGAATTGGGAGTCAACACGCCCGAAGTTTTCTACAACCGGGGATTGGCGTATGCAGCCACTAAAGAATTCGCCAAAGCTCTCGAAGACTTTACCGCAGCCATCAGCCGGAAGCCCGAATATGGAGAGGCCTATTATGGCCGCGGCTTGGCGAGCTATGAGGAAAAGCACCCCGAACTGGCGATTGCGGATTACACCAAAGCCATCGAACTAAAGGTGGACTCGCCGGACATTTTCTATAACCGCGGCTTGGCCTATCAGGCAAGAAAAGAATTCGGCAAAGCGATTGAAGACTTTACCGCAGCCACCGGCCGCCGGCCCGAATACGGTGACGCATTCTTGCATCTGGGTGAGTCTTACAACGAAAAAGCCCAGTGGGATTTAGCCGAGCAAGCCTTTCGTAAGGCATTTGAACTGAAAGTTGACAGCGCGCCGCTGTTTGATGGCATTGGGTTGGCTCTGTACAAACAGGGCAAGTATGACGAGGCGATTGCCGATTTCCATAAAGCCATTGAGCGCCGGCCCGCTGACTCGCCCGCCGGTGCAGTGTCCTTCGCCTATCTAGGTGCGGCGCACTACCGCCGTTCGGAACAAAACGGCGCGGCGACCGACGTCACCGATGCCATCAAAGATTGCACCGACGCCATCCGCCTGAACGATAAATACGCCGACGCTTATTTCTACCGCAGCCTGGCGTATGCCAAGCAAGGGGACGAAAGTGCCTCGGCAGCGGATCTGGCCAAGGCGGTGGAGTTGGCGCCGTCCGAGGCTCGCAGGTTTTACCGCGCTTCACCAAAGAACGCGGAATACGCGCGCTTGACCGAAGCTGGACACAAAGCCTTCGTCGTCGATCACGATTTTCAAGCCGCGTTTGCCGACTACGACAAGGCCGTGGCCTTGAATGACAAAGACGCGCTGGGCTATTACGGCCGCGCCTTGGCCCGTTACGAACTGATCAAGCGGCACGAAGTCAAAGAGACGGAGCTGGACGCGGTGATCGCCGATTTTAGCGAGGCCATCTCTCGCAAAAGCTTCTTTACCGACTTTGACCCGGCGCGAGCTTATAACGGCAGAGGCTCCGCGCGGCGCGACAAACAAGACTTAGCCGGGGCCGAAAAAGACTTCCGCGACGCCCTCGCGGTGAACGCCGATTATGCCGACGCCCGCTTGAACCTGGCCGAAGTGCTTTTGTTGAAGCGCGATTGGACCGGCGCTTTAGCCGAATATGATAAGGGCATTCCGCTGCTCACTCATAAGAGTGCGGTGGCGTTGGAAGGACGCGGCCTCGCCCGCTACAAAACGCGCGACTGGCCAGGTGCGATTGCCGATTACCGCGAGGCGCTGGCGCTCGAGCCGCCGAAACCCTACGATTTGGACGCTTGGTTAGGCCTCGCCGACGCGCTGTCTGAAAACGGTGATTGGAAAGAAGCTATCGAAGCCTATGACGCAGCCGACCGGATCAAGCCGCGCGACGCCGGGATTCTGCTGAACCGCGGCTATGCGCACTACAAAATGCACAATAGCGCGGCCGCCGAGAAAGACTACAGCGCTGCCATCGCCCTCAATCCGAAAGATGTGCCGGCTTATTATGATCGTGGATTTGTGCGCTATGAGAGCGACCGTTTGCGGCCGGCGTTCGGCGATTACAACAAAGCGCTCGCCCTGAAACCGCACGGCGTCGAGGCCGACGACGTCAAGGGTGTGGAGTTAGGAGACCAAGGCCAGTTGCGCGGTGCGCTGGTGGAGTTCAACAAAGCGCTCAAGCTGAAGCCGGAAGACGAAAATCTGCTTTTCAATCGCGCCGAAGATTACCGCCTCCTGCATCGCTACAAAGACGCCAAGACCGACTATGAAGCGGCGCTAGCCATCAAGCCTGAGGATGCCGACGTCTATTGCAGCTTGGGCGAATTGCTACAGGAGGAAAAAGATCTGGCCGGCGCCCGGCAAGACTACGAAAAGGCCGTTCAGTTTACCAAGCCGAAAGAAGCCGAAGTCTTTTTCCGGCGCGCCGAAGAGCGCCGCCTGCGCCATGACTTCAGTTGTGCCATGAAGTATTACGACGAGGCCATCCGGCTCAAGCAGGACTGGGCCGAGGCCTATTACGGCCGCGCCATCGCTAAAGGCGCGCAGGATGATTTGGACGGCGCTCTGAGCGATTACAATACGGCCATCGCCAAGAAGCCTGACTTCAAGAACGCTTTCCTGAACCGCTCCGACCTGTGGCGCGCCAAGGGCGATCTCGACAAGGCCAAAGCCGACTACGCCCAGGCGAAGCAATTGGGCGGCGGTGGCGAAGACGAAAAACGCCTAAGAAATCGCTAGCTCGGCACGCGGTACTCGCGCCACCAAACGATTCCTTCGCTGATAAATGCCAAAGCGGTCAATACCGCCAGCGCCAAAATGGCCAGCCGCACCCATCGCTGCCTGCCCGGGCCGAAGCGGCTCAATCGGCCCCCGGCATCGAGTCGGCCACTACAATGTCCGCGTCTTTCGGCAACTCCAGGCGTTCGCGCGCCCAGGTGTAAAATAGCACTCCTTTGTAGCTAGTAAGGTACTTATACTTCCTGCGTGTCAAGCCCGCCTCTTTCATAACGATGAGGGGTGCCTGCACTCGGGACACGATTGTCAAAAACGCCTTGCTGTTAAGACGCGCTACCACCTCGCGCGTCGTCGCTCTCACCGAATAATCACCGGTTGCCGAGCCCACAACCAAACTAGTCGTTGCGTCTGCCATCACTTAAAGTGTAGAACTACTGCTCCGCCTGCATCTCGCGGCTCACCCGCTCCGCCGCCTCCATCACGCGCAGCGTATTCTCTCCCAAAATCTTCCGGACGTCGCTCTCCGAGTAGCCTTTGCGCAACAGCGCCTCGGTGATCTTCGGCAGCTTGGAACAATCTTCCATGCCCTCCGGCATGCTCGCCCCGTCAAAATCGGAACCCAAGCCCACATGGTCGGCGCCCACCAGTTTCACGGCATGGTCGATGTGATCCACAATTCTCTCCCAGCTCACATGCGGCAGCTTGCCTTCGTCCGTCAGCTTCTTTTCCCGTGATGCCAGCTCCTTGGAAATGCATGCCTCATCGTTGTTGCAATCTTTGGTGATCTGGCCCATCGATTGCACCACGCCGCCGGTCTCCCTGTCTGACGCATCCTTATAAGCCTGGTCGATAAAGCTCTTTTCATAATTAATCTGAATCACCCCGCCTTTCGCCGCCAGCGCCTTAATCATGTCGTCGCTCATGTCGCGCACGTGATTGCAAAGCGCGCGGCACGACGAATGGGAGGCAATCAACGGCGCTTTACTCACTGCCAGCGCATCATAAAAGGTCTTGTCGCTCACATGGGAGATGTCCACCATCATCCCCTGCCGGTTCATCTCTCGCACAACCTCTTTGCCAAAATCAGTCAGTCCGTTGTGGGCCGGCTTGTCAGTCGAAGAATCGGCCCACTCATCGTTGTAAAAGTGAGACAGAGTCATGTAGCGCACGCCCAGATCGCTGAAAATCCGCAACACCCGGATATCGTTGCCCATCATGTGCCCGCCCTCTACCCCCATCAGCGCCGCGATCTTGCCTTCCGCGTGCGCCCGGCGAACGTCCGCCGCCGTCCTCGCAACCATCATGTCTTTCGAATTTTTCTTAACGTTCTGGTAGACCGCGTCTATTTGATCCAGTGCCTTCTCCACCGCCGGCGGACCCATAATCCGTCCGTCGATCCAGATCGAAAAGAAAATCGCGTTCATCCCGCCCTCGCGCATCCGGGGAATGTCCACATGCCCATCGGGATTGCGCTTGCCCAGATCATAGTCTTTGGAAAAAAAGCGCTGCGTCGTGTCGTCGTGCGTATCCAGCACAATCGCAGAGAACTGCAGCTTGTGCGCCCGCTCAGCAATCGCATCGCCGCCTGCAAACCCACGCACCAAGAAGCCCGCGGCCATCAATGAAAAAACCACACCGGGAACGGCAATTCGAGTAAAACGCATATTTCCTCCAGTCCAAATCATGGCATATGGTGTTAGACTCGCCCTTATCAATAACTCATGAACCGTAGACAAATGCTCGCCACCCTTGCCGCCGGCGCAACGCTGCCCGCTGGGGCGGATTCACCCAAACCCCGCAACATCATCTTCATTCTCAGCGACGATCATCGCTACGATGCGCTCGGCTTCATGAAAACCCAACCGTGGCTGGAGACGCCGCAACTCGACCGTCTCGCCCATGAAGGCATTCATTTCAAAAATGCCTTCGTCACCACCGCTCTTTGCAGTCCCAGCCGCGCTTCTATCCTCACCGGCCTCTACGCCCACAAGCACCGCATTGTCGATAACAACACCGCCATCCCCGCAGGCACCGTCTTCTTTCCCTCCTATCTGCAAAAGGTTGGTTACAAAACCGGTTTTTTCGGCAAATGGCACATGGGCGCCGAGACCGACGATCCCAAACCTGGCTTCGACCAA
>Ga0302319_10015859_pt1 | contig 13926 bp, 7 predicted proteins | sample Bog_T0_2_FD_203319 | JGI IMG/M metagenome (GOLD analysis project Ga0302319, IMG submission 203319) | Peat permafrost microbial communities from Stordalen Mire near Abisko, Sweden - Bog_T0_2 | ecosystem: Environmental > Terrestrial > Soil > Wetlands > Peat | place: Sweden: Abisko, Stordalen Mire...
GCTCATGCAAACAGCGCCCGCCGCTGAAGATGAGCGCGACTCACCATCAGCCACCCACGAGCGTCCCTGGCTATTCACTTTCCTGAGCGCACCGGCAGCGGTCGTCGCGATTGGGCTGATCGATGGCGCGCTCTCGTTCCTGCTGCGGCGCGAAGGCGTTGACCCGGCGCACGGCGCGTCGATTGTGGCGCTGCTGAGCTTGCCGCATACGCTCTACTTTGCATGGGGCCCGGTTACAGACTTTTGGATGCGCCGGCGCACGTGGCTGATGGTGGCCGCGGCGGCGGCCGGTGCAACCATGCTGGCAGCGTTCAGCCGTCCGCGCTTGTCTTCGCCGAGCGGCGTGGCGCTTTTGTTTCTGGGCGCATGCTTTGGCGTGCTGGCCGTTGCGGCCTGCGGCGGGATGCTGGGCTCACTGCAGAGCGAGTTGAATCGCCGCCGCGCCAGCAGCTTTTACCAGACCGGCTCTCTGGTCTCTGGCGCGTTTGCGGTTTTTCTTCTGGTGATGCTGGCGGACCGGCTCAGTCTAATCTGGCTGGGCGCGATTGTTGCGGCTATGGTTGTACTTCCGTCGCTGTTTGCGCTGATGGCTCCGGCGCAGACGGTTGCGGACGGACAGGGCGCGCGCGAAACCTTTGCGCGCATCTGGCGCGAGTTCAAACAGACGTTTCTCCACTGGGACGCGATCCCCTACACGATGCTGGTGACCGCGCCGTTCTGCAGCGGCGCGATGATCGGGCTACTGCCGTCATTGGCTGCCGACTACGGCGTGACCGGCGAACAAGTTGCGTGGATCAACGGGCTTGGCGGCGCGCTGCTTACGGCAGCCGGAGCGTTTGTGGCGTCGCTGATTCCGGTGCGCGTGCGTGCGCCGATCGCGTTTATTCTTGCCGGACTGGTGAACTCCGCAACGATGGCGGTGCTGGCAATTGGGCCGCAGCGCCCTGCTGTTTATCTGGCAGGCACAGTGCTGTTTCTGTTCTCGATTGGAGCAGGCTACTCGCTGTTCACCGGCGTGGTGCTGGAGTTTCTGGGCGACTCTGGCAAGAGCGGCAGCGCGCGCTATGCGCTCATCAACTCGATGGGCAACCTTCCTGTTGCGTACATGGCTTACCTTGATGGGCGCGCATACGCGCATTGGGGACCGCGCGCCATGCCCGCGGCCGATGCGGTGTTGAGCTTTGCAGGAGCCATGGTTTTGCTGGGGCATTTTGTAGTAAGCCGTCGCAGGAAACAGGCCCGCGCCACAGTGATTCTTCGGGGGTGATGGATGGGCCACCTGAATCGAGCCCAAGATGACGGAAAGTTCATGCTTTCATCGCTGAACATAACAAGCGGTATGCCGATCTAGAAGGTGGAGGGAAACAATGATCAGTCCCATCTCAACGAGTGCAGCCGCTGTTCAACCCGACTACCAACCAAAACCGGCTCCGGCCCCATCGCAAGCTGCGCCGTCAACACCCGAGCCCACCGATACGGTGAGCATTAGCGCGAAGGCCCATGCCGCAGCCGCATCGGGCGACGTGGACCACGATGGCGACAGCCATTGATTTCGGTTATCCCTTTTGAAAAGCGGCCCGAGCGAACCCATCGCGCGGGCCGCGCATGAACCGATCTTGCCAGCTGCTGAGTATTCCTGCGTATTGTGCCAAGTGAGGATCAGCCACTTTTGGTAGAAGAACGAACAACGGGCACCGGGGCTGTGGGCCTCGGGGCTTATAGAACATCGGTCCACTGTGGCGAGGCGGCAAAGGCGGCGTTGATGAGGCCGACGTGCGAGTAAGTCTGCGGGAAGTTTCCCCACATGCGCGATTCGGCGGGATCGTAGTCTTCAGCCAGAAGTCCTAACCGCGAGAACGATGGACTTATGCGATCGAACAATGCACGCGCTTCGTCGCGGCGACCGGCGGCTGCGAACGCCTCAATCAACCAGAACGTGCAGATGACGAAAGCGACCGAAGGTTTGCCGAAACCATCGTTCAAACTGTACCGCTGCATCCAGTCGCCCATGGACAGGTCTTTGTGAATGGCCTCAATGGTGCTGATCGACTTTGGATGGTCAGCGGGAAGAAAACGCAGGCGCACCATTTGCAGCAGCGAAGCGTCAAGATCTTCTCCGCCATAGTGCCCAACAAAGCTGTTGCGGTTTGCGCTCCAGGAATTAGCGATGATTTCCGCATGAATCCGTTCGGCCGTGGAGCGAAACTCGGCAGCATGAGCCGGCGCGTGCCTCTCGGTGACGCGCACCATGCGGTCTGCGGCGGCCCAGCACATGAGACTGGAGAACGTCTGTGGCTTCCATTCGGTGCGATATTCCCAGATGCCCGCATCCGGAACTCCTACCAGGGAGATGGCCTTGTGTGCGAGTCCTTCGATCAACCGCAGTGTTGCCGGCGAACGTTCGGCACTCATGCGCTCGTCAAGAAAGATGGGCGTGAGCGCCAGAACCATTTCTCCGTAGATGTCGTTCTGCGAGTGCAAGGCTGCGCCATTCCCGATGCGCACCGGTCCCTCGCCGTTATAGCCCGGCCAGTTTTCAAGAATAGACTCTTCAAGGTTCTGCGAACCGTCAACGCGGTAAAGCGGGGCCAGATTGAGTCCGGGCGCACCGCCGGCCACGTTCAATAGATACTGCACGAATTGCTCACGCTCTTCAAACTGGCCGAGCAGCCCGAACGCATTCAGCACATAGTAGGAGTCGCGCAGCCAGCAGTAGCGGTAATCCCAGGTGCGCCCGCTTCCTGGAGACTCCGGAATCGACGTGGTCATTGCCGCAATGATCGCTCCCGTATCTTCAAAGCAGTGCAGCTTGAGCGTGAGCGCCGATCGGATGACCTCATGCTGGAAGTATGGCGGGATGTCGCACTGCTTAACCCAGCGCTGCCAGTAGCGTGACGTCTCGTTGAGGAATCGTTCGCACAATGGCGCCAGAGGCTCTTCGACCGGTGCGCCCCAGGTGAGGGCCAGATGCTGGCGGCCAGTGAGCGTAAACGGCTGTCCGCCGAGGTAGGAGAGGGGGATGTCGGTAGTCAGCCGCAATTGGCTGGCAAATCCCTCAAACCGGAGATGGTGCGAACCTTGCGTTTGCGAGGGGCGGATCTTGGACCAGCCGAGCCTTGGTTCGCAGGCTACTTCAATGCGGGGAGTGCCTTCGATGGGCTCGACGATGCGCATCAACTGCTTGGGACGGAACGCCCGTCCGAATTGCATGAAACGGGGCGCGAAGTCCGTTACCTTGAAAGAGCCCGTCGATGTTTGGAATGTTGTTTCAAGAATATTTGTATTGGGCAGGTAACGCTGGGAGCCGGATTGTCCTTCCGCGGGACCGATTCGATAGTGGCCGCCATCCTGAGAGTCGAGCAGAGTTGAAAAGACCGGTTCGGAATCGAACCGGGGGAGACAGCACCAGACGATCTCACCGGTGTTGTGGACCAGCGCAGAGTACTGGCAGTTACCAATCAAACCCAAATCTTCAAGCCGCATTTTTGGCATCTGTGCACCAGTCCGCTATGTTTCAATGCAAGTATGACACGCATGGCGCGATTCATCCTCGCCCTGATCGTGGGCTTGGCGCTGTTGACGTGGGCGGTTTCAGGCGTGGTGCAAACGACCGCGCGTGAGTGGTTCTATCGCGACGTTAACTCGCGCGCAAGGTTGGTGCTGACCGGCGCTCGGCAGTCTTTGGCGGATGCTTGGTACAGCAAGGAGAGCCTCGGGCGGCAACTGGTGGGGCTGGCGCGTGAAGAACGCGTGATGGGGGCGGCGGCCTGCGACCCTGACCTGAGCACGCGATCGAGCTCGCCAGGATTCCCGGATGCGTTCAACTGCCTGGCTGTGGGGCCGAGAGTCCGCGCCACCGAGCAATTTACGGGTAATACCGATCAGACTTTCCGCGTGTGGAGCACCGAAGCAACACTGCCCACTGGACGCGTCCAGGTGACGGCGATGCCCATCTTATCTCAGGGACAGGAATTGGGATTTGCGATCCTGGTGTATGACCTGAGTTATATCGATCGGCGGGAGGCCGCGGCGCAGACGTTCCTGCTGGTGGTCTTTGGCATCCTGGCCGTTCTCACATTTGGCATACCTCTGCTGGTGGCAAGAAGGGCACGTTCCGACTGGAGCTTGGAATTGCGCAACCTGCTGCGCGGAAGAGGAAAACAGAGTCGGGAATTCCAGCCAATTCTGAGCGATCTGCGTGAACTGGTTGGACAAATGGCGAACGAGCGGGAAGATGCTCCCGGCCTGTGGACGGCCGTGCGGCTGAAACAAACTCTCAACCGTCATCTGCGCGGAGAGAAGGTTGTCATCCTGGCCAACCGTGAGCCATACGTTCATAACCGCATGGACGATGGCCGCATCGAAGTGCAGCATCCGGCGAGCGGTCTGGTAACTGCCCTGGAACCGATCATGCGCGCCTGCTCAGGAGTATGGGTGGCTCATGGAAGCGGTAGCGCCGATCGTGAGACAGTGGACGCTAGCGATCACGTACGCGTACCGCCCGATGAGGAGTCCTATCACATTCGCCGTGTCTGGCTGTCAGAGGAAGAGCTGCAGGGCCACTATTACGGCTTTTCAAACGAAGGACTGTGGCCGCTGTGCCATATGGCGCACGCGCGACCGGTGTTCCGTTCCGATGACTGGCGGCAGTATCGCGCGGTGAACCAGAAATTCGCCGACGCGGTGTGCAGCGAAGTAGACTCAATCGACCCGATCATCCTGGTGCAGGATTACCACTTTGCGCTGGCTCCGGCGATGATTCGCAAACGCCTGCCGGCTGCGACCGTGATTGTCTTCTGGCACATTCCCTGGCCGAACGCAGAGCGTATGGGCATCTGTCCCTGGCGCAACGAGATTCTGGAAGGCCTGTTAGGAAGCAGCATTCTCGGCTTCCACACGCAGCAGCACTGCAACAATTTTCTGGATTCGGTGGACCGCTATCTGGAGACGCGCAGGGACCAGGAAAATAACGCGGTGGTGATGCAGGGACACCGCACACTGGTCCGTCCCTACCCGATCTCACTTGAATGGCCGGTGCACTGGGTGGAGATGTCGCCGAGCATTGAGGAATGCCGCACGCAGGTTTGGCGAGATTTGGGATTGAAGCCGAATGCGCTGCTGGGCATTGGCGTAGACCGCTTGGACTACACCAAAGGCGTTGAGGAGCGGCTGTTGGCCGTAGAGGTGCTGCTCGAACGGCATCCGGAGTTTCGGGGCCGTTTCACCTTTGCGCAACTTGCCGCGCCGAGCCGGACAAAGATAGAACGGTATCGGGAGCTGAACGAAGCGGTGGAGCGCCTGACGGAACGCATCAATCTGCGGTTTGGAACGAAGGACTACCAACCGATCATCCTGCTCCGCTCGCACCACGAACCGCCGGAGGTGTTTCGGTTCTATCGTGCCGCGGACCTTTGTTACGTAAGCAGCCTGCACGACGGCATGAATCTGGTAGCCAAGGAATTTGTGGCTGCGCGCACCGATCTAAAGGGCGTGCTGGTGCTGAGCGAGTTTACCGGGGCGGCACGAGAGTTGACTGAAGCGCTGATCGTCAATCCCTACGACATGGAAAGCAGCAGCGAAGCGATGGCCGCCGCGCTGACCATGCCGGTGGAGGAACAGAAAGACCGCATGAGATCGATGCGCACCCTTCTTGTTCAATTCAACGTGTACCGCTGGGCCGGAAAGATGCTGGTAGATGCCGCGCGGCTGCGCAACCAGGAGCGACTATTGGGACGCCTGACCGAGCGCTCAAGCGGAGGGCCGGGGTTTTGACGATGGAATACCTGCTTTGAAAGAGAGCGTTACGTCCAATCGTTACGCGTCTGTCCTGCACCATTGCAGTTGTGCCGATAGGCAGCGGTCAGTTAGCGATTGTTTAGCGGTCGGTGGGTTGTTTGAGGATGGGACTGAGAGAGCCGGGGTTGTCGCCGGTGGAGGGGTTGACGCGGAAGTCCCAGACGGACTGGTTGATGTCGGACGGGGAGATGATTTCAACCAGCGCGTACTCGCCGATGGAGAGCGGCTCAAGCGGTTGGATTTTGAGCCAGTGCTTGCCGGGCATGACTTCAACCTTGGTGGGGATGACGTTTTCGTCCTGGGTGACGGAGCCTGTGGGGCTTACCTTGATTGCGCCGACGATGCGGACGGCGCGGCGCTCGTCTACGCGGACAATGGCGAAGCCGGATTGCGCGGAGTGAGCGCCATGCTTTTGCGCCTTGGCGGTGGCGGCGTTGACGGTGTGGACGGTGACGGGGTGAGTGAGCACCGGCTCGGTTTCATCGACCACGTTGAGCGAGAGATAGATGACCGGATCGTTGACGTGCAGATGGACTTTGGCGTGTCCGCCGTCGAGCTCGAGGCTGGCTCTGGAGGCGGCAAGAGGATTGAGCGTGCCGAGGCCGTGACGGGTTTTGGCGTTCATGTCGAGATCGACGGGAGTGAGCTCGACCAGTTCGGGTGTGTCCTGAAAGGTGTCGAGGACAAAGACGCCGTCCTCATCGGGTAGCTCAAGGCCCTTGGCGACTTCAGGCGAGCGGGCGGTCTGCAGCGCGCGTTCGTCGGATTCCTGCTTGTCGACCTCGGCGGCGGCTTTCATGGCCGGGGAGCCTTCGTCGGGCGCAGGCTCTTCAGCCTCGGCATGGTCGCGCTCCCATTTGCGTGTCGCCTCCCAGTCCACCAGGTCGGCGGGCATCTCCTCCCAGTCGCCGCGTTCAATGGAGAGATAGCGCACGCGGTCGCCGGCCAGGGTGTACTGGCGCACGAGCTGGTAGGAGCCATCTTTGAGGATGAGGCGATGATTTTTTGCCAGACCCGGCGCGTCGGGCTTGATGGGGAGGGATTTTGCGCTGTGGCCGGTATCGCTTTGACTGCTTTGGGCCGAGACAGCAGGGCCGGCGGCGAGCAGAAGGGCCAGGGAAAGCGCCGGCCAGCGCCGTGTTTTGAGAGGAAAGCCCATGGCAACACAGTTTAGACGAAGGAGCCGGGGCGGCGTTGGGGAGAAAACGGCGATTCGCTGAAACTCCCTCGGGATTCGCTGTAACTCCCGTTGTTTTGGAACGTCCAATGGACACGGCATTATAATTAAAGTTCCCGGAGATTGCCGTTTGACAGGAATGAGCGCACAGATACGCGGGGAACGGGGCAGGACGCCGTGGCTCTCGCAGACTGGGATTGGCCCCTGGGGCCAGGTACGCGGCATTGTGGCCGCGATCGCGGTGTCGTGCCTTCTTCTGCTGGCGATGCTGACGGTGGCCCAGGTGGCTCACCACCATGCCAGCGATACCGACGCGGACCACTGCCAGCTTTGCATTGCAATGCACACGCTGGCGCCGGTGGCGGCCGCGGCGACGGTTGTGGTGATGGTGCGCGTAGGCGCCTCGACACCGCAGGCCGTGCCGGTTAAGGTTGCCCGGCAACGCTATTCCCGGATTTTCATTCGTCCTCCTCCCTTCTCCTATTAGGTCTTCGACGCGCAGATTTGTACTTTTGGATAGTGCTTTCCCAGGTCCCCAAAAGCGAGGGACCTGGGGCACCCAGCTTCAGTACAACATCATGCGGTCAGAGACCAGGAGCATCGCTTCCGTCTTCATGCCGATCGCTTTGCCGCTCCGTTGAGGGAGCGGCCAATTGGCGCATCTTCAAAAGGAAAATCGAAGCGGATTGGTGCTCTCCAATGCTTGGCGACGCCGCGGCAGCACGTACCGCGGGACCCTTTCCCCCTTGTATCAGACATTGTTCAGGAGACCGATTATGCAGTTCAATCGTGGCGATTTGCTACGCATTCTTCCCCTACTCGCGCTGGTTGCCGGCGCGCTCTCGGCCGCGGCGCAAAGCGGCAACGCCGGAGCCATACGCGGCACAGTGACGGACCCAAGCGGCGCAGTGGTGCCCAGCGCGACGGTGCGCTTGACCAACGATGCAAGCGGATTTGCGCGCACCACAATCTCAGATGCGACCGGCCAGTTCACCGTTGCGAACATTCCGTTCAATCAATATCGCATGGAGGTGAAGGCCAAGGGGTTTGCGCCGCTGAGCCAGAGCGCGGAGATTCGCTCATCGGTGGGCGTGACCGTGAACCTTGTGCTGCAGGTGGAGGGCGCCAGCCAGACGGTGATCGTGGAAGCGCAGGGAGACCTGGTGGAGGACGATCCGACGTTCCATACCGATGTGGACCGCGAGGCGTTTATCAAGGTGCCGCTGGAGAGCGCGTCGTCGACGCTTAGCTCGCTGGTGACCTTGTCAACGCCGGGCGTCTCCGCGGACTCGAACGGGCTGTTTCACGGGCTGGGCGACCATGCGTCGAACTCCTTCTCGGTGGACGGGCAGTCGATTACCGATCAGCAGAGCAAGGTCTTCTCGAACCAGCTTCCGTCAGACTCGATTCAATCGATCGAGGTGATCAGCGGCGCGCCTCCGGCGGAATACGGAGGCAAGACCAGCCTGGTGATTGTGGCCACCACGCGCTCAGGGCAGGGAGTGACCAAGCCGACCGGCAGCGTGAACGCCTCCTATGGCAACTTTGGGTCGGCGAGCGGGGGATTCGACTTGTCGTATGGCGGCAAGAACTGGGGCAACTTTGTTGAAGCCGATGGGCTGAACACGGGGCGCTTTCTCGATCCGCCGGAGTTCGCGGTTATTCACGACAAGGGTAACGAGGAGAATGTCTTCGACCGCGTGGATTACAGTTTCTCGCCGGCCGATTCGATTCATTGGGATCTGAACTACAGCCGTTCCTGGTTTCAGACGCCGAATGCTTTTGAGAACGAGAATGTGCAGAACACGATTGCCGGCGGGGCGAGCGCGAATCCGACCTTTGGCAGCGTAGGCAACACCGACCAGACATCGAAGATCAACACGCTCAATATTTCTCCGACCTACACGCACGTCATCAACAAAGAGTCGGTGATGAACGTGGGCGTGTTCGCGCGCAAGGATTTCTACGGCTACAACCCGAGCGCGAATCCGCTGGCGGACCTGGGCCCTGCCAACTTGCAGACCTCGTCGGTATCGCAATACCGCACACTGACCGATGTGGGCGTTCACTCCGACTACTCGTATGTGAAGGGCGCGCACAACCTGAAGGTGGGCGCGCAGTACGGCCAGACATTTCTGCGCGAGCACGACAAGCTGGGATTGGTCAGCGCGACCTATAACGCGCCGTGCGTGGACGCCGTGTATGGCGATCCGCTTGCGGGCTACTCCGATACCTCGGAGTGCAACGGCGTGACCAACATTGCCAACGCCAACTATCAGGCAGTGCTCGCGCCCTATGACCTGACTCGCGGCGGCAGCGACTACTCCTACTTTGGCCATGCGGACGTAAAAGAGCTGGGGCTGTATGTCGAGGACCAGATCAAGGCCGGCAACTGGAACTTTAACCTGGGCATACGCGGGGATTTGTACAACGGATTGGCGGTACAGCGGCAGGCAGAGCCGCGCGTTGGCATCTCCTACAACGTGAAGCAGACCAGCACGGTTGCGGGCATCTCCTATGCGCGCACCCTTGAAACGCCATTCAACGAGAACCTGGTGCTTTCAAGCCAGGGTTGCTCGAATGCGGTGCTTGCGCCCCTGCTGGCTTGCGCGCCAAGCGTGACGGGTTTCGTCACAAAGAAACTGGAGCCTGGGTTCCGCAACGAGTTCCACGCAAGTTTGCAGCAGGCTGTCGGCAAACATGCGGTGGTGAGCGGCGAGTACATCTGGAAGTACACGCACAACGCATTCGACTTCAGCGTGCTTGGCAATACGCCAATCACCTTCCCGATCGACTGGCACAGTTCGAAGATTCCGGGGTACGCTCTGCGCGCTGAGATTCCTGAGACACATGGATTCAACGCCTACATTGTTACGTCGTCGGTAGCCGCGCGGTTCTATCAGCCGCAGATTGCGGGCGCGGGAGCCACCGCCAGCGCGACGCAGGGCGGAACCTATTCCCCGTTCCGCATCGATCACGACGAGAAGTTCAACGAGACCACCCACGTGCAATACACGGTGCATAGCAGCGGCTTGTTGAACGGCCTGTGGAGCGGCTTTAACTGGCGCTACGACTCGGGCCAGGTGGCGGGATCGACGCCTTGCTACAACCCAGCCGATCCAAATACCGCGTGCGCCAACAGCTCGTTTCTGCCGGAGGGCAATCCCGCGATTACCGGCGGCGCGAGCGATCCGGCAATCGTGAACGGCGTGCCGGTGGTGCTGCTGGTAGACAACAATATTGCCGCAACCGCCAATCCCGTGACGGGAAATGCGGTCTACTTGCCGCTGACGCCGGGCGAGGAGTACCAATCCGGCTTGAGCTGCAACGGAGTAAAGGCGACAGGCACGAACCAGCTCGGCACGCAGTTGTCGAGCGATCCCGATGCGCCGTACTACTGCCCGGCCGCGCAGCTCACATCGAGCCTGATCAAGATACCCGGCATCAACCAGGGCGATAACGACCACAATCCGCCGCGCATTGAGCCGCGCAACCTGTTCGATGTGTCGGTGGGCAAGAGCAACATCTTTCACCGCGAGCACTACAAGACGGACCTGGATGTGACGGCAATCAACGTCGCGAACAAGTTTGCGCTGTATAACTTTCTGTCGACGTTCAGCGGGACGCATTATGTAACTCCGCGGTCGCTGACGGCGAAGTTGACGGTGAACTTTTAGGCGTTCAACTGGGTGATTTCGTGGGTTGGGTTCGTGCTATCCCCGGTCTCAAAAACGAGACCGGGGGCACCCGCATTGTGATTTGGAAAGAGCACCGAGAGCGAGGCCGCGCGCCAGCGTGGGCCGGATCACGTTGGTAATTGACCGGTTCATTTCAAAATGTCCCTTCCAAAGATGAATCCCAGCAAGCACATTACGCCAAGCAGAATGTTCATCCCAATGGCAAACCAAAAGAGAAGCTCTCCGTTAGATCGCTTTACAGTAGAGTATTTCAGCGGTACTTCGCCGGTGGAAACGCCCCTCTTTGCAAACCAAAAGGAAAGAGCTGCAAACCCCAAAAAAAGGAACCTATCCAGGGTGGAATACTGTTCGGCCGCAAGCATTCAAACACTCCTTGACCCAGCTCAAGAACCGCCATTCATAGTATCAATTTTCAATTCCAGGGAGTAATACCGCTAGCGGGTCGACCCGGGTGCCGGGGAGCAAATTGAAATCTCCCACCAAAAGTGGGTGCCCCGGTGCCTCGCTTTTGGGCGCCGGGGATAGCACGAACTCACTGCTGCTTCATCTCTTGTTTTTGAGACATGGGATGTACTCGCTGGGATCAGACTCAAGCTAAGGCGCGCTGGTAGGTCTGGTAGATTTCGCTGCTGAAGCAGGCGAAGATGACCTGCTCGATGCCTGGGCTGCGGTCGAGCTCTGCCCGTGTCTCGCCTACGGCGATTTCAACGGCGCTGGAGATGGGAAAGCGGTAGACGCCGCAACTGATGGCGGGGAAGGCTATGGTTGCGAGGTTGTGGTCGCGGGCAATCTGGAAGCAGGAGCGATAGCAGCTTGCCAGCAGCTCCGGCTCGCCATGCCGGCCGCCGGTCCACACGGGGCCTACGGTGTGGATGACGTGCTTTGCGGCAAGACGGTATCCGGCGGTGATTTTGGCCTGGCCGGTGGGGCAGCCGCCGAGAGTGCGGCACTCGGCCAATAGTTCAGGGCCCGCGGCGCGATGGATGGCTCCATCGACTCCGCTGCCGCCGAGCAGGGTTTCGTTGGCGGCGTTGACGATTGCGTCCACGGCGAGCGTGGTGATGTCGGTTTCGAGGACTGAGATTTTGCTGGCCATGGCCGGCGCCTCCGACTGCATGGTAGCTGGCGGGGATTGAGGCTGCAAGAGTGGAGAGAGTCGCTGTGCCACGCGAAGTTCGCTGAAAAACAACCGCGGATCCCTCGCTCTGCTCGGGATGACAAGGCCTTTCCTGGATGAATTGCTGCGGTATCCCCGGTCTCAAATGCGAGACCGGGGGCACCCAGTGCTCTGTGGTTGATTGAGATGTTAATCAGCGGTTGTGCTATCCCACCCATCGCGCGATAGTGCTGCGCGATGGATGGGGCACGGCGGGCTTTGTGCTTGGTTGAGATGCGGAGCAGCTTGGGTTCGTGCTCTCCCAGGTCCCCAAAAGCGAGGGACCTGGGGCACCCACTCTTTGTGCCTGGACGAGATCTGTTGTGCCTGGTCTCTGTGGGGTGCGGCGGCGCTGTTATTTCCTGGCGAAACAGGCAAGTACCTCAAGATATGACTGTTATAGCGAATAAGGACTGAGGTTTCCTCAGCCGGGCGAGATTTTTGGCTTTTTTGGAACGCCGACTTCTGCCATACTTGATTGTGCCCACCTGGTACGGCCAATCCCAACAAATACAAAAAGAAGGTGCATCGATGTCGGCAAAGTACGTCTTTGTGACGGGCGGAGTTGTGTCCAGTTTAGGTAAAGGTCTGGCGGCGGCCTCGATCGGCTGCCTGCTTGAGAGCCGCGGTCTGCGCGTGAACATGATGAAGTTCGATCCCTACCTGAATGTGGATCCGGGGACGATGTCGCCTTTCCAGCACGGCGAGGTTTTTGTGACCGACGACGGCGCGGAAACCGACCTCGATCTGGGCCACTACGAGCGGTTTACGCACGCTCCTCTGTCGCGCGACAACAACCTGACGACAGGCCGCATCTACGAGCAGATTATCCAGAAGGAACGGCGGGGCGACTACCTGGGCAAGACCGTGCAGGTGATTCCGCACGTGACCAACGAGATAAAGAACGCGATGCGCAAGGTCTCGGCGAACGGGGCCGATGTGACGATCGTGGAGATTGGCGGGACGGTGGGCGACATTGAGTCGCTGCCGTTTCTTGAGGCCATTCGCCAGATGCGGCAGGAGCTGGGACGCGAGAATACGGTGTTTGTCCACCTCACGTTGGTGCCCTACATTCTTGCCGCCAAGGAGCTGAAGACCAAGCCGACCCAGCACTCGGTGAAGGAGCTGCTTTCGATCGGCATCCAGGCAGACGTGCTGCTGTGCCGCTCAGACCGGCCGCTGGCCCGGGAGATGAAGCAGAAGATCGCCGCGTTTTGCAACGTGGAAGAGCGCGCGGTGATTGGCGCGACGACGGTGCCCTCGATTTACGAGGTGCCGCTGCGGTTTGCCGATGAGGGACTGGACGCGCTGATTCTGAAGTACCTGCACAAGGACGCGGCAGAGCCGGACATGACCAAGTGGAAGGATCTGGTGGATCGCTGCTACCACCCCAAGGACGAAGTTTCAATTGGCATTGTGGGCAAGTACGTGGAGTACGAGGACAGCTACAAGTCACTGAAAGAGGCACTGACGCACGGCGCGGTCTCGCAGAACCTGAAGCTGAAGGTGACCTGGATTGAGGCTGAGGGTCTGGAATCGAAGAGCCCGGAGGACCGCAGCTACGAATCGCAACTGGAGGGCTTTGACGGGATTCTGGTTCCGGGCGGGTTTGGCAAGCGCGGCATCGAGGGGATGCTGAACGCGATCCGCTATGCGCGTGAAAAGAACGTGCCGTACTTCGGAATCTGCCTGGGGATGCAGACGGCGTGCATCGAGTTTGCGCGCAATGTGTGCGGGCTGAAGGACGCCAACTCAAGCGAGTTTGACCCGGCGGCGCAGCATCGCGTGATCTACAAGCTGCGCGAGCTGCTGGGCGTGGAGGAGATGGGCGGCACCATGCGGCTGGGCGCATGGGCGTGCGTGCTGCAAGAGGATTCGCTGGCGGCAAAGGCCTACGGCGGCGCTATCGAGATCAGCGAGCGGCACCGGCACCGGTACGAGTTCAACCGCGAATACGAGGCGCTGCTGACCGGCGGAGGGTTGCGGCTGAGTGGCACCACTCCCGATGCGACGTATGTTGAGATTGTGGAGATACCGGGGCATCCGTACTTTCTTGGTTGCCAGTTTCACCCCGAGTTCAAGTCCAAGCCGCTTGAACC
>Ga0302319_10015860_pt1 | contig 13925 bp, 10 predicted proteins | sample Bog_T0_2_FD_203319 | JGI IMG/M metagenome (GOLD analysis project Ga0302319, IMG submission 203319) | Peat permafrost microbial communities from Stordalen Mire near Abisko, Sweden - Bog_T0_2 | ecosystem: Environmental > Terrestrial > Soil > Wetlands > Peat | place: Sweden: Abisko, Stordalen Mire...
ATACGCTCAAGCCTCGTGCCGTCATCCACGTCTTCAACCGGCCAAGCCCGCGCGATCGGCGAAATCGAAGGATCACACCAAACCAGGAATCATTCCAGTTCCCATTTTCTTTTCTCTGAGACTCCGTGACTCTGTGGCAAACTCTGGTCAGTGACACTGCATTTTGTCGATACCATCGCGCTGCTCTGGTGCGCCGGCTTTAGCGCGACGAGCTTCCTGATGTTTGGGCTCGATAAATGGCAGGCGTCCCGCGGTCGGTGGCGGGTTTCGGAATCCGCACTCGTCTGGCTGGGGTTGCTGGGCGGCTGGCCCGGCGGATGCCTGGGGATGACGTTGTTCCGGCACAAGAGCGCGAAACGTGCCTTCCAATTCAAGTACGCACTCGCTGTGATTCCTTTTGCCGCGGAAGTCTGGGCCTGGCTGCACTGGCGCTAGGTGGTTTGGCGCAGCGGTCAGGTCCGACCCAGGCTCACCTGGTTTGCAGTTCCAGGATCGTCACCGAATGTGGCGCCAGGGTTTGGGTGAAACGTTTGCCCAATCCTGACAACGTTCCGGAAACCGGCACCAGCTTGTCTGGCTCCGCGATGGAGTTGCCTGCGTCCAGTTTGTCGGATTGCAACACTTCACAAGTTCCCGTGGAATCGACGTGTTTAACGCCCGCAACCTGAATCTGCACGGGGAGCGGGGTTTCACCGGCATTGACTAATTTGATATAGACCTGGCCGGAGGTGGTAGCTTTGGTAACCGAGTAATTCAAGGCTGTCGCTGGTTCCAGCGCCGTTTTGACCACCATGTCGCCCCGGTTTTCGTTGAACATCTTGAGCACATAATAACTGGGGCTGCCATAGCTGTTCAGGGCATTGTAACCAATCAGGTCGGGCCGCCACTGCCGGCCGCCCGGGTTGACGTTGACCAGCATCGGAGCGTAACACTGCATCAGGATGATATCGGAATTGCGCTCCATGGCGGTCAGCCACGCGGCATCACCCAGGGCCGCCTTGAAAGTTGGGGTGGGCGGTAGTTGAGCGGAAGGAGGCAGCCATGGCGCGATGTCCTCATAAGCGGCCCATTCACCCACGAAGATTTTCGGCCCGTTACGATCGTACCGATCGAAATGCGCGGGTCCCTCCTCCTCAAAATTTTGTGCCGACCGGTAATAATGTTCATCCACCAAATCCGGGATCCGGCTATGGACGCGCTTGCCGGCCGGCTGTTCGTTGCCGACTGTCGAAATACACTGGAGCTTCGGATACCTGGCCTTGATGGCGTCGTAGAATTGCGCGAAGCGCGCGTCGTAAGAGCCCGAGGGATCGAACCAATCCTCGTTGCCGATTTCCACGTAACGCAATTTAAACGGCGCCGGATGACCGTCGGCCGCGCGGCAGGCGCCCCAAAGTGTGTTGGTATCGCCAGTGACATATTCAATCTCGTCCAGGGCATCGGCCACAAAAGGCGCGAGGTCCGGGCCGGGTTTGACGACCTCATTTTTGGGCGGCAGGCTGTAACCGGCATAGACCGCCAGCACCGGTTCGGCATTCAAATCCTCCGCCCATTCCAGAAATTCCAAAAAGCCGAGACCGTCGGAGGCGCGATAACCCCAGCAACCCGGGTGACCGGGACGGCGGGTCAGATCGCCAAGCGTTTGACGCCAGGGAAAGCGGGTGGCGATACTGGACCCCTCGAGAAAATTACCGCCGGGAAAACGCAGGAAGCGCGGGCGCATATCCGCCAGCTTTTGCATCAAGTCCACGCGGTTGCCGTTAGGACGGTCCTTCCAGGTCGGCGGAAAGAATGAAACGAGGTCAAACCAAACCGTCCCTGGACGGTCGAGCAGCAGAACAAACCGAGCGCCGGCCGTCGGCGCGCGGTTGGCAGGCGTCGTGAGGGTGACCGAATACTTTTGCCATTCTCCGCGGACTGGTCCCGCGTCGGCAGAAGCATAGACCGCGGTGCCGTCGGCACTTTGAATGGCGACCCGGACGGACCCAGTATAACCGGGCGCGGCTTTGGCATAAAAGGAAGCCCGATAATCCGTGGCCGGTATTACGGGAATCCCCCAATAACCATCGTTGGCCACCCCTACCAGATTGGCGTCGGAAGCCTGTGCCACCTCCAGCCGTAAACTGGTGGCCAATTCAGCATTCAATCCTTGAACCGGATCCAGCGCCATTTGGGCTTCCGAGCCGGGAGACTGAACCAACGACCAATGCACGGCATTTTGGGCGTCGTCCTTGAACACCCGGTTTTGCAGGAGCTCCCCGTAAAGCCCGCCATCGTAGGAATGATTGATCTCCTCGGTCATCATGCCGGAAAAAACCGGACTCACCGGCGCCACAATCCGGTCAAGTTGCACACGCAGGACGGGCATCCCTCCAGCCATGGCCGCGGGATTAAACAAGGCTCCGGCCAAAAGCGTGACGGCGGCGAGCTGGCCCAGAAAACTTCCAGGAATATGGGAATAAAGCATACGGTTAACGATTGCCCGGACTATTGGAGAGCGGCATGAAATTTGTCGAGGGTGTCCGCGAAACGGGCGGGGTCGAAATCCGGAAGGGATTGCGCCTCCGCAAACAGCTCGTTCAACGCGGATTGGAGGGGCTCATGACTTTTTAATTCCGGCAGGGCGGCAACCAACCGGTCGAGACCCAGAACGAGGCGCTCCGCCCGGCGGGCCTGCTGGGGTTGCGCAACGGTGGAATCGCGAAATGACGCGCCGGTGCCGGCGAGCGCATTTAAAATCGCGCGGGTCTTGTCGTCCGTCCAGGTCGCGGCCGCGGAATCGCGCGCGATGCCATCACTCGCGCTTTGGATCGCCCCGACCGCGTCGGCCTGGGCTTCCAGATGATCCACTGCCGGAATTTTTAGGTGGCTGTCCGGCAGCGCCGTTTGCAGCAACCAGACGAGTGCCGCCCAGCGGTTGAATTCGGTTGGCGCGGGGGCCTGGTCGCGCGACCATTCCCAGCTCACTTCACGCAGCGCGGCCGCCTGCCCCACGAGCCAGGCCTGGGCGCCGTTGCCGTTCCGGGCGGCACTCCAATGCCGCGGCTCGGCCACGCACTGGCCGTCGAGCTCAAACATCAGTTCCGGATGACCAGCCTGGAGCAGGTCGGGCTCCACATTCTGGTGGCACGCCACACAGGTGTTGGCGCGAACATAAAGGTTTTCGAGATCGCGCATGCCGGCAGCCGTGCGGTCAGCCCGCGTGTAATCCGGGCGGGTGTGGGCGCGAATCCAGTTTTCCGACGGCCCATGACAGCTCTCGCAGGTGACGCCCTCGCTGACGCGCAGACCATCACCCCGGAGATTTTCCGGGACATCCTGCAAGGGGGCGTGACAGGTGGTGCAGCGGGAATCGGTGGTGGCATCCTTGATTTCCAGGGCATCGGCAATTTGTTTGGCCCGCGCGGTCGTGAGCGTGGCGGAGGGACGCTGGGAATGGAAGTCCTTGACGCTCCACACCAGAAATTGATTTTGGGTCTCGCCTCCACCACCGTGGCAGCCGCTGCTGGCGCAGGAATTGGCGCCGAGAAGTCTGGCCGGCTGATCAGCGGCAGTTGCGTCGGAAACATGTCCCGCGAGGGCGGCGACAAGACAGCAATAAAATGTTTTACTCACGACTTTAAATTGGTTAATTCACTGGCGGCGTGAATGCAACCCTAATCCATTCCATTCGCAATTCCACCGGAGGGGGTTGGAGTCTGATCGCCGGCTTGACGCTTGCGTCCTTACTGTTGTTGTGGCTTTTATTGGAAATTTTCCGCTCATGTTTACGGATTGCGGGTCAGGCCCGGCAACAGCGCGTTGCGCTGGAAACCATGCGGGCGCAATTGCAGGAAACCAAACAGCGCTGCCGCGAGGCCGAAATTGCCGCGACGGGGTGGAACGGCATCCGGAAATTCTCCGTGGCCAAAAAAATCCGCCAATGCGATGATGTCAACGCCTTCTACCTCAAACCGCACGACGGGCGGGAGTTGCCACCCTTCAAGCCGGGCCAATACCTGACCTTTCAGCTGGATCTGCCCGGACGCGACAAGCCGATTATCCGCTGTTATTCGCTCTCCGACAGTCCGCACCAGAAGGAATATTACCGGGTCACGATCAAGAAGGAGAAATCCCCGCCCGACAAACCCGACCTGCCGCCGGGCGCAGGCTCCAGTTACTTCACGGACATTGTCAAGGAAGGCGACATTCTCAACGTCAAGGCGCCCACCGGCCATTTCTTTTTGGACATGACCAAAAGCAACCCGGTGGTGCTGCTGGCCGGGGGCGTTGGCATCACGCCGATGTTGTGCATGGCCAATGCGATCGCCGCGAGCGGTTCCAAGCGGGAAGCGTATTTCTTTTTCGGCGTCCGCTGCCGGCAGGATCATATTCACAAGGAGGAACTGGAAAAACTCGCGGCGGAAAACGAAAACATCCGTCTGCACATCGTTTACAGCAAGGCCGGAGAGAAGGATGTCAAAGGCCGGGACTATCACCACGAGGGGCGCGTGAGCATTGAACTCCTGAAAGAAGTGCTGCCGTCGAACAATTTTGAGTATTACCTCTGCGGCAGCGGCCCGTTCATGAAGAGCCTCACGGACGGACTGGAAGCCTGGGGCGTGCCGGACAGCGCGGTGCACTTCGAAGCCTTCGGACCCGCCAGCGTCAAGAAAAAGGCCGCCGCGCCGACCCCCGAACAAACGTCGCATCTGCAAAAAGTCATGGTCACGTTTGCGCGCTCGAACAAAACGGTGCGCTGGGAACCCTCGTCCGAAAATATCCTGACGTTTGCCGAGGCGCAGGGCATCAAGATTGATTCCGGCTGCCGCGCGGGCGGCTGCGGCTCCTGCAACGTCGCCGTCAAATCCGGCGAGGTGGATTATCTCAAGAAACCCGACGCGGCACCCGATGCCGGCACTTGCCTCACCTGTATCTGCCGCCCGAAAAACGACCTCACCCTGGACGCTTAATGCCCGCCGCCCCGACCATCCTGGAACGGCCGCAGCGCTGGGACGCCGCGTTTGACGACCGGATGACGGACGCGGACGTGGACCGACTCCTGGCCACCGCGCCGTTTAGCGGGATGGACGCGGCAAAATTTCCCAAACGCACCCCGCTCCGTGAGATTCTCCGCAACGACATGCGCATCCTGAAATTTCGCAGGGGCGAAATCATCATGCGGCAGGGCGACTACGGGACGTCGGCGTTCCTGATTTTGCAGGGGGCGGCGCGGGTGGTGTTGAAGCCGGATCTACCGCCCTCCTTGCTGGGCCGCCAGGCCGCCGGCCGGAAAGGCGTCTTCCGCACGCTGGCGCAGCTCTGGAACGGTGCGCGGCCGCAGGAATTTCTGCCCCGCAAGAAACAGGACCCGGCCGCCGGCCTCGGGGCCCGGCAGGATGAGAATGAAGTCCGCGTATTTCTGCAGGATCTGCCCCGCGTGCTGGACAAGCACCGCACCGAACAGATGACGGCGGGCGAATTTTTCGGCGAAATCGCCGCGTTAAGCCGCATGGCGCGCACCTCCACGATTTTTGCCGACAGCGACGACGCGGAACTGCTGGAAATCCGCTGGCAGGGATTGCGCGACCTGATGAAGTATGATGACGCGCTGCGCACGCACATCAACCGGATTTACCGCGAGCGCGCGCTCGCCTCGTATCTCCGCGCCACGCCGTTGTTCAAATACTTGAACAAGGAACAACTCGGCCGGGTGGCCGAGGCGGTGGAATTCTCGACGTACGGTGATTACGATTGGTCGGGTGAATACAAACGGCTCGCGCAGGCGGGCAGTGTGCGGCCGGAAAAAGAGCCGGCCATCGTCAGCGAAGGCGATTATCCCAACGGCATTGTGCTGTTGCGCGCCGGCTTTGCGCGCGTCAGCCAGAAATTTGGCGCCGGCGAACGCACCTTGAATTACATCGGCGCCGGCCAGGTTTATGGCCTCGAGGAAATTGCGCACAACTGGCGCAAACAGGCGGCTCCCGTTAATGTCCGGTTTTCCCTGCGCGCCATTGGTTACACGCATTTGCTAATCGTGCCGACCCGTGTGATGGAGGAAATTGTCCTGCCGTCGCTGCCCAAGGGCGAGCTGCCCCCGCTCGTGGAAAAGGCGGCGGAAGATCCCGCTGTCGCTCCGGCCGAAACCGCCGCGCGCGAAAAAGTCGGCGCGGAAGTCCTGGAATTCCTCACCCAAAACCGCTTTTTCAACGGCACGGCGACGATGGTCATCGATCTCGACCGCTGCACGCGTTGCGACGACTGCGTGCGGGCCTGCGCCTCCACGCACGACAACAATCCGCGTTTTCTGCGCCACGGACCGAGCGCGGGCCGGCTGATGATCGCCAACGCCTGTATGCATTGCGCCGACCCGGTCTGCATGATCGGCTGCCCCACCGGCGCGATCCACCGTGAATCGTTCGCCGGCCAGGTGGTCATCAATCCCTCCACGTGCATCGGCTGCAAATCCTGCTTCACGAACTGCCCCTACGACGCGATCCGGATGGTGGAAGCGCGCGATGAAAACGGCGAACTGCTCGTGGACCAGGAAATGAAACCCATTCCCAAGGCAACGAAGTGCGACCTGTGCGTGGAAAACCATGGCGGGCCGTCCTGCGAGCGGGCCTGTCCGCACGGCGCGCTGAAGCGAATGAATTTGAACAATCTTGATTCGCTGTCCAAATGGCTGAAATTATGAATCGCTTTCGGCGCCAGCTCTATTCCGGTTTGTTCCTGCTGGTGCTGGCTAGCGTGGCCGCGGTATGGCTGCACCGGCGTTTCGAGGCCCTGCCCAACTATGCGTTCCTCACCGGCTGGGCGTTGCTCGCAGGGATGTTCGTGCTGACGATCTACAACGTGCGCAAAAAGCTGCCGTTCCTGCCGCTGGGCAAGTCCGAGATCTGGCTGCAAATCCACGTTTACCTCGGCTTTTTTACGACGCTGCTGTTCCTGATTCATCTGAATTTCCGTCTGCCGCAGGGCTGGTTTGAAATCGCGCTGACGTGGCTGTTCGTGCTGGTGAGCGCCAGCGGCATGGCGGGCTTGTTTTTCAGCCGCACCCTGCCGCGCCGGCTGGCCACCCGGGGCGGCGAGGTGATCTATGAAAAAATCCCGGCGGTCCGCCATGCGCTCAAAGCCGAGGCGGAAAAAATCGCCCTCGGCCCGGAGGCCAAATCGCCCGTGCTCGCCGAATTTTACGTGCGGCGGCTCGCGGGATTTTTCGCCGGACCGGACCATTTCTGGATGCACCTGGCGGAATCGCGGCGCCCGCTGGGCGCCCTGCTGGCGGCCATTGATGACTTGCGGCGCTCCGCCGCGGACGCGGACCGCGAAAAACTTGAAAAACTCGACGCGCTGGTCCGCCAGAAAGACGGCCTGGATTATCACCGGGCCTTGCAACTAGCCCTTAAACTGTGGCTGTTCGTCCACATCCCACTGACTTACGGGCTGCTGATTTTCACGGCCCTGCACATTGCCCTGGTATTTGGTTTCGCGGGAGGCACGCCATGAGCGAGCAACTGCCGGCACCCAGGTTTGACGCGCAAAACTACGCGCGCCCCAACCAAAACTGGATTTGCGGCCACGCCGGCGAGGGCAATCCCTGTACCCTGGGACCGGACGCCAAGGGTTGCTGTCGCGCCACCGCAGAGTGCAAACCGGTCCTGAAAATCAAGGCGGGCGAAACCAAAGGCCGCTGGATGTGCACCCGCAACGGTGGCGAATGCGAATCAGGGCCGCTGCCGGATGGAAGCTGCTGCAAACCCATCCCGAAGTGCTCCCCCCTTCCGACACTGCGCCTGATTCGCGGAAGATTGACGCTGGCGGTGATCGCGGCCGCCTGCGCCGTGCTTTTGATCGCCCTGGGCAAATCGTCCTGGCGGGATAACTTTATCAATCCCGGCACTCTCTCCCAGCCGCATTCCGGCGGGGTGTTCGCGATGCTGGCAGAGACCAATCATCTGAGCCAGGGCTGCGGCGCGTGCCACACCGCCGGGAACAGCGGTCCGGCGGGCATCGCGCGGGCGGCGCTGCAAGCCAATCCCGGCATCCTGGACCTGGGAAAGCTGGCGTTCGCGCCCGCCGCCGCGCCCACGGCCATGGATGCCTCCTGCCTGGCCTGCCACGTCGACCACACCATGCACCATCCGGTCGCGCCGGCCATCGCGTGCGAATTCTGTCATGCGGAACATCACGGCCTCCAAATGGCCGCCACCACGGATGCCCATTGCGATTTCTGTCATGCGGACGCGGCGAAAATGGCGGTTTCCCCGAAGACGGCCGTGCTGCGTCACTTCGCGGACGATCATCCGCAGTTCCGGTTCATCACCGAAAAATGGCGCGACCCGGATACGCTGAAATTCAACCACCGGTTGCACTTGACGGGCACGACGATCCCGAAACTGCCTGGTGGCGCCAAGCTGGACTGCGCCTTCTGCCATCAACCGGATGCGTCCGGCACTTTCATGAAGCCGGTGGCGTTTGAGCAGAACTGCCGGGTTTGCCATTCGCTGCAATTTGACCCGGAAACGCCGCAATTACAGCTCCCGCACGGCAGCGCGGAATTCGTGCGGGCCTATTTGCGCAGTTTGCCGAAGCAATATCTCGACCTGGCGGTCAAAGAAAATGCCGCCGACCCGGATCAAACCGCCCGGCAAAAGCTGGCCAATCTACGGGCCGAATTCGGCAGCGGGGAGGAATTGGAGCAACGGTTGTTTTTCAGCACGGCAACTTATGGGCCGGAGACGGCCATTGGGACGTTGAGCGGGGCGACGCGCGCCATTTTCCCGGGCTGCGCCTATTGTCATGAGGTCAAGTCGGTGGCCGGCGCGACCGAAATCACCGCGCCCGTGCAGACGGAACACTGGCTGACCCAGGCCAAGTTCAGCCATGCCACGCACCTGAACATCAGCTGTGAGAAATGCCACGACGCGGTGCACAGCCAGGACACGGCGGATATCCTGCTGCCGGCGCGCGAAACCTGCGCGGAATGCCACAGCCCCAAGGGCGGCGTGCGCGATACCTGCGCGGAGTGCCACTCCTATCACAATCCCCAACTGGTCAGCCGCTGAAATTGTTTTAGAAGCGGAAGACGAAATTCAGGCCCCCGCCCAAATCCAATTTTTGGTAGCTCTGCACAAAATAGCCGTCGGTTTTAAGGTTGTCGTAGGTGGCGAAGGCACGCAGGCTGATCTGGTCATTGATCGGCACATACAACGCCAAACCGAACGTGTGGAGCAGATCGTTGCGGTGGATCGTGGTGTAATGCGTGAAATTGAAGACGTAGTAGGGCTGCAAAATCACATGCTGGCAAACCCGCCAACTGCCCACGATGGACAAACCGTTATCGGCGCGGTCATTAAAATTGCGGCCGACCGCGGTGAACGAATTGGGCGTGTCGGTCAGGCGATAGTCCCCTTCATAACCCAGGGAAATCATTTTGGTGTCGCTCAGCAAAAAATCCCGGCTGATGCCCCAGCGCGGCACCCATTCCTTGTAAAACTCATCATAGGAGCCGGAATCGAGGAGCCGGCGGTAATCCGCACCGAGCGATAACGTCCAGTTATCCCGGCGCCATGCCGCGTCGGTATAGACGGTCATGGCATTGAAATCAAATTGATCGAGATGCGCCGTGGAGTTTGGCGCAGAAACGTTATAAGGATTGTAGACATTCACGGTACCCGAACTCGCGAGCCCATAGTTGAACCACTGCTCCTGAAAGCCAAGCCGCGGTGCCAACTGGCCGCCCGCAAACTCATACGGCGTGGGAGCCAAAGCGGCCTCCACCGTACCCACCAACACGTCGGCGCCCTGTTTGCCGCTGTTCGCCAGGAACATGTTGTCGGTGTGAAAATACTGGACGTCGCCGTGCGCCTCGAAATAAGTGCGGACCGGCTTCATTTGCAAGACGGACTGCGGCCCGACATCATCAGATTCTCCATCGTAAAGCTCCGGCACATTCGTCACGGCCATGGGTTGCGCCGACTGCTCGAGCTGCTGGCGCTGCTGCACGCTATCCACGAGCTGGCTGTCGGCATTTTGCAGTTGGGCGGCGGCGGGCAAGACCGGACTGACCGCCAACACCGCCAGAATTGAGCATGATCTGCGCATAAAATTCAGGGTTCAACCACCGGGCCCGGTCACGGGAAAATTCACCCGTCCACCAACACCGCCGCGGGAGCTGCCGGGGGGAGCTTGGAAAGTACTAAACTGGAAAGAGTTCAACGTACTGATTTGCGCCGGAGTCAGCGGCGGATGAGCTGCCGACTGATAGCTTCCCGGATCCAGAACACCCAATCCGTTGCCGGGAAACGGTAGCGGGATGAAAAATTCCGGCGGTATTCCCGTGTCGATTCCGCCGCCGGAGGCCAGCAAGGCGTTCTGATGCCGGATCGCCGCCAGAATCAGTTGCAGGGAGGGCAGCTCATGGGAAAAGCCACCGACGAGCTGTGATCCATGCACCAGTTTGTCAAGATTGACGTCGAAGACCTTGCTGAATCCCTTGCCGTCGGCCAGCACAAAGACTTCCTGACCGGCTCTCACGATCGCATACTTTCCGTTCGGCAACAGGATTTTGCCCTTGCCCTCCAACAGGATCACCTTGAAACCACCGTGCGGGGTGGCGGAGACAATGAGCGTGGTACCGAGCACCGCCGCCGAGGCCCCGCCGGACTTGATCGTTCCGCCGCCAATACCCTTGGGCGCCTGGAACAGCAGGCTGCCCTGCTCGAGATTGACCGTGCGCCCGCTGTCGGCAAACGAAAAGACCGTGTTCGCCCCGACCCGCGTGATGGTGTGATCGGGCGCCGTCAATTCGGCGCGCGACTGCGGTCCGGTGCGCACCCGCTGGGGGGCTTTGAGCAATTGATTAACTTGGGACGGGGTGGTGCTGCCGTCATCCGAAAGGGTATTCACTTCGTGAATGATTTCGGTAAACGTGCTTTCCGTCAGCGGCGCTGCGCCAAGAGAAAGGGCGGCCAAACAAGCGAGTGATCCAATAAGAAGTTTTGTTTTCATTTTGAACCTCACCTAATTTTTGCTATTTTTACGCCTCCGTTTAGGCTTTGTCAACGCCGCCATGCCACAATTTTCATCGCGTCATGCCGAACCGCTGCGCGCCCTGCGCCTGGCCAGTCTTTGTGCGGTGGTCACCCTCGCCGTGCTGGCCCTGGATTTTCTCGCCCCCCCGCGCCTCCAGGCTCCGGTCGCGGATGCGGAGAATTACGTCCAGGATGTTTTCGCCCGGAACGGCCGTTTCACCCCGGCCAACACCAATCTCGTCCTGATCGGCATTGACCGCCCCAGCTACGACGATGTTTTCATCACCGATGCCGAGAAAAAAGACCCCGTCCTCGGCGCGCTGTGCGAACGGTTTCCCTGGTCGCGCAGCGTCTGGGCGGCCCTGATCACCCGGCTGGCGGACGCCGGCGCGAAAACCATCGCGATCGACCTCGTGTTCGCCGCCAGCACGGATGCCGACCCCAATTTTAAAGCCGCATTGGACAAATATCGCGACCGCGTGGTCATCGGCGCCAACATTTCCGTGGCGGAAACGGACCGCGGATCGCCGACGCAATTCACCCCGCCCGCCAGTTCGCTGATCCCGGACCTGCCCGACCAGCCGGCGGCCCTGGATTCGCGCGTGGGTTTCATCAACATTTGGCCGGATGACAACGACGTCTTCCGGCGCGCGCGCTTCACCGCGACGAACCACCAGTTGGGCGACGTGGTCAACGCCCCGCCCGGGACGGTGGTGAAATCCTTTGATGACCTGGCCCTGAAAAAGTTCGGGGCCGGGGTCGCCATCCCCGCCCCGGGAGCGTCGCCGCAAATCCGGTTTACCGGACCGCCGGGAACATGGCCGGTGATTTCGCTGGGCGACGTGATGACGCCGGAATTATGGCGGCAAAATTTTGCGAACGGGAAATTTTTTGCCGGCAAACTCGTGGTGGTGGGGCCGACGGCCAACATTTTCCAGGATTTTCACCGCACCCCCTTCCGCCGGGAGATGCCCGGCCCGGAGATCCACCTGCAAATCATCAATGCGGCGCTGCACGGTGAATTCCTGCTGGCCATGCCACCGCTCGCCAGCGGCGCGCTGGTGACCCTGGCGGGTTTGCTCGGCGCCATCCTGTGCCAGATTATCCGCGCGCCCGTGGCGCGGCTGGCGGTGATTCTCCTCGCCGGCGCCGGCTTTATCTTCACCGCGAAACTTTGCTTTGACCACGCCGGCCTCCTGGTGCCGGTGGTCAATCCCTTGCTGGTGCTGCTCACCATTGGCATCGTGGCGCTGATCTACGATTTTGTCTCCGAACGGCTGGAGCGCCTGAAGCTGCGGCACACCATGGGCTTGTATTTCTCGCCCCGCGTGCTGGACGTGGTGCTGGCCGACCCGGGCTCCATGCAACCCCGCCGCGCTGAAGTGGTGCTGCTGTTGACCGATCTGCGCAACTCCACCCCGCTGGCGGAGACACTTGGCCCGACGAAGATGTTCGCGCTGCTTAACCAGGTTTTCGAGGTGCAAACGGGCGCGATCATGAAAGAGGAGGGGAATCTGGAGCATTTTCTGGGTGACCAGTTCCTGAGCTACTGGGGGGCGCCGCAAAAACAACCCGATGCGGCCGATCGCGCCGCGCGCGCCGCGACCAAGTTGATCGAGGGCATGGAACAGTTGCGCGGGACGCTGGCCCCGGAAGTGCAGCAGCTATTCGGCTACGGCGTGGCCCTCCATGCCGGCAGCGTGCTCGTGGGCAACAAAGGCTCCGCGCTGCGGCTGGATTACGGGTTGGTCGGTGAGCGGGTGAACGAGGCGGCGCGGGTGGAATCGCTGACGAAATATTACGGCGTTAAACTGCTCGTGACGCGCGATGCGTTTGCAAAATTCAGCCACCAAAGCCGCTACCGGCTCATTGACCGGGTCATCGTCAAAGGCAAGAGCGAACCGGTGGAGCTATTCGAATGCGAAAATCCCTGCACCCCGGCAAACTACGCCGCACTGTGCGCCGGTTACAAAACCGCGTGGGACGAGTATTTCTTCGGCCGCTTCGCCGCGGCGCAAAAGCGATTCGAGGCCCTGGTCCTGGAGTTTTCCGACGGACCCAGCCGCGTCCTGGCGGCGCGGTGCGCCGAATTGCAGACCCATCCCCCGGCCGACTGGCATGGGATTTGGAAAATGGATGCGAAATGAAGGCTGTGAAATGATTTTCTAAAGTCCGGGATTGCGGGGAAATTTTGCGAACGGCAAAAGCGCCCCGCGATATTGATACTGGTCGGTGCGAAGGGAAACCGGCGCCAGAAACAGGGAATCGCCACTGGCGGAAATAATGTCGTCCTGGTCCACCCCGTCACCGCTGACCCCGATGGCGCCAATCAATACTCCATTACGGTAAAGCGGAAAGCCGCCGGGGAAAATTGTGATGCCGTTCGGCAGGTTTGGGTCCGCGCTGGTGTAAGTCGTTATCACCGCGCCATTCACCGGATTGGTGGCCACCAGTGGCGCCGGGGTGATGATGGAAAATTCTTCCTGTAATCCGAAATACAATCCCGGTTCCGTGCCGTCAATCCCGGGCGGATAAAATTCCTCCCCCATAAAACCAACACAACGCGTGGAAAAGGCATAATTCGTCGAGGAAAAGAAAACCGCCGTGCGGGCCTTCTGCACCGCCACGTCCCAACTGAAAAGCGTGGCGTCCGGCGAAGTGCGAAAGGTGCCCAGCACCACCGGTGGCACGCCGTTGGAGTTGGGGTTGTTCACCACGGTGATGAACACCTCCGCCGACTGTCCGCGCGGCAACCGGATGCCGGCGCGGGTGGTGCGCGCGCGGTTGGCGGCGGCGACGATGATGTTGGTGACGTCCGCGGCGCTGAGCCGGGGGGTATTGCCAGGCAGCGGCACCGGGGAGGGATCACTGATGATTGGCTGGCGCAATTCACCGGTTTCCCCCCCCAGG
>Ga0302319_10015861_pt1 | contig 13924 bp, 15 predicted proteins | sample Bog_T0_2_FD_203319 | JGI IMG/M metagenome (GOLD analysis project Ga0302319, IMG submission 203319) | Peat permafrost microbial communities from Stordalen Mire near Abisko, Sweden - Bog_T0_2 | ecosystem: Environmental > Terrestrial > Soil > Wetlands > Peat | place: Sweden: Abisko, Stordalen Mire...
GCGGCCCAAGCCTACCTCGAGGGGAGGCTCCTGCGGCACGAGAAGGAGTTTGGCGAGCAGGTCTGGTGCGCCCAGCGCACGGTGTCCGCGAGGTCGGACGCATCGTTTCTCCTCCACATGCTGCCGGTTGCCTTCCTGGACCGATTGAACCGGATCCTCACGTCCAGGGGCCTGGTGCTGTCCCGCATCCACCCCCTGGTGGTCCCGCTGCTTCTTGAGATCGACTCGATGTCGTGCGCGGCCGGCGAACCGGCGTTGGTTGCCGCGGAGGCATGTGGCACGACGACCCTCCTCGTCGGAAAGCCCGGGGGCCAGCTCGTCTTCTCACGGACCATCCGGGCATCCTGGGCCGACGAACCGGCGAGGATTGCCGTCGAGACAAACCGCTCGCTTCTCTACGCCAAGCAGCAGTTGGGAACGGTCGTCGGGAAAGTCCGGCTCTTTGGGTCCGAGGAGGGCGCCGCCGCAGTCCGGGCAAGGTGCGGGGACCAGCGCGAGATCGTCTCCGGCGCCCGCCGGGTTTATGACTGGATCGCTGCGGCCGCGTCCATCCCAGCCGCCGACCCGCGAAACCTCGTGGCCGGGATCCTCCGGAGCCGGAGGCGCGCCAAGCTTGTGCGCTCCGGGCTGATCGCCGCCTGCTGGCTTTTCCTGGCATCCGTCGCGGTCACGACCTGGGCCGACCGCGCGGTCGCAAACTCGGAACGGCAGGACTTCGTGGCCGTGCGGTCGCGGGAGGCCGCCCTGAGGGCGGAGCTTGGAAAACTCGAGCGCCGGAGCCAGGAGATCGCGCGGAATGGCGAACTCGTGCGCCAGTCCGGCGGGTCCCGGTTGCCGCCCGTACCCGCCCGTGCGCTGGCCGCGATCGCCGGCCTCCTCCCCAAGGAGATGAGGCTTTCGGAGTTTCGGGTGGAACGTGACCCTCTCACCGCAACCTGGTCCTTTCGCATCAATGGAACGATCGAGTCCGACGAGGAGACTGCGCAGGCGGAGCTTGGCGCCCTGGGGCAGCAACTCGAGCAAGGCCCGCTCCATGCGCACATCACGATCCCTGGGAGAAACCTGACCGTCGTGCAGGCGGCCGCGGGAGGTTCCACGCTGCTCGGCTTCGAATTTGGAGGCACCTTGCTTGAAGACTGACCCGGCCCGGATCCTTGGCAGCGCGTGGACGGCCCTTACCGGGGTGCCGGGAGTCCCGGACGCGCCGCTCGGGGCGCGTTGGCGGAGGGCGCTCCCCATGCTGATCCCCCTGGTGGCGACGGCGGCGCTGTTGGGCTGGAAGCTTGGCTACTCGGATCGCCACCTCCGGGCGGAGCGCCTGGACCGGGTTCCGCTTCTCCAGATGGAGCGCGAGGCAGATGTCCTCCGCATCGCCTGCTCGGTTCGTGCGGTTGACGATTCCCGGGCTCGAGCAGGGACCGCCCGCCGGTCCCTCGTCGCCGGTCCCGGTGCGGTCGGCGCAGCGCTCAACTCCCTGGCGTCCAGCCTGGCGGTGCAGGGATGGAAGGGAAAGTTCGTACCGGCGGACGCCGGTACCGAACCGGCAGCGGTCGGCAGCCGGGTTGGCTTCCTCCAGGCCGGCGGAACCCTCCAGCCGGCCTCTGGCAACAGGAGTCCCTGGCAGACGCTATTGCCTATCTTGGATCAACTTTCGGAACACGGCCAGCCGATAGACTTAACGCGTTTGGTCATTCGTGCCGATGAGGAGGGGCGGTACTCCGTCGAAACACGCCTGCGGATGGCGTGCCTTTTTGAAAATGAGAAAGAAACTCAATAACCCCTGGGTCGTTGGCGCATTGGCGGCGATTGCCCTCGTGATTTCGATCCTTCGCCTTCGGGCCGGGGCGGAGGACGGGGTTTTTGTGGCTTCGGCACCCGCGGACTCGGCGGCCGCGGCTCCCGAATCCCCCCTGGCGCCCGCTTTGGCAAAGCCGGTCGGGCCCGCAGCCACCTTCGCAAGGGTCCACCCGCGCGACCCGTTCGCCCTGCGCCTGCATGCGGTCGTGCTGCCCAGGATTTCCGAAACCGTCCGTCTTTCCGGACTCTGGACGGAGAATGGCGCCACGCTGGTCCTGATCAATGACGAGATCCACAAGGCGGGGGATGAAATCGGCCTGCTCACCGTGGAATCGGCATCGGACGATGGCGTGTGGATCCTGCACGACAAGGTGCGCGCATTTCTGGCGCTCGGCGAAACCCAAACCTTCAGCGTTGCCCCGGCTCCTGCTGCGGAGCGCCCCCTGTAGATGACCCATCGCCGAAAATCCGTGATCTGGGCCTGGTCGGCCGCCGCAGCGCTGGCCTGGGCGACCCCCACGTCCCCCGCCGCGCAGCAGGGTTTTCCCGCCTCCGTGCCGGCCACGTTGTTCAGCTTCCGGGCGGATGGCGTGCCGATCAAGCAGGCGCTTGCGCTGTTTGCCCGGGCGAACCAGCTCACGATCGTCCCCGACCTGGATGTTCAGGGGATGGTGACCGTGGACTTTCACGAACTTCCCCTCGACCTGGCGATGAGCGCACTTCTTGACGCCAATGGATACTATTGCCTCCAGGAGGGGCGGCTGCTGCGCGTGCGCAACCAGGAGACAAGGATCTTCCAGGTCGACTACATCCGCGTGACCCGGGCGAGCCAGGGCTCGAACCAGGTCCAGATCAGCTCCGCCGGAGAATCCGGAGGCAACGGGGGCTCGTCCGCCTCGGGCGGCGCGTCGTCCTCGCCGGGCGGGGCCACCGAGGGCTCCCAGATGACCGTGACCAATACGTCCAACGTCAATTTTTGGGCCGACCTCGGCGACCAGCTCAAGTCGATGCTCTCCAGCACCGGCACCTTCACGATCAACAGCCTCGCGGGGACGATCGTCATCAAGGACAACCACCAGAACGTGGAGACGGTGGCGCAGTTCCTGAGCGCTGTTGGCACCAACATCGTCCGCCAGATCGACATCGACGTGGAAATCTACGAAGTCCAGCTCACCAATTCCAACGAGCTGGGAATCAACTGGCAGTCGGTGTCGAACAGCCTGAGCCTGACCTCCATTCCCGGAAGCCTTGGCCTCAGCAGCGCCGGCGGGGTCATCGTCCAGAACTCGATCTTCGGCTCGGCGCCGCCCGCGGCCGCGGTCCAGGCCACCTACCAGCACAGCGGCATCACCGCGGTGCTCGACGCGCTCAAGCAGCAGGGAACGCTCAAGGTCGTCTCGCGCCCGCGGCTGAGGACCCTCAACAACCAGCCCGCCGTGGTGCGGGTGGGGGAGGACCTTCCCGTGTTCAGCAGGCAGGTGACGCAATCCCCCGGGAGCCCCCCGGTGATCACCACGAACGAGTCCGTGCAGACCGTCACGGTGGGCACCGTGCTTTCGATCACGCCGCAGATCTCGGCGGACGGCCTCATCACCCTGGATATCTCGCCGGCGGTCAGCCGGCTCGTCAGCACGCAGGTCTCGCCGGACGGGACGATCAGCGCCCCGGTGATCGACATCCGCCAGGCCTCGTCCCTGGTGCGGGTTCGCGACGGTGTCACCGTCGTCATGGGGGGGCTCGTTCAGGACAGCAAGACCATCACCCGGAACTCGGTGCCGATCCTCGGCGACATTCCCCTGGTCGGAAAGCTCTTCACGGGAGACTACACGGACAAGGAGAGGACCGAACTCGTGTTCTTTGTCACCCCCCGGGTGGTGTCCGACGGCGGAAACGTCGGCGTGATCCCGGACTCCCATCCCTGACCGGGGCCGGCCCCCCGAGCGCCGCCCCTTCCCGCGATGAACCGCCAAAGCTTCAGGGTGCTCCTGGTCGAGGACGTGCCGCTCCTGGCAAAGGTCACCGAGCAGATGCTCAAGAAATCCCCGTGGAACCGGTATACGGTCACCCACAGTGCGACCCTGGCCGAGGCAAGGGCTGCGATTGACCTCGAGGAGTTCGACGTCGTCCTCCTCGACCTGAACCTCCCGGACAGCAGCGACCTGTCCACGCTGGAGGCGCTCCTCGAGGTCGCGCCGGATCTTCCGATCCTCGTGATGACGGCCAGCCAGACCCACGAGGTTGGCCACAAGGCGATCAAGCTTGGGGCCCAGGACTTCCTGGCCAAGGGGGACTTCAATTTCCTGATGCTCGACCGGGCGATCGTCTACAGCGTCGAGCGCCACAAGCTCCAGCGGACCATCCGTCAGCTGGCCGTCGTCGACGAGCTCACCGGTCTCTACAATCGGCGCGGGTTCAACACGCTCCACCCGGACATCTTCCAGCAGGTCCGGCAGGCGGGCACGCGTGGCTACCTGTGCTTCTTCGACCTCGACCGGTTCAAGCACATCAACGACGAACTCGGCCACAAGGCCGGGGACGAAGCCCTGGTGGAGTTTTCCGCCGACCTCCGGAGCATCTTCCGGAAGGACTCCCTGCTGGTGCGTCTCGGCGGCGATGAATTCGTGGCCATGGGGGAGGTGCGCGAACCCGGCCAGGTGGACGACGCCCTGCAGGCGCTCGAGATTGTCCTCTCGGTGCGCAACGGCATGGGCACATCCCAGTTTCCCCTCGAGGCCAGCTACGGGGTCGCCTACTTTGACAAGGACGGCCCCGGCACACTCGCCGAGTTGACGGCAACCGCAGACGCCGAGCTGTACCGGCACAAGGAAGCCCGGAAGAAGATGCGCGTCTCGGCGGGCCTGCAACTCCAGGAGGAGCGGGCATGAGCGACCGTCCGGACGGCGTGAGCGTCGAGATCGCGGCCCGCCTGAGGCTCGCCTGCGAGGCGCATGACGCCTCCATCGTCTCCCACTTGGACCGCGTCACGGGATATGCCTGCGAGATCGCCCGCAGGATGGGTCTGCCCGATGCGCGGATCCATGAGCTCACCCACGCCGTGCCCCTGCACGACATCGGGAAGATCGGCCTGCCGGTCGCGCTCCTGAACAAGCCCGGCAGACTGGAGGAGAGCGAACGGGAAGTGGTGAAGACCCACACCGTGATCGGGCACCGGATCCTCGAGGGAAGCCCATGGCCCGTGATCCAGTGCGCCGCGCGGATCGCGCTCAGCCACCACGAGGGTTGGGACGGGAGCGGCTACCCCCATGGATGGGCGGCCGACCGGATCCCGCTGGAGGCGAGGATCGCGTGCGTCGCGGACGTCTTCGACGCCCTCTGCTCCTCCCGTGCCTACAAGCCGGCGTGGGAACTCGGCCAGGTGGTGGACGAAATGCGCAGGCTTCGGGCGACGAAATTCGACCCGGACATCGTGGACCTGTTCCTGGCGGAGATTCCCGCGGTGGCGTGCTAGGCGACGGTGATCAGGAAGGCCCCGTCGAGGCGCTTCGACAGGTCAACCGGGTCCCCGACGTTCACAAGTCCGTGCGGCACCTGGTAGGCCCAGACATCGAAGTAGGAGAGATCCGCCGCCCCGTAGATGGTGGAAAATGCGCCGTCCACCGCGTCCAGCCCGAGGGCGAGCTTCACGCGGCCGATCCGCGGCGCGTTGTACCGGGCGTCGTAGGAGCACCAGCGTCCCCCAAGGAATACCTCCACGTAGGCGTGAAAGTCCATGGGGGAGCCCGGATCGACCCACCCGATGTCCGGAAGGTGGCCTGTTGCGTAGCGGGCGGGAAGGTTGAATGCCCTGCACAGCGCGATCACCACGTGCGAAAAGTCCCGGCAGACCCCGTACCCGCGGGTGATCACCTCGGAGGCCGAGATGTCGGGCCGGCCCGATCCAAAACGGTACTCGATGTTTTCGTGCACCCAGTCGCAGATCGCCTGGACGCGCGGCTGGCCCGGCTGGACGCCCTGGAACTTCTCCCAGGCAAAGTTGAGCAGCTTGTCCGAGTCGCAGTACCGGCTGGGCAGGGTGTACCGCAGGGCCCGGGCCGGCAGCAACTCGGTCGGCAGCTGGGGGCCGCCGCCGTGTTCGAACTCGTCCGGGACCGCGCGGACCCGGACGAGCGCGTCGTGGCGGATGTCGTGGGAGCCCTGCCGGAGGACGACGCGGTGGATCAGGTTGCCGAAGACGTCCGTGTATTCCTCCGAGGACAGCCCGTCTCCAAAGACGATTTTCTCCTGCTCCACAGCCTGGCCGGCGTCCACGCGCGGCTTCAGGTTCAGCAGCAGCGTCGTCTCGGCCTTCGCCGTGTAGCGAAGGAGGCATCCGACCCGGACGGTCAGCTTCAAGTCGGGAGAGGGAGGGTTTTCCATGCTTGCGGCGCGCTCGTTTCGCCCCGTCCGGTGCCTGATGCAGGAATTGGGCCTAACAGGGTGTTGAAAAACCACGATGGCCGGCGCGAGTGCGGTCAGGCACCTGTGACCTCGATCTTTGCCGCCTCGGGCAGGCCCAGGGTCGCCTCGCCCGTGCGCAGCTCGCATCGGAGGACGCCGCCGGCGGCGTCGCGGCTCAACACCCGGACCCGGGCTCCCGGCTTGAGGCCGGTCCGCTGGACAAATTCCAGGAAGTCGGGGCTCTGGTCAAGGATTCGCTCCACGACGTGGGCCTTCTCGGCCTGGCAGGTGGCGAGCGTCACGGCCTTGTCCCGATCGATCCGGGGCGACCGGATGCGGGGAATGGGGTCGCCGTGAGGATCGGAAGCCGGGTGGCCGAGAAGGCTGTCGATCCGGTCCAGGACCCGGTCGGAGATCGCGTGCTCGAGGGCCTCCGCCTCCTCATGGACCTCCTTCCAGTCCATCTTGAGGACCTGCACAAGGAATGCCTCGACCAGCCTGTGCTTGCGCAGGACCGCCAGCGCGTGAACGCGTCCGGACGGGGTGAGGCGGACACCCTCCCGAGGGAGGTGCTCGACCAGTCCCTGGCCTGCGAGCGACTTGACCATGGTGGTGATCGTCCCGGGCGTGACGTCAAGCGCCTCGGCGAGCGCGCCCATGGAAACGATGGCTCCCGCGTTGGCGGAACGGACCAGGATCGCCTTGAGGTAGTTTTCTACCGTGCTCGTCGGCATTTGGGGGAGGGAACCGGATCGAACTTTGAGGGCAACTGAATTATCGCTTTGATTACTCAAAGGCAATCTTTCCAAACATCATGATTGCGGGCTTGCGGCAGTCTCGGTTCGGTCTCCCCGGACGCCACCTGAAAGACGACCCAACAGCCTGTTGGGTTGCGTCTCCAGCGCGGAAAGGTACGCTCTTCCAGAGGTGCCCGGGTGGAATCCTCCAGACCATGAGAACCTTTGAAAGCCTGACCGAAAGCGAGGTCCTGTCGCTGGCCATCTCCCTCGAGGAGGAGGACGCGAGGATCTATGACGCCTTTGCCGCGGGCCTGCGGCAGAGCCAACCCTCCGAGGCGGCGCAGTTCGACTACATGCGCGAGCAGGAGAATGGACACCGTCACCGGCTGACCGAGCTGTTCCGGACGCGCTTTGGCGACCACCTGCCGCTGATCCGGCGCCAGGACGTGAAGGGTTTCCTCCAGCGGAAGCCAATCTGGCTGTCGCACCCCCTGGGGCTCAAGTCGGCCCGCGAGATGTCCGAGACGATGGAGCTTGAGTCAAAGCGGTTTTATGAGGCCGTGGCCCGCCGGACGACGGACACAAGGGTCCGCCAATTGCTGGGCGACCTCGCCGAGGAGGAGCGCAAGCACATCCTCCTGGCGGCGTCCATGGGAGAGAAGCCGGAGACGGAGGCGGCGTCCGACGAAAAGGCCAAGAAGCGGCTGTTTCTCCTCCAAGTCGTCCAGCCCGGGCTCGCAGGCCTCATGGACGGGTCGGTTTCGACGCTGGCGCCCATCTTCGCGGCTGTTTTCGCCACCCATGACAGCCACGACACCTTTCTCGTCGGGATGGCAGCGAGCATTGGAGCCGGAATCAGCATGGGGTTTGCCGAGGCGATGTCGGACGACGGCAGCCTTACGGGCCGCGGGCGTCCCTGGACGCGCGGCGCAGTATGCGGCGTCATGACCACCGCCGGAGGACTGGGGCACACCCTCCCGTTCCTAATTCCCGCAGTTCACGTTGCGACGGGCGTCGCCATCTGTGTCGTGGCCGTCGAGCTGGGCGTCATCGCATGGATCCGCAAACGCTTCATGGACACCCCGCTCCTTTCCGCGATTTTCCAGGTCGTGCTCGGCGGCTTCCTCGTGTTTCTCGCCGGAATCCTGATTGGAAGTTCGTAAGCGGGGCGGCCCGCACCTGGAGGCATGGACAAATCCGCACTGCGCAAAGCAATTCTCGCCCAACTTGAGGCGGAGCTTGCCCTCCAGACCGCCGCGGCCCTCGCATCGAAGAGCGAGGCGACGGATGCCGACAGCCGCGGCGAGGGCAAGTACGACATGAGGGCCCAGAGCGCCGCCTACCTCGCCGCCGGACAGGCAAGGTTTGCAACCGAGATCACCGAGGCCATCGCGGCCTACCATGCCCTCAAGCTTCCCTCGGTCGGCCCCGGGGATCCGATCGTGACCGGCACGGTCATCTCCCTCGGCTCGGCCAACGGCGGGCGCCTCGTGTACTTCCTCGGCCCGGCCCGCGGCGGGATGGACGTGGACTGCGGGGGAGCGACGGTCACCGTGATCACGCCGGTGTCTCCCCTGGGCCGCCAATTGGTCGGCAGGAGGCTGGGGGAGTCCGTGGTCTTGCCGGGGGAAAAGGGCCCGGTCGGCCATGCCATCGTGGCCCTCGAGTAAGACCCTCCGATGAGTTTTCCCATTTCCGACCACTTCGACGGCAGGAGATTCCTCAACCCGGGCGCGCCGGCGAATCGAGGGCTTCTAGATCTTCTCCGATGGAAGCTCACATCGAGACCCACGCGATGGCCGGAACTCGTGGAAGTTCGCCAGTCACGCCCGCCGCCCCCGCCGGCCGCCGAAGGCATGGTGGCGACCTGGATCGGCCACTCCAGTTTTCTGATCCAGACAGCCCAGGGAAACCTGTTGACCGATCCCGTCTATTCGGAGCGCGCCGGACCTTTCTCGTGGGCCGGCCCCCTCCGCGCCATCGCCCCCGGGATCGCATGGGAGGACCTCCCGCGGATTGACGCAGTCCTGCTGAGCCACGACCACTACGACCATTGCGATCTTCCGACGCTTCGCAGGGTGGCGCGGCGCTGGAACCCAGCCGTGGTCGTTCCCCTCGGGCACGCGGACCTTCTCCGAAAGGCAGGCGCGGCCGGCCCCGTGTTTGAACTCGATTGGTGGGAGACCCACGGCCCTCGCCCAGGGCTGTCCGCAACCCTCGTGCCTGCCCGCCACTGGACCCGCCGCAGGCCGGGCGACACAAATCGCCGGCTTTGGGGCGGGTTCATGATCCGCGCCGGCAGCCGTGTCGGCTATTTCGCAGGCGACTCAGGTTACGACAAGGCGCTTTTCCCTGAAATCGCCAGCCGTTGCGGGAGCCCCGACCTCGCCATGATACCGATCGGCGCCTATGAGCCCCGATGGTTCATGTCCGATGCGCACATGAACCCGGCCGAAGCGGTGCGCGTCCACCGGGACCTGGGGGCGAGGCTGAGCGTCGCGATGCACTGGGGCACCTTCCAGCTCACGGACGAGGGGCGGGAGGATCCGCCGCAAGCCCTGGCAGAGGCACTGAAGGAGCAGGGAGTGCCCGCATCGGAGTTTCTTGTGTTGAAGCCTGGGGAGTCGGTTGCCGTGTGAGGGCCCGGCCCGGAAAGGCTTGGCGCTGCCGGTCCACCGTTGGCATAAACGTTGTGCCAAAGCCGCCATGCTGAAGACACTGCAAGCCAAGGGAAAGTCTGTCGGGTCCCAGATGAGGGAAGTCATGTTCGGGGATCTCCCCTGGGACGTGTGGTGCCGCCGGGAAGGTCCGCTGGAGGAGCCATGGCCGCTGTTCCGCGCGGCGTGGACCGCAAAAAAGAATGGGGATCTTGCAGGATGCCGCGCGTGTCTTGAACAGGTGACGGCCATGGTAAACATCGAAACCCGGCACCATGTCCAGGCATGGCACTACCTCCGCGAACTGAACCTCAGTCCGCCTGCCGGAGAAGCCAAGGAGGTTCTCGGGATCATCCTCGAGACAGGGATCCCCGAAGGCACCGATGTTCTGGGGGCCTACGAGGACCATACGGCGCGCTATTGGGGCCCCGGCGGTCTGGGGCTCCTCTGGGACCGGCCCGATGACCGTCTCGATGACGACTTCGACTCCTTCTTCGCGACCGCGCAAATTGCAGCAGGGAAGATTGAGCCAAGAAGGGGGGAACGCCCCCCGATCCCAAAGCTTGGCGTGATCCAGATTTCAATTTTGACGCCGGGGGGAATCCACCTCGGGCTGGGCACCGCGAAAGTCCTGGACCGCGACCCGCTGGCGAAGAGTCTGGTGGGTCGCGGCAAGGCGATCGCGAACAAACTGATGGCGCAACGGAAGATCCAACCATGAACAAAGTGACCAAGATCGTCGGAATCTCCGGCAGCCTGCGGAAGGCATCGTACAACACCGCGCTTCTCCGAGCTGCCGCCGGGATGATGCCCGCCGGCGTGGAACTGACGGTCAGGACCCTCCATGGAATTCCCCTCTACAACGGAGATGACGAGGCAGCCACCGGCATCCCGCAGGCAGTGTCGGAGCTCAAGGGCGTCATCGCCGAGGCCGACGGGCTGCTTCTTTCCACGCCCGAGTACAACAATTCGATGCCGGGGGTCTTCAAGAACGCCATCGACTGGCTCTCCCGCGCCGAGGATGACTCCAAAAAGGTATTTGGCGGAAGACCTGCGGCGATCATGGGTGCCTCCCCGGGCCCGTTCGGCACGATTCTCAGCCAAAACGCCTGGCTGTCGGTCCTCCGGACCCTGGAAACCAAGCCCTGGTGCGGGGGCCGATTGCTGCTCTCCAAGGCCCAAAGCGCCTTTGACGCCCAGGGAGTCCTCGTTGACGAGTCCGCCAAGAAACATCTTAGGGAGTTTCTCGAGGGCTTCGCGAAGTTTGTGCAGGCAAACAGATAGGTCCTATATCACCACTCGCCGGTAGTGACGCACTTCGAACGAAAGGGCATTGCAAGCCTCCGAAGGTAGGGACGGGCGGCCCGCCCGTCCGTGCCTGTGACAGACACATTCGTAGAGCCCGGACGCGCGGGCCGCGCGTCCCTACCTCGCTACCGGTCAAACTCCGTCACTGCCTGAATTTTGCTTGCCGGTCGCGGCGGCCGCCCGGCATCCTAGCCCATTCAGGAGACGCCAGGGTAGCTCAGTGGTAGAGCAGAGGACTCATAAGCCTTTGGTCGCGGGTTCAACCCCCGCCCCTGGCACCACTCCCGCGGGAATCACCTGGCCTGGGCGGAAAACGGGGTTGTACCAACGCCAAGCGCAAACGGGGCGACAAGGGCCCCGAGGATCGAGCCTGCAACCAGATCGACGGTCACGTGCTGCTTGGTCGCAAGGGTCGAGTAAAGGATCGCGCCACACCACAGCCAGTTTGCGGCGAGGAGCATCCGCGGTGCGCCGAGCATGCGCAGCAGGCGCCGCAGGCAGAGGGCCGTGAAGACGGCAAAGGCGGCGTGGAGCGACGGGCAGGCGTTGCCGCCCCGGTCCAGGGTCTTGAGGAAGCCCGTGCCCTGAAGGGCGACTGTGGTCGGCCAAAGCACAAAGATTCCGAGCCCGATCGCCGCCAGGACGCCCGCCACCGCCCCAAAGCGGATCAGCGGGAGAGGCTCCCGCATCAGCGAGGGGGGCAGGATGACGTACACCCAAAGCGTGCAATAGAGCCAGATCGTCCAGGGTTGGTAGCCGATGATGCGATCGAGCGGTCCTTCCGGCATCAGCCTCACATGGAAGAACGGGTGTCGCAGGGCCGCGAAGTACCCGGCAAAAAAGAGCAGCATGAAGCCGGAAATCCCAATCGTTTTTAGAAAAGGCAGCGACTTCAGGCGGCCCAGCGCCTCCAGCCAAAAGTTCGAGTCCATTTCGCTTAGCTGGGGGTTGTGACGACCTTCTGGTTATGAAATGCCCGTGAATTCACCCTGCCAAGGTGTTGATTGGTGGGGAAAACATCCCCGGCAGGCAAGCGCGGGCATGCCATGGGTGCCAGTCTTGAAACGGGTGCTGGCGTCGCGGGCGGCTCTTCTATTCAGTCTGGCCAGAATGACGCGAATGACCCTGGTCATCAACCTGGCTTGCAAGATCGTCGCCGTGCTGCTTTTCAGCTCCAGCAAGTGGACGGCGGCCGCGTTCTTTTTCGGCCCGGATGCCTATCTCGCCTACCATCTGTTTGTCCCGTCCGCCCAGGGGCTTGTGCGCGTATGGACCCGGGTTGATTCCGGACGGCGCGAAGTGTGGCTGACGATCGACGACGGGCCGGATGAGAGGGATACGCCCCGCATCTTGGACGTGCTCGAGCAGCACGGCGCCCGCGCCACCTTCTTCCTTGTGGGCGAGCGCGCTGCCCGTCATCCGGAGCTCATTTCCGAGATCGTGCGCCGCGGTCATGAAGTGGCCCACCACACGCATACCCATCCAGTCGGAACCTTTTGGGCCGCGACCCCGTCCCGGGTTGCAAGGGAGCTCGACGACTGCCTTGCCGTTCTGGCAACGGCGGGTGTCCGACCGCGCTGGTTTCGAGCCCCGGCCGGCATCAAGAACCTCTTCCTGCGGCCCGCCCTCGGCGGACGCGGCCTTGCCTGTGTCGCCTGGAGCGTCCGCGGGTTCGACTCGGTCAGTCGCGATCCGGAGCAGGTGGCCGCCAGGATCCTCAGCCGGGTCGGGCCGGGGGCGATCATCCTGCTGCACGAGGGCGCGAACCTCGATCCGAGGGTCAGGGTCGAGGCGATCAGCCGGGTGCTCGCTGGATTGCGGATCAGAAACCTGGACTGTGTCCTGCCGCTCGAGGGGCAGCTGCGTTGAGCCACTCCAGTCATGCCTGAAGACCCACCAGAGGCGGTTTCTTTCGAAACGGAGTTTCGGGGCACGGACGCGGCCACCTATGCCATGCCCGGGCGGGCCGGCCTTCGGGTTCCCCTGGATCTCCTGGGCGGGGACACCTCGGAAACCCTCTTCAGGTCCGCCATTTCCGGGGGTGAGGAGCACGGATTCCGACTGTTTTCAGCCCGGGGATTGTCGTTCGGCTGTGCAGTCCAGCCTGTCGATGGGAGGCTCGAAGCCAGCACGCTTGACCTGTATGGCCGCCTCCTTCGGGCCACAGGGGGGCTGTCCATCTATCGGGTCTGGAATTATCTTCCGGACATCAACCAGGTCAGCCTGGGATTGGAACAGTACCAAGCCTTCAGCTCGGGCCGTGCGCGGGCTTTTGAGGCGGCCTTCGGGCCGGAGTACCGGAGGAACCTTCCCGCGGCCTCGGCGGTCGGATGCCGGGGCGGCTCGATTGCCCTGGCGTTTGTGGCGGGGGCGCAATCGCCGCAGTACTTCGAGAATCCCGAGCAGATACCGGCCTACGACTACCCGCAGAAATACGGGCCGCATTCGCCAAGCTTTGCGCGAGCCACGGTCGCTGTCCAGGAGGGGCGGCCGTTGATCTATCTTTCCGGCACCTCCGCGGTCAAGGGGCACGACACGGTCTTCCCCGGATCCGTGGGGGCCCAGATCGAGTGCACGCTGGACAATCTGCGGCTGATCTCGCGCGCGGCGGGGGCGGGCGAGGATCTTGGGGCTGCGCTCGGATACGAGCGGCAGTTCAAGGTTTATCTCCGGCATCGGACCGATTTTCCCATGGCCAAGGCGCGGCTCGACACCGGTCTCTTCCGGCGCGGCGACCGGGTGGTTTGGCTGCAGGCAGACCTTTGCCGCGCCGACCTCACGATTGAGGTGGAGGCCAGTTTGGCGGGTCGGCCGTGAACCCCGTCAATCGCCGGCCAGGAGGGCCAGCAGCTTCCGGGCGTCCGTCTTGCCTCGCGGAGTGACGGGAAAGGAGGGCAGGACGACCACCTTCCCGGGGACCTTCCAGGCGGCCACCTTCCCGCGCAAGGCGAGGCGAACCGATTCCTGGGAAGCCGCCCCGGCCACCGCCGCGGCAAGAGCATGGGGGCGGCGGGGAAGGGCGGC
>Ga0302319_10015862_pt1 | contig 13924 bp, 11 predicted proteins | sample Bog_T0_2_FD_203319 | JGI IMG/M metagenome (GOLD analysis project Ga0302319, IMG submission 203319) | Peat permafrost microbial communities from Stordalen Mire near Abisko, Sweden - Bog_T0_2 | ecosystem: Environmental > Terrestrial > Soil > Wetlands > Peat | place: Sweden: Abisko, Stordalen Mire...
GAGGATGTCGCGCCCCTCGAAGAGTATCTGGCCACCGGTCGCCGCCGCGAGCTTCAGGATCGTGCGGCCAATCGTGGTCTTGCCGCTCCCGCTCTCGCCCACAAGGCCCACCGTCGTCCCCGGCTCTATGCTGAAACTCACGTCATCGACCGCTTTGACGTCGTCTATCTTCCGCCGGAGAATGCCCCCGAGAACCGGGAAGTACGTTTTTAGGTTTTTGACCTCTAGCAGTGGCATGGGATGCATTGATGATTCGGACGCATCAAGAACGCTAGCCCAGAAATGCGGTCAATGGGCTGGTGGGGCTGGCGGTGAACGCGGGCGCAGGGAGCCCAATTGTCCACGCTTCGCGTCCTGCCTCCACCGCTTTGCGAAACGCCCGGGCCATCCGCGCCGGGTCAGCCGCAATGGCAATCGCGGTATTGACGAGCACCGCGGAAGCGCCGATTTCCATCGCCTCGGCGGCGTGGCTCGGGAGCCCGATTCCCGCATCGACTATTACGGGGATGCCGGCCTGCTCGATGATGATCTCGATCTGATCGCGGGTGCGGAGCCCGCGGTTGCTGCCGATCGGCGAGCCAAGCGGCATGACGGTCGCCGCGCCGGCATCCTCGAGGCGCTTGGCAAGGACAGGGTCGGCATTGATATAAGGGAGAACAGTGAAACCCTCGGCGGCGAGGATTTCGGTCGCCTTGAGCGTCTCCACAGGGTCGGGCAGGAGGTAGCGCGGGTCCGGGTGTATCTCGAGCTTAACCCAGCGCGGCAGTCCCGCCGCCGCGGCCAGCCGGGCCAGCCGCACCGCCTCGGCCGCGTCCATTGCGCCGCTGGTGTTGGGGAGCAGGAGGTAGCGGGCGGGGTCGATGAAATCCAGGATGTCCGCCGAGGGGTCGTGCCCGCCGGTGAGGTCCGCCCGCCGCAGCGCCACGGTCACGATCTCCGCCCCGGACGCCTCGATCGCCGCCGCCATGACCGCGTTCGAGGCGAATTTCCCCGTGCCAACCATGAGGCGGGAGCTGAACTCGCGCCCGGCTATTTTCAGTTTGTCGGGCTTATCGGACATGGGGCAAACATTGAGTCTAGCACGGGGTAGCCCAAGGGGAAATTCGAAATCAGAAAATCGAAAAGTGCTTTGCCCCGGGGGGCAACAAAAGCCCTTCCCATCGCGATGGTGATTCCGTAAGTTGCCCGGATGCTCGTCAGTCGGCGTATATTGATTGGGATGATGGCGCTGGCAGGCTTGCGCGCCTGGGCAGCCGATGGGGTGCCGTCGCAATTGCCCCCTGACACGCTCGCCAAGGCCGTGAAACAGGACGATTTTACCATTCCCACCGCGGGGGAATTGCTCGCCGCGCTCAACAAGGTGGGGAAACCGAACTGGCAGGCCCAATACCGGCCCCCGATCCCCACCGCCTACACCAGCCGCCCCCAGATCGCCCTTAACCTCGGGGGCTTGATCGCCGACGGTTATATTGCCGTCGAGGCCGAGGACAGCCAGCAGGTCAAGAACATCGGCAAGGACATTATGACCCTGGCCAGGACCCTCGGCATCAGCGAGAACGTGCTCAGGCGCGGGCGCAGCATCGAGGATTTTGCCGAGAACAACGAGTGGAGCACCCTTAAGGAAGAGCTCGAGGCCACGCAAAACGAGGTGAAGCTCGCCATGGACGAGCAGCATGACGAGGAGCTCACCACGCTGGTCACCCTCGGGGGTTGGATCCGCGGAACCGAGGCTGTCAGCGGTTGGATCGCAACAAATTATAGCGGCGATGCCGCAAAGCTCCTCCGCCAGCCGGCCATTGTCGAGCTGCTCAGGATGCGCCTCGAGGGGCTCCCCGCCCGCACCCAGGAGGACCCGCTGGTGAAAGGCCTCGATGGACGCCTCAAGACCTTGCAGGACATGGTGACTTTCCCGCCCGACCAAATCCCAACCCAGGGCGACGTGAAGAAGATTAACGTGGCGGCGGCGGATTTGATCACCACGATCACGGCCAAACGATGAAACGAATCCTTCCACTATTGGGCCTCATGGTTGCTCTCTCGCTCGGCGCCGCGACGGGCCGCGCGGCGGATACGGACGCGGAGGTTACCGCGCATCAATCGGTCCTGGACCTCGCGGGCGCCTTTACGAATGACGGTTTCAAACTCCGGGACGGCAATTACAAGGGAACGCTGAAGGCCGGCGAATCCGTGCTGGTGCAAGTGAACCTCTATGCCGGCAACCAATACTGGTTCTCCGTGGCCGCGGCGGAGCCGAAATCATCGGTATCGATCAACGTATATGACGAGTCGGGCAAGCTGATGAATTCCGAGGCGTTTACCACCACCACAGCGCCTGCCACTGGCGCTACGCCGGCACTGCAACCGTCAGCGGACCCTTACGCAAACAAGAACCGCGCCGCCGCCGGCTTTGCCCCGGACACCAGCGGGCCGTATTATGTGCGCATCACGGAAACAGCCGGCGACGCCGCGACGTTTTGCCTGATTTACTCCTACAAATAAGCGATCATGCCTGAGAGTTCACAAACCGTCGAAAAAACCGAGGGACCCCCGGTCCAGCAGTTTTCCATATTCCTCAGAAACAAAGTCGGCGCCCTGCTGGACGTGGTGAAGATGCTCAATGAGAACGCTGTCGATGTGCTCGCGCTCAATGTCCAGGACTCCGCGGACGCCGCCATCGTCCGCATCGTGGTCAGCGACCCGGACGCGGTCCAGGACTTGTTCGGCTCGCACGAAATTCCATTTTCATCGTGCGATCTCGTCGTATCGGAGCTGAAGGAGGGCGCCAGCGAGCTAAGCAAGCTGCTGACCGCGCTGCTCATGGCGGAGGTGAACATCCACGGCTGCTACTCGCTCCTGAGCCGCCCCCGCGGCAACACCGCCCTGGCGCTCCACGTCGAGGACAACGAGTGCGCGACCGCCGTCCTCCGCAGTCATGGCTTCCGGCTCCTGGACCAGACGGATATTTCGCGGTGAAGACTTCCCGTTAAAAAAGCGGGACGATGCGCTGATGCCTTGCGTCAGCCGCGGCGGCTGCGTACCATTCGCGGCGTGCGCCGTTATCCCGTGCTGCTCGCCACCGCCCTGGTATTGATCCTGGCTGCCGTGCCGCGATTGCGGGCTCTCACGGACGAGGAGAAGAGGCAGGAATTTCTCCAGTCCCAGGGGGACTCGGACAGTTCGCCGTCGCCCAGCCCGCATCACAGGAAGCATCTGGAAACCGGTGCGGACGCGGAAGCAACCCCCCATCACAGGCGCTCGCCCACACCGGAGCCCGATGTAACACCGAGCCGCCCGCGCCACGCGGAAGACGAGCAAGTCGCAGTGAAAACACCCAGCCCCGTCCAGCCCCATGTCCAAACCTCTTCCCTCCCCGCCGTAACCCCCGCCATCCCACGGGCCCTTCCCGCGCCTACGCCGGCGCCAGATCTATCCGGCGCCCAAGTGAATATTGAAAAGCAGGGTCTCGAGCAGCAAGGCGAGCTCGTCCCGCCGGAGCCCACCCCCACCCCGCGCCGGCATTGGTGGCAGTTTTTCGCCAGCGAGGAGCAGACCCGTTATCTCTACCTCACCAGGGACATTCGCGATGCCATCGACCGCGCCCCGGTCGCCCGGGGGCGGTGGAAGTACATCGTCGTCCACAACTCCGGCACCCGGCAGGGCAACGCGAAGATTTTCGATTATTACCACCGCTACGTGCGGAAGATGCCGAACGGGCTTGCCTACCAGTTTGTGATCGGCAACGGCACCTCCTCCGGCGATGGGCAGATCGAGGTGGGAAGCCGCTGGATCCGCCAGATCCAGGGCGGCCATGTCCATAGCGATTACCTGAACAACATCTCGCTCGGCATCTGCCTCGTCGGTGATTTCAACCGCGACCTGCCGACGAAGGCCCAACTCGAGGCGCTCAATGAGTTAATCCCATATTTACGGAGACGGGTCGGCAAGGTGGAGAACCATGTCGCGATTGTGAAGGCCCACCGCGAGATCAATCCCCCGCAGTGGCCCACGGATTGCCCCGGGGACAGGTTCCCCTACACATGGCTTCACAGGACGTTTGATTGACCGGGAGAGTTCAAGCTCAACGCCAGCCTTGTCGCGGGGAAGCATCCCCACTGGCTGCGAGCTTCGTATGTTGTGTAACCACAATGATTACGTGGCGCTTAAGAAGTTTTTCCCATGAATATCGGAATTACCGGAGCCACCGGCCTCATCGGCCGCCGCGTCGCCTCCCTCGCCCGCAGCCACGGCCATGATGTCATCGGCTTTACCCACAATCGCGACCGCGTCAGCCCCGGATGGCGGTTTTTCTGCGACAACCAGTCCCCGGATGTCGATGGCTGCGATGCGATCCTGAACCTCGCCGGCGAGAATGTCGTGGGCCGCTGGACTGCCCGCAAAAAGGAAGCCATCCGCGCCAGCCGGGTCCAAGGCACCCGCGGGATCGTCGAGGCAATACGGAAAGCGAAAACGCCCCCCCGGGTCCTGGTGAACGGCTCGGCCACCGGAATCTACGGAGACACCGGCGACACTCCAGCCGATGAGACAGGCGCCCACGGGACAGGCTTCCTGGCGGACGTCTGCGAGGCATGGGAACGCGAGGCCCTCGCCGCCCGGGATATGGGAACTCGCGTGGTTCTGCTAAGGACGGGAATCGTCCTCGCCCGGGACGGCGGCGCGCTCGCCGCGATGCTCCCGGTTTTCAAGCTGGGGCTGGGAGGCACTCTTGGCGACGGGCGCCAGTGGATGTCGTGGATCCATATTGACGATGAGGCCGCCCTCGCGCTGGCCGCGATCGAGCGCTCCGCATACGACGGCCCGGTCAACGCGACCGCCCCCGAGCCCGCGCGGAACGCGGATTTCACCAAGGCCCTCGCCCGCGCGCTCCGGCGTCCCGCCCTGTTCCGGGTGCCCGCAGCCGCCCTCCGCGCCGCCGCCGGAGGTTTCGCCGCGGAGCTGCTCGAGAGCCGCCGCATTACCCCCGCCGCGGCCGCGAAAGCCGCCTTTCCCTTCAAGTTCCCAACGCTGGACGCGGCACTCCGCGACCTCCTGGGTGCGCGGTAGCTGCTTGGGAAGGAACGGTCATCGCCTGAGCCTTGCAGCGCAGTGACTTTCCCAATAGGCTGCCCTTATGAGCAATGCTACAACGCTTCCTCTAAGCGAAATGAGCCATGCCGCAAAATTACGAGTAATGGAAGAACTCTGGGATGACCTTTGCCATTCTCCGGAAGGCGTCCCCTCGCCTGCCTGGCATGGCGAGGTTCTTGCGGCGCGCGCAGAGCGTGTGGCAAGCGGAGAAGCAGAGTTCCGCGAGTGGGCGGACGTTAAAGAACGCCTCCTTCGGAAAAAGACGTGAGAGTCCACATTCTGGACGGGGCTGAAGACGACCTCCAGGCCGGGAAGGATTTTTACGAGCGACAGTAACCAGGCGTAGGCGACTATTTCGCGGTGGCTATAGCCGCGGACATCGACTCTCTCATTCTTTTTGCGGGCATCCACCCGAGAAGTTTTGGCTACCATCGCGCACTCTCAAAGCGGTTCCCGTTTGGAGTCTATTACCTTGTAGAGGATACAGTAATCAGGGTTTACGCAGTGCTCGACCTACGGCGCGACCCCGCCTGGATTCGCCGCAGCCTGACAACAGGGGAGCGTTAAGCCTGATTCACCCGGCGCCGCAATGCCGCGCCAGCTTCCCCTCAACTGCCTCCTGCGAACGGGATAACAAAAATTGCTTCTTCCCCGCTGGACAGCCGGGCGGCGGCAATCGAATCTCCCCCGCTGATGCACAAGCACAAGATCGAGCGCGTCCATTTCATGGGAATTTGCGGCACCGCCATGGGCGCCATCGCCGCCGCATTGCGCGACCGCGGATTCACGGTGACTGGCTCGGACGAGAACGTTTATCCCCCCATGTCCACCTTCCTCGCCGAGAAGGGCGTCTCGATTTTCTCCGGCTATCGCCCCGGGAACCTCCCGCCGGATGCGGACTTGATCGTCGTCGGCAATGCCATCAAGCGGGGCAACCCCGAGGTCGAGGCCGTCCTCAACCGCAAGCTCTATTACCTCTCCCTGCCGGACACCCTTAAGGAGTTTTTCCTGCGCGGACGCCACAACCTCGTGGTGACGGGAACCCATGGGAAAACGACCACGACCTCACTCCTTGCATGGATCCTCGAGTGCGCCGGCTATTGCCCGGACTACCTCATCGGCGGCATCCCTATCAACCTCGGCCAGGGCGCCCGCCTCGGCGACTCGAAGTATTTTGTCATCGAGGGAGACGAGTACGACACCGCCTTCTTCGACAAACGCTCAAAGTTCGTCCACTACCTCCCAGAGCTCGTCATCGTGAACAATATCGAGTTCGATCACGCAGACATTTTCAACAACATCGACGAGATCAAGCTCTCCTTCCGCCGCCTCCTCAACATCGTCCCCGGCAACGGAATGGTCCTGCTGAACTCAGACGATCCGAATTGCGTCGATGTCGCGAAAACATGTCCCGCCCCCATTGTCGAGGTCGGCTTCTCCGGCAACGCCGCCAACCGAATCGAGGACGCCCGCTTCGATGCCGACGGCTCGCGCTTCCGCCTGTTCGGCACGGATTTCCAACTGAAACTCTCCGGCAATTTCAATATCCGCAACGCAGCCATGGCTATCTCCGCCGCGCGCTTTTACGGCGTCCCCATCGAGGTGATCCATCAGGCCGTTGCGAGCTTCGAAGGCGTGAAGCGGCGCCAGGAGGTGCGCGGCGAAAAGAATGGCGTAAAGGTAATCGACGATTTCGGCCATCACCCCACTGCGATCCGCGAGACACTTGCCGGCCTTCGCAGGCAATACCCTGGCGGCCGCATCTGGGCGGTCTTCGAGCCGCGCTCCAACACAACCCGCCGGGCCGTGTTCCAGCACGAGTTGCCCGCCGCATTCTCACTCGCCGACGGGACGATTCTCGCAAAAGTCGCCAAACTCGAGCAAATCCCCGAAGCCGAGCGCCTCCACCCGGAGCAAGTCGTCGCCGACATCGCCGCCACCGGCAAACCGGCGTTTTACGAGCCCGACGTCGAGCAGATCATCGCCCGCGTGAAGGAATTGGCCCGCCCGGGGGACGTAGTCGCGGTCTTCAGCAACGGCGGGTTCGACAATATCCACTCGCGGCTGCTGGCGGCCCTGTGATGAAGAGGGATTTTCTGACCCGGCACCGGGTTCACGATTACGCGTACCTCATCGGGCGCTGGCGCGCCGTCGCCACGCGGGCCGGCCTCGTGATGCGCCGCTTTGCGACTGGGGGCGAATATCCGCTCTACTACGTCCGGAGCAAGCGCTTGCCTAAGACGGGCGCGATTTACATGTCCGCGGGAATCCACGGCGACGAGCCCGGCGCGACCGAAGGCTTCATCACATGGGCGGAAAAGAACACACGCACGCTCAAGACCCGCCCTTTCCTCATGATCCCATGCATCAACCCATGGGGCCTGGTCAATAATTCGAGGATCGACTCCATGGGCCGCGACCTGAACCGGACATTCCAGGACGACGCCGTGCCGGAAATCGCTGCGCTCAAGCGTCTGATCAAACCGCAAAACTTCGCAATGACGCTCACTTTGCACGAGGACTACGATGGCATCGGCATTTACATCTATGAGGTCCAGGGCGCGCAGCCCTATTGGGGGGAGGCCCTGCTCGATGCAGCCAGGCCGCACGTCCCCCCGGACACGCGCTCCGCCATCGAGGGGCGCGACGCCCAGGCCGGCCTCATAAGGCCCGTGCCGGACATGGACCTGTTCAAGCGCATCGGCACTCCCGAGGCGCTCTACATGCACCTCCTCGGATGTCCGCGCGTTTACACCGTCGAGACTCCATCCGAATACGGCCTGGACCGGCGCGTCGCCGCGCAAGTGGCGGTGATCGAGGAATGCATGCGGCTGGTGAGGCGCGGATAATCCAGGATCAAAAGCCGGCCTGGGTCGAATATTAGGGTCGCTTGTGTTATAGTTTCGGTTCGAAATTCCCTTATGACTACATTGCTCAAAATCACCGGCATGACTTGTGAAAATTGCGCCCGGCGCATCCGCAACGCCCTGCTTAAAGTGCCGGGCGTGGAAGAGGCCGAGGTGGACCTCAATGCCGGTCAGGCTCGCGTAACCGGCGGCCATCCCGAGATCAAGGCGCTCGTCGAGGCCGTGACGGAAGCCGGGTACGCGGTTCTGGATGCCGGCGCATGACGAGCTTGCTGAAAATCGGCGGCATGACCTGCCAGAATTGCGCGCGCCACGTGCGCGAGGCGCTCCAGGAAGTGCCGGGCGTCGAGTATGCGGAGGTGGACCTCGATCAGGGTCGCGCCAGGGTAAAGAGCGGGGAAACGCGCGATTTCGAGGTCGGCGCGCTCGTCGCGGCCGTGGGACGCGCCGGATACAGCGCGGAGGAGCAAACATCTGACGCCGCCCCAGCCGGCGAAAGTTCAAGCGCCACTTCCGAAAACCCGCGCGGCCTCGCCTCCCTCCTGACCTGGAAATTCAACGTAATCTTTTCGCTCGCCGTGGCGGCCGGATTGATGGCCATCGACTACCTGTTGCGGCCTGCCATGGGCGGATGGTTCGGCTGGCTCGGTTTTGCGGTCTCGCTGCCGGTCCAGGTATTATGCGGATGGAAATTCTACGAGGGCGCATGGCGTCAGGCCCGCGTGGGCAAAGCGAACATGGACATGCTCGTCGCTCTCGGTTCCACCACGGCGTTCGCTCTCAGCGCCTATGGCCTCGTCGCCCCGGGACGGGTGCATCATCTCTACTTCAGCGAGGCCGCGATGATCCTCGGCCTGATCAGCCTCGGCCATTACCTCGAGGCGCGCGTCAGCCGGCAGGCCGCCGGCGCGCTCGATCAACTCATGCGCCTTGCCCCCCAGCAGGCTCGCCGCCTCTGCGCGGACGGACGCGAGGAGACGGTATCGCTCACCCAGCTTGTCCGCGGCGACCGCGTGATCCTCAGCCCCGGCGACCAGGCCCCTGCCGATGGCGACGTCATCGAGGGCAGTTCCGCCGTGAACGAAAGCATGCTCACCGGCGAATCCGCTCCGGTGGAAAAAGCGGTCGGCGCGAAAATCTACACCGGAACGGTAAACGAGAATGGCCGGCTGGTGGTCAAGGTAACCGGCCTCGGCTCAGACACCGCCCTCGCCCGCATCATCGAGGTCGTGCGCCGCGCGCAAGGCAGCCGCGCGAGCATCCAGCGCATCGGCGACACCGTGAGCAGCATTTTCGTCCCCATCGTGGTCGTTATCGCGGCGGCGACGGCAATTGCCTATGGAACACGCGGCGCATGGGAGCCGGGCATCATCCACGCCGCGGCCGTGCTCATCGTCGCCTGCCCTTGCGCGATGGGCCTCGCGACACCCGCCGCGATCATGGCCGGCGCCAATGCCGCCGCCCGCCGTGGCATCCTGGTCCGCGACGGCGCCGCCCTCGAAAAATGCGGTCGCATCACCGCCATCATCTTCGACAAAACCGGCACGCTCACCGACGGCAAGCCGCGCGTCGAGCGCTTCGTCACCCTCGCCGGCGATGACACGCAGGCCCGCGGCCTCGCAAAAGCTCTCTCCAGCGCCAGCCGCCATCCCTACAGCCAGGCCGTCGCCTCATTTCTAGGCGATACAAATCCCGCGACACTCACGCAATGGCGCGAGGAGCGCGGCCAGGGCGTGAGCGGCCTCTCGCTCGGCCAGCCCGTCTTCCTCGGCTCCCCGCAAGCACTTCTCCAGCGCGACGTGGACACGGTCGCGATGCCGAGGATGGACGGGACAGTCCTCGGATTGGAAGCCGGCGGCAAGCTCATCGCCGCCGTGGAATTGAACGATCCCCTCAAACCCCGCGCCGCCGCGGTCGTCACCCGCCTGCGCAAGAGCGGCCTCCACGTTTACGTGGTGTCCGGCGATCGCGAGCCCGTGGTGCAAACCATCGCCACCGCCGCGGGCATCCCGCGCGAGAGCGTGTACGCGGAGGTAAAGCCCGAGGCCAAGGGCGATATCGTGCGCCGTCTCCAATCCGCCGGCGAGCGCGTCGCTTTTGTCGGCGACGGAATCAACGACGCCCCGGCCCTCGCCCAGGCCGATCTCGGCATCGCCGTCACCCTCGCCAGCGACGTGGCTCGCGAGGCCGCGGATATCCTCCTGCTAAAGGCGGACATCGAGGCAATTCCCGAGGCCCTCGATATCTGCCGCGCCACGCTCCGCACCATCAAGGAGAACCTCTTCTGGGCCTTCTTTTACAACGCCGCGGCCATCCCGCTCGCTGCGATGGGAATGCTGCCTCCAGCGGCTTGCGCCGCCGCCATGGCCATATCCGACCTCTGCGTGATCGGCAACAGTCTCCGCCTCCTGCGCATGGGGCGCGCCTGAGCCCTCAATGCAAATTCACCCCGCCCGACGACCCGCTGAGCATGAAGGTCCCCATCCCGAGGTCTTGATCCTGGAATATCGCCCCGCCGTATTTCCCGCTGGCGCCGCCAGACTCGAATGACCCGGAGAATATCCCCGTGGATCGATCGCTCCGGATCGTCAATGGCGCAGTCCCGGACAGCCCCAGCCCGCTTGACGCCTTGACGTCGCCGGTGATGGGCGCCGGGAGTTGCACGGTGATCGTCCCCTTCCCACTCGGAAGCGACAGTATGGGGGTGGACGCCTTGAAAGTGGAACCGATCGCGTCAATGACATCGGAAACCAGCGTTCCGCCTTTCTCTTCCGCGGACATATACAATTGCCCGTCAATATCACTCGGCGCGGCGGTCCGCTCGAACGTGAGAACTCCGTCCAGGTAATCTGTCCCGGCGGCAGCGGCGGCAAACGGCCACGTCGCCTGGCGCGTCAGCGTCGCGCCTTCGGTAAATGGCGTGCCATCGCCCAGCGCGCCAGCCGCGCGAACGCGCCCGTAGTCATCCACTTTGACCGATGCGTAACCGACCCCCTTGGGACCGCTGAAATTCGCCGGCGGCGGCAGCAATAGCGTGTATTTGCCTTTGATTTGAGCCGGCACCGGATGGCTCGCATCCGCGAGGACACCGCCAACGATTGCCCCGGTCGCGGCCCCTTCCGTGATCGTCCCCGTCAGGGTCACATCGTTATTGATGTCGAAAGAAACCTGCACCGGACCAGCGCCCGCCGGGGTGATGGTCGTCGAGAAGCTGCCGTCGGGATTTGCCATGCCGCTCAGGGCAAAGCGGTGCCCGCCAAAGAGTATCGCCGCGGTAAATTCGCCCGTCGCGGAGACGGTGATATCAATCGACCCCGTGTTCGCCCCGCCCGGACTTTGGCCTTGGATAATCCCGGTGTAGTGACCTGCCATCATCGGATAGGCGTCATAGACAAAATTCAGGTTGAGCACCAGTTCCGGCGTCATGGTGAAGGTGTAGGTCGGCGAGCGCGTAAGCACGTTTCCGTTCACGTCGGTCCATGACGAGAAGGTCCCGTTTTGGGAATCCGTCCCCGTCAGCGTAAACACCGCGCCAATCGGCCGCAGGCTCGCCCCTTCGAACCCCGAGTTCACTATCCCCGGCCCATTTACATTGAGAAGGAGGCGCGATGTCAGCAGGCCGTAAACGGCGACACTCTGGCTCGTGCCCACATACACCTTCCCATTCGCAATGGTCGGAACGGCGAACTTTACCGCCTGCCCGCTCGGCACATCGCGCGTCCCGGCGTCATTGCTGGTGTAAAGCCGCTGCGAGACATCCGAGGCCAGCGATGCGTATAGCGCCGCCGGCGCAGCCTGCGTCGGGTCCGGTCCGGTGCCGCCCGGTATCATGGTATGCATGATCTCCCAGACAATCCCATTCGACGTGCCGCTGGCCGAGATGCTCGGCGTGGCGCCAGGATAGTGGAAAACATCCGCCCCCACGGAACTCGGCACAGGATTGATCATGCCATTCTGGACCGCGAACTCACTCAGCACCGCGCTCGATGTGTGGTAGTAAATATTCCCGTTAAAGTACGCCGGCGAGCTGAAGGTGGCCGACGTGCCGTTCGAGAATGACTCGAGCACGCCGTTGTTGATCGGAGGATTCGGCCAATAGCCCCCCAGCTTATCCTGGTCGAAGACGTATGTGGTCGGGTACTTCCCCGCGACGACACCGATCGCGTCACTGGTCCCGCTCTGTTCCGGCACCAGGAGCACGCCGCCCGAGCCGAAATCGACGTCATCGACGAAAAGGTACTCCTGGTTCGCCGGGGTGAAGGAATCGACCATCGTGAGCCCGCCGTTGGCCGTCGAGAATTTAAGCAGCGAGTCCCCCCAGTCGTTCCCGACGTGGTTGCCGTTTGCGTCGGTCCCAAAGTCCCCATTCCCCGTGACAACGTAAATGTTCCCCTGCGCATCGGCGGCAAGGCCCGCCCCGCCCATCCAGATGGTGCCCATTGTGCCGTCGGGCGTGGTATTGAACGTGGCCGCCGGCGCTAGCGTCTGGGCGTTGTACGCGGTGATCCAGCCATGCGACGGGCCCCCGTGGCCCGCATGCGAGCCCCATCCGATGTACACCACCCCATTGAGCAGCAGCAGCCCCGCCCGCTCGCACTCGGTCAGCGCATTAAACTCAAGAACCCCATTCACGCTCCCGGTCCCCGAGCCCAGCGCAGTCGGCGCGACGCTAACCGGGCTCCCCGCTTTCTCATTCCCGGTGGCAATGTCCAGCGCGTGCAGCCGCTGGAACCACTTGCCGTTCTCCTTGGTCGCCGCGACGACGTAAAGCGTTCCGGTAGTCGCATCGATGACGGGCGTGCCGGTGATCCCAATGGTCGGATAGATGACGCTCGTCGTAGTGTCCTGCCACGGTATCGGCGTGATGCCATTCGCCGGATCAATGAATGACGTGTGCCATAATGGCCCCGCGTTCGATCCCGTGTTGTCGTCCGCATCAAACGCATAGACCGAGTCATTCTCCGTCGCGACGAAAACGACGTTGTGCGTCGTGCCGCCAATCGTCAGGCCGCTCATGTAAAGCGGCTGCGCGTACACGTAGCCATCCACTTGCTGCTCGAACAGTTTGCCAAAGTTCGTCGCGTTGACGTAGGCAGGCGTCAGCAGCGTCTCGTTCAGATTCGCCCCCGTGCGGAGATTGTCATTGTGCTCCGTCAGGACATTGACGCCCGCCGCCGCATTGAATGTGACCGCCCCCAAAGTGAGAAATGCGAGCAGCGCAAGTCGCAGGCGCGATGCGCCCTCAGCGCACCGCGTCTCGAACAGCTCCCACTTGAATCGCGAAAAATAGCCAGCCATGTCAATCCTGGCGCCATAATTACTAGAATCGCTGCCTATTTGGCAAGCCCCGAATCATTTCATGTCCGGCGCATCACCCGCCCAGCCCCCGCGCAAGGTACGCCCGCGAGAGCAGCACATATTTCTCCGCCCACGACCGCACGGACGCCTGCTCTTCCATATCCATGGTCCGCCGCACCTTCGCCGGCGCCCCGAGCACAAGCGAGCCCGGCGGTATCTTCGTCCCCTGGGTCACAAGGGCGTTTGCCCCAATGACGGACCGCGCTCCGATCTCCGCGCCATCCAGGATCGTCGCTCCCATCCCTATCAGCACCTCGTCGTCTATCGTACACGCATGCAAAATCGCCCCATGGCCGCACGTCACGTACTGCCCCACGTAAACCCCCAGCTCATCCGCAAGATGAATGATCGCCTGATCCTGTATATTCGACCGCGGGCCAACTCGGATGCGGTTCAGGTCCGCCCGCAGGACCGCCCCATACCAGACGCTCGACTCCTCCGCCAGCTCGACATCGCCCACGATGACTGCCCCCGGCGCGACGAATGCCGTCGGGTGAATCACCGGCTTCGCATCCAGGTAGCGCCCCATCTGCTCGTCAAAATTCATTCTCGTAGGTTCATTGGAGGATGCCGGAAGCCCCGCCCGGACGCAATGCCAGGCGCGCATTTCGAAA
>Ga0302319_10015863_pt1 | contig 13922 bp, 9 predicted proteins | sample Bog_T0_2_FD_203319 | JGI IMG/M metagenome (GOLD analysis project Ga0302319, IMG submission 203319) | Peat permafrost microbial communities from Stordalen Mire near Abisko, Sweden - Bog_T0_2 | ecosystem: Environmental > Terrestrial > Soil > Wetlands > Peat | place: Sweden: Abisko, Stordalen Mire...
GGCCATGCGGGTCTGGATCGCAGCCAGTACCGGCTTATCGTAACGCTCGATGCCGCGACCCAGCGCGTAGGTCAGCATCTTTTCCGTCAGGCTCTGCACAAAAGCGTCGGGCGTGCTCTTGAGGATAGTCTTCAACTCCACCGGACCTTTGAAGGCCCGTCCTCCCGGCAGCGCGCCGGAAGAATCCACCGGAAACTTGCCATCCACATCGCGCCATTGTCCAATGGCATTCAGGTTCTCAAGGCCGAAACCCAGCGGGTCCATCTTCGAATGACACGACGCGCACACCGGGTTCGCCCGATGTGCTTCCATCTGCTGACGAATCGTCATCGACGCGCCGATCTTCGTATCGTCCAGCGCCGGAACGTTCGGCGGCGGCGGGGGAGGCGGCGCGTTCAGAATATTTTCCAGCACCCATTTTCCGCGCAGCACCGGCGACGTGCGTGTCGCATAAGATGAAACCGTCAGCACGCTGCCCTGCGCCAGCAACCCGCCGCCTCGTTGAGTCGCGCTCATGTCCACTTTGCGAAACTCCGGCCCACTCACCCCGGGCACGCCGTAAAATCGCGCCAGCCGCTCATTGAGGAACGTGTAATCGGCATTGAGAAAATCCAGCACGCTGCGGTCTTCGCGGATGATGTGGGCGAAAAATAAGGACGTCTCCCGGCGCATCGATTGTCGCAGCGATTCGTCGAACTCGGGAAACCGCTCGGGGTCCGGCTTCACTACGTCCACGTTTTTCAGCTGCAGCCATTGCCCGCCGAAGTTTTCCACCAGACCGTCCGACCGCTGGTCTTTCAGCATCCGCCGCACCTGCGCATTCAGCACCGCGGGCAGATGCAACTGCCCGGCGGCGGCCACGCGCATCAGTTCCGCATCGGGCATCGTGCTCCACAGGAAGTAAGAGAGCCGCGACGCCAATTCATAATCGCCGACCCGGACCGACGTATTCCCGCCCACCACCGGCCGGTCCTTCTCCATGCGGAACAGAAACGGCGGCGCAACCAGTACCGCTTCCAGAGCCGCCGCAATCCCTTCTTCGAGCGAATCGCCCTGCTTCCGCGCCAGCGCCACCAGATTCACGTACGGATCCGCTTCGGCCCGCGTCACCGGCCGCCGAAACGCCCGCGTGGCGAAGTTCGTCACGATTGTGCGCACACAAACCATGTCGTCTTTACTCGCCGGCTTACAGACAAAAATACGGCGCAGATTCTCCGGCGAAGGCTTCGTGACCTGATCGAACGGACCTCCAATGTCGATCGCTTCAAAACGGTTATCCACCCGCGTCTCTACACGATCCAGCTTGATCGTGGTGCCCAGCTTGCGGATCGTCTCCAGATCCTTGTCCGTGAAAGCGCCGCGCGTGGTGATCAGCGGTTGCGGCGGGCGCGTAGACGGTTCCGGTCCTTTATAGGAAGGCGGCAGGCCGTGGAACTGCTTAATGTAGGAAGCCGAAAGCAGATGGTCGCCCGCCGTGATCCGTGCGCGGAAATCGTGCGTCTGGCCTTCCAGGTCGGTCGCATCCACATCGAACTCGTGGATCAGCTTGCCATCCACCCAGAACCCAAGGTGTGCCGGTTCCGATTGATTCGGACGATGGCCGTTGAGCACCAGATGGAAACTGTACTCGCCCTCCACCGGAAACCGGTGCGACACATGGAAGGAACTGAGCGCGCTCAGCCCCGTCAGATCGTAATTCTCGAACGACTTCGGCGCCGTCTGAATGCGCACGGGAGACCCGTAATGCACCATGGCGGGCTTCATCTTCTCGGGTCCGAAGATTGCCGTGCGCACTACGCGCTCCGCGGCATCCAGGTATTTATCCAGCAGCACCGGCGAAACGCGCAGCGCATCGCCGTTGTTGTCGAAACCGAAAGCGGCGTTATCCTGCGGGAAATTATCCGCGGGACGAAGGTCGACGCCCAACAGATCGCGAACCGTGTTGTTGTACTCGGCGCGATTGAGCCGGCGCGCCGCCACGGGACCCGCAGCGGGCTGAATGGCGAGGTCCTGACGCTTGAATTCAGCTTCCAGCCAGTGCGTGACGCCCTCAAACTCGGCGGCCGGAGGGCGCGGTATGCCCGGCGGCGGCATTTCACCGGCCTTCAGTTTAGTGAGAACTCGTTCCCATGTCTCGCGGTTTTCCATGAAGGCTTTCGGATCCTTCGAAGCCTCCAGATCCACGTCGCCGGACCGCACGGCGGAACTGTGGCACGCAAGGCAGTTGGTCCGGACGAAGGTGAGCACATCCGGCCCGGCGGCGCTGCAACAGGAAGCGGCGGCAAAGAACGCGTACAGACAAAGGCGTGGCATGGGGAAGTGTCGGAAGGCCCAGCTTATCACGGTTTCGCGGCGTTTATACTGGAGTGGAAATGGCCTCTCTTATCGACGCGATTAACGTCAAACGCAGGACGTTATTTGAACTGGACAACACCCCCTTCTCATGCCTGGAGGCGGAAGTGAATACGCCCACCGCGCGCGGCGGCCAGACCCTGGTGCGCTTGAAAGTCCGCAACCTGCTGACGAATGCGGTTTTTGAAAAAACCTTCAAGGCGGGCGACAAGTTCAAGGAACCGGACCTGCAACTGGTCCCGGCGTCGTACCTCTATTCCGATGCCGAAGGCTCGCACTTTCTGGATCAGGAAAGCTTCGATACGCTGACGCTTTCCGAGGGGATGCTGGGCAACGCGCTCGACTTCCTCATCAGCGGCACGATTGTGGATGTTCATAAGTTCAACGGCAATCCGATCGGGCTTCAGTTGCCGATGTTTGTCGAACTGGATATCGCGCACACCGAACCGGGTGTGAAAGGCGATTCTTCGAGCGGCACGGTAACCAAGCCGGCCACTCTCGAAACCGGTCTCGAAATCCGCGTGCCGCTCTTTATCAAGGAAGGTGAGAAGGTCAAGGTTTCCACCGAAAAGAAGGAATTCGCCGGCCGCGCGTGACCCCAAAAAAGGGCTGGTGACTACGCATCAAGTAAGTATTTTCAATGCGGGTTGCTTCACCGCAAATCCGGCCTCGCGGTCCGTATCTCGGAACCATCGAACCGCTGCGGAGCCGCGACTGTGAAGGAGCGGTACGGAAACGCAGGGGGACTTCCTTCGCCCCGTTCCATCGGTATCGCCGGAGGCCGGCTGAATCCGACAGGATCCATATCTGCACGATTCTACAAGGGGTCTCAGATGGGCTTGTGTGTCGAGCGCAGCTCGATGTGCCTCGAAACTCGCGCCGACGCGCTTCTTGTCACTAAGACTAAGTTTCGCGGCGCGCAGAAAGGGGGAGCGCCGGCGCCTGTCTTTCCGCGCCTCGAACAGGTTGCGCAGCAGGATCGGGAAGCCGGTCGCCAGAGCTCCTCGGCTGCCTTGCGTCGAGATTCGGCGGACGGGGCATTCGATACCCTCGGGGGAGCCTCGGCCTGATAGTTGTGCTCAAATCAACCGTCAGAGTCGCGCAGTGACTCAACGTGCCTGCGGGCGCTCGGATTAGCTTGTCCGAACGCGCTGGCCGAAGCGAAACGCATGACCTTTGCTCCCCCCGCGCCACCCCCGGTCCTATCGCTGATGACTCACGATGAAATCGACGGCCGCCTTCGGGTCTTTGGGCGCAAGTGGAAAATGGCCTTCCCCTTCTCTGACGATGACAGTGATCTGTCCGCCGAGTTGCTTATATCGTTTCTCAAGCACGCGCGTCTGGCTGTCGAGCCACGGGTCCAGGCTGCCGCAATCGTGCAGGATCGGGATGCTTGCCCTGACCAGCGGAGCCAGGTTATCGAGGGGCGCTGCCTGCGACATAAGACTGTGCAGTGAAGGATTGCGCGCGTAAATGCATGCGACTTTATCCGGATTAGCGATCGCCCAGGCATAGATCTCGCCTCCCTTCGCTCCGGTTGCCTCCATCGCGGGCGTCTTCGAGAATCCGTTATCCACCATGGTCTTCCATGTCTCGTCCCATTGCTGCTGGACCATGCCGGCTTGTGTGGTGAGCGGCGGCGTCACGATGTGGTAACCCTTCGCAAGCAATGCAAGGTCCACCGTTGCATCCCTGTCGATCGCATTCGCCCGGAAGACCCACGGCTTACCCGGCGCGGGGTTCCGGGGCACCACGATCGACATGCCGCTGGTCTTGAACGTGCCCGCAGGATTCGCGTCGTAGCGATCATATGCTTCCGTGAATCCAGGTCCGCGGGCGGTCGCATAGGTCTTCTCCTCGTTCAGATAAATATACGAAGGCTCCAGGCTATAGTAATGAGATTTCGTAAAGCTGGCATCTGCGAATGCGGGCCGGTTGGCGCCCGAAGGCTCCATATGCCCTTCAATCCAGTCCGCGATGAACTTCGGGTTCTTCAGGCTGTGGGGGTGATGCGCCGTGCCTTCCTTGATCAGAACTGTGATCGCGCCACCCAACTGGTGGTACAAATCTTCCACAACCAGCGTATTGTGTTGCAGCAGGAAATCCTCCGTGCCGCAAATGTGCAAAAGAGGCACGTCGCGTTTCGCAAGCTCCCCCAGTTTGGCGAAATCCTCTTCGTAGAGCGCGGGATTATCGGCATAAATGCACGCCACCTTGTCGGGATGCGCCACGCCCCAGTTAAACTCATTGACGCCGCCCTTACTCATTCCGATGAACGCCGGCCTCTTCGACAACCCGTGCTTCTCCGTCAGGAACTGGTACCAACGGTCCCACGCCTGGCCCTGCCGGCCGGGGTCGGGCGCAACCCAGGCGATGTGGAAGCCGCGTTTGAGCAGTTCCACCTCGGTCTGGGGTTCGTGGTTCCAATAGCAGCCCCGCCACGACCACGGGTCGCCGGGCGCCGCCTTCTTCGGCACGATCACCACACATCTTCGTTTGCCATTTGCCAGGGTGGCGTCAATGCCGAAGCTCGCCACCTCTTTCTCCGGCGCCGTCATCGGTGTAATCGCACCGGTGGCATCGTCCATCACGAAGTCGTAACGGTCGAAACCCTCGTGCCAGGAAGTCTTCTCGCCCTCGAACGGAGTGTATCCATCCGCCGCCAGCGTGTTCTGGGCAGGCCGGAAAACAAGGAACGTGACCAACACCAGGACACCGAGCCGAACCTGCTTACCTGTCTTGCCTCTCATGCCGACACTCCTCCGATCCGGACTGCCGTCCGCGAAACCAGTTGCCAGCCATAATACACCCGGTTGCAGCCACAAGGAGCCACTTGCAGGACTCCGACACCAACTCCCTCGCGGTGAGCAATTCAGACAACGCCAAAAGCCGGTCTTACCCAAGGCCGCATAGCGAAAAACACGTCAAAATCGGCCGAACGACCGACAGTCACGCCACAACTCCGTCTTCATCGGTGCTTTATCTGTGTTTGTTTTATTTGCGTTCATCCGCGGTTCATGGTTTTCCCTGTAATAACGCTCTACCCAAACGGTCTACTCTGGTGAATGCAAGTGGCGACACAAGAAACCCCCATTACGCCGCAGCCCCCGCCCCACGGCCCGGGTGCCTGGGAACCGTTGACGCTCGAAAGCGCCTTCGAAGCCCATCATGCCCTGATCTTTCGCGTGGCGTACCGCATGACAGGCAACGCCCACGATGCCGAAGACGTCCTCCAGACCGTCTTCCTCCGCCTCGCCTCGCGCGACGCCTCGTCGGCCGGCATCGAAAACGCCGAAGCTTATCTCCGCCGCGCCGCCGTCCACGCATCGCTCAACCTGCTCGAACTCAAATCGCGCAAAGATGTCCCGCTCGATGGGTTGCCGGAACCCGCCGGCCGGGGCGAGTCACATGACCTTCGCGAACTCCTTCGCCTCGCCATCGGAAAGCTTGACCGCCGCTCGGCCGAAATGTTCGTCCTCCGCTTCATCGAGGGTCATTCCAATCCCGAGATCGCGGAAATGTACGGGGTGTCAGCCCTGGTAGTCGCGGTCACGCTGCATCGCGCCCGCAAACACTTACAGAAAGATATTAAAGAGATGGGAGGTGTCCGATGAAACAAAATCTTGAACAGGCATTACGGGAGATTCGCGCGCAGGCTCCAACCGTCGCCGAGACCGAACAGGCCGCCGCCCGCGTCCGCCAGCGCCTCTTCCCGCCCGCTCAGGCTGTCGCAACAAGTTCCACCGCCATCCGCGATTGCGCCGGTTTTGTCGACCTCATGCCCGCCGCCCTGGCCGGATCTCTCGATCCCTCGCGCCAACTTCTGCTTGACGTCCACGTCCGCGAATGCGTCGAGTGCCGCCGCGCGCTGAACCGCCTCAGGCAGCGTGCCGACCGAGTCGTCGTCATGCCCGCGCCCATCCGTCCGCGCGTCAACTACCAGGTTTGGGCCATTGCCGCGTCGGTGGTCTTCGTCGCCGGAGCCGCCGGCTACTGGGGCTACTACGAATTCCCCGCGCTCCGCGGAGGGCCCCGCGCCACCGTCGAGCAGATCGATGGCGCGCTCTACCGCGTCTCCGGCAGTTCCCTCGTTCTCATCGCGCAGGGAGCCGAACTCAACGAGAATGACGCGGTCCGCACCGCCAAGAACTCCACCGCCATCCTCCGCCTCAATGACGGCTCGAAAGTGGAAATGAACCAGCGTGCCCAGGTTTACGTAACCCGTAGTTGGACCGGATCGACTGTACACCTCGCCCTCGGCAACATCATCGTGGCGGCTGCCAAACAGCGCCAGGGCGAACTCCACGTCGCCACCGCCGATTGCAACGTCTCCGTCAAGGGCACCATCTTCTCCGTCGATGCCGGGACCAAAGGTTCGCGTGTAGCCGTTGTCGAGGGCACCGTTTGGGTCGACCATGGCGCCCAGCACGACGTCCTTCACAAAGGCGATCAGACCTCCACCGCGCCCGACCTCACTCCCGAGCCCATCGCCGGGCAGTTTACCTGGAGCCGCAACTCCTCCGAATACCTGACCCTGCTCGGCGATATGACCTCCATGAATCACCAGATCCAGGCCATTCCCGCGCCGGATCTCCGCTACCAGTCGTCGCTGCTGTCACACCTTCCGGCCAACACCGTGGCGGTCGCGGCCATTCCGAATATCGGCGGTACCATCGATCGGGCCAACACCATCTTCCGGCAGAAACTCGCGGAAAAAGGAGAACTCGCCGCGTGGTGGAACCACCTGTCTCTGGCTCAGCGGACAAACATTGAGAAGACGATGCAGCAACTGACCACGGCCACCCAATACCTCGGCAATGAGATCGTCGTCTACGCCACCAACTTCGATTCGATCCCGACCGTCGTCGCCGAAGAGACGAAGCCCGGGCTTGAGGCTTACCTCAAGTCCCAGCTTCCGCCCGATGCCCTCGCGCACATGCGGTTCGACAACAACCTCTTCGTCTTCTTCCCGGATAAGCAGGCACCCGTTTCCGGCGGTTTCATCGGCACGCCGCTCTACCAGAAACTGGCCCCCGAATACCAGGAGGGCGCCGGCTGGCTCTTCGCCGCCGACCTCGCCTCCTGCGCCGCTACGATGGCCGCTTCCACCGGCCTGCAGGACGCCCGCTTCTTCCTGGCAACCAGTAAAGCCCCCAAAGGTACGGGCGCCACCCTGGGCGATAGCGAGAACCGCGCGTCGGTCATCTTCGCCAAAGACCGCACCGGCATCGCGTCCTGGCTCTCCAATCCCGGCCCCATGGGCACTCTCACTTTCATCTCGCCCGACGCGGGCTTCGTCGTCTCCACCATCCTGCGCAGTCCCAGCCTGATCGTCGATGACATCGTCAAAGGGATCTCACAGATTGGCGGTCAGCCTTTGACAGTTCCCGATCTCGCCAGCGCCTTCGCCGGCGAAGTAACCGTGGCGCTCGATGGCCCCATGCTCCCCGTGCCGGCCGTCAAGATCGTCGCCGAAGTCTACGACCCCAACCGCATCCAGACCGCCATGACCAAACTGGCCTCGGACTTCAACGCCGCACCCATCAATCGCGAACGCACCGGTGAACTCCACCTCACCCAGACCGACACCGATGGCCAGCCCTATTACACCCTGAAGTTCGACAAGCTTCCCTGGGAAGCCGACTGGACCTTCTTCGATGGTTACTGGGTAGCCGCCACCAGCCGCGAACTGGTATCGCGCTCCATCCAGAATCGCCAGACAGGCTACACCTTGCAGAAATCGGCCGCCTTCCAGTCGAAGCTCCTGCACGATGGCAATACCAACTTCTCAGCCCTCGTGTACCACAACATGGGACAGACCCTGACCCCGCTGGTCGGCATGCTGCAAGGCCTGAACCTTTCACCCGGCCAGCAGAAATCTCTCGACGCGCTCAAGCAGGGCGACCCTGGCGGCCTCGTCGCCTTCTGGGCCGCGCCCGACCGCATCGACATGGCAACCAAAGGCACCATCTTCGGCATGGACGTGACATCGCTGTTAGCCATGCAATCGAGCGGCCCGATCAACATGCTGAGATCCATGCTCCCCCAGGGGATGGTGACCAAATGACCCGCTCCCTTCGCATCCCGCGCCCTGAAGCCGGTCCAAGCCAGGTGGCACAGGCTTCAGCCCGGCTTCAGCCTGGACACGCGGCGATAGCCGCGTTCTCCCGAGGGTCACGAACATGACGCAATCCCCCTCATTCGAGTTCATCCGTGGCTAATATTCCTATGACCGAACCCCACATCGAACTCGAAGACCTCCGCGTCACCCTCGGCAAGCGCGAGATCCTCCGTGGCCTCAACCTCCAGCTCCGCGCCCGCACGGTCGGCCTTCTCGGCCCCAACGGCGCAGGCAAGAGCACGCTCATCAACACGCTGCTCGGCTTCTGGAAGCCCACCTCCGGCACCGCCCGCGTCATGGGTCACGACGTCCGTACTCAGGCCCGCGAGATCCGCGCCCTCATAGGCTACATGCCGGAGAACGATTGCTTCATCGCCAACATGCCCGCCATCTCCTTCGTCCGCCTCGGCGCCGAACTCTCCGGCCTCCCCTCCGAGCAAGCCCTCGAACGCGCCCATGAGGCTCTCTTCTACGTCGGCCTCGGCGAAGCCCGCTACCGCAAAATGGGAGCCTTCTCCCTCGGCATGAAGCAAATGGCTAAACTCGCCCAGGCCATCGTCCACGGCCCCAAAGTCCTGATCCTCGATGAGCCGACCAACGGTCTCGACCCTCAGGCCCGCACCCGCATGATCAAGCTCATTCTGGAAATGCGCGACCTCGGCACCATGCACATCGTCGTCTGTTCGCACCTCCTGCGCGATATCGAAGAAACCTGCGAAGAGGCCGTCATCCTGAAGGCCGGCCAGATCGTCCACTACTCCAACCTCGAAGCCGAGCGCGCCTCCAACCGCCGCTTCGTCGAAATCGAAACGGAAGGCGATGACGGCACCTTCGCGGACGCCATCGAGTTGCTCGGCTGCGTCTGCTCCGTGACTGCGGGCAAGATCCGAACCGTGCTCCCCGAAGGCATTGAGATCCGCGATATCTACCGGCTCGCCGCCGCCCGCGACATCCAGCTGCGCCGCCTGAACTACCGCCGCGACAGCCTCGAAGACATCTTCTTAAAAGCCATGGAAAACCGGGAGGCCGTCAGTGGCCGTTTATAAACGCACTTACAAATCCTACGCAGGGCCGCTGACCAGTCCGTCGTGGCGCTTCCTTGTGTTACAGCGCTACGCGTTTCGTTCGGTCTTCAAATCCCGGATGCTGTTGATGGGCTACATGGCCTGCTTCATTCCAGGCCTGCTCATGATCTGCGTTCTCTATCTGAACCAGAACGCTTCCGTCTTGGCGCTGATCGGTCAGAAGGTAGGCGTTTTCAAGATCAACGGGCCGTTCTTCCTGAACTTCCTGACTTTTCAGAGCGTCCTCGCCGGTATCCTCACGGCCTTCATCGCGCCCACGCTCGTCGCGCCAGACCTCGTCAACGGCGCGCTATCCCTCTACATGAGCCGCCCGTTCTCGCGCGGCGAATACATTCTCGGTAAAGGCTCGGTGATCGCCACCCTGGCCGGCGCTATCACCCTGCTGCCCACGATGCTGATGTTCATCGTGCAAAGCTCCCTCATGGGCTGGAACTGGATGCTCGATAACTTCTATCTGGCGACCGCGACCCTGTTCACTTCGGCGATCCTGCTCGCCGTCCTCACGTTGCTCGGACTCGCGATGTCGGCGCTGGTCCGCTGGCGCATCGTTGCCGGCGCGCTGATCCTCGCGGTCTTCGCCATCGGCAAAGGTTTCGCGGCCATGATCGACAACGTAATGCGGACCACCAGCGGCGATTACATCGACATCCAGCACCTGATCTCGACCGTCGCCACGCACCTTTATCAGGTAGGCTATCCCGACGACGATATTCCGATCGTCGCCGCCTGGATCACGTTGTTCGCGATCTGCGGCCTGCTGCTGATGATCCTGAACCGCAAGCTCCGCGTCTGCGAGGTAGCCGGATGACCCCCGCCCGCAGCCAGTCTGGTTCCCATGTGGGGCAGGTTTTCAACCTCCGGGCCGATTTGCAATCGGCCTCCCGACGGAGCAACAACTCCCTCGGACCGCAGGCAACCCAAGTGGATACCATGGCCCCACTGCCCAACCCTGCCAGGTGGCACAGGCTTCAGCCTGTGGGCGCGACTAGCGCGCCGCCAGTCGCGTACTCCTCCGAACGCACGCCAGCCCATGTGGGGCCGGGGCTTCCGCCCCGCCGCCGGGCTTCGGCCCGGCGTGTCCGGGAACGCGCCAACGCCGCACCACAAGTCGAAATCCGTTTTCGTGCCGAGGTCCACGCATGATCCACAACCACGACATCGTCTTCGACAACGTCAGCAAATTCTACGGCGAAGTCCTTGGCGTCAACCGCGTCAACCTGTCGATCCCCCCGGGCGTCACCAGCCTGGTCGGCCCCAATGGCTCCGGCAAGACCACGCTCATGAACATGATCGCCGGCCTCCTGCGCCCCTCGCGCGGCCAGGTCGTCACCTGTGGCCTCAAACCCGATGACGCCGAAAACTACTTCCGCATGGTCGGCTACTCGACACAGTACGACTCCTTCCCTCGTGGGCTCACCGGCTACGAATTCGTCGAATGCTACCTCCGGCTCTTCGGCTACAGCGCCAAAGACACCAAGCGGCTGGCATGGGAGGCGATAGAGCGCGTCGGACTCCGCGAACCCTCCGCCCGCCGCATCGCAGGTTACAGCAAAGGCATGCGCCAGCGCATCAAACTCGCCCAGGCCATTGCCCATCGTCCGCGCGTCCTCGTCCTCGATGAGCCGCTCAACGGTCTGGACCCCCTCGCCCGCGCCGAAACCATCGCTCTGTTCCAGGCCCTCGCCGCCGAAGGTTCGCACGTCCTCATCTCGACACACATCCTCCATGAGGTCGATCTCATCTCCGACCGCGTCATCATGATGAACCAGGGCTATGTCGTAGCCGAAGGCCAGATCCGCGGCATGAGGGATGAGATTTCCGAACACCCCATGCAGGTGCTCATCCGCTGCGATAAGCCCGAACTGCTGGCCTCAAAACTGTTCGGTGAAAAGCAGGTCGTCGAGGTCCGTCTCCATGCCGATCGCGCCGGCTTACTCGTCCGCACGCGCAGCGCCGATGGCTTCTACAAGCTCCTGAATCACATCGCCCTGAACGGCGTCCAGATCGAATCGGTGGCTCCGGCCGATGACGATGCCCAATCGGTCTACGAATACCTCATCGGCACGGAGGAAAGCACCAAGTGACCCCGACCACCGCAAACTGGAACCTCTGGCGACGCCAGATCCTGGCCATCATGCGCATCGATCTGCGCAAGACCTTCTTCGCCAAACGCGGCCTCTGGATCTATTTCCTCGCTCTGGCGCCGGAAATCCCCATGATTGGCCACTGGCTGATCCCGACCCATGGTCCGAACGACACGCTCGGCCAGGACGTCCAGATCTTCGCGGGCATCTTCCAGTTCTTCTATCTGCGCGTCGCCATCTTCTTCGGCTGCGTGGGCATCTTCTCCAACCTTTTCCGCGGCGAGATGATGGATAAGAGCCTGCACTATTACCTGCTCGCCCCGGTGCGCCGCGAGGTGCTTGTCGCCGGAAAGTTCCTCTCGGGACTCACCGCCGCCATCGTGATCTTCGGCGGTTCCACCATCCTGCAGTTTCCGGCGATGTTCTGGCATCATGGCCGCGAACTGATGAACGCCTACATGTTCCAGGGACCGGGCATGTCCCATCTGATCTCCTACGTGATTGCCGCAACGCTGGCATGCGTCGGCTACGGCAGCTTGTTCCTGGCGGCGGGCGTGCTCTTTCGCAATCCGCTGATTCCGGCGGCCCTCCTGCTGGTCTGGGAGGGCATCAACGGCTTTCTGCCGGCATTGCTGAAGAAGTTCAGCATCATTTATTGGCTGCAGTCGATTTGCCCCATCCCGATGCCGGCGCAAAACGCGGGCGGGCGCGGCAACATCCTCGCCCTGCTGGTCATCGACATCGATCCCGCTCCCGCCGTCATCGCCATTGCGAACCTCCTGTTGATCTCAGCCTTCGTCATCGTCTGGGCCGCCCTGCGCGCTCGCAAACTGGAGATTGCCTACGGCAGCGAATAGGGATGACACAGTTAAACTTGTCACTGATGCGAACTTTGAGCACAGTGACAGGATTCGTGTGTCTGTGCGCGGTGGCAAGTTCCGCCCTCGCCGCCGACCTCCAGCCCTACGACAAAATCGTCACCAAAGAGGCGAAGACCTCGCACGGCATCTTCACCGTCCACCAGATAGCCGACCAGTATTACTACGAAATCCCCAAAGACCAGTTCGACAAGGAGTTCCTCTGGAACGCTCGTGTGAGCCAGACCACTCAGGGCGTCGGCTTCGGCGGATTCCTCGTCGCCGATCACGTCGTCCGCTGGCAACTGAGTGGCCCGCGTGTCCTCCTCCGCGACGTCAACTATGAAGCGACAGCGGACCCTCGCACCCCCCTCGCCGCAGCCGTGAAGGCGTCGAACAATGACACCATCGTGATGGCCTTCGACGTCCTCGCTCTCTCGCCCGAAGGCGCGCCGGTGATTGACGTCACGCGCCTTTTCATCAGTGATCTGGCCGAGTTCGGCCTCCGCACTCGCCTCGGCGCGACCGCCCTCGATGGCGCCCGCACGTGGATCGACCGCGTCTCCGCGCATCCCCAAAACATCGAAGTCGAGGCTACGCAAACGTGGTTTCGCAACGATGCCTCCGTAGTGGCGGGCCTCATGCATCCGGGCGATGCCACCATCGTGGTGCACCACAGCATGGTTCGGCTGCCGGCCCAGCCGATGATGCCGCGCCTTTACGACGAGCGTGTCGGCTACTTCCAGAACCTCAACTACGACTACACAGCCGATGAGCAGCGCGCCTCCCAGCGCTCCGTGATCGACCGCTGGCGTCTCGAAAAGAAGGACCCGGCCGCGGCGGTCTCGGAACCCGTCAAGCCTATCGTTCTTTACATCGACCCGGCCACCCCGGCCAAATGGAGGGACTCAATTCGCAAAGGCGTGGAGGAATGGCTGCCCGCGCTCGAAGCGGCCGGCTTCCGCAATGCGATTCAGGTGCGCCCCGCACCGGAACCTTCCGAAGACCCCGATTTCAGCGTGGACGATGTCCGCTATTCGGTCATCCGCTGGCTGCCCACCACCACTCAGGACGCCTTCGGCCCCAATGTTCATGACCCGCGCACCGGCGAGATTCTGAACGCCGATATCGAGTTCAACCAGAATATGCTCAGCGTGGCGCGCAACTGGTACTTCGTGCAGGCGGCCGATCTCGACCCGGGCGCGAGCACGATTCCGCTTTCCGACGCCGCAATGGGGCGCGCGATCCAGATGGTGATCGCGCATGAGGTCGGTCACACTCTCGGCCTTGAACACAATATGAAGGCCAGTTCGCTCTATCCGGCGGAGAAGGTGCACGACAAAAGCTGGGTCGCCACGATGGGCTTCACGCCATCCGTCATGGATTACGTGCGCTTTAACTATGTGGCGCAGCCCGAGGACGG
>Ga0302319_10015864_pt1 | contig 13921 bp, 12 predicted proteins | sample Bog_T0_2_FD_203319 | JGI IMG/M metagenome (GOLD analysis project Ga0302319, IMG submission 203319) | Peat permafrost microbial communities from Stordalen Mire near Abisko, Sweden - Bog_T0_2 | ecosystem: Environmental > Terrestrial > Soil > Wetlands > Peat | place: Sweden: Abisko, Stordalen Mire...
AACACCACGAACAGTGGAAGCTGGACGGGAAGTACGCCCCGCTGCCGGAGCCTGTATCCGAGGCTGGACGCAGTCTGACACCCGAGGAGGAGGTGAGGCTGATAGACATCGCGAAATCGCGTCCTGAGTGGGCAGTGGCTTACCACGCGACCATACTGGAGAACGAAACCGGAATGCGGGGTGTCGAGGTTCGAAATCTCCAAGTCAAGCGGATTGACATACTCGCCCGCGAGATTCATTTGCAGAAGAGCAAAACCAAGGGAGGAGTCCGCAATATACCGTTGAGCGCGGATGCATTGGAATCCGTGCGCCAGCTTCTAACGCGCGCTGAGAAGCTCGGCGCAAGCCAACCAGACCACTACCTGATTCCAGCGTTCGTGAGCGACCAAATTCAAGGGAAAAACGGCGCCGCTGTGCCGGTCCGGCGTTATGACCCCGGCAAGCCAACGAAGGGATGGCGGACAGCATGGCGCAAAATGACGGAGGAAGCGGGGCTGAAAGGTCTCCGGGGTCACGATCTCCGGCACAACTGGATAACCAGCCATGCGGAGATTGGAACGCCACAATCAGTGCTGGAGGCACAAGCCGGGCATCTGTCGAAACGGATGTCCGACCACTACAAGCACATCAGCGAGAAGGCGGCGCGGAAAGCTTCAGATGAATTTGCGAGAGTGAAGGCAATACAAAGAGCCGAAGCGCGTGAGAAGTTGAAAAAGAAGGCCCGTGGCATCAAGGCTCCGGCGATGTCTTCCGTGAACCCGATCAACAGCCGGGTGTCGGCGACGGTCCAGTAAAATGCCCAAAAGCAGCATCCTTCCGTACATCTTTCCGTACACCTCCCCCGAAAACCGCGCAACGCGGGTGCAAGTTACTGATAAGAATGGTGGGCGCGCAGGGACTCGAACCCCGGACCTCCTGCGTGTGAAGCAGGCGCTCTAACCAGCTGAGCTACGCGCCCGGCAAGGCGGGCAAAACTCAAGTTTAATACACGCGGACGTCCGGTTGAATCATCACGACGTTCCGCGATAACCCAAAGCCGCATGACGCCCCGGTTTGCCGCAAACGCAGAAAGCGCACGGCAGCCGCCACCGTCGAGCCAACCACCAGAGCGCCAGCCATCGGCAACGCGACGGAACCGCCCGTCATCAACAGCAGCCACGGTATCGGCGTCAAAAGGAATCCCGCCAGCAGGCCGTCCCACGAACTCAGCGAGGCCACCGAAGCCAGCAGAGGAATCAGCACCACGGCGTCGTAAATAAAGCAAAACGGCGAAGCAATCAGGCCCAGCGGCAGGGCGACAATCAGCGCTTCCGGCAGGCTCAGCCGTCTGCACGCCCGCCAAAGCCACACAAAGAGCAGGATCGCGCCGATCCAGCAGATTCCACCCGGCAGGGACAGCGACGTGACGACAGCGCGGATGTTGGGCATGCGGCGCGCGTCGAAGGCGACCATGGACTTCCGAAGCACGGCCAGATAATCCCATGGCCACCCGATCCCCTGCAGAGCGAAAGAGGCCGCCATCTGGATGGCGACGCCCATTGCGAGCCCCAGGCTTCCGCGACGCGATTTGGCCAGAAAAACTACACCAGCGGCGGGCAGATAAGTGAACTTGATCGCGAGCAGGGAAGCGGCCAGGCCAGCCAGGAATTCCCGTTCCGCGGAATAAATGCGCGCCGCAGCCAGGGCAATCAGCAGCACAAATGCAATATCGGTGCCCAGCACCAGAGCCAGTGCGGCGGGAAACGAGAAAGCCAGTGCGATGGCAAACTGGTCGCGCCGGGCAGGAAACAGACGGCCGCAACCGAAGAATGCCAGCACGCAGGCGGCGGTCCAGATCCCGCGGGCTACGGGGTAAGGCAGCGACGCCAGCCGCTCCAGCGACGCAGCATAAGAAGGAATGCGGTTGTAGGGCAGATACCGCTCATCCGCATGAGTAACCGGCGAAAAAGAGGGATGAGCAAACACGCTCTCGCGGGCCCGTGCGAGATTCGCGGCGCGGTAAAACGCGCGGAAATCGTCGTCGCCGCCGACAAGACGAAACATCGCCGGCACCATCAGCGCGAGGCCCACAGCGCATGCCGCAATCGTCCTCATCGACTCGTATTGTGAAGTATTCAACCGCATCGCGCCAGTTGCCAAAGGATAGTAAAGCCTCGCCGCGCAACGTCCGATAAGCTGGCACTGATGAGTCCGACCCCAGACGTTCCTCGTGAAGTCTACCGGCTCCGGCTGGAAACGCGAAACCGCGAACTCGCCGCACTCGACGCCAGGCGCGACCGCTGCGGTCTTCTGCGTCTGGCGGTTTTCGCGCTTGCAGGGGCTGCCGTGTGGCTGGCGATCCAGGGCAGACTGCCGGTCTGGCCCATCGCGATTCCGGCGGCGATCTTTGTCGCGCTCGTCTGGTGGCAGTCGCGGATCGAACGTGAAATGGAGTGTGCCCGGCGCGCCACTGCCTTCTACGAGCGCGGCATGGCGCGACTCGAACACCGATGGCAGGGAGGCGGCGAGACGGGCGAACGGTTCATCGATCCCCATCATCCGTATTCGGTCGATCTCGACATCTTCGGGCGTGGCAGTCTTTTCGAACTGCTCTCGACCGCGCGCACACGAGGGGGAGAGACCAGGCTGGCCGACTGGCTGCGCGCGTCCGGCGATCCGGTCGAACTGCGGCAGCGCCATGACGCCATCGAAGAACTGAGGCCATTGCTGGATCTTCGTGAACAACTCGCCGTGCTGGGCAGCGACTTTCGGGTGGGCGTTAACCCCGAGCATCTGACCGCGTGGGCCGCCGCGCCGATGAATCCGTTTGCACCCGCGTTGCGTCGGTGTGCTTTCTTCCTCTCGGTGCTGATGGCCTTAGCGCTGGTCTGGTGGTTCGACACGGAATTCGTCGGGATCGCGGCAACGCGGGTCGTCGTGGCAATCGGCGCCATCGTGGGCACGTTGGCGTTGAGCGTGCGCAAGCGGGTACTCGGAATTGCCAGAGACGTAAACGAGCCGGCGCACGATCTGGACTTGCTGTCGCAGATTCTCGCTCTGCTGGAGCGCCCGGCGTTCGCGTCGGCGCGGCTGGGGTCGCTCTCCTCAGCCATCAGAACCAACAGCGGCCAGGCTGCATCGCACCGGATCGCGCACCTGCGCCGGCTCATGGAACTGCTCGATTCGCGCGACAACTTCTTCGTGCGTATCGTCGGCCCCCCGCTTCTCTGGACGACGCAACTGGCAATGGCGACGGAGGCCTGGCGCGCGGAAAATGGCGCACTGATTCCGGCATGGCTCGACGCCGTGGCGGAGATCGAGGCGCTTTCCTCTCTGGCAAATTACGCGTATGAACACCCGGGCGATGTGTTACCGGAGTTCGCGGCCGGCCCCGATCGGGTGTTTGATGCCGATGACATCGGGCATCCGCTTCTCACCGAAGAACGCGCTGTCCGCAACAGCGTCGGCCTCAACGGACCCTTGCGGCTGCTGGTCGTGAGTGGTTCCAACATGTCGGGAAAAAGCACGCTGCTTCGGGCCGTGGGCGTGAACGCGGTATTGGCCCTGGCCGGCGGTCCGGTGCGTGCGCGACGTCTGACGCTCTCCCGGCTTTCGGTGGGCGCGTCGATTCGCACCACGGATTCGCTCGAAGAAGGCCAGTCGCGCTTCATGGCCGAGATTCTGCGCCTGAAACAGATTCTGGAACTGCCCGCGCCCGCGCTCTTTCTGCTGGACGAACTGCTGCACGGCACCAATTCGCACGACCGCGCGATCGGAGCGGAGGGCATCGTTCGCGCCCTGCTCGCGCGCGGCGACATCGGCCTGGCGACGACCCACGATCTCTCGCTGGCGACCGTCGCCGATCAACTGGCGCCCGCGGCCGCCAACGTTCACTTCGAAGACCGCCTCGAGAACGGACGCCTGGTCTTCGATTACAGGATGCGTCCGGGCGTGGTTACGCGGAGCAATGCGCTCGATCTGATGCGCGCGGCGGGCCTGGACGTGTAATTGACTGGAGATACCGCCACCGGCCGCGTTCTTGGCGAATCTGTTGCATTACCGTTTGCGGTGTATTCTGAAGTTTCATGTCCACGCTACCGGCGGAGACTGCCACAGGCGTCTCGCCGGCTACACTTCGGCATCTGGAATCCGCGATTGAGGCCAGCCTTCGCGGCAAGGCGGAGGTGATCCGCATGGCGCTCGTGTGCCTGCTCGCGCGCGGCCATCTTCTGATTGAAGACGTTCCGGGCGTGGGCAAGACCACCCTCGCGCAATCGCTCGCGCGTGCCGTCGACGGCAGCTTCCACCGCCTGCAGTTCACCAGCGACATGCTGCCTTCCGACGTGCTGGGTGTTACGGTCTGGAATGCGCGGACGGAGGAATTCGAGTTCAAGCCCGGTCCCGTTTTCGCGAATTTTCTTCTCGCGGACGAAATCAACCGCACAACGCCCAAGACGCAGTCGGCGCTGCTGGAAGCGATGAACGAGCAGCAGGTCACCGTGGAAGGGCGCACGCTTCCGTTACCCGAGCCGTTCATGGTGATCGCGACGCAGAATCCCGCGGAACACCACGGCGCCTATCCTCTGCCGGAATCGCAGCTCGATCGGTTTCTGATGCGGCTTCGCATCGGATATCCCGACGCGGCGAGCGAACGCCAGATCGTCAGCCAGCCGGGCAGCAACCACGGCCAGACAACCCCGTGCGTGCTGAGCCGGCACGACCTCGCGCGTTTGCAGGAAGCCGTGACGCGCGTCGCCGTGGACGCGGCGATCGTCGATTACATGCTGGCCGTTGTGGACATGACGCGGAACCACGAAAACCTGCTGCTGGGCGTGAGCCCGCGCGGATCGCAGGCCCTGTATCGCGCGGCGCAGGCCCATGCGGTGATCTGCGGCCGCACCTATGCGCTGCCGGACGACGTGAAGATGCTCGCCCCCAAAGTACTGGCGCACCGCGTGGTGGCCGCAACTCGTTCGCCTATGGCGGCGCGCCGTGGCGCATTCGGCGCCGCGGCCAGCGAACGCATCATCGAAGAAATCCTTGCTCAGATCGACGTCCCTTTATAGACGTCGCTCCCAAAAATGACCCCCTCTAAATGAAGACCGCAATTATTGGCCTGCCCATGACAGGCAAGACATCCCTGTTCGCGATATTGACCGGCGTCGCGCAGGAAAGCCGCATCGGTTCCACGGCCGTGCGAACCGGCGTGGCGAAGGTGCCCGATCCCCGCGTCGACGCCCTCGCCGAACTTTACCAGCCGCCGAAGATCACCTACGCGACCGTCGAATACATCGACGCGCCGTCCATTTCAAAGGAGAATCTGCGCGACCCCGCGTACCTGGCCAGCCTCCGTGTCGTCGATGCCTTCGCCCACGTTCTGCGCATCTTTCAGGATGAGACCGTGCCGCATGAACATGGTTCGGTCGACCCCGCGCGCGATTTCGGCGACGTGGAAACGGAACTCATCCTGAGCGACCTCGTGGTGGTGGAGAAACGGCTGGAGCGCCTCGAAAAAGAACGCAAGAAGATCAAGGACCCCAGCCTCGACAAAGAGTACGAAGCCCTGGTGCGCTGTAAGGAGGCGCTCGAAAACGACACGCCGCTGCGCAATCTGGAATTCGACCGTGACGAAGACAAGAGCATTCGCGGCTTCCAGTTCCTCTCGCAGAAGCCGATGCTGCTGGTGCTGAATCTGGGCGAAGAAGACTCCGCGCGGCTGCATGAAGTGGAAGAAACGTATCGCACCGGCGCGCTGGCGGGGAAAGCACGCACCGAGGTAACGGCGTTCTGCGGCAAGATCGAAGCGGAACTGGCGGAACTTCCGGCGGCGGACGCACTCGAGTACCTGACCAGTTACGGGCTGAAGGAATCGGGCCTCCAGCGCATCATCGAAGCGACGTACCGGCTGCTGGGCCTGATGAGTTTTCTCACGGCGGGCGATACGGAAGTGCGCGCGTGGACGATTCCGATGAACAGCACGGCGCAGAAGGCCGCGGGCGCGATTCACTCGGACTTCGAGAAGAAGTTTATCCGCGCCGAAGTGGTGAACTGGAAACAGCTGGTGGATATGGGCGGCTACCCGGGTTTGCGCGACAAGGGTTTACTGCGGCTCGAAGGCAAAGAGTACATCGTTAAGGACGGCGACGTCCTGGTCATACGGCACTCGTAATAGCGGCGGCGCGGTCTCTTTCCCGCGATTTCCTGCGATTTCCGCACGCGGTCGATTACAGAAACGCCGACCGGACCTCTGCCCTCGGAACGCTGGCAAGAAAAGTAAAGCGCAGGCTCTAGAATCGACCCATGCTCGTCCGGCTCGACCAGAATAATCCCACGTTTCAGGAACACTGGTTCGCCCTCGAAAAACAGGAACAACTGTCTGTTCTGAATTGCTGCGGCAAGCTGGCGGCAATGGGGTGGGATGCGATCTATCGCGACAAAGGCCTTCGGTGGGAACCGATCCAGAGCCGAGCGGGCCGGAACAAAGAACGACTGTACTCGATCCGGATGAGCGGGAAGGTGCGTGCCGCCGTGAGGCGCAGCGGAGAGTTCGTCGAGTTCCTGACCCTTCACGCGGATCACGATTCAGCCTACCGATAGCCACGCAGCCGCCTCACAAGGTTCCGGGTTCCGATGATACGTGCCATGGTCCGAACTGCGTCAGGACCGGTCAAGCTTGTGGCTGTCACCCATGAGGACGCTACCGCGATCCGCACGCTGGCCGGATTGCCGGGGCGCATGAAAAAGCCGGTTTCGCAGCTCGAAGAAGACCGCACGGGGGCGCGAAAACGGCGTCCACGCGATTCTCCGTGCACTTCCGATTCTCCCCGCACTTCAAGGGAGTGCCCAGTGCTGATTGCTACCGGATCGTGCGGCAGGAATCCGGGAGGCGACATGATCGCCTTCCTGCGCCGACAGGCCTGGATTTAATGGGCTTTGCGGCAACGCAAGATACGTTCCCTGCGTAGAACAACGTAGAACAAAGTGATCGCCCGTGGGTCCGGCCGGCGGAATGGCCGCCCACCCGCGGTCCCCCGGCGACCGGTGGTTCGTCTTTTGCACGCGCCGGATGGCGGGCGCCAGACAGATAACGGCGAAAAGATAGAACTATGATGCCTGCGAAGCCTTTCATCTGTCTGATGCTGTTCGGCGCGGCCGGTGCACTGGCCGCGTCGTCGTCCGACTTCATGCTGGGGGTTGACTACAGCGAGTGGCTTATCGACTATCCCCCCTACAACGTCAACAGCGCGCAGATTGCGACCGACAGTTCCGGGTCGCTGTACATTCTCTCCAACAGCACTACTTACGCTCTGGGCGAGAGTGCATTTTCCGCCGTGACAAAACTGTCCGCGGACGGGAAGACGATTCTGTGGCAGAACCAGCTCGGATTCCCGGCGTCCGCCATGGCAGTGGATCCCAGCGGCGGCGTGTACGCGATCCCGGTGAAGCAGCCGGGCGATACCTCCGTTTACGTGGTCAAACTGGCTGCCGGCGGAACGGGTCTCGCGTGGAAAACCGCGGCCGGGTTCATGCCGACGGCGGCGCCCGTTCTCGCAGCCGACTCCCAGGGCCGCGCCTATGTGGCGGCGCAATACATCACCAACAACTTTATTACCCAAACGGCGTATGTGGTTCGACTGAATGCCGCGGGCAGCGCAATCGATTACACAGCGCAGATGATGGGCATACCGAACTGCATTGCGGTCGATCCGTCGGGCGCAGCCTTCGTCGTGGGGACGGAAACCCCCACTGATGGCACCAACACCGGCTTTCTCGGACGAGTCGCGCCCGATGGCTCCCCGGGATTTTACTCCATCCTGCCTCTCGATCTCACCCAGACGGTCGCGGTGGACGCGAACGGGAATGTCGTTGTGTTCGGATCGGGAGTCGTGCAGCGCGTGAATTCCGCGGGCGTGGTCACGCTTTCGACCACCGTTGGAGGGTCGAATTTTGCATTGGATGCAGCCGGGAACGCATACGTCACGGTGACTACGAGTAAGCTGTATGCGGTCAGGAACAGTCTTGCGACCTGCGGGTTCAACCCATCCGCAGCCCCGCCCGGATGGGCCGAAATGCTGACTGTGGTGGCTCCCGACGGTTCCATCCTGCAGAGCACCTACATCCCGGGCGGCGACAACCTGGGATCTCCGCTGATTGCCACGGGCCCGAATTCAACCGTATATATTGCGGCTACGGCCGGCCCCGCTTTCGCGCCGACACAGGCTGGTCCCTTCCCGGCGGGAACCTCGGGCAGCGTGTTCCTGACGAGCCTCTCGCCCAATGCCGGTCTGAGTGCAGGTATCCCGACATATCCTTTGGTCTGTGTGGGTAATTCGGCGAGCCTGGCGGTCGGCGCGGTCGCGCCTGGAGAGATCGTCACGCTGTTTGGAAACGGGCTCGGGCCTCAACAGGGGATACAGACCCAAGCCACTTTCCAAACCCCGTACCCGACCTACGCGGCGAATGTGCAGGTGACTTTCGACGGGACGCCGGCGCCGCTGCTGTGGGTGCAGGACGCCCAGATCAACGCCGTGGCGCCCTGGTCGCTGACGCCGGGCCGGAACACGCAGGTCTGTGTCTCGTACAACGGTGTGCCCACGAACTGCCTGACCTGGCCGGTGGTGCAGACCGCCCCGGCGGTGTTCACGGTCGACGGCACTTACGCGGCGGCGCTGAATCAGGACGGAACGATCAACTCGGCCAACCACCCCGCGCCAGTGGGCTCCATCGTTGCGGTATGGGCGACCGGGCTGGGTCCCGTGACGCCGGCCCAGGCCGACGGCACGCTGGCGGGGCTCCCGCTTCCGAATAACGTTCTGGCGGTTGGGGTCATGGCGAGTTATTCTTTGTTCGTGGTTGCGGAAAACGTGCCGTTTCCCGTGAGCTACGCAGGGCCTGCGCCCGACATGGTCGCCGGAGCCAGCCAGATCAACTTCCAGGTCGGCTCATTCCCTTCCTATGGCGCGATCTATGTGACCCTGCCGTCGTCAACAAGCCCAGGCTTTGAGGTTTACATCGCCGGTCAGTGAATCGGCAGTGCCGCGCGGGTTCATTTCCCCGCGGTATCCGCAATATAGGCCGGACGATAGCGCAGTTCGATACCTTTTCTCCCGGTCTTCAGCCTGACCTCGTGCGTGGAGCCATCCTTCTGATAATTATTCGGCACATAGGTCAACATATAGCCCTCGCGCGAATCGTCGATCGCATCGCGCAGCAGCCCCGCCAGATCCTTGTCTTCCCAATAAACCTTGCCACCGGTGAGCTGAGCAAAATCGTCCAGCTCGAACGGTTTCACCATACTCGGGGTGACGGGATAAAACATCACGCGCGCGGCTGAGAGCTCCCGCATCACGCGCGCCATATCCTGGTAATATTCGGGCGCGGGGGCACCGCCGTCTCTTCCTCCCCGGCCTGGGACGCCGCCGGATCGAGCGAGCGAGAATCCGCCTCGTCCGCCTCCTCCTCCGGGCTCGGACCCGGATCCACCTGCCGATAGTCCTCCGATCCAGATCAGGTTCTTTTCTCCGCGCACGTTTTTCATGTCCCGCGCGATATTCGAAAGCGTTTTCACCGTCCACATCGGCCGGTTCGCCTGCTGCATCGCCGGAGGCTGCCAGTCGAATTCGAGGATCGCGATGCGAAGGGCGCCGGTGAACGGTGAAAAGCCGTGCACCGTTTTCAATTCATCGCCGAGCGCGAGGATCTCGATCCGGTCCACCGTTTGCGGCAGATTCCAGAGCATCTTCGCGATGTCGTCCCGCACGTTGAGCCGCTGCAGCCACGATGTGCCCAGGGTGTTCCACACGATTATCGTCGGCCGGTTCGGCGGCAGCCCGGTCGGCAGTCCGTTCGGTGCGCGGGGAGGGTCCCATAACTTGTCGAACGATTGGATTTTCTGTTCCACGCCGTTGTCGAACACGTGAATGTCGTCGGCCGTCAGGTCTTCAACAGGCGCGCCTTGCGAATCGCGCGCGATGATCGCGACCTCCACGATTCGCGTCTCGGATTGAAATACGGGATTCTGCGCGACGGCGAGCGCGACCGTCAGCAGGATCGGGATCGCCCGCATGTGTGCCCGCTCCATCATGCCAGCGATGACGAACGCGCAATCCGGTTTGTTACAACGGCGCGCACGCTATTCTGTGCATTGGCCTCCCGCCGGCCGAAATCCGCGGGCCCAATCCAGATCGGAAGAATCCACGTGGGAAACATACTTCAGAACCTGCCCGTCGGCGAAAAAGTCGGCCTCGCCTTCTCCGGCGGACTCGACACCAGCGCCGCCATCCACTGGATGCGCGCCAAGGGAGCCATCCCGTACTCGTACACCGCCAATCTCGGCCAGCCCGACGAGCCCGATTACGACGAGATCCCCCGCCGCGCCCTTGTCTACGGCGCCGAGAAAGCGCGGCTGATCGATTGCCGCAAGCAACTGGTCGCCGAAGGAATTGCCGCGCTGCAATCGGGCGCGTTTCATATTTCGACCGCCGGCGTGCACTACTTCAACACCACGCCCATCGGCCGCGCCGTGACCGGCACCATGCTCGTGGTCGCGATGAAGGAAGACGACGTCCACATCTGGGGCGATGGCAGCACATTCAAGGGCAACGACATCGAGCGTTTTTACCGCTACGGTCTGCTGGCCAACCCCGCGCTGCGCATTTACAAGCCGTGGCTCGATCAGACGTTTATCGACGAACTGGGTGGGCGCAAAGAGATGTCCGAGTACATGCTTGCCCACGGCCTCACCTATAAGATGAGCGTGGAGAAAGCGTACTCCACCGATTCGAACATCTGGGGCGCGACGCACGAAGCGAAGGATCTCGAACATCTCAACAAGGGAGTCCGGATCGTCGAACCGATCATGGGCGTTCCCTTCTGGCGCGAGGGTGTATCGATCAAACCGGAAGAGATCGGCATCCGATTCGAAGAAGGCCAGCCGGTTGCGCTCAACGGCGTCTCGTACGACGATCCCGTGAAGCTTGTGCTCGAAGCCAACGCCATTGCCGGGCGGCACGGTCTCGGCATGTCGGATCAGATCGAGAACCGCATCATCGAGGCCAAGAGCCGCGGAATTTACGAAGCGCCCGGTCTGGCGTTGTTATTCATCGCCTATGAGCGTCTGGTGACGGGCATCCACAACGAAGACACGATCGAACAGTACCGCATCAACGGACTTCGGCTGGGACGCCTGCTCTATCAGGGCCGCTGGTTCGATTCGCAGGCGATGATGCTCCGCGAAACGGCCCAGCGCTGGATTGCGCGCGCGGTGACGGGCGAAGTGACGGTCGAACTGAGGCGCGGCAACGACTATTCGATTCTCGACACGACGAGCCCGAACCTGACATACAAGCCGGAACGGCTGACGATGGAAAAGGGCGAATCGACGTTCTCGCCGCAGGACCGGATCGGCCAGCTGACGATGCGGCACCTCGATATTACGGACACGCGCGACAAGCTGCTTCTGTATATGAAGACGGGGCTGCTGGGACCGGGCAGCGGAGGGTCGATGTCGCTGCTGTCCGGAGGCGCGATCGATGCCGCGCCGGAAGACGGCAAGAAAGAATAATGATCGGGCCAAGAGACCATCGAAGTGAAAATGGCCAGGGACGCGGTAAGCGTCGCACTCTCGAACGCCGTTCATGGACGCGCCGGACGATGGCGCGGAGCGCAGGGATACGCCAATGAGCCGCGACCGTCAGGGAGCGGCATTTCCACCGCCCCGACGGCTACGATCTATACTGAAACACCGGCACGCTTCGGAAACGAACCTGTTACCTATGTCCCCGGTCTAAAGTGTTACCCATGTCCCCGGCTGCACAGCGCGCCCAACTATGAGGTATATGAGGTATTTCATCGCTTTCGCATGCTGCGGGGAGCATCTGCACGGCGACGAATCCGGTTCTGCAAGACCGGAATCACAAGGTTCCCTGGAAGCACGCGCTGGTTACGGAAAGATGAAGAAGTCCGGGAATCGATCCTTTATGGGGTCTCGCGACAGGGTGAACCAATGGAAGTTTACGTGGCAGATCTGCTTTGGAGCACCGCTCCTCTACAGTCGCGGCTCGCGGGGTTGCGTTTTTCCGCTTCTATGTCGTCCATCGGCAGCGATTAGTTCTCCGAAGGGTGCTCCACGCTGTCGATGACAATGACTTCTGTGGGAACCTTCTTCATTTCCAGCTTCAGCCCGAACTTTTCCATCGCATCCGGCACCGCCGCATACATATCGTCGCCTTCCCAACTCAGCGCGAAATCGTAGTCGCCCGTCAGGCCCGTCTGATCGACAACAGGGCCGCGAAGCATAGTCGCCAGCGCATTCGCCAGCGTCGCGATCTGAATGTGCCGGCAAGTCAGTTCGTACCTGCCTGCTTCGAGCGTGCGATCGCAACGGTCGGCGCCCCCTTCCTGCGCGTGGTCGAGCTTCGCTCCGCCGGGGGCGGTCCGCAGCGTGTAACTCGGCAATAATTTCGTCTCCCGATGAATCTTCAGCTGAAACCGATCCTCCAGCAGACTCTGCAGCATGGCTCTGACTTGCCGATCGGAAGCCTCGGTATCCTGCGCTTTGGCTGCGATCTGGAACTGGTCTGAACCGATCCAGCCGGGCCCGCCTTCAATCCGCACGTATTGAATCTCATACGCGATCGCAATCATTTGCTTAATGTGCGCATTATTCAGCGTGAGCCGCCCGTGGGAAATATCGCCGTCCATAGTGGCCAGCGGCGAGTAGTCGCGAATCCGTTTCACCGATGCTGCTTCGAAGGCGAGCCGTGTCTGTCCGCAAGCGACCGCGACCGTCAGAAAAACGAGGCCAGCCCGGAGTTTTGTGCTCATAGGTAGCAGGATACTACCGGAGAAAGCGGCTCTCCGCGAAATCCCGTTGTTTCGACCAGTTCCCGATTTGAACGCTGTTTGAGCGGTAGCTCACTTGATGTAGACCGTCACCAGGTTTGAAGAGACGATTTGGTCGATGCCAACGAGCTCATTGAGCGCGAACTGCACAGAGGAGAGAAGGCCGGTGTTCAACCCGTTCAGCAGTTGCGGATTGACCTGGTCCATCCCGTTAATCAGGTCGGGCGCGACTCCCGCATGGGTTGCGCTTTTCCACTTCTATGTCGCGCACCCTTGAGGACACTACCGCACAATACGATACTCCTTTCTTTGCTACCCTGAGAGAGAAGAGGAAGGGGCTGCCTGGTGAGGCCATATGTCACAAGTAATCGATCTTGAAGGTCTGCCGCCAGCGGTTGCGGAGGCAATCACCGAAACGGTTCAAAACCTGAAGAACAGTTATCGGTTCACTGGCCGTCATGACTCCGCCGGTGAGTCCCGAAGGGATCTCCCGTCGCATCCAGGAACTGTAATTGGGGACCTGCGCCGCACCGACATTTATGACGAGCGGTGAGGGGATCTTCGCGGACGCGAACATTCTCGTTTACGCCGCTATAAGAGATGATGTTCGGCATGCCGCGTGCCGCAATCTGTTGAAGAATCCCGGCGACACGCTGCTCCATTTCTCGCCGCAGATCCTTACGGAGTTCTACTCCGTCATAACGAATCCGAAGCGGGTCACCGCACCGTTTACGCCGACGGAAGCGATTGAATTCATCGAGATCCTGCTGAGTTATCGGCACTCGGCCCCATTGCCAATCACGGCGGAGGTTCCCGCCATCTTGCTCTCGCTGCTGAAGCAGAGAGTAGTGCGCGGCCCGCGCGTCTTCGATCTCCAGATCGCCGCGACCATGCTTGCACACGGGGTAAGCAGGCTTGCCACATACAACGGGGCGGATTTCAAAGACATCGCCGGAATCGAGATTGTCGAACCAGAACGCGTTCCAGAAGCAATGTAACGGGAACCGCGAACCGTCACGGTTATTGTAGGCGCGGGTCGTTATGGCCGCCTAACATCTGTCGTCATCAACATTCCGGGCCAACCAGAGCTCATCGGAGA
>Ga0302319_10015868_pt1 | contig 13919 bp, 12 predicted proteins | sample Bog_T0_2_FD_203319 | JGI IMG/M metagenome (GOLD analysis project Ga0302319, IMG submission 203319) | Peat permafrost microbial communities from Stordalen Mire near Abisko, Sweden - Bog_T0_2 | ecosystem: Environmental > Terrestrial > Soil > Wetlands > Peat | place: Sweden: Abisko, Stordalen Mire...
CTTCCGGGGGATTCTCGGGCGGACGTGCGACTGGCCGTGCGAGCCGGCCTGCCGCCGGGGGCGCGTGGAGGACGAGCCGGTGGCGATCTGCCGCCTGAAGCGCGTCGCCGCCGACAACAAGACCGACATCACCGCCCGGCTGCCGCAGCCTGCGACCCACCGCAACGGCAAGCGCGTGGCGCTGGTCGGCGCCGGGCCGGCCTCGCTGACCGTCGCCCGCGACCTGGCCCCGTTGGGCTATGAGCTGACCATCATCGACGCCGATCCGCAGGCCGGCGGCATGATCAGGAGCCAGATCCCGCGCTTCCGGCTGCCGGAATCGGTGATCGACGAGGAGGTGAACTACATCACCGGCCTCGGCATGACCGTGCGCTCCGGCGAGCGGGTTGAGAGCCTTAAGAGCCTGCTGGCCGAGGGCTATGACGCGGTGTTCGTCGGCTCCGGCGCCCCGCGCGGCCGCGAGCTCGATATTCCGGGCCGCCAGGAGGCCAAGGCCAACATCCACATCGGTATCGACTGGCTTTCTAGCGTCTCGTTCGGCCATGTCGACAAGATCGGCCGACGGGTGATCGTGCTGGGCGGCGGCAACACCGCCATGGACTGCTGCCGCACCTCGCGCCGGCTCGGCGGCGAGGACGTGAAGGTGATCGTCCGCTCGGGCTTCGAGGAAATGAAGGCGTCTCCCTGGGAGAAGGAAGACGCGATGCATGAGGACATCCCGATCCTCAATTTCCTGGTGCCCAAGGAATTTACCCACGTCGGCGGCAAGCTGACCGGGGTGATTTTCGAGAAGGTGGACGTCAGCTACGACGCCAACGGCCGCCGCCAGCTGCTGCCCACCGGCGAGCCGGACCAGCATTTCGAATGCGACGACGTGCTGGTGGCCGTCGGCCAGGAGAACGCCTTCCCCTGGATCGAACGCGACATCGGCCTGGAATTCGACAAGTGGGACATGCCGGTGGTGAACCCGGCGACGTTCGGCTCGACCAACCCGAAGGTGTTCTTCGGCGGCGACGCCGCCTTCGGTCCGAAGAACATCATCTGGGCTGTCGCCCACGGCCACGAAGCGGCGGTCTCGATCCACAAACTGCTCGAAGGCGAGGATCCGGCGGAGCGGCCGGCGCCGGGCGTCACCCTGGTATCCCAGAAGATGGGCATCCACGAGTGGAGCTACGACAACGACCCGGTGAACGACCTGCGCTACCGGGTGCCCCAGCGCGACAAGGCCGAGGCGCTGGGCAACGTGCGGCTGGAGGTCGAGCTGGGTTTCGACACCAAGGTCGGCTTCAAGGAAGCCCAGCGCTGCCTCAACTGCGATATCGAGACGGTGTTCGCGACGCCGCTGTGCATCGAATGCGACGCCTGCGTCGACATCTGCCCGGTGGACTGCATCACCTTCACCGAGAACGGCGAGGAGGCGGCGCTGCGCGAGCGGCTGAAGGCCCCGGCGCTCAACCTCACCCAGGACCTCTACGTCTCCAGCATGCTGCCGACCGGGCGGGTGATGGTCAAGGACGAGGACGTCTGCCTGCACTGCGGCCTCTGCGCCGAGCGGTGCCCGACCGGCGCCTGGGACATGCAGAAATTCCTGCTGGAAATGACGCAGGCGGAGGATGCCTGCCCTAGCCACCGGATGGCGGCCGAATGACCCCGATCAAGGCCGTCAACGACTTCACATCCTCCACCGCGCAGCGGGGGAGGGAGACCGCCGCGCCAACGGCGCGGTGGTGGAAGGGGCACGAAGTCGGGGGAGCGTGCGGATGACCCCGATCAAGGCCGTCAACGACTTCGTGGTCAAGTTCGCCAACGTCAACGGCTCCGGCTCGGCCAGCGCCAACGGCATGTTCGCCAAGTCGATCCTTCGGATGGGCGTGCCGGTGGCGGCGCGCAACATCTTCCCCTCGAACATCCAGGGCCTGCCGACCTGGTACGAGGTGCGGATCAACGAGCAGAGCTATCTCGGCCGGCGCGGCGGCGTCGACCTGATGGTGGCGATGAACCCGCAGACCTGGGACGCCGACGTCGCCTCGATCGAGCCGGGCGGCTATCTGTTCTACGACTCCACCAAGCCGCTGCCGCCGGCCAAGTTCCGCCAGGATATTCAGATCATCGGCCTGCCGCTGACGGCGATCTGCAACGCCGCCTACACCGACCCGCGCCAGCGCCAGCTGTTCAAGAACATCATCTACGTCGGCGCCATCGCCCACCTGATCGGCATCGAGGCCGAGGTGCTGGAGACGCTGGTGCGCGAGGAGTTCGGCTCCAAGCCAAAGCTGATCCAGTCGAACCTCGACGCCCTGGAGCTGGGGCGCAATGCGGCGGCCGAGGCCTACCAGCCGATCGGCCTGAAACTGCGCCGCTCCGACAAGGTCGGCGACCGGATCTACGTCGAGGGCAATTCGGCGGCGGCGCTGGGCGCGGTCTATGGCGGCGCGACGGTCTGCGCCTGGTATCCGATCACCCCCTCGACCTCTCTGGCCGAGGCGTTCACCGCCCACTGCCAGGATTTGCGCGTGGACCCGACGACCGGCGAGGCGAAATTCGCCGTGGTCCAGGCGGAGGACGAGATCGCCTCCATCGGCATCGTCGTCGGCGCCGGCTGGAACGGCGCGCGGGCGTTCACCTGCACCTCGGGCCCGGGCATCTCGCTGATGCAGGAGTTCGTCGGCCTCAGCTATTTCGCCGAAATCCCGGCGGTGATCTTCGACGTGCAGCGCGGCGGGCCATCCACCGGCATGCCCACCCGCACCCAACAGTCGGACATCCTCAGCGCCGCCTACGCCAGCCACGGCGACACCAAGCATCCGCTGCTGTTCCCGGAAGACCCGACTGAATGCTTCGAATTCGGCGCGCTCGCCTTCGACCTCGCCGACCGGCTGCAGACCACCATCTTCGTCATGCTCGACCTCGACATCGGCATGAACGAGTGGCTTTGCCGGCCCTTCCATTGGGACGACAGCCGGGGCCTCGACCGGGGCAAGGTGATGACCTACGAGGAACTGGAGGCGGGTAAGGACTTCGGCCGTTATCTCGATGTCGATGGCGACGGCATCGCCTACCGCACCTTGCCGGGCGTCCACCCCAGCCGCGGCGCCTACTTCACCCGCGGCACCTCCCGCGACCCCTACGCCCGCTATAGCGAGGAGGGGCCGGTCTATGTCGCCAACATGCGCCGGCTGCTGGACAAGTTCGAGAGCGCCAAGGCGCTGATCCCCGCGCCGGTGATCCGCCCGGCCAAGCGCCGCACGCCGCACGGGGTGATCTATTTCGGTTCGACCACCCCGGCGATGCATGAATCCCTCGACGCCCTCGACGCCCGCGGCATCCAGCTGGACGCGCTGCGCGTGCGCGGCTTCCCGTTCAGCGACGAGGTGATGGCGTTCATCGAGGCGCATGAGACGGTGTTCGTGGTCGAACAGAACCGCGATGCCCAGCTGCGCACCCTGGTGATGGTCGAGGGCGGCGTCGATCCGGCCAAGCTGGTCTCGGTGCTGGGCTACGACGGCTCGCCGATCACCGCCCGCTTCATCACCGACGAGATTTCCCAGCGCCTGGTCGGTCACGCCAACAACCCCGTTCCGCAGGTCGCCGAATGACCTACATCACCAAGCCTCGCCTGCATCACCCGCTGCTGGCGCCCAATTCGCTCGGCTTCACCCGCCGCGACTATGAGGGCAAGGTCTCGACCCTCTGCGCCGGCTGCGGACACGACTCGATCTCGGCGGCGGTCATCCAGGCCTGTTTCGAACTCGACCTGCCGCCGCACCGCCTGGCCAAGCTTTCAGGGATCGGCTGTTCGTCGAAAACCCCCGACTACTTCCTGGGCGCCTCGCACGGATTCAACTCCGTACACGGACGGATGCCGTCGGTGCTTACCGGCGCCAACCTGGCCAACCGCGAGCTGATCTATCTGGGCGTCTCCGGCGACGGCGATTCCGCCTCCATCGGCCTGGGCCAGTTCGCCCACTCGATCCGGCGGGGGGTCAACATGACCTACATCGTCGAGAACAATGGCGTTTACGGCCTGACCAAGGGCCAATTCTCCGCCACCTCCGATCCGGGCTCGAAGTCCAAGCGCGGCGTGGTCAACCACGACCAGTCCATCGACCTGGTCGGCCTCGCCCTGCAGCTTGGCGCCACCTTCGTCGGCCGCAGCTTCTCCGGCGACAAGGCCCAGCTGGTGCCGCTGATCAAGGCCGCGCTCAGCCACAAGGGCGCGGCGTTCATCGACGTGCTGAGCCCCTGCGTGCAGTTCAACAACCACGTCGGCTCGACCAAGAGCTTCGACTACGTCCGCGAGCACAATGCGGCGATGAACCGGCTGGATTTCATCGAGCCGCGCGAGGAGATCACCGTCGACTATCGGCCCGGCGAGGTGGAACTGGTCACCCAGCACGACGGCTCGGTGCTGAAGCTGCGCAAGCTGGCCGCCGACTACGACCCCACCGACCGGCTCTCGGCGATGGGGCACCTGCAGATCCACCAGGCCCGCGGCGAGATCGTCACCGGCCTGCTTTACGTCGATCCGGACGCCGAGGATCTGCACGACCACCTGGCCACTGTTCAAAAGCCCTTGAACCAGCTCACCGACGCGGAACTGATCCCCGGCTCAGCCGCTCTTGCAGGCATCAACGACTCATTGCGTTAGATTTAGGCCAAGCTTAGGAACGGCCCTTGCAGGCCGCCCCCCTAGGGCTTCAAGACAAGACAGCGACGGTGAGGCGAGGGGACGACGTGACGGCGAACGCTATCCCAGGCCTCACTCCCGCGCCGACCCGGCATCGCCGACTGCTGGACTGGGTGGCCGAAATCGCCGCCCTGACCAAGCCCGACCGGGTCCACTGGTGCGACGGTTCGCAGGCTGAGTGGGACGCCCTCACCGAGGAGCTGGTCCGCGCCGGCACGCTCAAACGGCTCAATCCGCAGAAACGGCCGAACTCCTTCTATGCCGCCTCCGATCCGAAGGACGTGGCCCGGGTCGAGAGCCGCACCTTCATCTGTTCCAAGGACCCCGCCGACGCCGGCCCGACCAACAACTGGCTGGATCCGGCCGAGATGCGGGCGGACCTGAAGTCGTTGTTTGACGGCTCGATGCGCGGGCGCACCATGTACGTGGTGCCGTTCTCGATGGGCCCGATCGGCTCCAAGATAGGCGCGCTGGGGGTCGAGATCACCGACAGCCCTTACGTCGCTGTCTCGATGCGGATCATGACCCGGATGGGCAAGGCCGCGCTCGAGGCGCTTGGCGACGACGGTTTCTTCGTGCCCGCGGTGCACTCGGTGGGCCACCCGCTGGCCCCCGGCCAGGCCGACGTGCCGTGGCCCTGCAACGAAATCAAATACATCGTGCATTTCCCCGAGGACCGGGAGATCTGGTCCTACGGCTCCGGCTACGGCGGCAACGCCCTCCTGGGAAAGAAGTGCTACGCGCTCCGCATCGCCTCGGTGATGGCCCGCGACGAGGGCTGGCTCGCCGAGCACATGCTGATCCTCAAGCTGACGTCGCCCGAGGGCCGCTCGCACTACATGGCCGCAGCCTTCCCCAGCGCCTGCGGCAAGACCAACCTGGCCATGCTGCAGCCGGCGTTGGCTGGCTGGAAGGCCGAAACCATCGGCGACGACATCTGCTGGATGCGCTTCGGCGACGACGGACGGCTCTACGCCATCAACCCCGAGGCCGGCTTCTTCGGCGTCGCGCCCGGGACCGGGCCGCAGACCAACGCCAACGCTCTGGCCGCGCTCTCCTCGAACACCATCTTCACCAACGTCGCCCTGACCGCCGACGGCGACGTCTGGTGGGAGGGCTTGTCGGCGACGCCGCCCGAGGGCTTGACCGACTGGCGCGGCCGGGCGTGGTCGCCAGCGCTGGGCGAGCCCGCCGCCCATCCCAACGCCCGCTTCACCTCGCCGGCCGGACAATGCCCGGCGATCGCGGCGGAGTGGGAAGACCCCGCCGGGGTGCCGATCTCGGCGATCCTGTTCGGCGGACGCCGCGCCAGCGCGGTGCCGCTGGCCACCGAGGCGTTCGACTGGGCCCACGGGGTGTTCCTGGCTTCCAACATCGCCTCCGAAGGCACCGCCGCGGCGGAGAACAAGGTCGGCGAGCTGCGCCGCGACCCGTTCGCGATGCGGCCGTTCTGTGGCTACAACATGGGCGACTACTTCGCCCATTGGCTGAAGGTCGGCGCGGACGCCGACCCGGCCAAGCTGCCGCGGATCTACTTCGTCAACTGGTTCCGCAAGGACGCCGGCGGCAAGTTCGTCTGGCCGGGCTTCGGCGACAACGCCCGCGTGCTGAAGTGGATCGTCGGCCGGCTGGAAGGCCGCGCCGAGGCGCAGGAGACGCCGATCGGCCGCCTGCCGACGCCTGATTCCCTTGACCTCAGCGGTCTCTCGCTATCGCCGGCCCAGCTGGAGCTGCTGCTCAGCGTCGATCCCGACGTGTGGAGCGAGGAAGCGGCGCTGATCGCCGCCGACTACCAGGATTTCGGCGATCGGCTGCCGGCCGAACTTCTGCGACAGCTCGAGGCGCTGAACCGGCGTCTGGACGCCGTCCGCGCCGCAGCCGACGCGGCCTTCCCCCGCCGCGTCGCGCTCACCGCCTGACCGCCCGCCGCTACGACGGCTCCCAAGCCGCGCCGGTCGGGCGTGCGCCTGGTCCCTTTAAGAGGAACTCGTGAGAGATTTTGGCTTGAGTTCGAAGGTGGTGGTCGCGGGTCAGTTCCGCGGACCGCCCAATTCCGGAAACGGTGGCTATGTCTGCGGCTTGCTGGCGCGGGCTTTTGACGGACCGGTGACCGCGCTGCTGCGCGCGCCGCCGCCGCTGGATACGCCGCTCGACCTGGTGATCGACGACGGTGTCGCCCGGCTGCTGGGCGAAGGCGGCGTGCTGATCGGCGAAGCGCGAGCCGGCGGGACCGAACAGCTCACCCACCCACCCGCGCCGCCGAGCCTGGCGGCGGCGACAGCCGCGGCGGGGCGTTTTCCGGGCCTGGACCGGCCGTTCCACCCGGTCTGCTTCACCTGCGGCGACCGGCTGGACGAGGGCTATGGCCTGCGGCTCTTCACCGGCCAGGTCGAGGGCATGGCCGAAGGGATCGTCGCGGGTCCCTGGACCGTGCACGCGAATTTCGGCGACGCCGAGGGTCTGGCGCCGATCGAGGTGGTGTGGGCGGCGCTCGACTGCCCGGGCTCGGTGTCCTGGGTGGTCAGCGGCGCCGGCGGCGGCCTCTTGGGCACCATGACCTGCGAGGTGCTGCGCCGCCCGGCGGTGGGCGAGACCACCATCGTGGTCGCCTGGCCGATCGAACGCAGCGGCCGCAAGCTGATCTCCGGCACCGCGCTTTTCTCGGCCGAGGGCGAGCTTATGGCCCGCAGTCACCAGATCTGGATCGGTCGCGCGCCGCAGGCTTGAAGCGGCTAGGCGTCCTGCTTGCCGCCGATCTCGCGGACATGCTGCTCCATGGCCATGCGGTCCAGCGCCGAAAGCGGCAGGTCGCAGAGCAGCGCGATGCGGTTGCGCAGCAGCCGGAAGGTCTCATCGTAGGCCACCGCGATCTCGGCCTCTGTGCCGGTGGCCAGCGCCGGATTGGGCACGATCCACTGGGCGCTGATCGGGTGGCCCGGCCACGCCGGCGGCTCTTCCTTGGCCGCTTCGTCGCAAAGGGTGAAGATGAAGTTCATGTGCGGGGCGTCGGGCTGGGCGAATTCATCCCAGTGCTTGCAGCGGAAGTCCTTCTCCGGGAAGCCCTGGCTGCGCATCAGCGACAGCGCCACCGGGCTTACCTCGCTGGCGGGGGCCCAGCCGGCCGAGAAGGCGTCGAAGCGGTCAACGCCCAGGCGATCCATCAGCACCTCGGCGATGATCGAGCGGTTGGCGTTGGCGGTGTCCAGGAACAGCACATTGTAGATCTTATGGTCGGCCATATCGCCCCTCGACGCTAACTGGCGCAACCTTAGCCGGGCTCCTTGTCAGTTTTGTCACAGGAGCGTCACGGAGCCCGCGGCCTGGAAAAATCTTCCGGCTCAGTCGGCCGCACCGCCCCCGAGTCGCTTTTCTCTGGCCACAGTTCTATGGATGATCGAAAGTCGAATTCGAACGCTTGTTTGGGAGGAAAACATTCATGCGCGAAGCGGTCGTCGTATCCTATGCCCGTACCGGTCTGGCCAAGTCAGGTCGCGGCGGTTTCAACATCACACCCACCGTCAGCATGGCCGCCCACGCCGTGAAGCATGCCGTTGAGAAGTCAGGCGTCGAGGCGAGCGCCGTCGAAGACTGCTTCATGGGCAACGTCGCCCATGGCGCCGGCAACCTGGGCCGTAACGCCGCCCTGCTCGCGGGTCTGCCGGTCACCACCGGCGGCGTCACCATCAACCGTTTCTGCTCCTCGGGGCTGCAGTCCATCGCCATGGCCTCGCGCTACATCACCGATGACGGCGCCAATGTCGTCGTGGCCGGCGGGGTCGAGTCGATCTCGTTCCCGGGCGGCGGCGGCGCGCGCGAGAACAACGATCCCGAGCTGATCAGGATCGCTCCGGCGATCCACATGGCGATGATCGACACCGCCGACATCGTCGCCAAGCGCTACAACGTCTCCAGAGAGTACCAGGACGAATACTCCCTGGAATCCCAGCGCCGCATGGCCGCCGCGCAGCAGGCAGGCAAGTTCAAGGACGAAATCGTCCCGATGAAGACCAAGATGAAGGTCGTCAACCGGGAAACCAAGGAAGAGACCATCGTCGACTACGTGGTGGACAAGGACGAGTGCAATCGTCCCGACACCACCCTCGAGGGCCTCGCCAAGCTTGAGCCGGTCAAGGGCCCGGGCAACTTCATCACCGCCGGCAACGCCTCCCAGCTCTCCGACGGCGCCGCCGCCGTGGTGCTGATGGAAGCCAAGGAAGCCGAGCGTCGTGGTCTCGCCCCCATGGGCCGGTTCATGGGCTGGGCCGTCGCCGGCTGCGAGCCTGACGAAATGGGCATCGGTCCGGTGTTCGCCGTGCCCCGCCTGCTCGAACGTCACGGCCTGAAGGTCGACGACATCGACCTGTGGGAACTGAACGAAGCCTTCGCCTCGCAGTGCCTCTACGCCCGCGACCAGCTGGGCATCGATCCGGAGAAGTACAACGTCAACGGCGGCTCCATCGCCATCGGCCACCCCTTCGGCATGACCGGCGCGCGCCTCACCGGCCACGTCCTTCAGGAAGGTCGCCGTCGCGGCAAGGGCAAGTACGCCGTCGTCACCATGTGCATCGGTGGCGGCCAAGGTGGCGCGGGTCTCTTCGAGATCTATCACTAGCCTTCCTTCCCTCCCCCTAGCGAGGAGGGAAGACCGCAACGCGGTCAGGGTGGGGGAGTCCGAAGCGTCAACGCTAGCCGGCCAGGTTCGCGGCGGCTTCGGACATCCCCACCCAGCGCCGCTGCGCGACGCCGTCCCTCCCCATGAAGGGGAGGGAGGCTACGCCGCCTCCACTACCACCGCGGTGCCGTAGGCCAGCACTTCGGTGATGCCTTCCATGATCTCGTTGGCGTCATAGCGCATGGCGATCACCGCGTTGGCGCCGGCCTCGGTGGCGTGTTCGCAGAGGTGGTCGTAGGCCTCTTGCCGAGCGGTCTCGGCCAGGCTGACGAACACCGACAGCTTGCCGCCGAACAGCGACTGGATGCCGCCGGCGAAGTTGCCGAGCACGCTGCGCGAGCGGACGGTGATGCCGCGCACGAGGCCGAGGTGTTTGACGATCCGGTAGCCGGGAAGGTCGTTGGTGGTCGAGACGAGCATGAAATTCCCCCTGATTGGACGAGCGAACCATAGACCGGGGTCCCATGGCTGCGAAGCGGTCGCGGGTCGTGGTGCTTGTGAGCGGCGAGGACTCTGCTAGGACCACCGTCTGATCACCGATCACCGATCACTGACCAAGGCCCTGGGCTCCGCGCCGAGGGGATGGGGCGCGTTTTGGACGATGCTGTCGACACCAACCTGACCGAGGCGACAGCGCCGGGACTGATGAGCCCGGCGGACGCCGAGGAGGCCTACGAGAAGTTCGTCTGGGATAATCTCCCGCGCAACTTCGCCGGCCACTTCCTGCACGGCATGCTGGGCATGACCGGGTTTCGCATCTTCAACGCCCCGACCTTCCTGCCGGCCTATCTGCACCTGATCTCCCCGCCAGGCTTCTCCAGCCTGATCGTGGGCGGCGGCCAGGCGCTGCAGAGCCTGGGCGCGATTTTCTCGCCGGTCGTGGGCGCGGCCCAAGTGGAGCATCGCAAGAAGGTGCTGCCGGTCTCGATGCTGATGGGCACCCTGATGCGGGTGCAGATTCTGCTGATCGCGCTGGCCGCCTGGTTCCTGCATGGACCGCTGCTGGTGGCGGGCATTCTGGTCTGTCTGTTCCTGCTGGGGGTGTTTCAGGGCGCCCAGGGCGTCGCCTTCCAGATGCTGCTGGCCAAGGTGATTCCCACCCAACGGCGCGGGCTGCTGCAGGCGTTGCGGAATTTCTTCGGCGGCCTGGTGTCGATGGGCCTGGCCTATGTCGCCGGCCGCTACCTGATCGGCGACAATGTGTTCGGCAACGGCTACGCCACCACCTTCATCCTGGCCGCGATCCTGACCAGCCTGGGTCTCACCGCGCTGGCCATGCTGATGCGCGAGCCGGAGCCGCCGACGGTGAAGGTGCGCGCCCGAACCTGGGACCGGATGCGGGAGTTCCCCGCGCTGATGCGCGCCGACCGCGGCTACATGTTCTTCATGATCGCCCAGACCTGCGCCACGGCCGGGCGGATCGGCGCGCCCTTCTATATTCTGTTCGCCGCCCATGTGATGCCGATCACCGGCCACGGCGGCGGCGCCAACCTCGGCCTGCTGGCCTCGGTGCTGTTCGGCGGCGACAGCTTCAGCAACCTGATCTGGGGCACCATCGGCGACCGGTTCGGCTTTCGCGCGTCGTTCGTCGGCGCAATGGCCCTGTGGATCGTCTCGACCCTGCTGCTGCTGCTGGCTCACTCCGAGGCGCCCGTGGTGATCGCCTTCATCGGCCTTGGCGCGGCGCAGGCGGGCTTCCAGATGTCCAGCCAGACCATGGTGCTGGAGTTCGGCGCTCGCGACGACGTGCCGATGCGGCTCGGCCTCTCGCAGACCGCCCAGGGCGTCATGAACACCGCCGGTCCCTTCGTCGGCGGGGTGATCGCCACCTTCGCCGGCTATGTGCCGGTGTTCATCCTGTCGATGGTGTTCGAGGCCCTCGCGCTGGGCCTCTTGATCTTCATCGTCGACGAGCCGCGCTACCGCAACCGCCGAGCGGTCTAGCCGCGCGCTAGACGCCCTGGATCGGCGGCTGGAACAGGCCCTTGGGCGAAGCGGTGAACACCTCCACGCCCGTCTCGGTGACGCCCACCGAGTGCTCGCACTGGGCCGACAGCGACTTGTCGCGGGTGACCGCCGTCCAGCCGTCCGCCAGCAGCTTCACTTGGTATTTCCCTAGGTTCACCATCGGCTCGATGGTGAAGAACATCCCCGGTTTCAGCTCCGGCCCGGTCCCTTTGGCGCCGTAGTGCAGCACATTCGGCGCGTCGTGGAACACCCGTCCGACGCCGTGGCCGCAGAAGTCGCGCACGACGCTGCAGCGCATCGATTCCACATAGGCCTGGATGGCGTAGCCGACGTCGCCCAGCCGATTGCCCGGCTTCACTTCGGCCAGGCCCCGCGCCAGGCCCTCGTAGGTCACGTCCACCAGCCGTCGCGCCCTGGCCGAGACCTCGCCGACGCCGTACATCCGCGAGTGGTCGCCGTGCCAGCCGTCGACGATGACGGTGACGTCGATATTGGCGATGTCGCCTTCGCGTAGGGCACGATCGCCGGGAATGCCGTGGCAGACCACGTGGTTGGGCGAGATGCACAGGGTGTGGGAGTAGCCCTTGTAGTAGAGGCAGGCGGGCAGGGCGCCATGGTCGAGGGTGAACTCCCGCGCCAGCCGGTCGAGCTTCTCGGTGGTGACGCCGGGGACGACCTCGGGGACCAGCATGTCCAGGCACTCAGCGGCCAGCCGGCCGGCGCGGCGCATGCCTTCGAACCCCTCCGGCCCGTAGAGCTTGATCTCGCCGGTGCGGTATTCCGCCTCCAGGATGTCGTCGACGAAAGCCATCTTGATCTCCGTGGCGCGGGGACGCCCACGCCGAAGCCTTAAGTCGCCATCCTAGCACAAAACTTCAACGGCGGCCCGCGTCACGACGCGCTTTGCGGCCGCGCCGATCCGGCTAAGCTGACGCCGGCGCTCAATGGAGGTCCATACATGCGGTTGCCAGCCAGCCTCGCCCTGGCCGCGGCGGTTATCGCCGGCGCGGCGGCGGCCGCGACGCCGCACGTCACGCTGCAGGGCGGCGATGTCGCCTACGTCGGCGCCGACGGGGTCACCCACGTGCTGACCCATGGCGGCGGCTACAGCGACCCGGCCCTGGCGCCGGACGGCCATACGGTCGCGTTCATTCACACCGACGCGCCGGCCGCCTCGGCCGCCGACGATCCGCAAACCTCGCTCTGGATCGCCGACGGCGCGACCGGCGCGGCGCGCAGGCTGATCGGGCCGCAGCCGGCCAACGATCCGGCCCAGGATTTCGCCTCGTTCTCCGGCCCGGTGTTCTCCCTCGACGGCGGCTTCGTCTATGTCACCGCCATGGCCTGGGCCACCTCCGGCGCCGTGCACGAAGTGAGCGTCGCCACCGGCCAGCAGCATTTCGTCATCGACGGCGGCGTCCAGTCGGTGATCCGCACCGGTCCCTGGCGCGGCTACCTGCTGGTCCAGCGGCACATGTATTATCCCGCACCTAAGGAGGGCTCCTACGACCCGGTGTACGTCGTCCGCCCCGACGCCAAGCAGACCTTCCTGGTTCCCGGAACCGACAAGGACGAGGGCGCCTCGGTGGGGCCGTGGCTGAAGAAGAACGGTTGGGTGGCCTGGTAGGGGCGCCTACGCCTCCAAACGGTCATCGCCGGGCCTTGTCCCGGCGACCCAGGCACTCGCTGCATCGGGCGAGGCCGCGAGGCCGGAGCCACGCCGTCGTCGGCTCCGCTCGCCGCCGTACTGGACGACCGTGTTCCTGGGCAGCCGGGACTGACGCCCGGCTATGACCGCAAGCTTGGTAAAGCTGAACCCAGAAGAACGAACCCCTACCGCACCCACGGCATCCGCGATCCTAGGGTGATCGCCTCCACCCCCATCGTGCAGCCATAGACCAGCACCTCGACCCCGGCGCCCGCCGCCGCCTCCAGCCCGGCGGCGAACTTCGGGTCGAGGTCGGCGCAGGCGCTGAAGCCGTCGCAGTCGGTCCGCTGGACCACGAACAGCGCCACCGCCCGGGCGCCGCCGGCGACTTCGTCGGCCAGGTCGCGCAGGTGGCGGGCCGAGCGCGCCGCCACGCAGTCTGGGAACTCGGCCAGCGTGCCCGCCCTTCGAAGGTGGCAGTTCTTGATCTCCAGATAGCAGTCCGGCCGATCCGGGCCGCTGAGCAGGAAGTCCACCCGGCTGGCGGCGGCGAACTTCACCTCCCGCCGATGCACCGCATAACCCGCCAGTTCCGGAATTGCGTCCGCCGCCAGCGCCTCGGCGACCAGGCGGTTGGGGTGCAGCGTGTTGATCCCCACCAGCCCCCCGTCGACCTCGACCAGCTCCAGCGTCCAGGCCAGCTTGCGCTTTGGCCCGTCCGCCGGCGACACCCAGGCGACCAGCCCCGGGGTGTTCAGCCCCAGCATCGCCCCCGGGTTCGGGCAATGCGCCACAATCTCGCGCCCATCGTCCAGCAACACGTCTGCGAAGAAGCGTTTGTAACGTTGGATCAGGCGCCCGCGCGCCATCGGTTGCGGCAACAGCATGGGCGGCCTATGCCGTGCCGGCTTTTCAACGTCCAGGGCGGAGCTCATGGCCACCAC
>Ga0302319_10015869_pt1 | contig 13919 bp, 11 predicted proteins | sample Bog_T0_2_FD_203319 | JGI IMG/M metagenome (GOLD analysis project Ga0302319, IMG submission 203319) | Peat permafrost microbial communities from Stordalen Mire near Abisko, Sweden - Bog_T0_2 | ecosystem: Environmental > Terrestrial > Soil > Wetlands > Peat | place: Sweden: Abisko, Stordalen Mire...
GGCGACACAATGCCCAAGTCTTGAAACCATTCGGCGACGTGCTGTTTGATTTCCGGCACGGTGCTTTCCAGCCAGTCACGCACAACTATGCGCGCCCCATTGCCAGACAAACTCATGGCGTAATAATTATTGGCTTCCAATTCAACCGGCGGGTGGCCGGTTTGCACAGATTTCAAAAGCGCGGCGACGACATTTTCATCCGCGCTGGCGAGCAAATCAATCGGGTCAACTTCAATGGGCTGACGGGTCCAGTGCAAGTGGGCCGTGTCGTTGAACGTAAGTTTTTGCTCGCGGCTCTTTTCAATGAGCGTGTTCAGTGCGGCACGAAATTTCACTTCGGAATCGGAACTGATTGGTGCATTCCCGGCTTGAGACAGGCCAAGGGATTCAAACGCCGGGCATTCCTTGTTGAAGGAAATCAGCTTTGTATCCTCGCCGAGCAATTTGATAAATCCAGTCGTCCGGCAAACCGCACCGAAGCGGCCAGTTGCAAGACAAACCGACTGTTCATTTTCGTGTTCGCCACGCTCCTTTTCACTACGAAGTCGCCACCAGTTGCGAAGTTCCTCCGACTCGATCAAGCTTTCGCCATCCACTGAAAATATAGCGTTCTCGCTCGTTTTTGCCTTGGATGCCAAAAGCTGACCGTGAAGGGACTTGAGTTGCTTTTCATCGCGCAAGAAGGTTGAAAGCAACTTAAGTTTGCTCCCTATTACCGGACATTCATTGGCAGCCGTATCAAGCAAGCTGACGAAATATGCTTGGTTAATTTTACGCTTCTCACGTTTTGAATCATCTTCCACAAGCAGCACGGAACGCTCCAAGCTGTCGCAGAGAAAATAAGAACGACCGTGTGACACAAAATCCGGGTCCGATTTTGGACGCTCAAGCCGCTTGGGTTTTAGCTTTTTATCGCCCAAATTTTCAGCAAGCGGTATTAAGCCGGCCAGATTGCCAGTCCGATCTATTGAGATCATCCAGCGAACACCGATAGGTTCAAAATCTGCGTCGCCAAGTCCGTTGCGTTCAGCGTAGGCGATGAGGGATTGAAGCATCACGAAGCACCTCCAAGTTGCTTTTTCATTTCAGCCCAGTCGGGGACGTTGACAATCCCGTTTTTCAGGGCGGCTTTGAAAAATGTAATGCGTGGGTTGGGCTTCTCTACTTTACCGGGAGACTGGTTTGCGGCGACATCAAGGTTGAACACGTCGTAAAGCATCAATCCCAAATCCGTGTCGGGATTTGGCTTGGATTCCACACGCATGGCAGATTCGTCGGCCAGTTCAAAATTTGCAGGAAATTCACGACACCCGAAACAAGGCTGCGCAAAGAATTGCCCTTTTTCCGCACGCCGCTGGAACATGGCGAGATATTTGACCGGCGTGTCGTCGCCGTTATCCTCGCCGTCGGTTGGTTTGCGGCGCGGCAAGCCGGCCAGCGGGGTCAAGTTCATGCTGGCTTCAATGACATATTCCACTTCGCGTAACGCCAGTGTATTCCGTTGCGTTCGGTCTTGGTCAGCCAGTAATGGTTCGGGATTGCGTGTCGAGAGGCGCGACTTCACTTCGTTGCGCCGAAAAGCCAGAAAGCGGATCGTCTTCTTGACCGCGATGCGCCGCACGCTCCAACGGAATTGCGGTTTGTAGATGATGGCTTCAAGTAATCCGCGCGCCGCGCTAGGCGTGATAACAGGATAACTCACGCGCTCAACTTTCATTTCTGGCCGGGTAAAGCAGGCAAGGTCGCCCCAGGTTCGTAGATAGATAGTCATAGCATCAGGTATGGGTAAATTGCTTAAAATAGTTCATGGCTCATTGGCAAAAGGCATTTGCATCAAGATGGCCGAGGCCAAGGTGATCGTCGTAATCGGAACCCCAAACCCAGAAATCCCAATCTTTGGCAGGTTGGTAAATGTAACTTCTGGCTTGTGCGTCAAAGAATTCGCCTTGGTAGAGATTCACGGAGTAGCGTTGGGCCTCTCGACATTCGGCAGCAGTGAAGTATTTTTCATGCCGGAGTTTTTCAGCCAGTTCTGCGCCGCGCTTCCATTTCACCAGCACGGCACGGGTTTCGTTTCCGACAAGCTGGCAGGCTTCGGCGGCGGCGGGAAAATTAAAATCGGCAGATAGCTTGAAAACTTTATCCGCTTCCGCCTTTTCCGGCCCGACAAGTTTGTAAAGTTCGGCAAAATACTTTTGATAAATTTCCGGCTGGTGCAGCGGCGCGTCCGGGTGCCGGGCTAGAAATTCTTCGGTCTTGGCGGTGGCCAACGCATAAGCACCCGGCGGCAGCTTCATTTCAACGGGCCGGAAAACAATCACCGGGCGCGGCTCGGCATAGCGACCTTCACGATTGCAGCGACCAGCGGTTTGAATGATTGAATCCAGCGGGCCAAGCGCGCGATACGCAATGGGAAAATCCACGTCCACGCCAGCCTCGATGAGTTGTGTTGAAACAAGGCGGCAAGGCTGTCCGGCGGACAGTTGGTCACGGATGATTTTTAGCTTTTCCTGACGGTGCGCTGGACACATCCGCGCGGATAGATGAAATACGCCGTCCGGCTGGATGCCATGCACGAGCCGGAAAAGTTCACGCGCGTCCTTGGTGGTATTCACCACGCAGAGTGATTGCGGCTCGGCTGCCAATTTTGCGGCAATGTCGGCCCATGAAAAAGATTCGCCGGGCTGCGGTAGTTGAATTGTCGTGCGACGCAAGGCTTCGGCCAAACCCGCTTCATTGGTTGAAATCGGTTCTGGCTTCCAGTCGTAAGGCAACGCCTCACCCGCCGAGGCGAACGCGGGTTGCGTGGCCGTCATAAACACCGCCGTCACACCATAATCACGGGTGAGCAGCCGGACACCGGACAGCATTGATGGCACAAGACGTGGCGGCAAAGTTTGAACTTCATCGAACAACACCACCGAACGACCAATGCTGTGCAGCTTGCGACAATCTGATGGGCGGTTGCTGAACAGACTTTCAAAAAACTGGACGTTGGTGGTAACAACCAGCGGCGACGCCCAATTTTCAGCCGCGAGTCGCGCCCGCCGCAAACGATCTTCCTCGGCGTCGCGGCCTTGATCTCCTTTTTGTTCACGCGGCGCAACCGCGCTGTGATGTTCAAGCACATAGTTTTTACCGAATACCGCTTCAAATAATTCCTCGCGATACACTCTGGCGGTTTGCTCAATGATGCTGGTGTATGGAATCACCACGATGATTCGGCGGAATCGTTGCGGGTCAACCTGACCGAGTTCCGCATTGTGATGAATGATGTGCTGCAACGCGAAGGCAAGTGAGGAAAGTGTTTTGCCGCTGCCGGTGGGCGCTGTAAGCGTGAACAAACCTGGTTGGTTCGTAGCGGCTTTCAAACAATCATCGAGTAATTGTTTACGCAGTGCGTTGACCGGCCCTGTGCTGGATTTAGATGCCAAATGTTTTCTTAAAACTTCCAACGCACGCTCCGGTTGAAGGTCGGGCACCATTCGCTGTTCATCCTGCCTTGGGTTGAAATGCCGTTCTGTGTCAAGAAAGTCGGCATCTACCAAGCAGCTAAACAGCATTCGTGAACGAAATGATTCAGCGAATTTGTCCAGAGTTTTTGCCGGTGAAAACCGAGGCAAATCCAACCCGTCTTGCGCAAACCTGGATAACAACTGATCGAGCGATTCTGGACACTGACCAGTTAATTCCAAGCGGCAATTATTATCTTCAAATTTTTGAACGGTGGCCCGCAGTGGCAAGCCCGCTTCACTTTCATTCAGCGCGGGGATGCCCGTATGATGTCCATCAGCAGCAAAAGCGACTGCCCACGCTTTTAGTTTCGCAGCCTGCGCAGTTCCCGCCGCCCAATGGTTGATACCATGAATGGCTGGATTTTTAAGCCGCCCTTGAAAACGGTCAGCGTATTTTCCTAGATCATGCAGCAGCCCGGCCAGCATGGCCTCATCGGCAAAATTAAATGACGCGGCAAATTGCCCGGCGAGTTTGGCGACGCTGGACAAATGCGTGGCCAGCGGCTGCCATTGGCCAGAGGATTCTGGTAGTGGTGTCCCGTTTTGACCGGCCGCAGTGTGCGCGTAATATTTCACACGTATCCCCTCAAGCTGGAATGCTGTGACCTTTGGTAATCAGTAAACATTCCTGTGACAAGGCAAATTTGTTCACAATTTTGTTCATCTCTGTTTGAAAGCTTAACCAAGGGGTAGGACAAATGCTGTCCAACCGAAATAATTATCGGCCGGAAAAATCAGCGCCGGGGCGGCGTGAGATGAACCGTGGTGCCCTGCTTGGTGACGTTCACACCTTCAACCCGATTTGCACCAGCACCCAGATGGTGGTATCCCGGCAAACTCCGGGATGTGACAGATAAAAATTTGCAGAAACTCCCGCCATCCACCCCCGGCAGGAATGCCGGGAGCAGATGCGAGGCTCACTCTCCACGCGAGCGATTTCTCCAAACCCAGTACACCCGGGCCGCGCCAATCAGTGCCAGCGCGCCGACGATGAACGGCCAGATGTTCCAGACTAGGCCTATCGCCAGTAGCGCCAGAATGACCAGCCCAATGCCAAATGCTATATCTTCCATGGTGTTCCTTGTGTGATGTGCCGGGGTTCACACGAACCCCGGCCATTGATGTTCAATTACGCCGTACAAGCCAGCGCCCGCCGTTCGTACCGGCATGCCTGCGCGGCGCGTGTGCAGTCCAGGTTGATCCGCCAACCGGGCTCGTGGGTGATGTCGTCCAGGATCTCCGCCCCCATGAACTCGAGCACCTTCACAGCGATTTTACGGCGGTAGCCCTGCATGGCCGAATCGCTCACTCCGACCTGACGCGCGACATCCCTGAGCGTTTTGCCGGCGGACAAGAACTCGATCACGAGCTGCTCGATGTGTGACAACTGATCCAGGAACCTGTCCCAGTCGAGCTTCCTCCCGGCTACCGCAGCTGGGTCCTCGTTGTCGTTGGACAACACGTCCTGCAGTTCGAAGACCTCACACCCGGCTTCATCCTCGGCCACGACCTCGTTGAGCGAGTGCAACCGGGATGTACCGTTGAGTTGTGTTGAACTGCCCATGATGTCAACGCTGCTGGTGCCGTTGGCACGACGACCTGACTTGCAATGCTGAATCGTGTAGTAGCTGATGTTGCTTGCGGTGATTGTGCCGAGCTTTCCCTGGCCTTCGACCCGGTCAATCATCCGGGCTGCCATGCACGTGGCATCCTGTATCAGTTCAGCGTGATCTTCTGAGCCGACGCAGTTGACGGTGCGTGGAATGGCGGAACGGAGACGGGGCACGACCTGATCTTGGAGTACAAATCCTGCTTGAGGGGACATAACGAATCCTTTCGGTGGAGGGTTAAACGAAAAATCCCCCGGGCGGAATTGCACGGTGGACTGATAGCGAACGGAGGTCTCTACCAAGGATTTATCACACAAGGGGACGGGCTATTGCAGCGCTCATTCAACGAAAGGATCAAAAAGCACTCGAGTTTCATGAGACAAAAATGAGACGACCATTCTTGCATGATCACCTAGTAAAATAAGCGTTTTGTCAGTTATGTCTGCTTTTTTGAGCCTGCGCCATGAGACGGTTGCGCAAGAGTGTTATGGCAAACATATCTAACACTAACAGCAACTCGAGGCCTGTGTCTGCAAAGGCACAGGAATTACTGAATGACCAATCCAACGGACGGCCCGTCTGGGTTCGTTCTCCAAAGCAAGGCGTGGAGTTCTACTGCGGCTTCAGCCGTGCAAAATTGTACGAGGGCGCGAGTAAGGGACACTTTCGCAGCGTCAGCATCCGTGAACCCGGACAAATCAAAGGCACACGACTTTTCCATCTCCAATCCATCTTGGATTTCATCGAAAAGTGCGAAAAAGAAGCGGCGAACGGAGGAGCAACTAACTGATAAAATTCGCCGCGCTCCGTGGCAGGAATTACGCGGCGAAAACCCAAACTATTATGCACAAATTATATTCCAGCCCTCCGGGGCAGTTAACTATTTCGGACGCGAAGGCGCGAATTAACATTCATGATCTTTGGAATCACTTTGGATTCGAAGGCGAGGCCAAAGCGAACTGCTGCTCGCCCTTCCGTGATGACAACCGGCCCAGCTTCAGCGTAAACGCTGACGGGACCTTGTGGTTTGACTTCGGCACTCGTGACGGCGGCGACACGGTCGACTTTTTCCAGCGCGCCACCGGCCTGTCGAAGAAAGATGCCTGCCTAAAATTCATTCAGCTTGCCGGTGGTCGAATAATCCCCTGGGTCCAAGCGGATCGCCGAAAGTTCCAACACCAGCAGGCCGAGCCTAAACCCAAGCCCTCCATACCAAACTTCCGAAAGGGAATTGCGCCGGACATCCAACAACTCGTCAGCCTTCGGCAGATTAGCCGCGAGGGCTTGGAGTTGGCGAGTGAACGCGGCCTGCTCTGGTTTGGCCGGCTGAAAGATTGTCCCGTGTGGGTAGTGGCCGACTCGGCGCGCGTCAACGCACAGGCGAGACGGATGGACGGGCAACTGTGGGAACACATTGGCGCGAAAGCGTGGACGCTGCCGGGCTCGTGGGCATCCTGGCCCATCGGTATCAACGAATCCCAGCCGTTCCAGAAAATTGCCCTCTGTGAGGGTGGTCCTGATCTACTGGCGGCTTGCCACCTCGTTTACCACGAGTTCATGGAAGCGCAGTGTTCGCCCGTGGCGATGTTGGGTGCAACTCAACGGATTCACGCGGACGCCCTGCCGCTATTTGCCGGCAAGCGTGTACGCATCTTCGGCCACGATGATGATGCTGGCCGGGCAGCTGTGGAACGCTGGGCGCGGCAACTGGTATCAGTGGGTGCGGAAGTGGACGCCTTCAGTTTCGCAGGACTACGGCGAGAGGACGGCAAGCCGGTCAAGGACTTGAACGATGCCATTCTGATGGATGCGGAAAGCTACAACCAAACTGGGAGGATTTTGCCAGTATGAGTAAACCAACTCGCATATACACACCTGCCAGCGCGGCACCGGACAGCACGGTAAATTCTGAGATCGGAGTTGAGGAAACGGTTTTGCCTTTTCCGCTTCAGCTTCTTCCGCCGGTGGCACGAGCAATGGCGGAAGCCGTCGCCCGCGCGGTGCGGACACCCGAAACCCTGGCCGGTTGTTGCGTCTTGGGATTCATGTCCGCGTCCATTGGCGCTGGCCTTGAGGTCGCAAGTGGTCCAAATCGGGTGACGCGCGGGAATCTTTACTTGATGCCGATCGCGGAATCCGGCAGCGGAAAGAGCGAAACCTATCGGCATGCGGCAAAACCATTCTACGCCCACGAGCATGATCTGATTGAACGCTGGAAAGAGAATGATCTGCCCCGCCTTCAGGCGGAAAAAGAAATGCTGGAAAGCGAAATCGGCCGTTTGAAAAAAGAGGCGGCCAAAGTTAAATCAGGGCGAGAGCGTGAAGAATTGCGGGATGAATTACAGGCGAGGAAAACGGCGCTGGCAGACGTGGACGCAAAACTGATCAGCCCGGCGCTTTCTTGTGAAAACGTAACCACGGAAAAATTGGCCGTGATGCTTGCCCAAAATCAGGAACAGCTTGCCAGCCTATCCCCGGACGCCGGCGACATCGTGAATAATCTTCTGGGCAGATATTCTAAACTGGATCGCACGGATGAGGGCATTTATTTGAAAGCCTTCAGCGGGGACAACTACCGGGTGGATCGGATCGGGCGTGAACCTGTCCTGCTTCAGCGCCCATGTCTCGCGGCTCTGTGGCTCGTGCAACCTGACAAGCTTGAAACTTTGCTGGAGAAAAGTGAATTGACCGACGGCGGCCTGATCCCGCGCCTGCTGGTTTGCCAAACCGGCGCCATGCCCCAACCAATTGTGGATGGCGTGGAGAGCATTCCGACGGGAGTTGCAGATGCATGGGCCGTGCTGGTGAAAAATCTGGTCACCACCTTCCGCATGGCCACCAAGCCCTTCACGATTGAACCCGTGCCGGAAGCCTGGGAAATGATGAAAGACCACTTCAACCGCATCGTGGAACGACGGCTGAGCGACTTGCGGGACGTGACGAAGTTCGCAGCCCGGTGGAACGAACAGGCATGGCGACTTGCGGTCGTGATTCACGCCGGGCTTTACGGCGTGGACGCAGGCGGGCGGCAGTTGGAAGCGGATACGGCAGCAAACGCGATTGCGCTGGCCGACTGGTTTGCGGAAGAACAACTTCGCATCCTAGCCCATGGACGCCATGCGGCCCAACGCGCCAAGTGTGATGAGGTCTTGGAACTGTTGGCGGACACGCCCAAGGGCATTACGGCGCGAGACGTTCAACGGGCTAGGATTGTGGACACGGCGGTTGAAGCCGACACCTTGCTCGCCCAAATGGAGTCGGACGGGGAGCTGACGCACACGGAATACAAACCCGAAGGTGGCGGACACGTGACTTTGGTTTACCACAAGATGCAAAAGTTTATGTGACAGTTTGGGGGCGTGACACTCGTGACAGTCGTGACAGACGACGAGTGTCACGACCGTCACGAGTGTCACAGGGGTGAAGCCTGAAATTGATGGGCTGGGATCGGTTCAAAAACTGGGAAGGCATCACTGAAATGAATCCTTGTACGGTCGCGGGCAGGAAAGTTTTTAGATTCTCCAGGAGGGGCGAACTTGGCAGCAGTTTGCCACGCTGCTCGCCTCTGTCGTACCCGGCTGAACAACCACTAGCGACACCTTCAGACGGGTGAAAAACTTCATCGCTGGTCGTGTCCAAACATAGCCGAAACATGTGGACATTTTAGCACTGGACTTTAGCACTAGCTAATTTTGAAAAACGTATAAACTCATAAAGTAATTGATTCTATTGAACAGAATCGAAGTTGGAGCGGGTGAAGGGAATCGAACCCTCGTCTCAGCCTTGGGAAGGCCACATTCTACCATTGAACCACACCCGCTTTGATTTTAAGCGCCGAATCCACACGCGCTGAGCATAGTTCTACCAGACCGTCGGCCGCCCGGCAACTGGTTTGCGAATCAAACCGTCGTTTCCAGCTTGCCGATGGCTTCGCGTAAACGGGCGGTCACTTCTTTCAAACGCGCCGCGGAAACAATTTTGCCACCGCCCACTGTGCTCACGTAAAAGCTGTCAATCGCCGCACCGCGTTCGGTTACAATGCGGGCGGCGGCAATGTCCAGATGCAGTTCCACGAACGTCTGGGAAATCGTGTATAGCAAGCCCAGCCGGTCTTCCGTCCCGATCTCGATCAAGGTGCGCTCTTCCGAGGCGTCATTATCAAAGTAGATTTGCGTTTCCAGCCGCTCGCCAAGATAGGCCGAGTAGCTCGAACGCTGCGCGGTCTGCCGGGCGATCAGCGCAGGAAAATCCACCGTCTCACCGGTCAGGACTTTTTCCAGCAGGTCGGAAAATTTTTCGCGCTGGTCCGGCCCGGCCAGCATGCCGATGCGGGCGTCGTTGACAAAAAATGTGTCGAGCGCGATGCCGTCGGCCCGGGTGAAAATCTGCGCGCCGAGAATGTTCAGCCCGGCGGCGCTCAACGAGCCGGCGATTTTCCCGAACAGCCCCGCGCGATCCCAGGTGCAGACTTTCACCAGACTGTAACCCCGGTCGCGCTCATCAATCCACGCGGTGACCGGGGCCAACGCGCGCTGGCCTTCCAGGATCAGCCGGTGCATGAAACGATGGGTCAGCTCCAGGTCGTCCTGGATCTGCGCGGGGGTGTAGATTTCAAAATAACGTTGGGGCAACTGGTTGAAATGCGCGTCCAGTTCCTCGTCAGTGATGCGCCGCGGGGCCAGTTCGCGGACGAGATCGCGCACCGCGGCACGGGCCTGCGCGGAGGCGCGACGGAATTCCGTGCCGCCGGTCAGCAGGGCCAGCGCGCGGGAATGAATCTGCCATAATAATGAATCTTTGAAACCGCTCCAGAGCTTGTCGCTGGTGCCCTGGGAATCCGCGAACGTGAGCAGCGCCAACAGGTTTAACTTTTCCGGCGTGCCGATCTGACGCGCCACGTTGCGGATGACGGTGGGGTCGTCCAGGTCGCGCCGCTGCGAAACGGTGGCCATGAGCAGATGGTTTTCAACCAGGAACTGGACCGTTTCAGCCGAGGCCGGATCGAGCTGCAGACGCTTGGCCGCGCGCATGGCGAGCGTGGCCCCCGCCTCGGCATGGCGGCCCTTTTCATGCGGGATGGCCTTGCCGACATCGTGCAGCAGCAGCGCCAGATAAAGCAAGCCGGGGCGTTCGAGGCTCTGGAAAATGGGTGCGTAATTTTTATAGGGCGGTTCCTGCGCTTCCCAGATTTTATCGAGCTGTTCAAGGCAGACCAGCGTGTGTTCATCCGCCGCATATTGGTGGTAAAATTCGTGCTGCACGAGGCACGTCAGCTTGCCGAATTCGGGAAGGTATTTGCCAAGAAAATTCACCTCATGCATGGCCCGCAGCACCTGCGCCACCTCGCCGCGCCGCTCGAGGATGGTTAAAAAAGTTTCCCGGACGTGCTCGTCGTTCAGGAACTCGCGATTGACGAGCGACAGCTGGTTGCGGATGAGTTGTGCCAGGTCGGGATGCAGCGTCAGGTGCCGTTGCTGGGCGTGGAGAAAGACCCGCATGAGCCGGCGCGGCGAATCGCGGAAAATGCGGTTGTTCGCCGCGCGGATTTCACCGGTCACAAACAGGAAGCCGTCCACCGGCTCCGGCATTTTGCGCGCCGCCGAACCGGGCAGCAGCCGCCGCAGCCGGGCCAGCCGGCTGGTTTGCTGCGGCGAAAGCAGCGCCATCCGTTGCTCGAGCGTCCGCGTGGTGAGATAGACATTACGCATGTGCACGTAAAGGTCGCGCATGAATTTCTCGATGCGCAGGCTGGGCGAACGATCGGTGTAGCCGAGGTTGGTGGCGACGGCCGGTTGCAGGTTTTTCCCGAGGACATCCTGCGGCCGGTTGGTGTTGTAATGCAGCTCCGTCCGGACGCGCAGCAGAAAATCGTAGGCGGCATCCAGCTGCTTGCGTTCGGCATCGCTGACGAATTCCTGCGTCTCCAAGTCCCGCACCGTGCGGGTGCGGTATTTAAAGAAGGCCATCCACAGCAGATTCTGGAAATCGCGCAGGCCCCCGCAGCCGTTCTTCACGTTGGGTTCCTGCATGCAGGCGGAGTTGCCGAACTTGGCCCGGCGCGTCGCCTGGTCTTCGAGCCGCGCGGCGATGTATTTCTCCTCGTAGCCCACGACGCATTTCTGGACGACGACTTTCTGGTATTTCGCAAACAGCGTTTCACTTCCGGCAATCAACCGCGACTCAATCAGCGAGGTCTTGGACTGCATGTCGGAGTTGGCCACCTTGACGCAATCGGCCAGATCGCGCACGGAATAGCCGATTTTCAGGCCGATGTCCCACAGCGGATACAGCACGCCGTCGATCAGCTTGGCCAGGTACGGCAGCGGCTTGGTCAGCGCCACCTGGCCTTCATGGAGAAACATGAAGTCAATGTCGCTGTGCGGATTCAGTTCCGCGCGGCCAAAGCCGCCGATGGCCACCAGCGCAATCAGCGGAAACTCCTTCTGCGCCTGGGCAGACAGGCTGGCTTTCGCCGTCGCCCAGAGATGTTGCAACAGCGCGTCGAGGATGGCGGCCCGCGCCTGGCAAATTTCCCGGCCTTCCGCGCCCGCGCGGTGCAGCAGCTTCAAGCGGTGCGACTCGACCTTGAGAAAATTCTTGTAGCGCGCAAGTTTTTCCGCCGACGTGGCGTTGGGGGAAAAGTTGAGGGACGCCTCGGCGGCGGCCGCGATTTTTTTGAGCAGGTCCTGCACGGGCGCAGAAGTTAATGCTTTGAAACCACCGCCGCCAGCGAAACCTTGTCGCCCGACCGGGGTTGGATAAACTGGCGCGACGAATGCCCGACCAAGCCGATCCCGATGCCGTACTGATGCTGCGAGTAAAACGCGGCGACCGCGCGGCGTTTGCGGAACTGGTCGGGAAATACCGGCAGCCGCTGTTCAACTTCATTTTTCGCACGCTCCGCGACGAGACCGAGACCGAGGATGTGGCCCAAAACACCTTTTTGCAGGTCTACAAATCCCGGGCCCGCTATCGGCGCACCGCCAAATTTTCCACCTGGCTGTTCACCATCGCGCGGAACCTGTGCCTCAACGAAATCCGCCGCCGCTCGCGCCATCCCGCGGAGTCGCTCGAAGAAACCCATACCGAGCATGACGACCAGCCGCAGCGGCAATACGAGGATAAAAAGGTTTTTCTGCCGACGGAAAATGTCCTGCACGGCGAACTCGCCCGGAAAATTGAAGCGGCCCTCGATGAGCTGCCGGAAAACCAGCGCACGGCGATTCTCCTGTGCCGGCAGGACGAGGTCAGCTATGAGGAGATCGCGGAGATTCTCGACTGCTCCCTGTCCGCGACCAAATCGCTAATTCATCGCGGCCGCGAAACGCTCAAGGAAAAGCTCAAGCCCTACCTGCAAACCGGCGAGTGGGACCTCTGAGCCGAACGGAGATCCCGTGCTGATTTCAGACCCGGGTCACCAATCCTTCACTGGCCGGCTCGGATCGCGGGGCTTTTCCTGCGGCTTCATTTGCAGCAGTTGTTCGTCGCCCTTCTGGGCGTCCAACAGGCGCTTCGCGTCCTCCGGCGTCATTTCGCCCGCCTTGACGGACTGTTTTTCGGCATCCGGCTTGTCCGGTTGCTGGTCATTTTTCTTTTGCGCCGCGGCTTGCTTTTGTTCCTCCTGTTTTTGCGCTTCGGTCTTTTTCTGGTCCGCCTGACTCTGCTTTTGTTCGTCCTGCTTTTGCTGGTCCGACTTTTGCGATTGTGACTGGCTCTGCTGGTTTTGCTGGTTTTGTGGTTGTTGATTTTGTTTTTGCTGTTGCTGCTGTTGCTTGAGCAACTGTTCCAGTTTTTTCAACTTTACATCGTCGGGATATGTTTTCAGGCCAAGTTCCACGCGGTCCAGCGCCGCCGGGATATTGTTGGAAATATAGAGTTGCGCGCCGCCGTTGAAAAAATCATCGGCGGGCGCGAACTGGGCGCCGGCGGGCTGCCCGGCCAACAGCAGCAGGCTAAGGCTGAGCAGGAGTCGCGATCTCATCGATGTCCTTTAATTTTTTGGTGAATTCCTCAAACTGTTTCCCGGCGATTTTATATTTCTCCGTCAACTCCTGCATGATGCCGTAGGCCGTGTGAAATTCCGCGCGCTGCACCGCCACGTCGGCGCTGCCCTTCGCCCGCAGCAAGGCCGCCTTGATCTGCCGGATATACTCGGCGGCCATTTGCGAGTAGTTGAGGTTGAAAACCGCATCGGCATCATTGGTGTTCAAACTCACGGCGCGCTCATAGATTTTGGCGGCGGCGGTAAAGCCCTGTTCCAGCCCGTCCAAATCCTTCGCCTGCCTCGCCATTTGAAACTGCACGTTGCCGAGGTTGTAGTACGCCTGCTGCTGTAATTTCAAATCCGGCGCCAGCGTCACCGACTGGAACAATTGCTGCGCGAGATCGAAATTCGTCGCCCGATACGCCGCGTCACCGGCATTGAACACCAGCCGCAAATCATTGGTCCGCACCTCCGCCAGCCGGGTGTATTGCTCCAGCGCATTGGTGAAATTGCCGGACTGATAATCGTGCAGCGCGGTCGCCGGCGACGCGAACCCGCTCAAGCTGGAAAAAAGCAGCGCCAGCAGCACCGCCGCGCGCGCCGGGATCCGGCGCACTCGCTCCGGCAGGAAATATTCCCCGAGCAGCAGCAAAATCGCCGCTGCCAGCGGCCACTGGAACTGCTCATGATAACGCCGCACGAGCTTTTCCTTCGTTTCCGATTTCGGCAACGGGGCCAGGCCGCGCTCATAAAGCGTGTCCATTGTGTTCGCCCCGCGCAACGGCAGATAAAAGCCGCCGGCCGCCGTGG
>Ga0302319_10015870_pt1 | contig 13919 bp, 13 predicted proteins | sample Bog_T0_2_FD_203319 | JGI IMG/M metagenome (GOLD analysis project Ga0302319, IMG submission 203319) | Peat permafrost microbial communities from Stordalen Mire near Abisko, Sweden - Bog_T0_2 | ecosystem: Environmental > Terrestrial > Soil > Wetlands > Peat | place: Sweden: Abisko, Stordalen Mire...
CCGGAGATCTTCGGAGTTGGGAAAATCAAGGGTCCCGTGGCCGGGCGGCTTTAGCCGCCCGGCCATGGGTTGCTTGAAGGATTTCTATGCCCTGATCACTCGGAGACAATGGAGGATGTGACTGCGGACTCCTTAGCGGAAGGAGACTCTGCCGGAGTTCGCAGGCCGACACACGCATACTTATTTTCTAAAAAGAATAACCTGCCCTTCCAGGGTTCTGTTTCGTGGAAGTTTCCGTTCGAGATAAGTGCCTACAAAGTTCCAATCAAAAGCCATCTCTAGTGTTCCCTTCGAGTGCGCGGCATGGCCGTTTGGCCAATTATAAATCAGGGGCTTCTTCACATCACCCGTTCCCTTTGACCAATTCGCAGCGGTCCGTTTTGTGTCTCCAAATCCAAGTGGCTTTGGTTCCCCGCAATCGTCTATAATTTCACCAGCGCCTTCGTTTTCGGGCTGGAACTTGATCTTTCGTCCAACACATTCAGGACTGGAGTTTGTAAAAAAAATCACGAGTAACCCGCTTCTGATGTCGGTCAAATCTATTGGGAAGCTCAATTCGATTGGAATATCTGTGTTTATGTCTGCGGTGAAGCAGACATCGCCCTTAAAAATTACAAACCATCTCGGTAGTAATTTTAGAATTGGCAAATTCACTGCAATGAGGATGGCAATGAGTAAGAATTCGAAGGGCCGCTCGTTGGGGCTCCCTCGAAAATAACGAAAATACACCCCAATAAGACATGCCTCCGCCACTAGGACTAGAAGCGTGGTCCAAAGAATATTGGCATAGAGCCGCTTCATTTCGGCAACTCGACGCCAGCGCCCGCGAAAGCATCGCCGTAATTTCCGTAACCATACAGCCCGAATGATCCCGGCGACCAATAGGCCCCGACCCCTCCAAAACCAAGGTCTAAGTCAAACAAGCCGATACCGGTTGTTCCCAAATTGGTCTGCTCAACCCCACCCAAAAGGCCAATATCAAATCTCGCCGGCCCAATTTTGGCTTTGCATTCTTTGCCTGTGGCAAGGAGAGCACCCCCGTACCCCTTATTATTCGGCGTTATTCCACCTATAAACAGCCCCTCCGTTGTTAATGGCCCAGGCCCACCAGCCTTACCGCCCACAAACCCGAAGCTGCCGTTAAGCGGGGGGGCATTATCAGTAATCCCGATATCAGGAGCAAAGGCCGGATCGAGTCCATATCGATCTGTTAACCTGATCGGATCATTCTTCACATACTCGTACAAATTAATCCCGCCTGCCTCCCCGAGTGGATCGCGGCTGATCCAGCGTCCCAATGGGGCCGAATACTCCCGATACGGTGCTAGCAGCACTCCGCTGGGCTGGTGGACGTAAAAGCCGGTGTAACCGAAATCGGCGCTGATGGTGCCGCTTAGCTGAACTTGCTGACCGTAGGGGTCGTAATCGTACCGGGCCAAGACGGCCCCGTTTGTTCCCGTCAATTCCCGGATGCTGCCAAGATGATCGCGGGTGTAATAATAATCGCTTCCGCTGATCTGGACGCCATTGGTGAAGTATAGCTTGGTCACAGCATTGCTCGCGTTTCGTTCCTCCCGGATCGTCATGCCGTCCCAGATTAGGTTTTTGGTGCTTGTGACGGCGCCATTGCTGCCTGTCTCGATGATCTGGACTCTCCGGCCGAATCCATCGTACCTAATGGTCGAATGTGAACCGCCGGGTTCATTGACACCGATTAGCCGATCGGCCGCGTCCCACTGGTATCCATGACCGGAATAAACCGCGCGCCCTCAGATGCATCGCCGCCTGGATTGACCGGGAACTCTCAAGCCCGGGCAATCATGCCGGCGCAGGCGGGGTCAGTTCCACGGCTCGTTTTAAGGAAAAACCATAATTACCATAGTATTTCCTTGCCCCATGGCTATCCTTCTGCTATCACAGTTTCCTCTTGAAAATGAGAAACCGACACCCCGCAGATTCCTCCAACGCCGGCCACACCCCGGTCGCATGGCCCAAAGTCCGTTTCGGCCCGCTTCGCACCCACTCGAGCTTCTGCGGGCCATCGCTCACCTATACCATCGTCCTCTGCGATTCCTGCCAGGACGATCCCATTCGCCCGCCAGCCAAAAACAATCGCCCCCCAATCCGCCGCCCCGCCGCCGGTTAAGCCCGAAAACCGAAGTTGATCGGGGCGAGCTGACGCAATCTGCTGGCCGCGAAGGCCATTCGTCAGAGATCACCGTGTCTTTGGATACGCTGATCTCTTCCTCATGTCCTATCGGCTCAGCATCTTGCGTCATCTCATCCCCTCCAACATCGGATTTCGGGTTGAAATATTGGGGGGTGCGGCGCGGTGCGTCGATTTTTTCGGCCGCGCAAGGCGCGACGAGGGAGCATACCCATAATGGGTGTGACCGAGGAGCGGGGTGGCTAGACTTTAGGGCAGTTTCCAGGTTGAATCCGGTTGCGTGGCCAACGCGGCCCCCGGGCTCTTTTCAGCGCGACCCGAAGGGGCTGGAGGCAAATGCCTTTTCTAGTATGCGGCTGCCCGGAAGGGGGGAGATTGCATGGGCCAATAAATGCCGTAGCGCTGGTGGTGGATGCGATAGAAAGGGATGAGGGAGAGATCGGCGGGCTTGAGGAGGCCGTCGGTTTTGAAAGCGAGATCGCTGCCAGGGATAGGGTGGATGTGGTTGAGGATATCGGCGGGCGGGCAGACGATGACTGGGGCGGGGGGGTCCGGGACCTTGTTGAATTGCAACTGGTCCCTGGCTTCCTGTCCACTGGGAGGGAGGCCCTCGGCGCCCATGTCGCCGGCGAGGACGATGGGGCCGTAGAGGATGCCGACGGTGGATGGGTTGCCGGGAAGGGGCTCGGTATGGAGGGCCATGGGGAGATGATACTCGATGGTGTCGCCATCGCGCCATGTGCGGTCGAGGGCGAGGTAGGAGGAGGGCTGGCTGGCGATGGATTGCGCGCGGCCGTTGATGGAGACGGTGACACTTGCGGCCCATGCGGGGTGGCGGAGCTGGAGGACGAATTGGGTGGGGCGGGCGCAATGGACCGTGAATGTGGCGCCCTGTTGAGCGGGGAATTGCGTGTCCTGGCGCAGGGTGACGCCATGATCGGTCCAGTGGACGGTGGATGCGATGAAGAGGTTTACGTAAAGCGAATCGGGGGAGTGGAAATAGATGGTGTCGCCGTATTTGGCATGGCTCTCGAGGCCGGTGCCCATGCAGCACCAGAAGGAGTCGAAGGGGGTGCTATAGACCTTGAAGTGGCCTGTCTTCATGGGGACGAAATAGGTGACCATGCCGGTGTCGGGGTCCTGGGAGGCAAGGATCTGGTTGAAGAGGGCGCGCTCGTAGAAATCCATCCGCGCGGGGTCGAGGTCCCAGGCGAAGAGATGGCGGGTGAGTTTCAACATGTTGTAGGTGTTGCAGGTTTCGGCGGTGACGGGGGAGAGATGGCCCGAGAAATCGGTGATGGGGAAGAAGTGCTCGGCATCGCTATCGCCGCCAATGATCCAAGAGCGGTGAAGGGCGACGCGGTCCCAGAAGAACTGGGCAATGGCGCGCATTTGGGGGTCGCCGGTCAACTCGTATTGACGGGCGGCGCCGATGATTTTGGGTATCTGGGTGTTTGCGTGGAGGGTGTCGAGGTGATCATTGCCGGCGGCGAGGGGGGCGAGGACGGCCCAGTGATTGAATTGGCCGGCGAGCTTGAGGCAGGAGGGGTCGGCGTTGAGGGCGTAGAGATTGGCAAGAACTTCGCTCATGCCACCCTGCTCGACGCGGAGGGAGCGCTGCATGACGGCCGGAGTGAGGCGGGAGACGCGCATTTTCAGCCAATCGGCGATGCGCTCATCGACCTGGAGCGCCTGTGTGTTGCCGCAATGGACGTAGGCATCGAGGAGGCCGGCCATGATTTTGTGCAAGGTGTAATAGGGGGCCCAGACTTTGCCGCCAGCGTCGAGGGTATCGAAAAAGGACTCGGGGTATGCGGAGAGGAAGCCGTTGTTGTAGCCCATGGCTGGCATGGCGTCCTGACACTGGGCGAGCTGGGCGACGATGTAATCGACCTTTTGCTTGAGGGCAGGATTGCCGGTGCTCGCGTACATGAGGGAGAGCGCGGAAAGGAAATGCCCGATGGTGTGGCCGCGCAACTGGCAGGTGGGCGCCTCCCAGCCGCCGAGAGGCTGCGCGGTGGCGGGGAGTCCGGCGGTGACGCGGAAGTTGTAAAGGAGGCGATCCGCATCCATGCCGAGGAGGAGAGCCTGGTCGCGTAGCATGGCATCGCGGAAGGGGCCATCGAGGAGACGGACATCCGTGAGGTCAAAGGGTTGGGCCTTGAGGGAGATGGCTGGGGGGACCTTATCCGGCTCCGGCGGGAGGGGGGGAGAGGCGCCGGCGGAGCGGAGGCAGGCAGCGAGGCAGAGGGACGCGACGGTGGCTCGCACGGGGGGATGCATGATTTTTTTATACACGGATATCGAGTGAAAGTCTCAGGGTAAAAAGGGGCTTTTTCCTGATTGCGGCGGGAGGGGCGGCAGTGGAGTGTTTGCGGCTATGCGTTGTTGTATTTTGTTTGTGATGCTGATGGCGGCGGCGTTCTCGATGGCGCGGGCGGGGGCACGGATTCACGATGCGCCGGAGGCGAGCGGGCCGGTGGAGCCGGACCCGACGAGCCCGGATGAGGTGTTTGCGCAGATGCAGCATTCTTTTCGGGCAGACAGGGCGAAGGGGCAGCATCTGCGGTTTCAGTTCAACTTTAGCGAGCCGCAGGGAGGGAAGTGGTGGATCGAGGTGAAGGACGGGACTTGCGCGATGGGGAAGGGAACGGTGGATCGGCCGGATGTGACGTTTACCTGCACGGGGGCGGATTGGGTGCGGCTGTCGAACGGGGCGCTGGGGGGGTTCCAAGCGGTCGTGACGGGGCGGTTGCATGTGAGCGGGAATCAGTTCACGGCGCACAAGCTGGATACGATTTTTCCGTAGCGGGGAGCGCGCCCGGCGGATACGCGGAGGCGCCGTAGGGACCTGCTTTTCCGTTAAGGCCGGGCTCACTACCGCCCTTCATCAATGGGCGGCTAACCTCGCCGCTTCCGATTCCACGTAACTTTTTCCCGATTTCGCTTCTGTAACGGGTGGAAGCGTTAACCTAAAAGAAACCCACCCCCATGAGCGATGAGCCAACCTGCGTCCAATGCGGCGCCCCAATGTCCGCCAAGGCCCCGGAGGGCCTCTGCCCGGCTTGCCTGCTCAGGCGCGGCCTCGAGACCCAGACCGCGGGCGGAGCTCCCGCCGCGGATTTCACCCCGCCCACCCCCGACGAGCTGGGCCGCTACTTCCCGCAGCTCGAGATACTCGATCTCCTGGGACGCGGCGGCATGGGCGTGGTTTACAAGGCGCGCCAGCGCGAGCTCGACCGCCTGGTCGCCCTGAAGATTCTCCCCTCCGCCTCTGACCGCGACCCCGCCTTCGCGGAGCGCTTCACCCGCGAAGCCCGCGCCCTCGCACGCCTGAGCCACCCGAACATCGTCGCCGTCTATGACTACGGCCAGACCAACGGGCTCGCCTACTTCGTCATGGAATACGTCGATGGCCTCAATCTCCGCCAGCTCCAGGCCGCCGCCCGCATGACCCCGGCCGAGGCGTTGGCAATCGTCCCCCAGATTTGCGACGCGCTGCAAACCGCGCACGACCAGGGCATCGTCCACCGCGACATCAAGCCCGAGAACATCCTCATCGATAAAAAAGGCCGCGTGAAAATCGCCGACTTCGGCATCGCCAAGATCATCGGCGGCGACCAGCGCGACATGACGCTCACCGCCGCCGGCGAGATGGTAGGCACTCCGGCCTACATGGCTCCGGAGCAAATTGAACATCCACGGGACGTCGATCACCGCGCGGACATCTACTCCCTGGGCGTCGTCTTCTACCAGATGCTTACCGGCGAGCTCCCGCTCGGCAAATTCGCCCCCCCATCCCGGAAGGTCACCATTGATGTGCGCCTGGATGATGTCGTCCTACGCGCCCTCGAGAAAGAACCGGAGCTACGCTACCAGCAGGCCCACGAGGTCCGCACCCAGGTGGATACCATTGCCGGGTCCCCCCGCGGCCCCGCCACGCCCGCGCACGACGCCCCCATGCCGCAGGCTGAGCTGGACCGTGTGCGCCGGAGCCTCATGGCATGGAGCATCCCCTTGGCCTTCGCCGCGATCGCCGCCGCAAACTACGTGAAAACGTATGTATGGACCACCGGCGCCATTATCTTCGCAGTATCGGCGGTATTTATCAGCACTCTCATTATGGCCCTGGCCGCCCGCGGGCGTGGCAACTACCATAAACTTAGACTTGGCGCGCAACTGATTAACATGGAAACCGTCGGCATCCTCGGCGTGGCAATGTGGCTGGCGTGGAATTCGTTTGAACTCATGACACCATGGCGCATCTGCCTCATGTTGATCTTTGGTTACATGATCATCCGCGGCTGCCTCAAGCTCGCGTGCCTCTGGCCGGACGGGCGGGGTTTCTGGGCGCCGGACGCAAGCCGCAACCAGCCATTGGGTTACATTGCCTTCTACTTTGCAGCTCTAAGTGGTTTGATCCCGACACTCTTCTATTGGATGGCGCCGTGGGCCATGCCATGGCTCTCCGCGGAGGATAAGCAAATCGCCATCTGGGCCACGCTATGGACCGCGCTCGCCGCCGTCATTGCCGGCATCGGCGCGCGAAGAGTATGGACGGGTCGCTATTCCATCGCCATAGGCGGCGTCAACCTGACCATCTGGATCATGTTTTTCATAGCCGGGTTAAGCGCGGGATATCGCGCCGGTCACCACGAATACCTTCAGGAGGAAACCAACGACATAAAGCCCGACGGCACAATCCATTTCACCGCAACGACGCTATTGAAAAACCAATCCTCCTTCCCAAAAGATGGCGACGACTTCATGGCCAGTGATTTCGTGCGATACGATAAAATGACCGACGCAATGGGCCTTCCGTTGCATTTCGACACAATACGCGACAATGTTGTCAATCGTTACCACGTCTATCTAAACAATCCGGTGCCACCAAGCGGTGACATTACCATAAACATGGAAGGCGCCATGACGGATCTCATCCATCCCACCGGCAACCCCGGCGAGTTTGTGTATCACATGGATCATTCGCCCGGTTACCTGGGCATCACCCGCAGAATCGAAACCCACCGCCTCCCTCCCGGCGCCGAGCTTATAAGCAAAAGCCCCGACGACCTCAAGGTCATGCACGCCGGCGATCACATCGAGTTATTTATAGACCGCCGCATCCCACCCGGCGGAGATATCGACATTCGTTATAGGTATCGGCTTGAAAAGGCGCCCACTCCCAATCCACGCGCGGAGTTGAATCATTTAAAGGCATTGGAGGACGCCGATCAAACCTTGGGCACGTTCATTAAGAACAAGGATGCCAGGGATGCCCTCGCATGGATGGACGATACAATGATGCCGGATACGCAAAAGTTGGTGGATTTCTCGACGGGTACGGAATTGGAACCGCGAGCTCTCCAGCAATTCCCTCAACCCCATGAATTGATGTCGCGGAATGGAGAATGAATCCCTGGCAGCCACCCGCTGGACCCTCGTGGTAGCTGCCGCGCGTCTGGATGAGTCCGCCCCCGCCATCCGCGCGCTCGCGGAGCTCTGCCAGACTTACTGGCCCCCGCTCTACGCTTACCTCCGCCGCCAGGGGTACGATACCCATGACGCCGAGGACCTGACCCAGGAGTTCTTTTCCCGCCTTCTCGCAAAGAACTATCTCGCCGACGCCGACCCCGCCAAGGGCCGCTTCCGCTCCTTCCTCCTCGCATCCCTTAAGCATTTCCTGTCCAACCAGCGCGACCGGTCCCGCGCCCAAAAGCGCGGCGGCGGACAGCCCATGATCGCACTCGACGCGCTAACCGCCGAAGCCCGGGCCCGCATCGAGCCCGCTGATAACTCAACGCCGGACAAAGCCTACGACCGCCAATGGGCTCTGACTCTCCTCGATCAAGCCCTCCGCCGGCTCCGAAGGGAATATGCCACCGCCGGTCGCGAAGAGCTATTCGACAACTTAAAGATATTCCTGACCGCCGATGCCGCCTCGGCGCTATCCCATGCGGAAATCGGCGTAAAATGCGGCATGTCAGAAGGCGCCGTGAAAGTAGCCGCACACCGCCTGCGCCGCCGTTACCGCGACCTGCTCCGCGAGGAAGTAGCCCAGACCGTCTCGTCCCCGGAAGAGGTCGAAGGCGAAATCCGCGAGCTCTTTGCCGCATTCCAGCCGGGTTGACGGGCAGCCTCGCGTATGAGATTTAATCAGCAATGACTGCGGCGCCCGATCTTCTCGCAAAGGTGCAAACTCTCTCCGAGGAAAGAGTCGCCATCGTCGCTTCCCTTGTGGACGAGCTGGCCGAGTTGCAGGCCAGGGAGGATGCCGAGGATTCGGCTACCGGCACTGCGGCACTGGAGGAATATCGGAAGACGGGTGAGGTAATCACACTGGACGAATTGGAAAAGCAGATCGGGCTGTGAGCTATCGCGTAATCGTTACGCAGGCGCCGTCGAAGTTCATGGCGCGGCTGAGGGATGAATCTCTGAAACGCAGGCTGATACAGGCGTTACGTGGTCTTGAAGCCATTTCCCGGCCAACGGGCCGCGTAAACTGCAAGGCCCAGACCAGCTATACCGCCTCCGCGTCGGCGATTACCGGATCATCTACCAAATCCAGGATTCCGTCCTCGTGGTCCTGGTGGTCGAGATCGGCCATCGCCGCGAAATCTACCGCGGCTAAGTCAGTACGACTTGGCCCACAGCACGCGCCGGGCGCCAGCCTCCCCGCACACCACGCAAGTCCCCGCCTCCGCCACTGAATCGAACGGGATGCACCGGATCGTCACCTTCAGCTCCTCCTTGATCTTCCCCTCGCACTCCGCGCCGCCGCACCAGTGCGATCTCGCAAAGCCCCCGTGGATCTCCGGTCGTTGCGCATTGGCCGGCGTGAAGAATGCGTAAAACTCCTCCCGCGTATCGATGATCCGTGTATTCGCATCGCGATAAGCAAGCGCCCGCTGGTAGAGCCCATCCTGGATCGCCTGCAAAATCCCCGGCACCGCCGCCACCGTCTCCGCCATCGTGAGGAACTGTTTCTCCTTCGGCCCCTGGTCCCGCCGCGCAAGCGCCACTGTCCCCTTCTCCAGGTCGCGCGGCCCTATCTCGATCCGGATCGGCGCCCCCTTTTTGATCCACTCCCACGTCTTCGTCCCGCCGTGGATATCGCGCCCATCCACCTCCGCCACGATCGGGTCGCCCGCGTAGGTCTGCCCCCGCAGTCCCTCGACCAGCGCCAATGCCGCCGCCATCACGGCCTCCCGCGTCTCCGGCTTCGGCGTGATCGGCAATATCACCACGTGCGCGGGCGCAATCCGCGGCGGCATGATCATCCCATCGTCATCCGCATGGGCCATGATCGCCGTCCCGATGAGCCGCGTGCTCACCCCCCAACTCGTCGTCCACGCAAATTCCTGCGTATTCTCGCGCGACAAAAACTGGATCCCGCTCGCCTTCGCGAAGTTCTGTCCCAGGAAGTGCGAGGTCCCCGCCTGTATCGCCTTCCGGTCCTGCACCATTGCCTCGATGGTCAGCGTACGAACCGCTCCCGGGAATCTCTCCGACTCCGATTTCTCCCCCGGGTAAACCGGGATCGCCAGGAATTCCCGCGCAAAGGTCGCATACACCTCCAGCATCTTCTCCGTCTCCGCGATTGCCTCCGCCTCTGTCTCATGGGCCGTGTGCCCCTCCTGCCAGAGAAACTCCGCCGTCCTCAGGAACACGCGCGGGCGCATCTCCCACCGCACCACATTCGCCCATTGATTGATGAGGATCGGCAGGTCCCGGTAGGATTGCACCCACTTTGCATAGGTCGCCCCGATGATCGTCTCGCTCGTTGGCCGCACAATCAACGGCTCGGTCAATTGCGCCGACGGCGCCGGCCTTAATCCCCCCGCCCCGTCCGCTTCCAGCCGGTGATGGGTCACCACCGCGCATTCCTTCGCAAATCCCTCCACATGCGCCGCCTCTTTCGCCAGGTAGCTCAGCGGGATAAACAGCGGGAAATAGGCATTCTTATGCCCGGTCGCCTTGAACATCCGGTCCAGCGTCCGCTGCATCGCCTCCCACATCCCGTAGCCCCATGGCTTGATGACCATGCAGCCCCGCACGTCGGAGTTCTCCGCCATCTCGGCCGCCCGGACCACCTGCTGGTACCACTCCGGGAAGTCCTCGTCCCGGCGGGGAGTAATGGCGGTCTTTTGATCAGTCATAAAAGTGAACTCCCCCGTGGGAGGGGGTGCAATGTTGCCGGGGACCGCGCGAAAATCAATCGTTTGCAAAAAAAGCGCTCTGTGGCACCTTCGGAACCCAGAACCCCTGGGCACACAACTTGCAGGAGAAAAGGTCAAATTATGCAAAATAGGGTTCTGTTCATCTGTACGGGTAATTTCTACCGCAGCCGCTTTGCGGAGGCGGTCTTTAACCATCACGCCGAGGAATTGGGCATCCCATGGCGGGCATTTTCGCGCGGCCTCGCGATCCACCTCGTACCGCCGCAGTTTTTTCTCTCACCGCATACCGAGGAGCATCTCGCCGCGCGCAATATCGAGCTCCGCCACACCGCCCCGGACCGCCGGCAATTGCGCGAGCAGGATCTCGCGGAGGCCCAGGTGGTCATCGCGCTCAAGGACGACGAGCATCGCCCCATGGTCCGCTCGATGTTCCCCGGCTGGGAATCAAAGATCATCTTCTGGGACGTGGGCGATCAACCCGAGGTCATGCCCGACGCCGGACTCGGCGAAATCCACAACAATGTCCTCGATCTCATCGGCCAGCTACGCGAGGCCGAGGAATTGGCGGTCCGGTAACGGCAATCCGCCCAACATCTCAGCCGTAGCCCGCGTCCTTGACGACAAGTCGGACTCGCACTGCGGACGGGCATGCGTTAACCCTCCAAACCTCGATAGCGGCGACGCTCGTGTAATTTATCTTTATTTCGAAAATCATGCCAAACTCTACCTCCTCACCCTCTACACAAAGCAGGAACAAGCGGACCTCACCTCCGATCAAAAGAAAGCGGTCCGTGCTGCTGTCGAGGAAATCAAACGCGCCCACGGAAATCCATTTTAGCTTTGACGCCCTCATGGACGGGCTAGGCGATGCCCTCGCTCATGCAAAAGGGCAACGGACCCTGAAAACCACCATTCTTCCCGAAGCGGCGCCAGCCATGAAACCGGCGGAAATTCGAGCACTGCGGAAGGGATTGAACCTCAGCCAATCGGTCTTTGGCAGGCTCCTGAATGTCCCCACGGTGACGGTCCTCAAATGGGAACATGGTCTCCGAAAGCCATCCGGTGCCGCCTTGCGCCTATTACAGATTGCTAAACGAGCCCCGGAGGCGTTGATCGAGCGCTGATTAATGACTTGCCGCTCGTTTGCGTGACGCGTAATCCGTTTTGGACCGAGAATGTCACCCTCAGCGTTCATTGCGCGCCCGGAAAAATGCCTTTTCCTATCCGTTAACTCCCGCCTAGTCTGAACTCATGAAATGCCCCCGCTGCGGCGCCCCCCTCACCCTCGACGTTTTCGAGGGCCAGCAAGTTCACGTCTGCGACAAGTGCAAGGGCGAGTGGCTCGATGCCGGCGAGCTAAAGAAAATTCTCGATCACCATAACCAGGTCTTCACCCCCGCCGAGATCGCATCCATCGAGGGGGTCAACAAAGAGATATTCACGGCCGAGAAGGACGATCACGATGAACTCAATTGCCCCGTCTGCGGGGTCTCCATGGAGCATTTCAATTACGGCGACACCAGCGGCGTCATCCTCCACAGATGCACCCAATGCAATGGCATTTGGACCGACAAGGATCAACTCGTTAAAGTCGAGGAACTCGTCGATGGCTGGAAAGCCTGCCTTGCCGACGACGAAGCCAAATACGGGGGCGTCCTGAAAAAAGTCGAAATTGAAGAAGACGCCGAGGAAGACAAAGCCGTCTCCATCTCCCGCGCCGGCTTCGTCAACGCCGTCCTCCGCCACTTCTGCGAGAACTAGATCGTTTATAACGCCTCGAGAAACCCCCGGTAAAATCCGACCCCCTTCTCCAGGTCCTCCACCGCCATCCACTCATCCTTCGTGTGCGCCTGCACGATGGATCCCGGCCCCGCCGCCACTGCCGGTATCCCCGCCTCCGCGAATACCGCGGCGTCGCAAAACCACGGCGCGCCAGCCAGCGCGCTCCCGTTTTTCAGCAGTAACTTCACCAGCGGATGCCCCGGGTCCGTATTCAGCGGCATCGATTCCCACACGCTAAATTCCGCCTCGGGCTCCACCTGTTTCAGCATCTCGATGATCTCCCGCGGGTCCTGCCCCGGTATCGTCCGCGTGTCGATCTCAAGCTCGCAAAAGTCCGGTACGATATTCGTTTTCGTCCCGCCCCGGATCACTCCCGCGCTGATCGTCGGCGATCCCAGCACCGGATGCCGCTGGACCGCCAGCCGCGGGGCAATCTCATCCCGGATGCATCGCAAAATGTCCGCCATCTTATAAATCGCATTCTCCCCGCGCTCCGGCGCGGAGGCATGCACCGCATGGCCCCGGGTCCGCGCCGTGATCCAGAACGCCCCCTTGTGCGTGTGAACGATATCGCACCCCGTCGGCTCCCCGATCAGCGCAAAGTCCGCCCGCTCCTGCTTTACAAATGCCCGCGCCCCCTCCTGCCCCGCTTCCTCCCCCATGAGCCCCGCAAACCAAACCTCGTACGCAAGCCCCGCAATCCTCTCGCGCAGCTCGTAGAGCGCCCAGAGCATCGCGGCCATCGGCCCCTTCGTATCCGTAGCGCCGCGACCCCATATCTTCCCGTCGCGAATCTCGCCGCCAAAGGGGTCAATCGTCATCCCCCCCACGCTCACCGTATCCAGGTGCGGCGCAAGGATCACACGCGGCTTCCCGGGCCGGTCCGTCGGGAAGCGCCCCAGCACATTCGGCCGCCCCGGCGCCACCTCCCGCAGCTCCACCTCCGCCCCGCACCGCTCCCTCAGAAACGCCCCCACATACTCCCCGCACGCCTGCTCCCCGGGGCGCTCCACCCCGGGCGCCCCATGCGGATTCACGCTCGGGATGCGCACCAGCGCCTGGAGAAGATCGACTGCTGACTTCGGATTCATGCGGCGCCAAGGGTAGGCAGCCAGTCTCCGAATGGGAAATTCCAATTTCCGGTCGCGATTTAGAGCAGTTTCTAATTATTTTGACGCATGCTCTGTCGCGGCGTGGGCCGTTGCCCACTTTTCAAGCTTGGCCTGGATTTACCCTACCGCCAGTTGCCGGCGGGCATTCAGATACCACTCCACAAACTTCGGAATTCCCTCCTTGATCTTCGTCGTCGGCTGATAAGCCAGCAGCGCCCGCGCCTTCGAGATATCGGCGTAAGTCAATGGCACATCCCCCGGCTGCTCCGGCATCCGGTTAATAATTGCCTTTTTTCCGAGCGCCTCCTCTATCGCATGAATAAGTTCGCTCAGCGTCGTGGTCTGGCTCTCCCCAAGGTTGAACACATCGCAAAGCTGCCCGTTGTAAGTCAAACAAGCCATTACTCCCTGGATGATATCATCAATATAGGTATAGTCGCGCCGTGTCGAACCATCCCCGTATTGGTCAATGGCGCGTCCCTCGTGAATAAACTTCGTGAACTTATGAATCGCAAGGTCCGGGCGCTGGCGTGGCCCATACACCGTGAAAAACCGCAAGTTAATCGTCCGCATCCCGTATAAGTGCGAGTAATTCGAGCAAAGCTGCTCCGCCGCCAGCTTCGTCGCCGCATACGGGCTTATCGTCTCCGCCAGCGCCATGTCTTCCCGAAACGGCGC
>Ga0302319_10015872_pt1 | contig 13916 bp, 16 predicted proteins | sample Bog_T0_2_FD_203319 | JGI IMG/M metagenome (GOLD analysis project Ga0302319, IMG submission 203319) | Peat permafrost microbial communities from Stordalen Mire near Abisko, Sweden - Bog_T0_2 | ecosystem: Environmental > Terrestrial > Soil > Wetlands > Peat | place: Sweden: Abisko, Stordalen Mire...
TGGGCGATGCGGCCACCGGGCAGGCCTTTCGGCGGATGGCCTTCAATGGAATGGCGCGCAACTGCGACGACCACACCAAGAACTTCAGCTTCCGTCTCAAGCAGGGAGGCATGTGGGAGCTGGCGCCCGCCTACGACCTGATCCATGCCTACAACCCGAAGGGCGCGTGGACCTATCAGCACCTGATGAGTGTGAACGGCAAGTTCGATGGCATTGCGCGCGAGGATTTGCTGGTGGAGGCAGACCGGTTTGGCGTGCGGCGTCCGCTGGATATGCTGGCCGATGTGCGAACGGCGCTGGCAAGCTGGGCGGAATTTGCCGCCGAGGCTGGGCTCAGCGCGAAAACAGCGGATCGCGTCGCCGCGGATTTTTGTTTGTTGTAGGTAGCTGTCGCAAACACGGCGGAGACGCACATTCTATCCGCAACCTTCTGTGCAATTTTCTTTCGCAAATGACATCGGTTGCAGCCTACGCCGCAGTCACTGCTCTGAGCGCCGGAAGCACCTTCAGTCGCGCGCGCATTCCCAGGCGGTCTGAATAGCGAAGCAGCTTCTCGATGCTCACTTGATTGATCTTTCCCTGGATTAAATTGCTGACGGCCGGTTGATGCTCGTCGAGAATGTTTACCAGTTGCCGCTGGGTGTAGCTCCTTCGCTCGATCTCATCGCGGATGGCGTCGAGCAGGTCGGCCTTGAACTTCAACGCCGTCGCCTCGGAACGCGAGAAACCGAGATCGTCCAGCACATCCCCCCGCGTCACATGAGTTACCGCGCTAATCCTCTTGGCCATCGCCTTCCTCCTTCGCTGCCCTCAATTGCGCAAGAACCAACTTTAAGCGTGATTTTGCAATCTCAAGATCGCGCTGATCCGTCTTCCGGCTGTCTTTCTCAAAAGCGTGCAAAACATACAATGCATTGCCGATTCTTGTCAGGTAAATCATCCGGTACCAAGTACGCTCGTCCGCGGTTTTCAACTCCCAGACGCCTTTGCCGACCGACTCCATCCGGCGCGCATCGCAGTCCGGAAGAAGTCCCTTTTGCAACCTGCGCAAGGAGTACCCGAAGACGCCCTTGATCTCATGCGGGAAGGCGCTCAGCACTTCTTTCGCATCGCCCACCCAGTTGATCTGCGCTTGCTCTGTCACCTGTCAACTATATCATATTTCATATAAGGCGCTATGGGCTTCCAATTCTCCGGCAGAATCGGCGGCTTCATCTTGCCCTTCCGGTTGAAAAAGGAGGAAACGTCCTCGCCGCAGTCGGCAAGTTTCGCAATCTCATCGGCGGTGGGCGGCTTGTGTGATTCAGGTGTCTCAGGCATAAAGTGACTGTTCTTCACGGTTTACTTCCCAAGCATATATCCTAAAGATATTGGCAGTATTCCCTTTTCTTCGGGCTGCCCTCAGGAAGAAATGACAACAACGCACAAGCATCCGCTTCAAAAGACACTCGAGAACCGCATCGCCATCATCGATGGGGCGATGGGCACGACGATTCGCACCTACGGGATGACGGAGGCGGATATCCGCGGAGAGCGGTTCCTGAACGCGGCCAAGGATCTCAAAAACAACGGCGACCTCTTCAGCCTGACGCAGCCGCAGATGATCTGCGATATTCATCGCCGGTTTCTGGAGGCTGGAGCCGACATAATCGAGACCAACACCTTTGGCGCCACCAGCATTACGCAGAGTGAATTTTTCGTGGACGATCCACGCGAGCGCGGCGGCCGCAAGGATCCTGAGTTCTACCAGAAGATCATCGACGATAAGTTTCTCAACGGCCTGGCCTGGGAGATAAACGAAACTTCGGCGCGGCAGTGCCGTGAATGGGCCGATCGCATGGCCAACGAGACGGGGCGGCAACGCTTTGTTGCGGGAGCAATCGGGCCGCTGACGGTGTCTCTTTCGAATTCCCCAGATGCCGACGATGCGGGCTTCAGGGTAGTGACGTTCGACCAGGTGAAGGCTGCCTACGCTCAGCAGGTGCGCGCACTTATTGCCGGGGGAGTGGACGTGCTGCTGGTGGAGACGATTTTTGACTCGCTGAACGCCAAGGCGGCGCTGGTCGCCATCCGCGAGGTCTTCGATCAGGACGGCCTCACTGCGGGCAACAAAGAGCTACCGATCATGATCTCGGCTGCTGTGGGCCGCGGCGGTGAGACGCTGATCTCCGCGCAGACCACGGAAGCGTTCTGGAATGCGGTCAGTCACGTGAGGCCGTTGTCTGTGGGGCTCAACTGCTCTCTTGGGCCCGATCTGATGTACCCGTTTCTTTCCGAGCTTTCGGAGAAGGCCAACGTGGCGATCAGTTGCTACCCGAATGCCGGCTTGCCCAATCCACTATCGGAAACCGGATTCGATCTTGGACCCGCGGACATGGCCCGATACCTGAGCGAGTTTGCGCGGGCAGGGCTGATCAATATTGCCGGTGGTTGCTGCGGCAATACCCCCGAGCACATTGCGGCTATTGCGAAAGCGCTCGAAGGCATGACACCACGCAAGATAAGCCAGATCGAGGTGGCAGCGTGAGCGAGACTCTTTCGCCAAGACCCTTGCGCTTGTCTGGTTCGCAACCGTTCACCCAGCAGACCGGCGTCTACATCATGATCGGCGAGCGGACCAACGTGGCCGGTTCGCCGAAGTTCGCCAAGCTCATCAAGGAAGGCAAATTTGAAGAAGCGGTGAGCGTGGCCCGGCAGCAGGTTGAGAATGGCGCCAACATCATCGACATCTGCATGGACGAGGGCATGATCGACGGCGTTGCGGCCATGACGCGCTATCTGCATTTGCTGGCCAGCGAGCCCGAGGTCGCCAAAGTCCCCTTCATGGTGGACTCTTCGAAGTGGGAGGTGATCGAGGCCGGACTCAAATGCCTGCAAGGCAAGGGCATTGTGAACTCGATCTCGCTCAAGGAAGGCGAGGGCAAGTTTCGCCAGAACGCTGCCGCTGTGCTGAAGTACGGCGCGGCGGCGGTGGTGATGGCTTTTGACGAACAGGGCCAGGCCGCGACTTACGATGAGAAGATCCGCATCTGCGAGCGGGCATACAACATTCTGCTTGAAGTGGGCATGGCGCCTGAAGACATCATCTTCGACCCCAACGTGCTTACCGTCGCCACGGGCATGGAGGAGCACAACAACTACGCGCTGGACTTCATCAACGCCACGCGCTGGATCAAGCAGAACCTGCCTCACGCCAAGGTGAGTGGCGGCGTGTCGAATATTTCGTTCAGCTTCCGCGGCAACAACAAGGTGCGCGAGGCCATGCACTCCGCGTTTCTTTATCACGCCATTGCGGCGGGCATGGACATGGGCATTGTTAATGCCGGAATGCTTGAGGTGTATGAGGAGATTGAACCGGAGCTGAAGGTGCTGGTGGAGGATGTGCTGCTGAATCGCCGCGCTGACGCGACCGAGCGCCTGGTGAATTTCGGCGAAGCATTGAAGGCAGGCGGGGTGGGCACAGACGCGGCCGTGAACGAGAAGAAGGCCGAGGAGTGGCGCAGCGGCACAGTCGAGGAGCGGCTTTCGCACGCGCTGGTCAAGGGCATCGACGCATATATCGAGATCGACGCCGAGGAAGCCCGCGTCAAGCTGGGCCGCCCGCTGTTGGTGATTGAAGGCCCGCTGATGGCCGGCATGAGTGTGGTGGGCGATCTGTTCGGAGCCGGCAAGATGTTCCTGCCGCAGGTGGTGAAATCTGCTCGCGTGATGAAGAAGGCCGTGGCGCATCTGACGCCGTTCATGGAGGCCGAAAAGGCGGCGATGGTTGCGGCTGGCCAGGTGGTCAAGGCGCAGGGAAAGATTGTTCTGGCAACGGTCAAAGGCGACGTTCACGACATCGGCAAAAACATCGTGGGCGTGGTGCTGGCCTGCAACAACTTCGAGGTGATCGACATGGGGGTGATGGTTCCCTGCGAGAAGATCCTCGAACGCGCCAAGGCAGAGAAGGCTGACCTGATCGGCCTCAGCGGCCTGATTACGCCGTCGCTCGACGAGATGGTGCATGTGGCCCGCGAGATGGAGCGTCAGGGATTCAAGCTGCCGCTGCTGATTGGCGGGGCAACCACCAGCCGCGCGCACACGGCCGTCAAGATTGCGCCGCACTACAGCGAGCCGGTGGTTCACGTGCTCGATGCCAGCCGTGCCGTGCCCGTGACCACCAGCCTGCTGAGCGACGACGGCAAGGAAGCGTTTGTCGTGCGGCATCGCGCCGAGTACGAGGCGGTCCGCAAGGCACAATCGTCGCCGCGCCAAAAGCTCGTCTCGCTTGAGACCGCGCGCAAAAGGCGGACTCCGATCGAGTGGCGCGCAGTAGACCTGCCCGCGCCAGCGTTTACCGGCGTGCGCGTGCTTGAGAACTTTCCTCTGGCCACGCTGCGCGAGTTTATCGACTGGTCGCCGTTCTTCCATACCTGGGGACTCAAGGGCGTTTATCCGCGCATTCTCGACCATGCGGAGCACGGTGCGCAGGCGCGTCAGGTCTTCACGGAAGGCAACGCGCTGCTGGATCGGATGATTGCCGAGAACCTGATCACGGCGCGCGGTGTGTATGGTCTCTTTCCCGCGAGTGCTGTTGGCGACGATGTTGAGCTGTTCAATGACGAAGCGCGGCAAGAGGTGCTCACGCGCTTCCACTTCCTCCGCCAGCAGGCCAACAAGGAAGGCAGCGAGCCGTGCCGATCATTGGCTGATTTCATCGCGCCAAAAGAGACGGGTCTTCCGGATCACATCGGCGCATTCGCGGTGACCAGCGGCATCGGACTCAAAGAGCTTTGCGACCGCTTCCGCACGGAGAACGACGATTACAACGCCATCATGGCGGAGGCCCTTGCCGATCGCCTGGCTGAGGCCTTCGCCGAGTGCCTGCACAAGCGGGTGCGCGACGAATGGGGCTACGGCCGCGCGGAAGCTCTGAGCACGGACGATTTGATCCATGAGAAGTATCGCGGAATCCGACCGGCGGCGGGTTACCCGGCATGCCCCGATCACACGGAGAAGGGCACGCTGTGGAGCTTGCTCGATGTGCATTCGAAGACCGGAATGCTGATTACCGAGTCGTTTGCCATGTGGCCCGGGTCGAGCGTGAGCGGTCTCTACTTCGCGCACCCCGAGTCGCGCTATTTCTCGCTAGGCAAGATCGACCGCGATCAGGTGGCCGACTATGCCGAACGCAAGGGCATGAGCGTGGCCGAGGTTGAGCGTTGGCTGGGGCAAAATCTGAACTATGATTCAGCGGGATAGCGTGCGACCGAGGATGGCCCGATGGTGATACAATGTATCTACAGGAGGAGATATGCAGGCTCAAGTGCTGAAATGGGGAAACAGCCTGGCTGTGAGGATTCCGAAGCCCGTTGCGGACGATGCTCACTTGCAGTTGGGCGACCCGTTGGAAATCGCAGTAGCTGCCGATGGGGTTGTGCAGATCCACCGGACAGGTGAGCTCCCAACACTGGCTCAACTGGTGGCCCAGATCACTCCGGAGAATCGATATGCGGAGATACCGCTCGGGCCTGAGATCGGAAGGGAAGCCGTCGAATGGTGAATCCGTACGTTCCGGATGCTGGCGACATTGTCTTCCTGGACTTCGATCCTCAGGTTGGCCGCGAACAGGCCAAACGCAGGCCCGCCCTGGTGTTGACCGATCTGCGCTATAACCGGGCCAGCGGCCTGGCCGTCGTTTGTCCCCTGACGAGCAAGGTCAGCAAGGTCAAACCATACCCATTCACTTTGCCGATCACCGTTGGGAACGTGGAAGGGGCCGTGCTTGTCGATCAATTGAAGAGCCTGGATTGGGAGGGCCGCGGGGCGGAGTTTCATTCCAAAGCTCCGGCAACAATGATCGCCAAGGTGCGCCAGTACATTGCGGTTCTGCTGCAAATTCCAAGCAGGTAATGGCCGGTGGCTCATCACCTACCAGTCATATTCGCCTCGCCCATCTCAAAATCGTGACATGTCCCTCCGGCAGTCTCAGGTCCGAACACCTGGACCTGGCCGCCCGGATGTGTGTACATGATTCTAGTATTTGTACACATCTATGGTAGGATGAGTGCGTGGAGGGCGATATGGGAACGGCAAGGGCCGCAGTGGTTCACAAGCATTTCCGCCTTGACGGCGCGAAGCTGAAGCGCGCGCAGAAGTTGCTGGATGCGCCGACGGAGACCGAGACCGTGGAGCGCGCAATCGACCTGGCCATTTTGGAACACGAGCGGAACCGCATCGCGAATCGGGCGCACGACCAGTTTGTTCGCTCGAAGGCGGTCGTTCGCGATGTGTACGGCGTGCTTGGGTAGGGCAAATGCAAGTTCTGTTCGACTCTTCGGTGTACATCGGCGCGTTTCGTGGGGATCGGGACGCCGGGCTGATCTTCGAGCGCTGGCGCCGGAAGACGGCCATTTGGGTGAGCTCGGTGGTGCTGGAGGAACTCTATGCGGGGTCGGATGCGGCGGGCGCCAAACTCATCGGGAAACTGGAGAGGGATTTTGAGCGGGCCCGGCGAGTGCTGGTTCCCAATTTGAGTGACTGGACGCAGACCGGGCGGATTCTGGCAAAGGTTGGCGCAAAGTATGGGTTTGAGCGCATCGGGCAGGGGCGGCTGACCAACGATGCGCTGATTGCGGCGAGCGCGGCTCGATGCGGCATTGAAGTCGTCACGGGGAACGCGCGGGACTTTGCGCGGCTCGCCGAATTCTGCCCGCTGCAATGGCGCGTGGGGTGAATGAATCGACCGCGACCAGGTGGCCGATTGAGCCGAACGCAAGGGCATGAGCGTGGCCGAGGTCGAGCGCTGGCTCGGACAAAACCTGAATTATGATCCTGCGTGATAGGATTCGAGCGCATTGCGAACTTGGAGACAGTCATGAACGGGACGGCAATATTTGAATCAGATCGCAGGTTCTCGATCCACAGCTATACATGGGGGCACGGCATGCTCCTGTTTAGAAGTGGAAAGACAAATGATTTGAAGACAAGAATCGACGTGGTGTTCACGGATGTCCGTGCGATGGATGTGAGGGCTTGGACCGACGGTCTGACTATCGAGAAGACAGACGCGAAGCAACTCGAAGGATACCGGAGCAATCCAGCCGAAATGATTGAGATAGGAAATATCGTGTATCTCGTTAGTGGTGTTGGGTGGCAGGGCTTCATAGTTGGTGGGGGATGTTTCTTTAAAGAAGATGAGTTGAATATTAACGACCCTAGTGGATTGTTGAGCAGTTAGAGAGGGAGTTTAATTGCGACAGTACAACCTACGCAGAGTTAGGCTGAGGTTCTTCGAAAAAAAGAGATCGATTTTAGAGGCACTAGATGAGTCCCAAACCCTCAAGCCGCGCCTCCTCGCCAGCCGCATCCTCCCGCAACTTCGACAAGGAGCTTGCGGAACTGGAAGCGCTGGGCGAAGCGATGAAGGCTGGCGCTGCGCCGGGCGCTGCCGCAATCGAGCTTGGGCTTGGATCGTCGCCAATGCGGAGATTACCCGCGAGGGCCGCACCAGACCAATCTTCATTCACCGTCGGCGGCGTGGCCCACCCTATTCGAACCCCAAAAGGCCGATCCCATCCCTTCGTCTCAGCCTCGGTCTCAATTCTGTGGCTCGCGAATCGGCACTTGCCTGTCGATAGAAAACCGAACCTGCAAGGCTGCGCGGGCGGCGCCGAAGCAAACGAAGACCTTCTTCGATGGCCCGCGGAATCCGTATTGCACATGGGCCACGCCGTCCAGATCGATCCTGGTGACAACCGGCGGGTCGGGATTCACATCTCTGAGGTCCACTGCATTAATCAACGAGGCTGTCGCCGAAATCACCTTTTCGTGCAATGTGCTGTCGAGAGCGATGGGGACTTGCAAGTCGGAATTGGCGCTGCTTCGATCACAGCCGGCTTCCAGTCCGGAGATCACGTTGTCTCGGGTGACTACCTGTTCTTCGAGAATCGGGTTGTCGCGGTACACCCGGTAGAAGAAATCATAGGCGCTCGACTTCCGGTCCAGGGGCTGCACCAGATGAATGTGATCGGAATGAATCTCCTGCGGCGGCGTGGTCACATCGCATCCATAGGTAGCGCTGAAGTAGCTGACCACGCGGGCGTGGGTCTTCAGGTAGTGTCCAACTCCGCTTTCCGGCATGGTGTCTTCCGATTCATAAGCGCAGAAGCGATGAATGCCATTTACGGAATCGTGCCCTCGCCAGTTGTTTTCCAACTGGGTCAGAAAGGCGTTATCGCTTGCGCTGGTCAGATCTTTGAGCAGCGGGTCCTTGTCATAGAGGGAAGCCAACCGGGCAATCGGCGAGCCTTCGTGCGGGGTTCCATACGACACGATGAACTTCACTTTCGCAGCATCTGCGGGATGCTTCAACAGCATCTCCTCGACAAGGATGCCCCCCAGGCTGTGCGCGATGAAAACCACCTCGCCATGCTCCCATACGTGGTCCTGCCTGAGGTGAGTCCAAAGGATGTCGGCCAACTGCACGCTCGACATGGCGCCATTCGACGCCGGCGTGGGATACTCGGCAACTTCAACGTCGGAATAGGCGAAGCGCGGGTCTTTGCGAACCAAGTCCGGCCAATAGGCGCCGTTTGAAGCTCTCCAGGAGTCTCGGCTCCCGTGAAGGCCATGCACAAAAACAATCACTCTTGCCCGCCCGGCCGGTTGCGACAGGCCCGGCTGTGTAGGTTCCGCTTGCGCGGCGGCCTGGGAAACGAGGGCGGAAGCATGGAACAGGAGGAACATGGCGACCAATAAGATCTTTATATTCATGTTCGCCCAACTGTCTCTATTCATCTGGAACCTTGTATCTAGCATATAGGTTGCGGATTCCAAATTGGTAATCGCATATTGCCGACGACGCAGAGAAACGTCCATCGCAGGGCTCCGCGGCCGATCCGGCATGATTACAGGCTTCTGCCATAGCGGAGACGCGAGTCACTCCATTCGGCGCAGATTGTCATTCATTCTGAGATTGCCAGCAAGCTACAATTTAACACCACTTGCTATCGCCTGCCGTCCCTGTTCATTAGCGGACACCGTCGGCCGAAGCCGGACACCCAATTCGGCTCCCTTGCGCCTGCGAGATGCCGCAAGCTATTTTCTTCCATCCAGTTGCACCCGCGACACTTTGGCTCTCGAATTGCTTCTCTTATCCATGTAGACCTATCGTCACCCAGAGACCGCCCATGATCACGCTGCTACATGATCTGCGATTTGCGCTTCGGAGCGCGACACCAGAACACTTCAAAAATAGGAACACGTCCAATCGTAGGGCCGTAACTCTGATTGGAGCGGACGCGCGAAGCGTCTTTGCTCGGAATGGAGAAAGCATGAAGCGGATCGTAGTTGCCATCTTCTTTGGCCTGGTTGCCGGCGCAATATGCGCATCAGGCGCTTTTATGGCCGGTATTCTCACTTTTTCAGCGGTCAACCTACTTTGGGTTCTGTTGAACCGGGCCGTGATGGGCTTTGCCGTCGGCATCTCCGGGTTGAAGCTGCATTGGGCCTGGAATGGCATCGTGATGGGGTTGGCGGTCGGATCGATCTTCTCCTACTCCCTGTTTATGCATTTGGGGCCGAGTCCCCTACCGTTGGTGAATTTCTTTGTCAATGGCCTCTTCGGGTTGATGATCGAGTTCTTCACCACCAAGGTCTTCAAGCAGCCGTCGCTCGCCGCCGCGCGGGCCGCAACGAGATAAGCAAGAAATCCGCGCTTGGAAATGACCTGCGCCGTGTAGAGAGACCGATGAAAGCTGCAGCCGAAGAAATCGAAAGACAGGGCGCTGTTGAGTGCGTCGACGGCGGAATTTCCGTCTCTGTCTGTCATTCCCCGGATCGATGCGGAGACCACGCAGGCTTCTATGACGTTGAGGCCGTGCGCGCGGATTTTCCGATCCTCGGACAGACCATGCACGGGTATCCGCTGGCATATCTGGATTCAGCCGCCTCGGCGCAAAAGCCCTTCCAGGTGATGGAGGCCGAACACGCCTTCTACGCGCGCGATTACGCCAACATCCATCGCGGTTTCTACGTTCTAAGCCAGCGGGCGACCTTACTCTACGATCAGGCGCGGCGCAAGGTTCAGGCCTTCCTCAACGCCCGTCACGAGCACGAGATCGTCTTTACGCGCGGAGCAACGGATGCGATCAACCTGGTAGCCGCCAGCTTCGGCGAAGCCTTCCTCAAAGAAGGCGACGAGGTGCTACTCACTGGCCTCGAACACCACTCGAATATCGTTCCCTGGCAGCTTCTGCGCGAAAAGAGGGGCATCGTTCTGAAGGCGGCTCCGGTCAACGACGCCGGTGAAGTGCCGCTCGATGAGTTCATCCGGCTGCTGGGGCCGCGCACTCGTTTGGCTGCCTTTACGCATGTTTCAAATGTTCTGGGCACCGTGCTGCCGATTGCGGAGATGATTCGCGCGGCGCACGAGGCGGGGGCCAAGGTGTTGATCGACGCCTCACAGTCGGTGGCGCACGCGAAGGTGGATGTGCGGGCGCTCGATTGCGATTTTCTGGCCTTTTCCGGGCACAAGCTATACGGACCGACGGGCATAGGGGTGCTCTATGGCAAAGAGGAGCTACTGGAAGAAATGCCGCCCTATCAAGGCGGCGGAGACATGATTGCCAGTGTCAGCTTCGAGAGAACCACCTACGCTCCGCTGCCGTCCAAATTCGAGGCTGGCACGCCGCCCATTGCTCAGGCGGTCGCGCTGGGCGCGGCAATCGATTATGTCACCGCGCTGGGCCTCGACCGCGTCGGCGCGCATGAGGCCAGCCTGCTCGCCTATGCCACTGAGCGCCTTTCCGTAATCAAACCGCTGACGATCGTCGGCACGGCGGGGAAAAAAGCCTCGGTCCTCTCGTTTGTGATGGACGGCGTTCACCCTCACGACATTGCGCAGATGCTGGATAGCCGCGGCGTGGCGGTGCGCGCCGGCCACCATTGCGCGCAGCCGCTGATGGCGCGTCTGGGCCTTCCGGCCACGGTTCGGGCCTCCTTTGGGCTGTACAACACAACAGCAGAGGTGGATGCGCTGGCCGAGGCTCTGGAAGAGGTGGAGGGTATCTTTCTCCAATGAGCGATTCTGTCGAACTTTACTCGAAAGCCGTCCTCGATCACGGCCGCCATCCGCGCAACCGGCGGGTGATCGCCGATTGCAGCCACTCTGCGCAAAGTGATAATCCATCCTGTGGGGACGATCTCTCGGTTTCGCTGCGGATCGACCAGAACGATGTGATTTGCGAGGCCGCCTTTGACGGAAGAAGCTGCGTTCTGGCGACGGCCTCGGCTTCGCTGATGACCGAATTGCTGGTTGGCAAGACACCCGCCCAGGCGAAGATGCTCTTTCAGCACTTTCATGCACTGGCTGGCGGCGACACGGAGAAATTCAAGGATGGCATGGAGGCCGAAACCGCGCGGATGACGGTTCTGTCCGGTATTCATGCCTATCCGGTGCGGGTGCGATGCGCGACGCTGGCATGGAAGACAATGCTGGCCGCGCTGGAAAAGGAAAGGAGTCAACAGTGAATCTCGACCGGTCTGTCCTGACGTTTGCCGGGACCATGGTTCTCGTCAGCGTGGCACTCGGGCATTTTGTCTCGCCGTGGTGGCTGCTGCTCACCGCCTGGGTAGGTATCATGCTCTTTCAATCCGGAATCACCGGCTTCTGCCCGATGGCGTTCGTCTTCAAAATCCTTGGAATCAAGCCCGGAAATGCCTTCAAATAATGCCGGTTGAGGGGTTGGCACCGAGCGTTGTCTGTCAATCCTGTGATCCTGCTGCGCGAGGAGTGAACCGGCTATATTGAAAGTGTTGCATCTTCTGAAAATGCCGGAAGCGATCCATTTTCGGCAACGATTGGCGGTGCGATCGAACTGGGACGCCGGCAGCGGGGGATGTTTGCCTGCCTCCGCCTAAACCGGATAGCCTAGAGAGTGCCGCGCCGGCCAGGATTCCCTCAGGCCGCCAACTGCAACGGAAGGCAGCGAAAGAGAAAACCCAAGCTTATGCAAGACTCAGTTTCAATCTGTGTGATCGGGTCAGGATACGTGGGACTCGTTGCCGCCGTTTGTTTTGCCGAAATGGGCCATCGCGTAATGTGTGTGGACAATGACGAAGCCAGAGTCAAGAGCTTACGTGAGGGCGGGGTACCTATTTACGAAGAGCATCTGCCCGAGTTGCTGGCCAAGCATGGGGGGAAAGCCGTGGAGTTCACCACTGACCTGGGCGGCGCCGTCGAGGCCAGTGAGGCGATCTTCATCGCCGTGGGCACCCCGCAGGGAGACACCGGCGCTGCCGATCTTTCCTATGTTGAGGCGGTGGTCTCGGGGATTGCGCGCCACATCACCAGCTACAAGGTGATCGTGGAAAAGAGCACGGTTCCGGTATACACCAACGAGTGGATTCGCCGCGTACTCCACCGGAACGGCGTGGACCCCACCTGCTTCGACGTGGTTTCAAACCCCGAGTTCCTGCGCGAAGGCACAGCGATTATCGACTTCCTGCATCCCGACCGCATTGTGGTGGGCACGGGAAGTGAGCGCGCAGCCGATCTGCTTCGGCGCATTTATGAGCCGCTGGCAGGGGGCAGTTATTACGGGCAGGCCGACGCACTTCCTGGGGCTTGCAGCGCCGCTCGTCCGGCCAAGCTGCTGGTTACTTCGGCGCAGAGTTCCGAGATCATCAAGCATGCGTCCAACGCATTTCTGGCATTGAAGATATCCTTCATCAACGCCGTGGCCAATCTGGCCGAAGCCGTGGATGCGGACATTGAGGACATTGCCGCCGGCATCGGCCTCGACAAGCGCATTGGACCTGGGTTTCTGCACGCGGGCCTAGGTTACGGAGGCTCCTGCTTTCCAAAGGACGTGGCCGCGTTCCACTGGGTTGCCCAGCAGCGGGGCGTGAATTTTGAGCTTCTCCACGAGGTGCGCAAGATCAACGAAGCGCAACGGGAGATCTTCTTCAACAAGGTACTCTCGGCGTTGTGGACGCTGCGCGGCAAGCGGTTGGCGGCGCTGGGCCTGGCTTTCAAGGGCGATACCGACGATATTCGAGAGTCTCCGGCTATCGACATCATCAAGAGGCTGCTGGACGCGGGCGCCACGGTGACGGCGTACGATCCGGCGGCCATGGAGCGCGCCAAAGCAGTGATGCCGGCCTCGGCGAAGCTTCGCTATGCCGCAGATATTTATGCGGCGGCCAAGGACGCCGACGCGGTGCTGATTTTGACGGACTGGAAGGAATTTGCCGACATCGATCTGATGCGCCTTAACGCCGCAGTCCGCTTTCCCATTGTGATAGATGGCCGGAACCTTTACAAACCCAAGACGATGGATGACCACGGATTCACCTATGTCAGCGTGGGGAGGCCGGCAAGCTATCAGGCGCAGCAGGGCAAGCCGCGAAGCGGCGCGTTGTAGGGACTTGTTGAAGAACTAACTCGAAGCTCGGCTTTCGGCTCACAGGGCTAAAGCCCACGTAGATTTTGCGGCATTTGCGGCATCCTTCGACTGCGCTCAGGGCAGGCATTCAAGATCCTTCCCTAGGAAGAAACAAGCTTCAGGTTGCCTCGCAAGTTGGAGCATTTCAATAGGAATGAAGGAGAACGGTAGAGCGTTTTTGGCGAGTTAGCCCCGCTGCGCGGGTTAGCAAGTTGGCAAGTTGGCGGACTCAAGCGATGGACGCAGTTTCGTCTGCCCGTAGATCGGCATCGCCGGTGGAGGACTGAGACAAAGCCAGAATGTTTCAACAAGTTCAGAGGTTTCTCGAGAGGTTGCAGTATCCGTTTCAGTTGGCGCTCAGGTGGCCTGCGAGCGGTTTCGTTTTCGGGCCAGTATCCCCAAGCTTAGGAGTATGAAAGTTCATCCATGCGCATATTGGTTACCGGCGCTGCCGGGTTTCTTGGGTCTCATCTGACGGATCGGCTGTTG
>Ga0302319_10015873_pt1 | contig 13915 bp, 13 predicted proteins | sample Bog_T0_2_FD_203319 | JGI IMG/M metagenome (GOLD analysis project Ga0302319, IMG submission 203319) | Peat permafrost microbial communities from Stordalen Mire near Abisko, Sweden - Bog_T0_2 | ecosystem: Environmental > Terrestrial > Soil > Wetlands > Peat | place: Sweden: Abisko, Stordalen Mire...
GGAAAAGCGTCGACTTCATACATCCAAAGAAAACTTCGTGTCGGATACGCTCGTGCTGCGCGACTTGTAGATCTTCTTGAACAACGAGGTATTATTGGTCCGGGTGACGGTGCAAAGCCACGTGAAGTTATCGGCGGGGCAAATCATGTCCCGACAGATGCCGAAAAACATCTTGAGACCATGAGGGAGGAGGGCGATTATCTATAAAAATGTATGACAGATCGACACAAAACCAGAAAATATCTTCGTGCGATTATCATATCTCTCGTATTATTGCTTGTTTTTGGTTATACAGCCTATGAAATACAACGGGTTGTTTTTGGGCCACAAATACGCATTCTTTCACCAAAAAATGGTACGATTGTATCGACATCGAGTTTGGAAATATTAGGAATCGCAACGGATATAAAAGATATCAGTCTTGATGATCGACCGATATTTATCGATGAACACGGCAATTTTACCGAAAACGTTCTCCTCTCCCCCGGATACAATACGATAGTACTCAAAGCGGATGATAAATTTGGCAGAAATACGGAAAAAATACTGGAAGTGGTGTACCAATAAAATTACCGAGGCTCCACCTCGGATCATAAAAAATTGTGTCGAGAATCTGATAATGGTAGAATAGGAATTAGTTATTAATAATACAGTCATGACCTTGCAAGGAAAGGCGACATGACAAAAAAACCCATGGCAAAAAAAACTAAAACAAAAAAAACCGTCGGCCCCAAAGATGTAGAATCTTCTGATGTAAGTGTAGAATTCAAAGTCGATGAAGATGGAGTCGAGACAGAACACAATCCAAGCAAAGCAAGTTTGAGCGGTGTTGCCGATGCAATGAAAGCCATACAAACAAAGTTTGGTGATGAATCAATCATGATGCTTGGTGACAAACCGCGCGTCGATGTAAATGTTATTCCTACTGGATCAATCGGCCTTGATGCTGCGCTCGGTGTTGGTGGTTTCCCTCGAGGAAGAATCATCGAAATCTTTGGCCCCGAATCTTCCGGAAAAACTACTCTCGCTCTCCATGCTGTCGCAGAAGCCCAAAAAATGGGTGGTATTTGTGCTTATATCGATGCTGAACATGCCATGGACCCAGAATATGCAAAAAAACTTGGAGTAAAAATCGACCAGCTTTTGATCTCACAGCCAGATACAGGTGAACAAGGTCTTGATATTGTTGATTCCCTTGTACGAAGTGGAAAACTCGATGTGATTGTCATCGACTCTGTTGCTGCACTTACTCCAAAAGATGAAATCGAAGGTGATATGGGCGCATATCATGTCGGTAAACAAGCCCGACTTATGTCTCAAGCGCTTCGAAAACTCACTTCTATCGTCGCAAAATCAAAAACTGTTGTTATCTTCATCAATCAAATCCGAATGCAGATCGGCGTGATGTTTGGTAACCCAGAGACAACTCCAGGAGGAAAAGCATTGAAGTTTTATACATCGGTACGACTTGATATTCGAAGAATCGCCCAGATCAAAAAAGGTGAAGAGATTATGGGTGGTCGTGTCCGAGTAAAGGTGGTAAAAAACAAAGTCGCTGCACCATTCAAACAAACAGAATTCGACCTTATGTACAATGAGGGTATTTCTCGAGAAGGTGAGATGCTCGCCCTCGGTGAAAATATGGGTATCATCAAGAAATCTGGTTCTTCGTATGAATACAATGGCGAGAAAATCGGCCGAGGATATGATTCTGCCCGAACATATTTGAAAGAAAATCCCAAAATAAAAGCTGAAATATTAAAAGTTATTAGAGAAAAGTTAAAGGAAATATAAATATACGCATGAAGCAATTTTATTGGTTTATTCTTGTTTTATTGGGTGCAATCATGGTATTTAATCCACGATTTAATATTTCACTTCCCTCCCTTGGACTTATCGTCCTCCTCGTGGGAATCTTTGGTCTCATAAAAAGTTTACTGACAAATTAAAAATAAAAAAAACGACGACCTTCGGTCGCCGTTTTTTTATTAACATCACCTTTCGCAAAACCAACCCTTCAATTTTACAATACTACTTTTTCAATTCAATTCCTGCGCTATTAAGTTTATTGTGTGATTTATCAATATAATTGTTTGCTCCATCCAATATTTTAAGGGCTTCTTCAAGGTGTAGTAGAGGCGCCCTGTTTATTGTTTGCACATCTTCTGTATCTAAAGATTGAAGTTTATTAATTAATTCTTTTACTTTCAACGTAATTTCAATGAAATCAGTACGGACTGATTCCACAACCTTACCCTTTTCTAAACTGTCATTTGCAAGATCGTATCTATTACCCCAAGATTTCTTATCTTGCTTTAGATATTCAGCTTCTTTCTCAGCTTCTTCATATGACAATCTTCCTTTTTGAATGTCTTCTTGTGCGGGAGTTAAATTTTCCATATATTTTAAATTAAATTTGTAAACCTAACTCCATTTTACCCCCCCCTGTAATTTTGCAAGCAGCAAAAAAGGCGACCGTGTAACAGGTCGCCTTTTTTATTTTCTATCAACTAACAGCTATAAGCTTATAGCTATGCTTTCTTCGCTCTTTCTACATACTGACCATTTTCAGTATTCACCACGACAATTTCCCCTTCCATAATGAAAAGTGGTGCGTTCACGACAGCTCCAGTCTCAAGGGTGATTTGCTTTTGAGCGCCGCCCGAAGTATCCCCTTTTGTAGCTGGTGGAGCCTCGGTAACCTTAAGCTCAACCTTAATAGGAAGGTGTACTCCGATGACCTTATCATTAAAAATCATCGTTTCAACAAGCGAATTTGCTTTCATAAACTGCGCCGGAGTACCAATAATATCTTCATCAATTTCAAATCGGTTTGATGGATCCTTGGGATCTGCAAACCAAAATTGCCCTTTGTTTTTATATAAAAATTTTGCGTCCTTATATTCTATATCAGCTTCCTCGATTCTATCCGTATGATGAAAAGATACCTCGGTTGTCTTTCCGGTAATAAGATTTCGAATCTTTGTCGCATTCACTGGCTTTCGTGCCTGCTTTCGAAACACATGCGAAGTAAGAACTTCATATGGTTGTCCTTCGTGAATAATAATTTTTCGTTCTACAATTTCGCTGTAATCAAGTGGTGCCATTTGTTTAGGTGTTAGTTATAAACTATTAGCTGTTAGAAAAAACTGCAGAAATTTTGCATTCCTAAAAACTAACAGCCAAAAGCTATCTTGCGAGATAAGGCAAAAGTGCCATGTATCGAGCTCGTTTGACTGCCTGTGCAAGCTGTCTCTGACTTCGTGCTTTGACGAAGGTTTTTTTCTTTCCCTGCACTCGTGCGTGTAGGCTTAAGAATTGTTTCAAAAGCGCTACATCTTTGTAGTCTACGTATTTGATATTATTTTGTGAGAAAAAACACTGTTTCATAATTTTATTGTATTATTTTTTTATTTTATCTTGTAAACCGAGGACTCACCTTTTCCCGTCGCTTCACCCCCCCCTCAAGGAGAGACCTCGATTTCCTACTAAAACGGAATATCTTCTGGATTGATATCTTCTGTTGGATAATCAATGGTATCCATTTCTGCTACAGCTCCTTTCTTATCCGTCTCTGTACCCGCCGCTTTTGGTGTATATGTTCCTCCACCACTTTGACTTGGCCCGAACTGGAAGTTTTCAACGACGATTTCTGTTCTGTATTTTTTGGTACCGTCAGCTTTGTCATCCCAACTTCGCGTATCAATTCGCCCCTCAATAAAAGCACTGGATCCCTTTTTTAAATACTGCGCAATCACTTCAGCCGGTTTTCCATACGCAACAATATTATGAAAGTTTACACTCTCCTGCTTCACGCCATTTTTATCTTTCCATGTTCGATTGGTTGCAATACCAAATGATGCAACCTTAATACCTGAAGGAAGAGATTTCAATTCAGGATCTCGAGTTAAATTTCCAAATAAAAATGCTTTGTTGATATACATGGTTTGTTTTATGCAACGACAACTTCCTCTGGATCAGATACGAGGGCATCAATAGAAGCGTCGATTTCTTCAGCGCTTGCTGAAGTTTCCACCTCTTTTTTCAATTCTGTTTTTTCTGCGATTGGTCGAGCCTTTACTTCTTTGTCTGAGAATACCGTCATCTTTGGAGAATACATAGTATTTTCTCGAACGGTTTTTATCACAAGATATCGCAATACATTGAGATTGTTTTTAAGAGCGCTATCAATGATCTTGATGTCACCCGCTTCTGGAAGTTCAAATTTGATAAAACCAAAATATGCTTTGTCGAAAGTCTTGTATGTACCCTCGAATGATTTTTTTATACTATATGCGAGCGGTCGAAGTTTGGGAGTTTCCTCAGAAAGAATGATCGCATTTTCTTTTGTAAGATATGCCTTAATTTTCTCTACTTCAGCAGGAATTTGCTCCTCTGCGATAGAAGAAATAAGATGATATCCGATTTCGTATATCTTTTCTTCATTATTTCGTGGTTCTGTTGCCTTTTTACTCATGCGCGTAAGATTAGCACATTATTTTCCAAAACGCAAACAAGAATAAGCTTATTCGGGACAATATACAAAATCGTGTTTTATATTTTTAAAATCTTCAAAAACTCTTCTTTTTCTTTATTTTTTCCAACAATTGCAAGGTTTAAGCCTTCATTTTTGAAAATTCGCTCAGCAATAAACTTGATTTGCTCTGGAGTGACCGCTTGTATTTCTTTGATAATATCCTCAGGAGTTTTTATTGTCTCCCGCATAACTTCCTGCCCTCCATAAAAGTTCGCGAGTGAATTTGAGGACTCCAGCCCAAGATACAAATGTCCAATCAAATATTGTTTTACTTTATCAAGCTCTTCTTTGCCAACAAGTTCTGTTTTTAATTTTCTCAATTCATTCAGAATCCCCGTGACTGCTTCCCCTACCCGTTTATTGTCTACGCCAGCAAAAACTGAAAAAATTCCATGATCAGTAAATGCATCATTACTTGCATCAACGGTATAACAAATTCCCATTTCTTCGCGAAGCTTTCGGAAGAGACGCGAACTAAAACCGCCAGACAATATTCCTTCAATCACTTGAATAATCGGATTATATTTACTATGTATATCAAAAGACCGCACACCGAGAATCAAGTTTGTCTGATCGATTTCTTTATAAAAAACACTAATCTGCGGTGTTTTTTGTAATTCGAGTACTTTGAGTTTATTTTCTTTTTTCCATGTACCAATATCTTTAAAAGCTTTTGTAATTTTCTTCACCGTTTCTTTTTCATCAATCTTTCCTGCAACGATTACGGTTGTGGCACTCGCAACATAATGCTTATTTCTATAATCAATAAAATCTGTTCGAGTCATTTTCTGAACATGTTCTTTTGAGCCAGTAATCGGCCAACCAACAGGCTGATCTCCATACAAAAGTTTAAAAAATTCTCGGTATACAATATGTTGTGGTAAGTCGTGATATGAATTGATCTCTTCAATTACAACGCCTTTTTCCTTTTCAATCTCCCCCTCTGGTAAAGTCGGATTCAAATAAATATCTGAAACAACATCGAGAATCGTATCGAATTTCTTATAATCACTTTTTATCCAAAAACCCGTGTATTCATATGAAGTAAATGCATTGTATGCTGAACCGATGCTATCAAGCTCAACTGAAATATCGGAAGAAAGAGGGCGTTTTATCGTACCCTTAAAACAAAGATGCTCAAGAAAATGTGATATACCATTGTTTTGTTTATTTTCATATTTTGAACCAGTTTCAACAAGCACAAGCACTGTCGTGGTTGGATTACTTTTCATTGGGACCGTAATGATCCGCATTCCATTTTTTAAAACTTTTTTGGTGTATTTCATATCTGTAAAATATAGCATGAAAAAATTCAAAAAGAAAAAGCGGGGCGACCGAAGGTCGCCCCGCTTTTTCTTTGGAGGGAAAATCAAAATTTCTTTTTAAAATATGCGAATAGTTCTCCTATCGCAATTCGTTCCTGCTCTCCCGTATCTCGATCTCGCACCGTCACGGTTTTTTCTTCTTTTTCTAAAGTATCAAAATCCACGGTGATACAAAATGGTGTGCCGATTTCATCTTGTCTTCGATATCGCTTTCCGACATTTCCGTTATCATCAAATGCGACTGCGCCAAATTCTTTTTTGAGTGTTGTATAAATTTCTCGCGCTTGCGCAACAAGTTCTGGTTTATTTTTCAAGAGTGGAAATACAGCAATCTTTACTGGAGCGACTATTGGATTCAACTTTAAGTATACTCGTTTCTCTCCACCGAGATCATCTTCGGTGTACGCATCACAAAGAATCGCAAGAATTGTTCGATCAACTCCAAATGAAGGCTCGATACAGTGTGGAGTAAATCGCTCTTTTGTTTCCTCATCAAAATATGATAAATCGACGCCACTTGCCTCTGTATGTTTTGTAAGATCATAATCTGTTCGATATGCGAGACCATACAACTCACTCTTTCCAAAAGGAAAATCAAATTCAAAATCAATAGTTCGTTTTGAATAAAATGCTCGGTCAGTATCAGCAACCTCGAGCTCATGTACATGTTCTGGTTTCAATCCGATTTCGCGAGTCCAGTTTGTCATCTCACTTCGAAAATGTTCGAAAATTGTTTCCCACCCGACAGGTCGGATCATGTATTCAATTTCCATTTGTTCAAATTCACGGGCTCGGAATGTAAAATCTCGTGGAGCGATCTCGTTTCGAAATGCTTTTCCGATCTGTGCCATACCGAACGGAAGCTTTGGATGAAGTGAATCGAGTATATTTTTATAATTCACAAACATACCCTGAGCGGTTTCAGGTCTCAAATATGAAATAGAATTCTCGTCTTCAAGCACGCCGACATGAGTCTTAAGCATCATATTAAACTGTCGAGGCGCACCTAATATTTCATTGTCCTTTGGACAATACTGAAAACCATTTTTAATTTCAATATGGTCAGCACGATACCTTGTCTTGCATTTAGGACATTCAACAAGAGGGTCAGAAAAACCTCCAACATGTCCGGTTGCTTTCCATACATTTTGATTCATGAGTATCGCTGCATCAACACCATACATATCATCACGATCAGTAACAAACTTTTTCCACCAAAGATTTTTTACATTATTTTTGAGTGTAACGCCAAATGGGCCATAGTCCCATGTACCTGCAAGCCCTCCATAAATTTCAGAACCTTGATATACAAAACCTCGTCTCTTACAAAGCGAGATGATGTCTTCCATTTTTGTGTTTGTTTCCTTCTTTTCCATAGATAAATTGATTATACAGATACCCGCGATTTTGGCAAAGGTATTTTTAATTTGTTACATTTCCAATATTCTCGACATAATTTGGATCTGATGTGACGTCTGTTGTAACCGCCTGTTCGGTCTCTCCGATCGCAACGCCAGAATAATCATCAGTACCATTAATTGTCGCTTCATTGAGAAGGGTAATATTTGAACCAACCTGAGTAACAGACGGCGTCACACTAACCTGAAATGAAACGTCTTGTGGCGGGACGCTATCGCCGGTACCTGAACGCATATTACCAATATTCCATAAAATCTGACCTGTTGAACTATTGTATGTAATATTTGCATTTGTTGGACTCGTAACGCCGAGCCATGTGACATTTGCAGGAAGCGCTGCAGAAACGGTCACTCCATCAACATTATTAAAGCTGTTTGTAGCAGTCCAGGTAATCGTGTATGTACTTGGCGCATTTACCTTTGGAGGAAATGGCCCAGTATTAGTAAATGGACCAACTGTTTTAAATCCTCGAGACAAAAGAAAAAGATTGGAAGATAATTTTACTACTTTTTGATCGGAATAAAGAAGTGTCGGATTTGCACCTGCATCTGCCCTGCTTCCATACACACTGACATTCATCGTGATAGCAGAATTTCCAAAAGCGATATCTGGATTTGAAGATGGAGTAAAAGAAGAAAAATCAAAACTCATTGCGCCTTCATCTGCAGGATTTACCGTTGCAAGCTGTGAAATATTACTCTTGTCGAATGTAATCGTATTTGATGATGAATCAAAAAAACCATTGTCTACATTCACGCTTGTTGGATCAATAACGGCGCCGAGAAACTGAACTTTTACACTCATGTTATACACATCGCTTGGTAAATTATTTGTCCATGAAATCTCACCGCTGATTTTATCTCCTGGATTGATTGCAATTTGATCGCTGTCATTTTGATTTAACGCAAGGTCGAGACCGATAGAAGATTTTTGCAAAGTCACCATAGAAGTATAGAGTGCATACGGCACACCGACAGCTTTACTGTTGGTCGTGCTTGGAGTACCGACGGCAAATTTTAACACTCGCTGTTCACCATCTTGTCCAGCAATACTTCCAGTAATCGTAATTGTTTTTGTTGATCCTGGTGCCAAATCTCCAAGATCAAAAACGGTATTATCATTGCTATCCGCTTGTGGACTCGTCGAAACTACACTGAATCCAAATGGATAAGTAACATTTAACAAAAGTCCTTTCAAAACAGAAAGTGAATTTGAAGTAACCGTCACCACATAATCACTTTGTTGATTCGCATTTACTTCCGTCGGAGCACTGATACTAATATTGACTGGCGCTGAACTCATGAGCACACTGTAATCTTTTTCTTTTGTAAAAATAGCATTTGATCCGGCGGTTTGATATTGCACGATAACCTTGACGACTTCTTGAGAATTTTCCTGACCAAATAATGCAGCCTTAACCAAACGCTCTACATTTGCGCCGACATTGACCGTACCGAGAACTTCAGTATAGCGAGGCATCGCAGTTGAAAGATCTGTTGCTTGTCGCGTGCCGTCCGGATATTCAACATCAAGACTGACATTCTGCAAACCGACGCTATTATTGTTTTGTAAAATAATATCAAGCGGCAAAACTTCCCCTCCGGCGATTGAGGATGGTCCAGAAAGTAAAATATTAATATTGTCGCCAGAAATAGTATTTGAACCGATAAAAAATTTATAAAAAGTAAAACTGAGTGCAAAAGCAAAAAACACAAAAGCTCCAATCAAGATTTTTGTATAAGGAATATTCATTGTGTGTTTTGGCGCATGGACTTCCTCTTCATCATTCCATGCCGATTGAAATTTCGGTTCTCTTTTTTCTGAAATATCGTGCCGTCTCTTAAAAGAAGAATTGTCTGTATTGCGAGAATATAAAGATTCCTGCACTTCTTCTATTTTATCCTCTTTTTCATTTGCATCATACATACACACGTATTGTACCACATTTTTCCTTACTCAATCAAAATTATAAGTTGGTTTCATGAAGTGCGGAATTAATCTCATTGATTGCAAATTTTCGCATATCAGTAAAAGATGCAATCAAACCGCGAGACAATGCATATCCTTCCGTAAAACTGGAGAGTTCAGGGATTTTTTTGAAATATCCAAGATAGTATAGTATTCTGAGCACGGTAATCGTTTCGCAATTTTTCAATTCTTCAGAAGACAGTGTTTGGTCTAAAAAAAATAGATACAAATTTTCAACACAGAGAAATAAATCTTCATTTTTTTCTTCACCGTGCAATAAGCGCAACATGAGAGAAAAAATATTTTTGATTACCGACATTTTTCCCAAATCTTTTATATATGATTGTTGCACGATTGTTTCCGCATTCGTAATGCGCCACAACTCTTTTCCTTTTACGAGAGATATTTGCACAAAAGAATAATCCTGCAGGTGACCTTTCAACTTTGATTTATCGAGGCGAACTCCTTGCGCGGTTGCCTTGATAAAACCAAGATCCTTCGTGAGAAGAAAGTAGAGTTTATTTGCTTCGCCGATTGCTGTGCTTTTCACAATAATCGCTTTTGTTGTGTAGACTTGGTACATGTGAGAAGTGTAAGATGAAAAAAGTAAAAAGTAAAATTAAACAAAAAGCGGGGCGACCTTCGGTCGCCCCGCTTTTTGTTATTTTTTAATCCAACAAAAGCCGTATTTTAAATCCATCAATATCAAGGAGTTCTCCTCCATCTATTGTCTCAAAACGCATTTCTTTGAGTCCTGTTAATTTTGAAATCTCATCATTGAATTTTTCAAAAAGTTTGACGCCAGCCTCATCAGCATCAACAACAAGATTAACCGTATCTTCTGGATTTAGTTTTTTATTTTTTCGCATTTCCTGAATTGCCCGAACAATATCGCGCATAATTCCCTCCTCTCGCAATTTTTCGGTAATGTTTGTATCGAGTTCAACTTCATTTACATTTGATTCGTCAAAAACAATTTCTTTTACATTAACCTCATCGAGAATCAACTGAAAATATTCTGCATTCGCTTTTAACGTTTCGCTTTTTACAATTATTTTTTGAAGCGGTTGTCGTACTTTGATTCCCGCTTTCGCGCGAGCTTCAAGCCCGAGAGATACGAGATTTCGCACCTCTTTCATATTCCCCAGAATTTTTTCTTCAGATGAAGTTACTGTGCCGACATATTTTTCCGGCCAGTTTTCCAAGTGCACACTTTCTTTTTCGAGTCCGCCAGTAATCTTCAAATACAAATCTTCCGCAAGAAATGGCATGCTTGGCGCGATGAGTTTTGAAAGTTCAAGAATCACGGTGCGTGTCGTGCGCATAGCATTCGCTCGGTCTTTTGGATCTTCTGATTTGAATCGATCTCGTGATCGGCGCAGGAACCATGTAGAAATATCGTCGACAAAACCCATAATTGGTCGAGTTGCGCGATCAAGCTCGTATACATCCATTGATCTCGTCACTTCAGTAGCAAGCTCTTTCAATCGAATAAGAACCCAAACATCCAATACATTTTCAGAAACTTCGTCAGTTATTTTTGCGTCAAAACCACCGTACATTTCAAAAAATGAAAAAACATTTTGCAATCGCATAATAATTTTCTTCATCACTTCATCCACTCCTTTGTTTGCAAAATTTAAATCTTCCGCTTTCATAACAGGAGATGACAACAAATAATAGCGTATCGCATCAGCACCATACACATCCACCAAATCTTCTGGGTCCGAATAATTCTTCAAACGTTTCGACATTTTTTCTCCATCTTCTGCAAGAATTGTTCCCGTCACCACAATATTTTCAAACGGAATTTTTTCAAATAGAAATAAAGAAACAACGTGTGTATAGTAAAACCACGTTCTTGTCTGCGCGACATATTCAGCGACAAATTGAGCTGGGAAATTTAATGCTTTGGTAAAAAGTCCAGCTTTCGGATGAAATGTATCCGTTTCAAATGGATAATGATTTGATGCAAATGGCATTGATCCGGATTCAAACCAACAATCAATGACCTCAGGAATTCGCTTTTTTATTCCACCGCAATCACAGGAAAATGTAATATCGTCTATGTACGGTCGGTGTAAATCAAGTTCATAGTTGTCATTGTGTGGAATCGGTGCAAAAATAAGTGTTTTAACTTCGGAATTTTCTATAAAATCATGCTTCGGACGAATCGCAAGCGCCTGCGTATCAGTGAGTCCAAGTGCACCGGAAGTCAAAAGCCAGATCGCGACATTATGCGAAACGATAAGAATTTTTTTATCAGAATACCGCTTGTCAATTTCATACAAAAAAACAGCCGTGCGATTTTTCACATCAGTATATGTCTCGCCACCTTCGGCAGCCTTCACGAATTTTTCTTCTTGGCTTGTGAAAAATTTTGAATACTCATCCGCCAACTTGCCGTCAAGCGCGCCGACATTGATTTCGTTGATGCGTCCATCGTAAATAATTTTTTCTTTTGGAAAACCGATTTTTTCAGCAATGATTTCTGCCGTTTCTTTTGCGCGTGGAAAAAGAGAACAATACATAACATCGATTTCTTTCGTCGCGATAATTTCCGCGGCTTCACTTGCCTGCTCGCGACCCTTCTCGGTCAAAAGATGTGGCGTTTTGGGATTTGAACTTTCAATATGCAAAACATTATTTTCCGCTTCACCATGTCGAACCGTAAAATACACATTGCCACGGCTCGTTTTCTTTTTGATATCATCAATCGAACCGAGAAATTCAACCTGCTTACACATATCACATTTCCAAATTGGCAACGGCGATGCCCAGTATCGATTTCGGGAAATATTCCAATCTGGCGCATTTTCAACAGTCTTCGCGTATCTTCCATATTTCAAATGGCTCGGTACCCAATTAATCTCCTCATTTGTTTTCAATACTTGTTCTTTAACATCTGCAATTTTTATAAACCATGATGGTATCGCGTAATAATAAAGCGGTGTTTCGCAACGATAACAGTGCGGATACGAATGCACAATTTTTGCCTTATCAAAAAGCAAATTTTTGTTTGCAAGATATTTTATAATCAAGATATCTGAAGACTGATGATTCGTTGGATTTTCTTTTGTATCCTTTGGCTTGACCAAAAGTCCAGAAAAATCAGTCACATCATGGGTAAATGTTCCATCGGGATTTACATGATGAATAAACGGAATATGTTCTTCCTTCGCAAGCGCCATATCATCTTCTCCATATCCAGGAGCAATATGCACAACTCCAGTGCCATCGGTCGTCGTAACAAAAGATCCGCCGTATATTTTCCATGCACGATCAATATCTTTTATTTTTGATTTCAAAAAATAATCAAAGGGTGGTTTGTAGGATTTACCAACCAGATCACTTCCTTGTATTTTTTCAAAAATTTCATACTTCTCTTTTACAACAGAAAGTCGCGCTTCAGCGATAATAAAATAACTCTCGCCTATCTTTACTTTCACATATTCAATCTCCGGATTTACCGCGAGTGCAAAATTTCCTGGCAAAGTCCACGGCGTTGTTGTCCACGCAATCACAAACGTTCCCGGTTCATCGACGAGCTCAAATTTTACATATACAGAAATATCAGAAATATCTTTATAGCTGTTATCCATCGCGATTTCTGAATTTGCAATCGGGGTTTCGCATCGCGGACAATATGGCAACACTTTTGTACTTTCATAGATTACATCTTTTTTATCGAGCTCTTTCAATGCCCACCAGACGGACTCAATGTACGTATTGTCCATTGTTTTATATGAGCCATCAAAATCAACCCATCGGCCGATTCTTTCCACAGTTTTTTTCCACTCATGCACATAGGTAAGCACCTTGCTTCGCGCATGTTCATTAAATTCTTTTACTCCAAGAGCTTCGATTTGTTTTCTTCCGGAAACACCGAGATCTTTTTCAACAATATTTTCAATCGGCAATCCATGACAATCCCAACCCCAGCGTCGAGCGACATGCTTCCCTTTCATGGTTTGGTATCGAGGAATTGCGTCTTTAATTGTACTTGCCAAAATGTGTCCGAAATGTGGCGTTCCCGTTGCAAATGGTGGACCATCATAAAAAACGAAATCACCGTTTGGCGCATCTTTTTCGAGCGATTTTTTAAAAATATCTCTTTCTTGCCAATAGCGCAAAATCTCTTCTTCTCGTTCTGCGATTTTACTTTTTACCATTGTTTTTTCTTCTTTTTTTACTTCGTCTTTCATAATCGTATATGTAAATTTTATTGTAACAGTTTTTAGGAAAAGAAAAAGGGCGCATGAAGTGCGCCCTTTTATTTTATTGCTTATCCTCGGGAGGAATTGGTACCCCCATAAAATCACGGGGGATTTTCCCTTTACGATGTGACAAATTCTCCAAAATCGACCCTATCGATGGAGACTTCAATGAAGAAGAGTTTGAGGGCTGGGTGATTATCCGAGACCCAACACCAGGACGAGAGGGCTCGATTCCTCGTGTTACTTCGACTTGTTGCCCAATGCTCTTTGCAAGGGCAATGAGGTTTGCTCTCATCGGATGACTCTCTTCTTCCTTAGGGGATTTTGTTTTCCCTTTTGGTCTGGGCATCTCTACCACCTCCTTTCGTTGAATTCAATGTGTGGAACTTTCATTTCTTACAATACCACAGATATTCAATAAAATCAATTTATACAAAATAAAAACCGAG
>Ga0302319_10015875_pt1 | contig 13913 bp, 12 predicted proteins | sample Bog_T0_2_FD_203319 | JGI IMG/M metagenome (GOLD analysis project Ga0302319, IMG submission 203319) | Peat permafrost microbial communities from Stordalen Mire near Abisko, Sweden - Bog_T0_2 | ecosystem: Environmental > Terrestrial > Soil > Wetlands > Peat | place: Sweden: Abisko, Stordalen Mire...
GGCGCCACGTTCGCGAGCCTCTCCTCGTGGAGCGAGAGCCCCGATCCCGGCATCAGGTACTTTTCCGGGACGGGCACCTACACAAGGACCATCGACGTGCCGCAGGGCTGGTTCGTGAAGGGCGAGCACCTGTGGCTCGACCTCGGGGACGTGAAGAACCTGGCCGAGGTGCTCGTGAATGGGAAATCGCTGGGCGCTGTCTGGCATGCCCCGTACCGCGTGGACGTGACCGGCGCCCTGTCGGTCGGCAGGAACGAGCTGTCGGTGAAGGTGACGAACTCCTGGGTGAATCGGCTCATCGGCGACGAGCAGCCGGGCACCGGGGTCAAATACACGTTTGCGGACGTGAAGCCGTACAAGGCGGACTCGCCTCTCCTTGCATCGGGCCTCCTTGGGCCCGTCAGGGTATCCACCGTCGGGACCCGGTGAAGATCCGCGACGAAATCTGCTAGGAAATCTCCTTCAGGCCCCTTAGCTCCCCTCGAAGGACGCCCGAGAATACCCTCAGGCGGCCCTCGAGGGTTCCATGGTCGGGCATATAAGCGGTGTACCTGTCGATGATCTCCCAGGCGGGGAGGTCCGAAAAGTCGCCGTCGGCATCTGAGAGGCGCGAGCCGCTGAAGCCCAGCCCGAACGCCTTGCTCAGGTAATTGGCGACCGAGACCAAGGCGACCTCCAGCGGGTACGAGACCGCCTTTGACGGGTCATTGTGGAAGGCCACGGCCTCGACGACCGCCTCGGGAAGCTTGTTCTGGAGGGCAAAGATCCAGCCAGCCTCACGGTGATCAATGCCGATATAGGACCTCTCCAAGTCCTCCAGGCTGCCCTTCTCGTTCCACGAGTCCACGAGCACCGCGCGGTAGGTCTCGGCCGCCACCGTAGAGAGCGCGATCTTGCCGACGTCGTGCAGGAGCCCTGCAAGGTAGAGCTGGGGGCCGCATCGGGTCGCAAGCTCCCGATCGAGCTCCTCGGCGAGGGAAGCTGTCGCGAGCGCGTGGATCCAGAGGTGCCTCCAGTCGAGGCCCTCGGCCAGCTGCCGGGTGTCCCTCAGGGTGAAGAAGGCCTTCTGAAGGCGCCGCACCTTGAGCACTCCCAGAAGGTGAACCGCGGTGTTCAGGTCGGTGACGCGAAGCTCGGAGGCTATTACAACCGAATTGGCCATCGTGAGCAGGCGAATGCAGAGCGCCGGGTCCCGCTGGATGGAGGACACGACGTCATCCACCGAGGCCTCGTCGCTCCCGGAGATCCTCACAAATCCCTGCACGAGAGACTGGAGGGAGGGTATCTGCTGCAGGCCCTCGAGGCTGGCGAGCGTCTGCTCCCGCGTTAGGACCGAGGCGTTCGCGGGGGGCGCGGCGGCGACAGTCTGTGCGAACGAGCGCGCAAGTTCCTCGTTAACGGCGTGTTTATCGATCCTAGGCGACTCCGCTGTCTCCTCAGCCACCGCCGCCAGGCTCGGCTCTGGCAACAGAAATGGCTCCGCCGCCGCCTCGGGATGAGGGGCGGTTTTCGCGGGTGGGATCTCCGCTACGCTTGGAGCCTGAGGCCGGTGCCCCATCCTATGAAAGAGCCGGATCCACCAGGCGCCAAAGGACGACCGGAGTGCAACGGACATGGTGTTACACCCTGATCGGCCCGCCAAACCCTGGCTTTAGCTGACTTTTGTATCCGGACCCCCCCAGGCCACGGTGTGTCGAATACCCTCCCCAGCCTTAAGACCTTAGTACCTGTAGTGCTCGGGCTTGTAGGGTCCGCCGACCGCGACACCCAGGTATTTCGCCTGCTTGTCGGTCAACTGGGTCAGCTTGACGCCAATCCGCTCCAGGTGAAGGCGGGCGACCTCCTCGTCGAGGTGCTTCGGCAGGCGGGTGACGCCGGGCTTGTAGGTGTCCCGGTTCGCCCAAAGGTCGAGCTGGGCGAGGGTCTGGTTCGTGAAGCTGTTGGACATGACAAACGACGGATGGCCCGTGGCGCATCCCAGGTTCACCAGGCGCCCCTCGGCAAGGAGATAGATGCAGCGGCCGCTCGGGAACGTGAACGCGTCGTACTGGGGCTTGATGGTCACCCGCTTGACTCCGGTCGCGGCGTAGAGCCGGTCGACCTGGATCTCGTTGTCGAAGTGCCCGATGTTGCAGACGATCGACTGGTCCTTCATCTGCTCCATGTGCTCGAAAGTGATGACGTCGCAGTTGCCGGTCGTCGTCACGTAGATGTCCGCCTCGGCGAGCGCGCTCTCGATCGTGTTGACCTCGAAGCCCTCCATGGCCGCCTGCAGCGCGTTGATCGGGTCTATCTCCGTGACGATCACGCGGGCGCCAAAGCCGCGCAGGGAATGCGCGCAGCCCTTGCCGACGTCGCCGTACCCGCACACGACCGACACCTTGCCCGCGATCATGACGTCGGTGGCCCGCTTCAGGCCGTCCGCGAGCGATTCGCGGCACCCGTAGAGGTTGTCGAACTTGGACTTCGTGACGGAGTCGTTCACGTTGATCGCGGGGACCAGGAGCTTGCCCTTCTCGTGGAGCTGGTAGAGCCGGTGGACGCCGGTCGTGGTCTCCTCGGAGACGCCGCGCCAGTCCTTCACCATCTCGTGGAAGATGAACGGGGAGTCGGCATGGATCTTCATAAGGAGCGCCTTGATGACGCCCTCCTCATGGGAGCCCGACGCCGAGTTGACCCAGCCGCTGCCCTCCTCGAGCTCGTAGCCCTTGTGCAGGAGCAGCGTCACGTCGCCTCCGTCGTCGACCACCAGCTGCGGGCCGTTGCCCTCGGGGAAGCTGAGCGCCCTCCAGGTGAGGTTCCAGTACTCCTCGAGCGACTCTCCCTTCCAGGCGAAGACCGGCACGCCGGCCTTGGCGATCGCGGCCGCGGCGTGGTCCTGGGTCGAGAAGATGTTGCACGAGGCCCAGCGCACGTCGGCGCCCAGCTCGACAAGCGTCTCGATCAAGACGGCCGTCTGGATCGTCATGTGCAGGGAGCCGGTGATCCGGACGCCCTCAAGGGGCTTCTTCGGGCCGAACTTCTTGCGGACCGACATCAGGCCCGGCATCTCGTGCTCGGCGACGGTGATCTCCTTGCGGCCCCAGTCCGCGAGGCCGATATCCTTGACGTGGAAGTCCTGTGCAGGGCGTTTTGCGGCGGCGGTGGGCATGGTATAAATGGGTTTGGGTCGGGATCGGCTATTTGGCGGCAGCCACGAGTTCCTTCGTGCGGTTGGTCTGCTCCCAGGGGAGCTCGGGCTTGCCGAAGTGGCCGTAATTGGTGGTCGAGCGGTAGATTGGGCGAAGGAGGTCGAGCTGCTTGATGATGTTGGCGGGCTTGAAGCTGAAGACCTTCTGAACGGCCTTTGTGATCTTGGCCTCCGGGACCTTCGCGGTGCCCATGGCGTCGACCCAGATGCTCACCGGCTCTGGGTAGCCGATCGCGTAGGCAACCTGGAGCTCGCAGATGTCGGCCAGCCCCGAGGCCACGATGTTCTTGGCGACCCAGCGGCACATGTAGGCCGCCGAGCGGTCGACCTTGGAGGGGTCCTTGCCGGAGAAGGCGCCCCCGCCGTGGCGGCCCCAGCCGCCATAGGTGTCCACGATGATCTTGCGGCCCGTCAGCCCCGAGTCCCCCTCGGGGCCACCCACGACGAAACGGCCCGTCGGATTGATCAGGAACTGGGTCGACTTGTCCATCATTTCAGCCGGGATCACCTTCTTGATCACATACTCGATCAGGAAATCGCGGATGTCGGCGTGCTTGGCGCTCGCCGCGTGTTGGGTCGAGATGACGACGTTCTCCACCCTCACCGGGCGGTCGTTCTCGTAGCGGATCGAGACCTGCGACTTGGCGTCGGGACGGAGCCACCCGACGACCCCGGCCTTGCGCAGCTTCGTCAGCTCGCGGCCAAGGCGGTGGGCAAACATGATCGCCGTTGGCATCATCTCGGGGGTCTCGTTGCACGCGTAGCCGAACATGAGGCCCTGGTCCCCGGCACCCTGCTCCGCCGTGTCCTTGCCGTCGGCCTTCCGGGCGTCGACGCCCTGGGCGATGTCGGGCGACTGGCGGGTGATCAGATTGTGGATGAAAACCTTGTCGCAGTGGAACACGTCGTCGTCGTTCACGTAGCCGATGTCGCGCACCGCGTCGCGCACGATCAATTCGTAGTTCAGCTTTGCGCTTGTCGTGATCTCACCGGCGATCACCACCTGGTTGCTCTTCACCAGGGTCTCGCACGCCACGCGGCTCTTGGGATCCTGCGCGAGGCAGGCGTCAAGGACGCTGTCCGAAATGAGGTCCGCGACCTTGTCGGGATGGCCCTCGCCTACGGACTCGGATGAAAACACGAATGATTTTGACATGGGATTTCGACTGGGAAGATCCAAACGAACCGCCGCGCGAAGGGTCACGCAAGCAAAATATCAACATATCTGTATTTTGTGATGCGACTGTTTAGCACACCGGCCCTTCCCTCCGACCAGCGAAATTCTCTGGCTTGCAGGCCAAGCTCGCTGTCTCATTGATCCCTAGCCAATAATGGATGATTCCCTGACAACCCCGTCCATCGACCTGAAGGGCCGGAGGATACTGGCCGTTGATGATGACCGCATTAACTTACGGATCATCGGGGGGATCCTCCGGCACGAGGGCTACGAGATAGCGGAGGCGGCCAGCGGGGAGCAGGCACTCGAGTCCTACGCCACCTTCCAGCCGAACCTCGTGCTCCTGGACGTCATGATGCCCGGGATCGACGGGTTCACGACCTGCCGGACCCTCAAGAAGACGTACGGGGACAAATGCGCGCCGGTCATCTTCGTGACTGCCAAGAGCGAGGCCGACGACGTCGTCATGGGCTTTGACGCGGGCGGCGTCGACTACCTCACTAAACCCTTCCGGCCCAAGGAGGTGGTGGCCCGGATCCGAACCCACCTGAGCAACCAGCAGCTGGTCGAACAGCAGAAGCACCTTGTGGACCAGCTCAGCAAGGCCAACGCCGCAAAGGACCGCTTCCTTGGCATGTGCGCCCATGACCTGCGCAACCCCCTCTCGTCGATCCGCGGACTGGCGGAGCTCCTCGGCGAGGGCGCCATCGGGGACATCACCAATGAGCAGAAGGAGATCATCCAGACGATCCACGGGGCCAGCCAGTCCATGCTCCAGCTCGTCAACGAGCTCTTGGATGTCGCCACGATCGAGGCCGGCCACCTGAAGCTCGACAAGACCCCCACGAGCGTCGTCGAGATCGTCGAGCGCTCGGTTCACCTGAGCAACATCGAGGCCGCAAAGAAGAGCACCCGGATCGAGCTCGTGACCGCCCAGGGCGACCCGATGGTGGAAGTCGACCGGAACAAGATGCGGCAGGTCGTCGACAACCTGATAAGCAACGCCGTCAAGTACTCGCCAAAGGGCTCCATCATCACGGTCCAGATCCACTCCGACGGCGCGGTGGCGGGCTTCGCCATACGGGACAACGGGCCCGGCATCCCCGAGAACGAGCGGCACAAGCTCTTCAGGGACTACGGTCGCCTGTCGACCACCCCAACCGGCGGCGAGAAGTCCACCGGGCTCGGACTCGCCATCTGCCGCAAGATCGTCGAAGCTCACAGCGGGACCATAGGCGTGACCAACCTGCCCGGCCGCGGGGCGGAGTTCTTCGTGAGCCTGCCCCTCTACAAAAAATGAATTTCGAAGGCAGCATACTCCTCGTGGACGACGAGGCGCACATCCGGAAGTTCATCTCGCTGCTTCTGCGCCACCTGGGGACGACGCGCATCTACGAGGCGCCGAACGGGATGGAGGCGCTGGAGGTCTACAAGCGGGAGCAGCCCGACCTGGTGATGCTTGACGTGAACATGCCCGTCATGGACGGCATCGCCACCCTGCGGGCGCTCAAGGCCATTAACCCCGACTGCGTCGTCGTGATGCTCACCTCGCTCGCAAACCGGCAGACGATCGACGAGGCCGTGGCGCTTGGCGCCGCAAACTACATCCGCAAGGACGCGGCGCCCGAGGACATCGGCAGGGCCCTGGCGGAGACGATCGAGGCCTGCTTCGAGACCGAGGACGCCGACGACGCCCCTCCCCCGGGACTATGAGCGAAGAAGAACACCCAGGCACCGAGGCTCCCGCCGCCAAGCCCGTCTTGGCCGAGGTCCGCTACTCGCTGCCCGATCTCCTGGCCGAGATCGAGGCCGAGCGCGGGTCGGCTTCCTTCGCGATGGAGAAGCTGGACCAGGCCGAGATAGGCAAGCTGTTCAAGACAAAGAAGGTCACCCGTGTTAAGCCAAAGAGTTGAGACTTTTTACTCGAAGCTGAGGGAGACTCCCAACTTCGGGAGCGAGGAGGACCTGCGCCTGCTCGGCGAGCGCTACGGCGACACCCCGGAGCTCGTGCAGGCCGTCATCGAGGCGAAGATAGCCGCCAAGGACGACGCGTGCCGCTACTGGGCCGACACGGCGAACGTGGCCTACGTGGACCCCTTCGTCTCGGTGATCACCGACGAGGCGATCGAGAAGATCCCGCTCGAGGTGGCGAAAAAGGTGAGGGCCATCGGGCTCTACATCTTTAACGGCACGATGACCGTCGCCATGGCGTCCCCAGACGACAGCGAGACCGTGAAGAGGCTCGGCCAGATCGCCCGGATCCCCGTGAGCCCGGTGTTCGCGCTCCCGAAGGAGGTCGAGGACGCGATCGCGATCCATTACTCAAACGAGGAGCGCCTGGAGGACAGCCTGGGACAGCTCGAGCGGTCGACGCTCTTCGACCAGCCGGAGCTGGCCGGCGACAAGCTGGCGCAGCTGGCCGAGAACAACGCCCTGGTCCAGATCCTGGACGAGATTGTCTACTATGCGATGAGGGAGCGGGCCACGGACATCCACATCGAGGCGCAGGAGATCCACTCGAGGATACGCTTCCGCGTGGACGGAAACCTCCGCGAGATCCTCACGTACTCGAGGAAGCTCCACAAGGCCCTCATCTCGCGCATCAAGATCCTGTGCAACCTGGACATCGCGGAGACCCGGATTCCCCAGGACGGGCGCTTCTCGCTCCCGATCGGCAACCAGACGGCCAACTTCCGCGTGTCGACGATACCGTCGGCCTATGGCGAGAAGGTCGTGATCCGCATCCTCGCGATGTCGGGCAAGAAGTCGATGATCACGCTCGAGAAGATGATGATGTCCCAGTCGATCCTGCAGCCTTTCCGCAGGCTGATCCAGAACCCGAACGGGATCATCTTTGTCACGGGGCCGACCGGATCCGGCAAGACCACGACGCTCTACTCGGCGCTCCACGAGATCAACAAGCCCGAGCTCAACATCTCGACGATCGAGGACCCGATCGAGATCCAGCTCGAGGGCGTGACGCAGAGCCAGGTCAACCATACGATCGACCTGAAGTTTGCGAACCTCCTGAGGGCGCTCATGCGCCAGGACCCGGATGCGATCTTGATCGGCGAGATCCGCGACCTTGAGACCGCCAAGATCGCCACCGAGGCGGCGCTCACCGGCCACATCGTCTTCGCGACCCTGCACACCAATTCCGCGCCGCAGGCCATCACCCGCCTGATCGAGATCGGGGTCGAGCCCTACATGGTGGCTCCGTCCGTCATCGGGGTCCTCGCGCAGAGGCTCGCGGCCCGGATCTGCGAGAACTGCAAGGAAGCGTACACGCCGTCGCGCGACGTGCTTTCTAAGTACTTCAAGGACGAGGGCCTTTCGGACGTGCAGTTCTACCGCGGAAAGGGCTGCCCCAAGTGCCGGGGCACCGGCTACAAGGGGCGCGTGGCCATCCATGAGCTTGTCCTCATCACCGAGGAGATCCGCGCCCTCATCTCCGAGGGCAGGAGTGTCCAGGAGATCACCAAGGCCGCGGCGAAGGTGGGCTACAGGCCGCTCCGCTACGACGGCCTCAAGAAGGTCCTCCTCGGCATGACCACGATCAAGGAAATTGAGGAAAACACATCGTTTGAGTGGGCGACATAAGGGCCCGAACCACCCGCAATCCAAAACCCCGTAAAGCCGTGCCCGACCTACCCTCCATCGATCCCGACGCGATAGCCAACCTCAGGGAGCTCAACCCGGGCGACAACGGCGAGTTCCTGAGGGAGATCATCACCATCTACCTGGAGGACACCCCGAAGCGCCTCGCGGACCTGAGGTCGTCCCTGAAGTCGGGGGACGTCGCGGCCTTCACCCGCGCCGCCCACACGATTAAGGGCAGCTCGGCCAACGTCGGGGCCCAGCTGCTAAAGGGGATCTCCGAGCGCCTCGAGGGCCAGTCCCGGCGCGAGGGCCTGGGTCAGGTCGAGGCCATGATCGCCGAGAGCGAGGCCGAGTTCGCCCGGGTGACCGCCGAGCTCCGAAGGATCTCCTCTTAGCGGTAGAGTGCGGTGCTCGGCACCGCTGCAAGGACGTTGTACTGCCTCATTGCGAGGCGCCACCACTCGGCGAGCGACTCCGACGGGAGGCTCCAGAGCTCGCGGTGCAGGTGGATCATCGACTGGGGGTCAAGGAGCAGCGCCATCTTCTCCTTCGTCGTGAACTTGCCGGGGCCCTCGCGCAGGAGCCTGATCTGGAGCTTCGCGAACCACTCGCGTGCCACCGCGCTCGTGCGGCGCTGCCTCAGGAGCGCCACGTGCATGGCGTTGATGTACGGATCGAGTACGGCCTGCATGAGGCCGTAGTCGGCGCGCAGCGGCTCAAACGGCGGGAGGTGGCGGTAGCACTCCTCGAGGTTCAGGCTGAGCTGCCGGAGCTCCTCCGGGGGGTTCGTCTCCTCGGGAGTGACGAAGATGCCGAGCTCCTTGGCGCGCCTGCCAAAGCTGCCTTTGCTCAGGAAGATCGACACCGGGATCGAGAACACGAGCCCGCAGAGGACCGGGCTAAGCCACGCGAAGTAGGCCGGGATCAGGATCAGGGAGGAGACACCCCATACGATCCCGAAGAGGGTCTGGGGGCCGTGGGTGATGATGGCCTCGCGCCAGTCGGTCCCGTCCTCGTCCGCGGAGCGCTTTTGCGCGACCCAGCCGACGCCCTGGCCGAGGAGCGTGAAGATGACGAACTTGGTGTTGAAGATCATGTTCACGGGCGCAAGCAGCATGGAGCCCAGGGCCTCGAGGATCGCGCTCAGGGAGACCCGCCAGCGTCCCCCGAAGCCCGCCGCCTCCTCGCTCCTGCCAAGCAGCACCACCACGCTCACGAACTTCGGGAGAAAGAGGAGGAGCATGGTGAGCGAGAAGAGCGTGAGGGCCTCGGGGATCGCGACCGGGTAGCCAAAGAGGGAGGTCGTGTCGGGGAGGAGGTCCGCCGGGTCGACGGTCTTGGACACCTGGTTCACCATCTCGATCGTGCTCAGGATCAGGAAGAGGAGCCAGAGGGGCGAGGACACGTAGGCCATGACGCCCATCAGCAGGTGGAAGCGGTTGGCGGGCCGGAATCCGCGGGCCGTTAGGAGCCAGGCGTGCTGGATGTTGCCCTGGCACCAGCGCCGGTCGCGCTTTGCGCTCTCAATGAGGGTCGGAGGGCCCTCCTCGTAGCTGCCCTCCACGTCATGGGCGAGCCACACCGCCCACCCGGCCTTTCGCATGAGCGCCGCCTCGACGAAGTCGTGGGAGAGGATCCTGCCGCCGAAAGGCTCGTTGCCCGGCAGCTCCGGGAGCGAGCAGTGCTCCATGAAGGGCTGCACGCGGATGATCGCGTTGTGCCCCCAGTAGTTGCCCTCGTGCTGCTGCCAATAGTTGAGGCCGGCAAGGTAGATGGGGCTGTAGATGCGGTTGGCGAAGGCCTGGAGGCGCGAGTACAGGGATTCCCCGCGGACAGTCCTTGGCGCCGTCTGGATGATCCCTGCGGAGGGGTGCGCCTCCATCATGGTGACCAGCCGGGCCAGGGCCTCGCCGGTCATGATCGAGTCCGCGTCAAGGACCACCATGTACCGGTAGTTGCTTCCCCAGCGCCTGAGGAAGTCCGCGACGTTCCCGGCCTTCTTGTTGATGGACTGCCGGCGCTTGCGGTAGAAGATCTTCCCGAAGCCGCCAACCTGCTTGCAGAGCTCGACCCAGGCCACCTCCTCGCGGATCCACTGGTTGGGCTGGTTCGAGTCGCTCAGGATGAAGAAGTCGAAATTGTCGAAGCCCTCGATCTTCTGCACCGACTTGATGACCACGCGCAGGCCCTCGAAGACCCGGCTCACGTCCTCGTTGAAGATGGGCATCACGATCGCGGTCGATGCCAGCTTGTAGGGGCCGCCGGCGGGCGCCGACACGGAGATGCGGCTGCCGTCACCGCCGCGGTTGATCACGTAAAACCCGGCGATCGCCGTGCAGAAGCCTACGGCCACCTGCGCGAAGAGCGGGACGAAGAGGACCAGGAGCACGATCTCAAGACCCGAGAGCCCTCCCCTCCAGTAGAGGTCGGCCACGAACCAGGTCGCCATGCTCGTGAGCCCGAAGATCGACGAGAAGAAGACGAACCTGCGCCGGTTGAGGCGCGCCGCATCCATGTGCTCGGTGACGAAGACCTTCATGTCAGCGCGTGAGGTAGAAGATGCCGCCCAGGACCGAGGCGAACACGAGCCAGAGGAAGAGGGCCCTTAGGACGGGCCACCGCTCAAAGCGCTCGAGCGTCTCGCCGGCAGCCTCCGTGATCATGCCGAGGTCGATCGGCCTCGGCACCATGCTGGAGACTGCCAGGTCGGGGCCCGCCTCAAGGTGGCTGCTCTTCATCGCCTTCACGAAGTCCCCGGGGATGTGCTCCTCGTCCAGGAACGCGTAGGGCCAGTGGACCGGTCCGTCGCACAAAAGGAGCGCCACGCGGCCGTCCACGGCCAGCCGGTCGTGCGGCTGGTCCTTCTCGTCAAGCACCTCCCCGAACCAACTATCCATGAGCGCCTCGGTCTCCTCGGCGGCCACCATCGTGGGGTCGAGCGCCGGGTGCGCCTCGTGGCGCCGGGCGGCCCGCTCCAGGATCTTCTGGATCAGGCGGCTCTGGTGAAGCCGGTTGTGGATCCGGTGCGCCCTCAGGTAGTCCTCGACGCGAACATAGGCCGCATTCCAGGAATCCATGGTCCCGGTCTTCGGCCGGAATGCCTCCGGCAGCCCGACCGCAGGCGCTCCATTCCCCGCCTCTTCGCTCACGGCTGCCACAGGTAACTCCATGTCTCGGTCAGGACATGGGGCGTCTTGCGCAGGAAGCAGCGCAGCTCCACGGGCCTCCCGGTTCCATCGGGCTTGATCGCGAAGGCGACCCTCCAGGTGCCGTTGAAGGGGTTCTTCTGGATCGTCGCGTTCACCAGGTTGGCGCCGGTGCCCACGGTGACGACCGGCTGGATGAGCGGGTCGGGACCCTGCTGGACCAGGTACGTGCCCGCGAAGTCGATGAAGAAACGCTCCAGGTCCGTCTCCTGGGTGGCGGTCCGGCCGTGCCGGGTCGCGACGGCGTAGCCGGCCGGCGGGTGGACCTGGTCGATGAACCAGTGCAGCTTGTAGGAGAGCTCTATCGGCTCGCCCGGCTCAGGCAGGGTCTCCGGCACCCAGAACGAGGCGATGTTGTCGTAGGTCTCGTCAGGGGCATGCAGCTCCACGAGGCGCACCGTGCCCTTGCCCCACGGCCCCAAGGGCTCGACCCAGGCGCTCGGGCGCATGTGGTAATACGCCTCGAGGTCCTGGTAGCTCTCAAACTGGCGCTCGCGCTGGAGAAGCCCGAAGCCCCTCGGGTTCTCGTCGGAAAAAGCGGCCACGCGGGTCGACTCGGGGTTCGTGAGGGGCCGCCAGATCCATTCGCCCGCCCCGGTGAACATCATGATGCCGTCGGAGTCGTGCACCTCGGGCCTGAAGTCGTTGTAGCTCACGTTCGTGTTCTTGCCGTGCCAGAACATGCTGGTGAGGGGCGCCACGCCGAGGACCCTCGGGTTTGTCCGGCAATAGATGACCTCATGGACCTGCGTGACGGTCTCAGGGCCCGGCGTGATCTGGAAGCGGAAGGCGCCCGTCACCGACGGGCCGTCAAGGAGCGCGTAGACCGTCAGGGCCTTCGAGTCCTTCGTGGGGCGCTCCACCCAGAACTCCCGGAACACCGGGAACTCCTCGCCTCCGGGTTCGCCCGTGTTGACCGCGAGACCGCGCGCGGAGAGGCCGTAGGTGGCCCGCTGGCAGAGGAAGCGGAAGTAGCTGGCGCCCTGGAAGGCGCCGAGCTCGTCGCCGGGCTTGTTGAGCGGGTAAAGGATCCGGAGTCCCGCAAAGCCCATCGTCGAGGGAACCCGGGGGATGTGGTTCTGGCCGTAGTCGTAGAGCTCCGGCGAGAAGGCGACCGGCTCCACCACGTGGCCCTCGACCGTGTTTACCTGGACCGTGCGGTCGAAGTTGAAACCGGGGTGGAAGAACTGGAGCTCGAACGGGAGCCGGTCGCGCCGCCACAGGGACTCCGACGGCCTGAAGCGGATGTCGCGGTATTGGTCGTAGTTGAGTTTAAGGAGCGCCGCGGGGACGTTTACCGGCTCCGGCACGAACGGCTTGGCGGCGAGCATCTTCGCCTCGTAGCGGAGCACCTCGAAGTCAAAGACGTTGTCCGGGGGCCTCGCGTTGGAGAGGCTCGCGGCCACGCAGGCCGCCGCCATCATGACGAGTTTGGGTGCTTGGGACATCAGAGGAAGAATCCGCGCTGCTTTTCCGTCACGGGGAGCTTGGCCCGCTCCATCACCTTGAGCAAATCCTCCCATATCAGGCGCTTGGTCTTGTTGGTAGGGTTGCGCAGGATGTAGCTCGGGTGGTACGTCACCATCAGGGGGCGTCCGCCAAAGTCGTGCCACCGGCCGCGGACCTCCCCCAGGGCGCCGAACGACTTGGGACCTAGAAGTCCCTTGGCCGCCGTGGCGCCGAGCGCCACCACCAGTCCCGGGGAGACGATGTCAATCTGGGCCCTAAGGAACGGCAGGCAGTGGGCCATCTCGGCATCGGTCGGCGGGCGGTTGCCGGTCTGGACGCCGTCGGTGCCGACGGGCAGGTCGGGCCTCCAGTTCATGATGTTGCCGATGTAAACCTCGCCCCGAGAAAGCCCCATGCCGGAGATCATCTTGTTGAGGAGCTGGCCCGCGGGCCCCACGAAGGGCTCGCCCTGGACCTCCTCCTCCGCCCCGGGCGCCTCGCCCACGAACATGAGGGAGGCGTCCAGGCTGCCGACACCCAAGACCACCTTCTTGCCGGGCCTTAGCTTGGCCCTGCAGACCGGATCCTCGACGACCAGTTTCATGAGGGCGTCCCATCGGGTCTTCTTGTCTCCCTGCGGCAGGGACACGACCGGCGGCGCGACCGCGGGAGCCGCTTCCGCCCGGGGTGCCGGTGCCGGCCTGGGCACCCGCGCCGGGGGCTGCGCAGCGGGAGGCTCCGGCGCCGCCTCCCTTGGTGCACCGGTCGAGAATGATTTCCTAAGCGCCGCAAGTCCCTCGTCCGACACCACGACACGGTCCACCCCGCTTGCCTTCAGGCGGCGCAGCTCGTCGGTGATCGCGTTTAGCGAAAGGCGCATGGTCGAATTACCCGGCCCCCCCTTGGGACCGGAGAATCTTATCCACGTATTTGCCCAGCATGTCGAACTCGAGGTTGACCAGGTCCCCGGGCCGCCGCGACCGCAGGTTGGTGGCCGAAAGCGTGTGGGGGATGATCCAGACCGCAAAGCGGTCCCCCTCAACGTCCGCCACCGTGAGCGAGATCCCGTCGACCGCGATGCTGCCCTTCATCACGATCAACCTGCCCGCGCCGCCCGGGCACCGCACCTTCAGGTAGTGGTCAGCCCCGCGGGCCTCGAACACTTCGACGGTGCCGGTCCCGTCGATGTGGCCCGTCACAAAGTGGCCTCCAAAGCGGCCATCCGCGCGCATGCTCCGCTCGAGGTTCACGGGCGTGCCGGGCTTCGCGTCCCGCAGGTTGGTGAGGCGCC
>Ga0302319_10015876_pt1 | contig 13913 bp, 12 predicted proteins | sample Bog_T0_2_FD_203319 | JGI IMG/M metagenome (GOLD analysis project Ga0302319, IMG submission 203319) | Peat permafrost microbial communities from Stordalen Mire near Abisko, Sweden - Bog_T0_2 | ecosystem: Environmental > Terrestrial > Soil > Wetlands > Peat | place: Sweden: Abisko, Stordalen Mire...
ACGGAGGAGCCGGCGCCGGAGCCGATCACGGCCTTGTTCTTCTCGGTGGCGATGGCGAGCACCGCGAGCGCGACCGCCGAGTTCGGCAGATCCATGATCACATCGACGTTCTCGGTCTCGAACCATTTGCGCGCGATCGCTGCGCCGATGTCGGGCTTGTTCTGATGATCGGCCGAGACGATCTCGACGGGAACGCCGAGCTTGGTTGAATAGTCATCGACCGCGAGTTGCGCGGCGATCACAGAGCCCCGACCCTGAAAGTCGGAATAGACGCTCGACATGTCGTTCATCACGCCGATCTTCAGCGGACGCGCGGCCTGCGCGCGGGCGAATGCGGGGGTGAGCGCCAGCGCGGCGCCGCCCAGCAGGATGTCTCTACGGTTCATGCGATGTCCTCCCTGTGGAGCCGCGCCTCTTCAGGGTCGCGGCGTTTGGTTGATCTTTAAGTCAGTTTGGCCAGTCTATTGAGCATGCCTATCAGCACGCGGCGTTCGTTGGAACCCAGCGCGCGATCGATCGCGGCTTCTTGTTCGGCTTGCGCGGCGCGCGCGCGGAGAAGCAGCGCCTCCCCGGCGAGCGTCAGCGCGAGCGCGTAGGCGCGCCGGTCGGCGCCCGAGCGCGTGCGTTCGGCAAGGCCGCGACGCTCGAGTTCGTCCATCATCGCGACGAAATTGGGCCGCTGGATGCCGAGCGCGCCGCCGATGTCGGATTGCTTGCGGCCGGGGTTGTCGCCGATCGCGACCAGCGTCGAATATTGCGCGGGCGTGAGATCGAGCGGCGCGAAGCGGCGCCCGAAATCCTCGAACACCGCCATCTGCGCCCGCCTGATGGGATAGCCGACGATGCCGGCCAGCGACGCCAGATCGACGGGCGCGGAATCCTCCAGCTCGGCGACCGGCTCGACGCGCGCGAGTTTAGGCGCCATGCGCGGTCTCCGACAATCGGCGGATCACGATCTCGGGGATCAGCTTCGACTTCAGCCGTTTGGGGTCGTCTGGGTGCGGTCCCGCCCAGACGCGCGTCTCGGTCGCCTCGATCGCGAGGACCTCGCCGTCAGGCGCCGGCTTGAACGCCTTGTGCTCGACGTCGAAGCTCGAATTCCGGAACGCCGCGATCCGGGTCTCGATGACGATGTCGTCGCCGAAGCTCGACGCGACGAGGAACTTCGCGCGCGTATCGACCATAGGCGTGCCGATGATCGCGAACTCGCGGATCAGCTCCTTCTTCTTCCAGCCCGCGGCCTCGAACAAATGATGCGTCGAAGCGTCGAACATCGCGAAGTAGCGGGGATAGAAAACGATCCCCGCCGCGTCGCAATCTCCCCATTCGATTCGCACCGTTCGGCGATTGACGAACATGTCAGCGCGGCGCCATGCGCAGGGCGCCGTCGATGCGGATCGTCTCGCCGTTAATGTAGCCGTTTTCGACGATGTGGACGGCGAGCAAGGCGTATTCCTTGGGATCGCCGAGGCGCGCCGGGCCGGGAACCGAGCGGCCGAGCGAATCCTGCGCTTCCTGCGGCAGGCCGAGCAGCATAGGGGTGAGGAAGATTCCGGGCGCGATGGCGTTCACGCGCACGCCGAATTGCGACAGTTCGCGCGCGATCGGCAGCGTCATCGCCACCACGCCGCCCTTCGAGGCGGAATAAGCGGCCTGCCCGATCTGGCCTTCATACGCGGCGACCGACGCTGTCGAGATCATCACGCCGCGTTCGCCGCCTTCCAACGGCTCAAGCTTCGAAATCGAGCCAGCGACCAGACGGATCAGGTTGAACGAGCCAATGAGATTGACGTTGATGACCTTGGCGAATTCGCTGAGCGGTTGCGGCCCGTCGCGGCCGACCACGCGCTTGGCGATGCCGATGCCCGCGCAATTGATGAGAATGCGCGCCGGCCCGTGCGCGGCTTCGGCCTGAGCGACGGCCGCCTCGGCGGAGGCGGCGTCCGAGACGTCGCAACGCACGGCGATGCCGCCGATCGCCTTCGCGACCTCTTCGGCCGCCGCGAGGTTGATGTCGAATACGGCGACTTTCGCGCCCTTGGCGGCGAGGGCCTCGGCGGTGGCCCGCCCCAAACCCGACCCGCCGCCGGTAACGATGGCCGCAGCGCCTTGGATGTTCATGTAAAGTCTCCTGGTTGATCAGAACTTCAGAATATCGTCATTGCGAGCGAAGCGAAGCAATCCAGACTAAGGGTTCATAATGCGGCTTGGTCTGGATCGCTTCGCTGTCGCTCGCGATGACGGAACCTCACAGTCGCACCACATGCGGCGCGAGCTCGACCGCATACAACGCCTCGACATCCCCCGTCCGGTTGGCGAGCAACGCGCGTTGGTTGAGCGAGCCCTTGTCGGTGACTTCGCCGAGATCGATCGACGGCGGTTCGGCGAGCAGCGCCAACCGCGTGACCCGCGTCGAGGAGCCGGTCGCCTTGCTCGCGAGCCCTTGAATGAGTTCAAGGAACGCCTGTTTGACCCGCTCGTCATGCAGCGCCTCCGCGTAGGGCAGACCCGGCGCGAGCTTCGCGACCTCGGCCGCGTCGGGGAACACAAGCACGCCGACGTCGTCGCGATCATGGCCGGCGATGACGACATCGTTGGCGAGCGGCTTGAAATGCGCGAGGAACGCGAGCCGCAGCGGGCCGACGCTGACCCAGGTGCCGGTGGCGAGCTTGAAATCCTCGGAGACGCGGCCGTCGAACTCGAAGCCGGCCTCGAAATTACCGGGCTCCGCCAGACGCAGCGCGTCGCCGATCTTGTAGAAGCCCTCCTCGTCGAACGCGGCCTGCGTGAGCTCGGGACTGCGCCAATAGCCGGGCATGATGTTGGGGCCGCGCAAGCGCGCCTCCAGCTTGCCGGCGTTGGGCACGAGCTTCAGTTCGACGCCGCGGTGGCAGACGCCGACCAGACCCGGCCGCACCGGATTGCTCACGTTGATGATCGCGCCGGGCCCGGTCTCGGTCGAGCCGAGCGAGGTCGTCATCGGAATGCCGCGACCCGTCTCCGCTATGGCCAGCTCCTGATAGGCGTCCCAGACCGGCTGCGCGAGGCCCGCGCCGGCGTAGAACAGCATCCGCACGTTGGAGAAGAACTTGCGCCTGAGCGCCGAGTCGGACTGCAGATACGGCAGCACCGCCTCGAAGCCCTTCGGCACGTTGAAGAAGATGGTGGGCGAGATTTCGCGCAAGTTCGCGATCGTCGCTTCGATGCCTTGCGGCGTCGGCCGGCCCTCGTCGATATAGAAAGAGCCGCCATTATAGAGGACGAGCCCGAAGCTGCTGTTGGAGCCGAACGTGTGCGCCCACGGCAGCCACTCCACCAGCACCGGCGGCTCCTCTTTGAAGAACGGCAGCGCCTCGGTGAGCATCGCGTGGCTCGCGCACAACATGCGCTGCGAATTGATCACCGCCTTCGGATGTCCGGTCGAGCCGGAGGTCAGCAGGAACTTGCCGATCGAGTCCGGGCCGATCGCGGCGCGCGCGGCGCGGGTTTCGGCGGAGATCGGCGTCGCCAGCAATTCCGAGAACGACGTCGCGCCCGCGTCTCCCGCCGTCGCGTCGCCGGTGATCACGCTTATGCCGCGCGATTTGGTGAGTTCGAGCGCGCGGCGATAGGCGCGCCCGTCGGTGGCGTAGACGAGCCGCGGGGTGAGGAGATCGATGGCGCCCTTCAGCTTGCCCAGATCCTGCGAGATCAGCGAATAGGCGGTCGAGATCGGACAGGTCGGCGCATTGACCGCCATGCCGGCGAGCGAGATCAGGCCGTGCTCGATGTCGTTGCCGGAGAGGATGAGCAACGGGGTTTCGACCGAGGCGCCGTGCGCGAGCAGCCACGAGCCGATGCGCATCACCTTGTCGTACGCTTCACCGTAGGTCAGTTCGAGCCAGCCGCCGGGCGAGCGCTGGGCGAGAAAGGTGCGCGTCGGCGCGACCTTCGCCCAATGCTCGAGCCGGTCGATCCAGGTGTCGGGATAGGCCGGCAGCGGCTGCGCGGTGCGCACGATCATGCTGCCGTCGGGACGCGTTTCGACCACGGGATCGAGTTCGCCGAACAGCGTCAACGGCGGGCGGGCGAAGGTCGCGAGGGGCGCGGCTTGCATGATCCTGTTCCTCCGGTTTCGGGACGACCGACTGACGCGGCCTCGCCCGTGAGCGTCTCAATCCTTATGCGAAACCTTGCCGGCGCGCTTGTCGAGGAAGGCGCGCACGCGCGACTTGGCCTCCGTCGAGCCCGAGGCGATCGAAGCCATCAGCGATTCCATGAGATAGCCGATGCGCGGATCGGCGTCGGCGATGCGCGGCAGCGCCTGGATGACGGCGAAATTGGTCAATTCCGCGTTACCGACCATGGTCCGCGCGAGCGCGAGCGCCTTCGGCAGGCCCTCGCCTTCCTCGACCAGATATTGCGAAAAGCCGATCCCGACGCCCTCGGCGGCGCCATAGGTGCGCCCCGTCAGCATCATGTCGGCCATGCGGGCGACGCCGATGAGGCGCGGCACCCGGACCGACCCGCCGCCGCCGACGAAGATGCCGCGCTGGCCCTCGGGCAGCGCGTAGAACGCCGACTTCTCGGCGACCCGCACATGCGCCGCCGCCGCCAGCTCCAGTCCGCCGCCGACGACCGCGCCTTGCAGCGCCGCCACGACCGGAACCGGCCCGAATTCGATCTTCTCGAAGCAGCTATGCCAGGAGCGCGAGTGCAGCACGCCTTCGTGCACGTCGCGCTCGGCGATGTCGCCGAGGTCGAGGCCGGCGGAGAAGTGCGGCCCCAGGCCATGCAGGACGATGGAGCGGACGTCGGAGGGTAGCGAGGAAAAGCAGTCGTCGAGCGCGGCGATGGTTTCGTCGTTGAGCGCGTTGCGCTTGGCCACCCGGTTGAGGCCGATCAGCAAGACGGCGCCGTTGCGCTCCAGTAGAAGCGGACCTGTGGTTTCGCCCTCGGCCATTTCGTCCCCGTGTCGGTTTGTTATTATGGTTATGAAGCATAACTATATGGAGGAGTCAAGGCGAAAAACCCTTCTCCCGTCTACGGGTGTCAGGGAAAACGCTAGAGCGTTTTCCTGAGAGGTGGCGCGAAGCGCCGGATGAGGGCCTTCGCGGATTTGAGCTCGCCCTCACCCCGACCCTCTCCCGCAAATGCGGGAGAGGGGTTCAGCCTCGACTATCGTAGGGCTATCGTTTCCGGCCTTGTCCTGATGTGCTTCGCCCCGTCGCGCGAGTGAGCGGTCCCTACGGGCCCGAGACGCTCTCCGTCGCGTCGGGAGGACGGAGTTGGGGTTGCCGAACAAGCGGGTCAACGCGGACGACACGTTCGCCAAACTGCTGCGCGTGCACGCTTGGGTGCGCGGCGGCCGTCCCGCGTTTCGTCACAAGGATTTCGGCATCTGGAAGACGTGGACCTGGACCCAGGTTTACGAGGAGACCCGGGCGCTCGCGCAAGGCCTCGCGAATCTCGGCATCGTCAAGGGCGACCGCATCGCGCTCGCCGGCGCCAACCGCCCCCGGCTCTATTGGTCGATGACCGCCGCGCAGATGCTGGGCGCCATTCCGGTGCCGGTCTACGCCGACTCGGTCGCCGAGGAGATCGCGCTCGTGTTCGCGCAATCGGGAGCCTGCGTGCTCATCGCGCAGGATCAGGAGCAGGTCGACAAGGCGTTCTCGATCCTTGACCGTCTGCCCCAAATGAAGCGCGTGCTGCACGACGAGACCCGCGGCCTCGCCGATTACGACGATCCGCGCCTGACCTCGCTCGATGGGATCATCGCCGACGGCCGCGCTTCGCTCGCCGACCCAACTGTGGCCAAGGCGATGGATGAGCGCATCGACGCCGGGCTGGGAAGCGACCCCTCGGTCATTCTTTACACCTCGGGCACGACGGGCCGCTCCAAGGGCGTCGTGCTGTCGGGCGAGCGCTGCATCGCGGCCGCGCGCGACACCGTCGCGTTTGACAACCTGACCGACCGCGACGAAGTGCTCGCCTATCTCCCGCTCGCCTGGGCCGGCGACCATTATCTCAATTACGCGCAGGGTTACGTGTCCGGCTTCTGCATGGCCTGCCCGGAGAGCGCCGCGACCGCCGCCGAGGATTTGCGCGAGATCGGTCCGACCTTCCATTTCGCGCCGCCGCGCGTGTTCGAATCCCTGCTCACCCGCGTCATGATCCGCATGGAGGACGCGAGCGCGCCCAAGCGTTGGTTGTTCCGCCATTTCCTGAATGTCGCGCGCCGCTGGGGCGAGAAAATCGCCAACAAGCAGCGCGTGCCCGTTCTGGCGCGGCTGCATTACGCGCTCGGCGATCTGCTGATCTATGGCCCGCTGAAGAACGCGCTCGGCTTCACGCGCATCCGTGTCGCCTATACCGCCGGCGAGGCGATCGGGTCGGAGCTGTTCGCGTTCTATCGTTCGATCGGCCTCAATCTTAAGCAGCTCTATGGGCAGACCGAGGCGTTTCTTTACGTGACCGCGCAGACCGACGGCGCGGTGCGTTCCGACGCGGTCGGCCCCCCCGCGCCCAACGTGCAATTGCGCATCGCCGCCGACGGCGAGGTGCAGTTCAAATCGCCCGGCATGTTCGTCGGCTATTTCGAGGAGCCCGAGAAGACGAAGGAGGCGATGACCGAGGACGGCTTCATCAAGACCGGCGATGCCGGCTTCTTCGAGCCCGACGGGCAGCTCAAGATCGTCGATCGCGCCAAGGACGTCGGCAAGCTCGCCAACGGCCAGTTGTTCGCGCCCAAATATATCGAGAACAAACTGAAATTCTACTCCGATATTCGCGAGGCGGTGGCGCTCGGTGACGGCAAGGATTTCGTCGCCGTAATGCTCAACATCGATCTGAGTTCAGTCGGCAGTTGGGCCGAGCGCAACGGCATTTCCTACGCATCCTACCAGGAGCTTGCCGGGCATCCGGAAGTCGCCAAACTCGTTCAGAAGCACGTCGAGGCGGTCAATCAGTCATTGGCCGAGGAGCCGGCGATGGCGGGCGCGCAGATCAAGCGCTTCCTCATCCTGCCGAAGGAGCTCGACGCCGACGACGGCGAGCTGACGCGCACGCAGAAAGTACGCCGCGCCTTCATCGCCGACCGTTACAAGCCGCTCGTCGACGGGCTCTACAGCGGCGCGGTGGAAGCGGCGATCTCCGCCGAGATCACCTACGAAGACGGCCGCAAGGGCAAGCTCGAGGGGCGCTCGCGCATTCTCGAGATGAAGAGCCATCCGCTGGCGACGCGGAGCCAGGCGGCATGAGCGAGGCGCCGGAAATCCTGCTGTCGCTGGAACACGTCTCGCTGTCGTTCGGCGGCGTACGCGCGATCTCGGACGTCTCGTTCGACATTCGCCGCGGCGAAATTCGCGCCATCATCGGCCCCAACGGCGCCGGCAAGACATCGATGCTCAACGTCATCAACGGCTTCTATCACCCGCAGATCGGGGTGATAAAGTTCGGCGGTCAGGCGCGCTCGCGCATGAAGCCGCACGAGGCCGCCGCGCAGGGCATCGCGCGCACGTTCCAGAACGTCGCGCTGTTCAAGGGCATGACGACGCTCGACAACATCATGACCGGGCGCAATCTGCGCATGAACAAGAACCTGTTCTGGCAGGCGCTACGCCATGGGCCGGCGCTGAAGGAAGAGATCCGGCATCGCGAGTTCTGCGAGGAGATCATCGATTTTCTCGAGATCGAGGCGATCCGCAAGACGCCCGTCGGCTCGCTGCCCTACGGCCTGCAAAAGCGAGTCGAACTCGGGCGCGCGCTGGCGATGGAGCCGAAGCTCTTGCTGCTCGACGAGCCGATGGCGGGCATGAATCGCGAGGAGAAGGAGGACATGAGCCGCTTCATCGTCGAGGCCAACCAAAGGCTCGGCGCGACGATCGCGCTGATCGAGCACGACATCGGCGTCGTCATGGACCTGTCCGACCGCGTCGTCGTGCTCGAATACGGCCGCAAGATCGCGGACGACGTTCCCGACATCGTCAAGGCCGACGACAAAGTGATCGCGGCCTATCTCGGCGTGTCGCATTGAGAGCCCTCCGATGAACATCTTTTCCGCGATTTTTGTCGACCCTTTCGCGCAGATGATCTCGGCGCCGGACCTGCTCGCGCAGACGGTCTGGGAGGGCCTGGTCGGCGGTGTGCTCTATTCGTTGATCGCGCTCGGCTTTGTGCTGATCTACAAGGCCTCCGGCGTGTTCAACTTCGCGCAGGGCATCATGATGGTGTTCGCCGCGCTGACGCTGGTCGGCCTGCATGAAAAAGGCGTGCCCGCCTGGATCGCGCTCGGGCTGACGATAGCGATCATGTATGGGCTCGCGGTGAGCATCGAGCGGCTGGTGCTGCGTCCGCTCGTCAACCAACCCGACATTATATTGCTGATGGCGACGTTCGGGATCACGTATTTCCTCATCGGCCTCGGCGAACTCGTGTTCGGCGGCAATCCGAAGACGATGATCACCCAGGAGCTGTTGCTGCCCAGCGGCGCGATCGATCTGAGCATTCTGGGCGGGACGGTCACCTTGCAGAAGCTCGACATCGCCGCCGCGGGGATAGCGCTCGCGATGGTGGCCGGGCTCGGCATATTCTTCCAGAAGACCCGCATCGGCCGCGCGCTGCGCGCCGTCGCCGACGATCATCAGGCCGCGCTCTCGGTTGGCATTTCGCTCAATCAGATCTGGGTCGTGGTCTGGTTCGCGGCCGGCGTCGTCGCGCTGGCGACCGGCATTATGTGGGGCGCGCGCTCCGACGTTTCGTTCGCGTTGCAGGTGGTGGCGCTGAAGGCGCTGCCGGTGCTGATCCTCGGCGGCCTGACTTCAATTCCCGGCGCGATCGTCGGCGGCTTGATCATCGGCGTCGGCGAGAAGATGGGCGAGTTCTATTGGGGGCCGCTGATGGGCGGCGGCATCGAACGCTGGCTCGCTTACTTCATCGCCTTGGCGTTTCTGCTGTTCAGGCCGCAGGGGTTGTTCGGGGAGAGGATCATAGAGAGAATTTAGGCCGCGGCCGCCCCGCCCCCTACCCCCTCCCCGTCAAGAACGGGGAGGGGTAAGGGGTGGGGCGCCGAAGCTCATCAAAGCATGGGAATGTCCAGTGTTCTATCGCGAAGCCGGCCAATTCAAGACGAGCTACGCCGCCGACATGGCGATCTTTCCGATTCGCCAGGATCGGATCGGCCTCGCCGTGATTCTGCTCGTCGCCTTCGTCGCCATTCCCGCCTTCGGCGATCAGTTCTTCCTCAACACGATGATGATCCCGTTCCTGATCCTGTCGCTGGCGGCGATCGGGCTGAACCTCCTGACCGGCTACACCGGGTTGCTGTCGCTGGGTTCGGCCGGCTTCATGGGCGTCGGCGCCTATGCCTGCTACAAGTTGCAGACCTATTTCCCGCATGTGAACGTGCTGATCTGGATCGTCGTGTCGGGGCTCGCCTCCAGCGTGGTCGGCGTCTTCTTCGGCCTGCCGAGCCTGCGCATCAAGGGCTTCTATCTCGTCGTCGCCACCCTCGCCGCGCAGTTCTTCCTCGAATGGGCGTTCGCGCGCGTGCCGTGGCTCTACAATTACAACGATTCCGGCGCGATCGAGGTCTCCACCGCGACCCTCTTCGGCGTGCCGATCACCGGCCCCAACGCGACGCCGGCGACGCGCTATCTCGTTACCCTCACCCTCGTCACCGCGCTCGCCTGGATCGCCTCCAACATCGTGCACGGCCGCATCGGGCGCATGTGGATGGCGGTGCGCGACATGGATATCGCGGCCGAATTGATCGGCATCCGCCTGCTGCGCGCCAAGCTGCTCGCCTTCGCGGTGTCGTCCTTCTACATCGGCGTCGCCGGCGCGATGATGGTGTTCCTGTGGTTCGGTTCGGCCGAGCCCGAGGCGTTCGACATCAACCTGTCGTTCCAGCTCTTGTTCATCATCATCATCGGCGGCCTCGGCTCGATCCTCGGCGCGTTTCTCGGCGCCGTGATCATCCATCTGATGCCGATCGGCCTGCGCGCCCTACCCGCGCTGCTCGGCGTCAAGGTCGCCGCCGCGACGGTGGAGCATTTGACCTTTATGACCACAGGCGCTTTGATCATCATCGTGTTGATCGTCGAGCCGCATGGTCTGGCCCGGCTCTGGCAGACGACGAAGAGAAAACTTCGCGTCTGGCCGTTTCCGTATTGAAACGAAGAGAAACAGGAGGAAACAACATGAAAAGCAACATCATCAAGCTCGGATTGGGCTGCGCGCTGGCGCTCGCGCTCGCCGCCCCGGCGTTCGCCGAGGACTCGCTCTACGTGCCGCTGTTCACCTACCGCACCGGCGCCTTCGGCGGCTCGGGCACCCCGATCGCCGACGGCATGCACGATTATTTGACCATGCTGAACGAGCGCGACGGCGGCATCGGCGGCGTCAAGCTGGCGATTGACGAATGCGAGACCGGCTACGACACCAAGAAGGGCCTGGAGTGCTACGACACGGTCAAGCCGAAGAACCCCGTCATCATCAATCCGTGGTCGACCGGCATCACCTTGGCGCTGATCCCTAAGGCCTCCGTCGACAAGACGCCGATTCTCTCGATGGCCTACGGCCTCTCGGCCGCCGCGAAGGGCGACATCTTCCCCTGGGTGTTCAACCCGCCGGACACCTATTGGGACGGCGCCTCGACGATCCTGAAATATCTCGGCGGGGGCTCGATCGACGCGTTGAAGGGCAAGACCATCGGCTACCTCTATTTCGACGCCGCGTTCGGCCGCGAGGCGCTGCCGTTCTTCCAGGCGGAAGCCGCGAACGCGGGCTTCGATCTCAAGCTCTACCCCGTCGCGCCCGCCGACATGCAGAACCAATCCTCGAAATGGCTCGACGTCCGCCGCGACAAGCCTGACTTTCTGATCATGTATGGTTGGGGCGCGATGAACGCCGCCGCGATCAAGGAAGCGATCAAGGCGAACTTCCCGATGGAGAAGTTCGTCTCGATCTGGTGGCCGGGCGACGCCGACACCACCTCCGCGGGCGACGGCGCCAAGGGCTTCAAGGAGCTCAACTGGCACGGCGCCGGGTCGGATTATCCCGCCTTCGCCGACATCAAGAAACTGGTCATCGACGCGGGCAAGAGCCAGACGCAGGCCGGCGAGTTCGGCGGCACGCTCTATGACCACGGCGTCTACAACTCGATGCTGATCGCCGAGGCGATCGCCACCGCGCAGAAGATCACCGGCAAAAAGGTGGTCGACGGCGTGGATGTGCGCCGCGGGCTCGAGAGCCTCAACCTCGACGACGCCCGCCTGAAGGCGATCGGCCTGACCGGCTTCGCCTCGCCGTTCAAGCTCACCTGCGCCGACCACAACAGCCACGGCGCGCTCTTCGTGCAGCAATGGGACGGCGCGAAATGGGTGAAGGCCAGCGCCGCGATCTCGCCGGCCTCGGAGAAAGTGCAACCGCTGATCGACGCCGCCGCCAAGGGCTACGCCGAGAAGAACGCCGGCTGGCCGGTCCGCACCGAAGCTTGCGACAACAAGTCGTAAGCGCCCCACCCCCGGCCCCTCCCCGTAAACACGGGGAGGGGAGAACCGCAGGCCTCGCTCATTCCCCTCCCCGCCCTTACGGGGAGGGGTAAGGGGTGAGGCAGCCCAGGGACCGACATGACCCCGCCCATTCTCGAAGTCGCCAACATCGAAGTCGTCTACAACAGCGTCGCGCTGGTGCTGAAAGGCGTGTCGCTGACGCTTCGCGAGGGCGGCATCGTCGCGCTGCTGGGCGCCAATGGCGCGGGCAAGACGACGACGTTGAAGGCGATCTCCAACCTGTTGCGCGCCGAGCGCGGCGAGGTCACCAAGGGCGAAATCAAATTCAAGGGCGAGCGCGTCGATCGATCGACGCCCAACGATCTCGTGCGCCGCGGCGCCATTCAGGTGATGGAGGGCCGCCATTGCTTCGGCCATCTCACCATCGAGGAGAATCTGCTCACCGGCGCGTTCACGCGCCGCGACGGGCGCGGCGCCATCGCGCGCGATCTCGAAGGCATCTACAATTATTTCCCGCGCCTCAAACAACGCCGCGCCTCGCTGGCGGGTTACGTCTCGGGCGGCGAGCAGCAGATGTGCGCGATCGGCCGCGCGATGATGGCCAAGCCCTCGTTGATCCTGCTCGACGAGCCCTCGATGGGGCTGGCGCCGCAGGTGGTCGAGGAGATTTTCGAGATCGTGCGCGGCCTCAACGCGACCGAGAAAGTGTCGTTTCTTTTGGCTGAACAGAACACGCATCTGGCGCTGCGCTACGCCGAATTCGGCTATATCCTCGAGAACGGCCGCGTCGTTCTCGACGGCGAGGCGAGCGCGCTGCGCGACAACGAGGACGTTCGCGAGTTCTATCTCGGCGTCGCCGGCGGCGACAAGAAGTCGTTCAAGGACGTGAAGAGCTATCGCCGGCGCAAACGCTGGCTGGCGTGAATTTGTGGACGCGGTCGCCGACCGCGTCCGGCGCGCGGCGCCTCAAAGGAAACGGACGCGGTCGACGACCGCGTCTACAATCAAGCGAGGAACCTTCGCATGACCGAACACGCCCGCCCCGACCCTTTCCCCCACCTCCGCGAGCGCCTGACCACGCTGCACGGCCGCTCGCCCGCGCTCACGCCTCAGTTGCGGGGCGTCGACATCGCGTCGCTGCGAACGCCCGCCGATCTCGCGCGCGTGCCGCTGCTGCGCAAATCCGACTTGCCCGCGCTGCAGGCCGAAACCCCGCCGTTCGGCGGAATCGCCGCGAAAGCGCCGGGCCGCTTCAAGCGGCTGTTCCTGTCGCCAGGCCCGATTTGCGAGGCGCAGGACGTCGGCGACGACCCCTTCGGCGCCATGCGCGCCCTTCGCGCGGCGGGCTTCGCGGCCGGCGACATCGTGCTCAACTGCTTCTCCTATCATCTGACCCCGGGCGCCTTCATTCTGGAGACCGGCGCGCACGCGCTGGGCTGCGCGACCATTCCGGCCGGCCCCGGAAACACCGAGCAGACGCTGCAGGCGATCACGCAACTCAAGCCCGACGGCTATTGCGGACCTCCGGACTTCCTCAAGATCCTGCTCGACAAGGCGGAGGCCGCGGGGATCGACGCCTCGTCATTGCGCAAGTCGCTCGTCTCCGGCGCGGCGCTGCCGCCGAGCCTGCGCGCGGACCTCGAAGCGCGCGGCGTCAAGACGCGGCAGGCCTACGCGACGGCGGAACTCGGAATCATCGCCTATGAGACCGATGGACCCGACGGCGCGCTGGCGCCGGGCCTCTTCGTCAACGACGACGTCATCGTCGAAATCGTGCGCGCGGGTAGCGGCGATCCGGTCGCGCTCGGCGCGGTGGGAGAAGTCGTCGTCACGGCGCTACGCGGCGATTTCCCGCTGCTGCGCCTCGCCACCGGCGACCTCTCCGCGTTCCTCGATTCCACCCGCATTCGCGGCTGGATGGGGCGGGCGGATCAGACGACCAAGGTTAAGGGGATGTTCGTGCATCCCGCCGAGGTCATCGAGATCGGCAAGCGTCACCCCGAACTCGGCGCGCTGCGGCTCGTGGTGCGGCGCGAGGGCGAGCAGGACGCCATGACGCTGAAGGCCGAGGTCGCGGCGCCGGGCGCGAGCCTCGCGGAGGCCGTGGCGGCGACGATGCAGGCGGTGACGAAACTGCGCGGCGACGTCGAATTCGTCGCGCCGGGAAGCTTGCCGAACGACGGCAAGACGATCGCCGACGAGCGGACCGTGGGCGCGTGACGTCATGGCCGGGCTTCGTCCCGGCCGTCCACGTCGCGCCGTGAACTGCGTGTCGCAAGAAATCCAAAACGGCTCGATCAGTCTTTGATATACCCTGTTCACGTCAGGAGCCGAAAATCCTTGGGCGAGATTATACGGAAGTTATCGGTGACCTTGGAGCGGAATTCGGCCCACCTCCGGGGGACCTCGTCGCGCAGG
>Ga0302319_10015880_pt1 | contig 13910 bp, 12 predicted proteins | sample Bog_T0_2_FD_203319 | JGI IMG/M metagenome (GOLD analysis project Ga0302319, IMG submission 203319) | Peat permafrost microbial communities from Stordalen Mire near Abisko, Sweden - Bog_T0_2 | ecosystem: Environmental > Terrestrial > Soil > Wetlands > Peat | place: Sweden: Abisko, Stordalen Mire...
GCGAAGAACTGACGCAAGCCGTGCACGATAATCTGCGCAATCTCGGCGTCGACGTGCTCGACGTCGTCAACCTGCGCAGCATGTTGGATATCCACGGCCCCGCCGAGGGCTCGCTCGAAGCGCCGCTGACGGTAGTCGCCGATCTCCAGCGTCAGGGCCTGATACGTCACATCGGGCTGAGCAACGTTACCGCAAAACAAATTGCCGACGGACGCAAGATCACAGACATCGTCTGCGTGCAGAACCAATACAATCTGGCGCATCGCGACGACGATCGGCTGATCGATGATCTGGCCCGTGCCGGTACCGCCTATGTGCCGTTCTTCCCGCTCGGTGGCTTCTCGCCGCTGCAATCTTCGGCTTTGTCCGCGGTTGCCAAGCGTCTCGGAGCTACGCCGATGCAGGTCGCACTCGCCTGGCTGCTGCGCCGCTCGCCCAATATCCTGCTGATCCCGGGAACCGCTTCGCTCGCTCACTTGCGCGAAAATCTGGTCACGGCCGATCTTACGCTGCCGGACGATGCGTTTAAGGAACTGAACGGCGTAGCGATGGCCACGACATCTTAGGGTTGGAGGCAGCGAGGGCGTCTGAAGCAATAATACGCTCTGGCGCTCATTGGCGAAGTGTGACTATCTGCGCTTACATTCACTGAAGGGTTCTCCTTATGTCGATACCGGCCATCCTGCTGCCGCTTTTCGTTCACGTGATCCTGACCTTCGGGCTCCTACTGTGGCTCGGGGTCATGCGCCGCAACGACCTCAAAAGCGGGGCGACGCGGTGGCCGCAAATTGCTCTGCGCGAGCCGAACTGGAGCCCGCGAACCCTCCAGATCGGCTATTGCTTCAGCAACCAGTTCGAATTGCCGGTGTTGTTTTACCTGTTGACGGTGTTGGAAATCTTCACCCGTCACGCCGACCTCGTGTTCCTCGTGTTGGCCTGGGTTTTCGTGCTGACACGCCTGATGCACGCGCTCGTCTATACCAGCAACAATGTCGTGCCCCGGCGCGGCGCCTGGTACGCGTTCGGCGCCGTCGCGCTGATGGTGGCTTGGCTCATCTTTATGGTCCGCATTCTGCTGGGCCTTCCATGAGCTTACAAACATGACGCCGGCGGCAAAGCTAGCCGCGGCTATCGAAGTTTTTGGTTCAATCGAAAGCGATCGCCGTCCGGCCAACGATTCCCTTAAAGCTTGGGGACTAGCTCACAGATTCGCCGGTTCCGGCGACCGTGCAGGTATCGCCGGGCTGGTTTATGACGCCTTGCGCCGGCGCGCATCGAGTGCGTGGTTGATGGGTGCCGATACGCCGCGCGCGATCCTGCTCGGCATGCTCAAGCGCGAGCGCGGCCTCGACACCGATGCAGTAGCCAAGCTCGCCGACGGCGCCGGCTACGGGCCGCCGCCGCTCACCGATGACGAGCGCAAGCGCCTCGATGCTGCCGATATGGCGAATGCGCCAGCGCATGTCGCCGGCGACTATCCGGAATGGCTGGAGCCGCATTTCCTGCGCGCCTTCGGCGATACGCGTGCGGAGGAGGGCGCGGCGCTGGCCTCACGTGCGCCGCTCGATCTGCGCGTCAACACGTTGAAGGCCGATATCTTCAAGGCGGCCGCCATGCTGTCGGATCTCAAGCCTGAGCAAGGCCATTGGTCGCCCTGGGCGTTACGCATTGCCATGGCGGCCGACGCCAAGAGCCCGGCGATTCATGCCGAACCAGCTTTCCTCAAGGGCATGATCGAGGTGCAGGACGAAGGCTCGCAGCTTGCGGCGCTGTTTTCGGCGGCGAAGCCCGGCGAGCAGGTGATCGATCTGTGCGCCGGCGCCGGCGGTAAGACGCTAGCGCTCGCCGCTATGATGCAGAACAAGGGCCAGATCTTCGCCACTGACGACGACAAGCGGCAGCTGGCGCCGATTCACGACCGGCTCGCGCGTTCGGGCGCCAGGAATGTGCAGGTGCGCACGCCAAAATCGGTCGGCGGCGAGCTCGACGATCTCGCCGGCAAATGCGACCTGGTGCTGATCGATGCGCCCTGCACCGGCACCGGCGCGTGGCGGCGCAACCCGGATGCCAAATGGCGCATGCGGCCGGGCGCGCTCGAACAGCGCCAGAAAGAGCAGACTGAGATCCTCGACCGCGCGGTAGCGCTGCTCAAAAGCGGCGGCCGCATCGCCTATGTCACCTGTTCGGTGCTCGACGAGGAGAATGGCGCGCAGGTGCGGGCGTTTCTGGCGCGCCAAACGGAATTTTCGGTCGTTCCGGCCGCCGAATCCGTCAAAGCGCTCGGTGAGCAGGCGCCCGCTTTCGCGAAATCCGCCCGGCTGTCGGACGTTGGGCTTATGATGACGCCACGCACCACCGAGACCGACGGATTTTTCGTCTCCCTGCTCAAGCGCGGTGCGTAGGCGCTCTAAGCCACCGTATTAACCCTTGGATTACGCGAAACCCGCTTTTTCGCCTCATTCCCGGCCAAAATTCTCCGCGAAGTTTTCGTGACTGGGCGGCACGTTTTCTTTCATCCGAGGTCTCCCGACATGCTGGTGGCGAGGCGCGATCCCTTTCATCCTGGGGCGCATGATGTCACCCCGGCGCCGGGGGGCGCCGGAGCGCCGCGCCTTGCACGCGCGATGAGCGCCTTGCAGATCGCCGGCACCTTGCTGGCTATTCCGGTCGGCCTCGGCAGCGCCTATTCAATGTACCGCGCCAATTTCTCGGTCGAGGCGACCTGCCAGAACCTGCGCGTCAATATCGTCACCATGCTCGACAAGAGCGTCGATCCCGGCACGCGCCACATGCTGGTGCGCCGCGACGTCGAGGCCTTCGAACATGCCTGCGGCACGGTCGATCCGGACGCCACGGCGGCGTTCAAGGCCCTGTTGGCCTCCGACAATCGGGCAACGCCGGTTGCCGTGCGCGTGGCCGAACCCGCGCCGAAGCAAGCAGAGCGCAAAGCCGAAGCCAAAATAGAAACCAAAATCGAGGCTAAATCGGAACTCAAATCCGAACCGCATCCGGTTGTTGCGGCAAAGCCGCCGGCGCTAAGCCCGGCATCCGCGCCCGTCACCGAGCCTGTCCGCCAAGACGCAGCCGCGTCGGATGCGGCTTGGCTGTCCGCGGTTCGTCACGCTCTCGTCACCCATACTGCCGATACAGCTCCGGTCGCGGCCGCGAGCGCGCCGCAGGCACTCGTCCCGCACTCGCTTGCTCGTGAGATCGCCCAGCCCAAAGACCGGCCCAAGGACCAACCCAAGGACCAGCCCAAAGACCAGCCATTGGAACTGCGCGCGCCTGCGGCTGCGCTCGCCACCCCCGTTCCAGCTTTGCCGCCCGCGACAACCGTTGCGACGACGCCTGCGCCGCAAGCCGATGACGGCCATCCGGTGCCGCCGGGATCGATTCCGGACGCACCGGCAAACACCGGCAAAGTTGACCAACCTGCCAGGTCGCGGCTGGGGAGCATCGCTGCGCAGATCCCGCTGGTCGGCTGGGCCTTCGGCCGATAACGACCGGGCCCGCGCGTTCGGCTGCGAATATGACAAGGCTTTCTAGATCAGCCTCGATTTGCCATCTGCCGCTCCGCCGGCGCTGCATTGGCCGGCATTAGCGCCATATGGCCGGAGTGGCCTGCCAAAGCCGCCCCCTAAACGTGTGGAAATGGCGAAAATCTTGGTCCGCATGTCTCACGCTGGGGCTAGCGGAGGGTTATCTGAATAGGTCGAAATCCGAAGTATTTAACCGGAGCCTGAGCCGCCTTGACCCCGCCTGCGCTCAACCCCACAACGCGGCCTCGGTCGCAGGATTCGGAGCCTTTCGCAGGCTCGGCGGCCAATTTGGACAAGCCCAACCTGGAAAAGACCTTGCACGACAAAGTCCTCATCGTCGATTTCGGCTCCCAGGTCACCCAGTTGATCGCAAGGCGGGTGCGCGAGGAGAAAGTCTATTGCGAGATCGTGCCCTATCAGAAGGCCGAGGAAGCCTTCCGGACCATGAAGCCCAAGGCCGTCATCTTGTCGGGCGGGCCGGCTTCGGTGCTCGACAAGGACGCGCCGCTCGCCCCAAAGGCGATCTATGACGCCGGCGTGCCGATCCTAGGCATTTGTTACGGCGAACAGGCCATGGCGGCGCAGCTCGGCGGCAAGGTCGAGGGCGGCCATCATCGTGAATTCGGCCGCGCCGAAGTCGAGGTCGTGGCCGATAGCCCGATCTTCGAGGGCGTCTGGGTCAAGGGCGAAAAATATCCGGTCTGGATGAGCCATGGCGACCGGGTGACCAAGCTGCCGGAAGGCTTCCGCGTACTCGGCTCGGCGCCCAATTCGCCGATCGCCATCATCGGCGACGACGCGCGCAAATTCTACGCGACTCAATTCCATCTCGAAGTGATTCACACGCCGCAGGGCGCCGCGCTCATCCGCAATTTCGTGCGCAACATCGCCGGCCTGACCGGCGACTGGACTATGCGCGCCTTCAAGGACGAGGCGATCGAGAAAATCCGCAAGCAGGTCGGTAAGGGCCGCGTGATCTGCGGTCTATCCGGCGGCGTCGACTCGGCGGTCGCCGCCGTGCTCATTCACGAAGCGATCGGCGAGCAACTCACTTGCGTCTTCGTCGATCACGGGTTGTTGCGGCTTGCCGAGGCCGAGAAGGTCGTGGCCATGTTCCGCGACAGCTACAATATTCCGCTCGTCCACGTGCAGGCCGAGAACACTTTCCTCAAGGCGCTGGCTGGCGTCGATGACCCCGAGGGAAAGCGCAAGACCATTGGCAGATTATTCGTCGACGTGTTCGACGCCGAAGCCAAGAAGATAGGCGGCGCGGATTTCCTGGCGCAAGGCACGCTCTATCCAGACGTGATCGAGAGCGTGTCATTTACCGGCGGGCCCTCGGTCACCATCAAGTCGCATCACAATGTCGGCGGTCTGCCCGACCGCATGAAGATGAAACTGGTCGAACCGTTGCGCGAATTGTTTAAGGACGAGGTGCGCGCGCTCGGCCGCGAACTCGGATTGCCGGACGGCTTTGTCGGCCGCCATCCGTTTCCCGGGCCGGGGCTGGCGATCCGCATTCCGGGCGCTATTACCAAAGAAAAATGCGACATCCTGCGGCTGGCGGATGAGATCTATATCGAGGAAATCCGCCGCACTGGACAATATGACGACATCTGGCAGGCCTTTGCCGTGCTGCTGCCGGTGAAAACCGTCGGCGTCATGGGCGACGGCCGCACCTATGAATTCGTCGTCGGCCTGCGCGCGGTTACTTCGGTCGACGGCATGACGGCGGACTTCTATCCGTTCGACATGCGCTTCCTCGGCATGGTGGCAACGCGCATCATCAACGAGGTTAAGGGCGTCAACCGGGTTGTGTATGATGTGACCTCAAAGCCGCCGGGCACGATTGAGTGGGAGTGAGTGTTGCCTAAGTATGTTGGCTTAGATGGATTCCGTGAGGGCTGGGTTGCGGGCTGGATAGACGACCGCGGAACTCAATTTAGAACAGCTCCATTCAATCCCTCATTGTCGCGCGATGATCGATATTCCGATTGGTTTGCCTCATGCCGGATATCGCAACTGCGACATTCAAGCTCGAGTTTGGCTGGGGCCATCCGTATTCCCAGGCGCTCGCCGCGATATTTGGCGGTTCACTAGTCAGGCGGCGGCCAACGAGCACTATTGGGACTGCGAAGGTATGGGAATGGGAATTTCTTGCCAACTTTTGAATATTGGAAAGAAGATAAAGGAGGTTGACGATATCATCACGTCCCGTCGGCAACGTGTGCTTTGTGAGACGCATCCGGAGCTAATCTTTTGGACGCAGAATGGTCGAAACCCGTTGGATAAAAAGAAATCCGCAATAGGTCGCAAACAGCGAATTGCAATCCTAAAGAATATGGGGTTCAAAAACATCGAAGCCATGCTTGAGCGGCGTTCGGGAACGGGCATCGGACGTGACGACCTTATCGACGCTTGTGCTTGTGCAATTGCCGCACGAGACGCAAAGCTGACTATTGGTGACACAATGCGTGATGCCCATGGTTTGCGCATGGAAATGCATTATTAAGACGCTCAAATGACCATCACCATCTACGGCATCAAGAACTGCGACACCATGAAGAAGGCGCGTGCGTTCTTGGACAAGGCCGGCGTTGAATATGCCTTCCACGATTACAAAACCGCCGGTATCGAGCGCGCCAAGCTTGAAGCGTGGGCGAAAAAACTCGGCTGGGAAAAGCTGCTAAACCGCGCCGGCACGACTTTCCGCAAATTGCCCGACAAGGACAAAGACGGCCTCACGCAAGCAAAGGCAATAAAGCTGATGCTGGCGCAGCCCTCAATGATCAAGCGCCCGGTGCTTGATCTCGGTGGCGGCAAGCTACTGGTCGGATTTGTGCCCGGCGATTACAAGAAATCGATCGCCGCCTAGAACTTGGCCGCTCAGTGCTTGGCCGCGTCTGAAAGGCTCGCGGTCTGGATCGCGCGCAGCACATTGGGCAGATCGGTATGCACGGTCCGCTCGACCATGAATTCCGGCACCGGAAAGCTCGGCGCCACCAGCGCGTTATAATATAGCCGCGTCCCATGCGCATTGGCCATCGGCTCGACCCGCCATTCTCCTTCCGAAATCCGCATATCGCCGTCCACGCGCTTGAACAGCATGCGGTGGCCGAATTCGTAGCTGGTGCGCACCACCGTTCGCAGTTTGGGAAACAACGCCGCCCAGTTGATGATGTGTTCGCGAATGTCCCAGCGCCCGCCGGGATCGTGCTTGATGATGCGGCAGCTCTCGAGATTGGGAATTATATGCGGCGAACGGGCGCAGTCGGTAATCACCGCCCACACGATTGGCGGCGGCGCGGCAATGTCGATGCTGGCGCGGACATGCGCGGCATTCATCTTAGCGTCGGTCTCGACGCTGACAACGGGATCTCCAGCGCGGGCTTGGCTTGCTCCCGCGGCGATTATGGCCGCGGCAGCGAACGATCTAGCCATGAGCCGCATGGGTAAGGCCATGAAGGACTCCACTGCGAACCGGCGGAATCAGTCTACGCCATATTGTGCCGCCCCGATATAGATCGTCGGACCGTGGTCGGTGCCCAGCCCCTTGATCCATAGGCCTTTTGCTGCCACATGCGCCCCATGAACGTGGCGCTTGTTCCCCCCGATTCGGTTGCAAAATCGCCGCTCGCCGCGCAGGTCGAGCGAAGGCGCACCTTTGCCATCATTTCGCACCCGGACGCCGGCAAAACCACGCTTACCGAGAAGCTATTGCTGTTCGGCGGCGCCATTAATCTGGCCGGCCAGGTCAAAGCCAAGCGCGACCGGCGCACCACCCGTTCCGACTGGATGGCGATCGAGCGCGAGCGCGGCATTTCGGTCGTGACATCGGTGATGACCTTCGATTACGACGCCCGCGTCTTCAATCTGCTCGATACGCCGGGCCATGAAGACTTCTCCGAGGACACCTACCGCACGCTCACCGCGGTCGATAGCGCGGTCATGGTGATCGACGGTGCCAAGGGCATCGAAGCGCGCACCCGCAAACTGTTTGAAGTCTGCCGCTTGCGCGACATTCCGATCATTACCTTCATCAATAAAATGGACCGCGAAACGCGCGACCCGTTTGAGCTTTTGGACGAGATCGAGAAGACGCTGGCGCTCGATACCACGCCGATGAATTGGCCGATCGGGCGCGGCCGCGACTTCGCCGGCACCTACGAGATTGCCACCGGCGATATGCGGCTGCTCAACGATGACGGCAAAGCGGCGGTGCCGCAGCCGCTCGACCTGGCCGCACTCGCCGCCAAGAACAAAATGCTCGACGCCAAGCCCATCGCCGAGGAACTGGCGCTGGTGAAAGACGCCTGTAGGCCGTTCGATTTCGCCTCGTTTCGGGAGGGCCATCTCACGCCGGTCTATTTCGGTTCGGCACTGAAGAATTTCGGCGTCAAGGACCTGCTCGATGCGCTCGCCGCGTTTGCGCCGCCGCCGCGCCCGCAAACCGCCAATAGCCGCAAGGTCGAGCCCGACGAAGACGGCATGACGGCGTTCGTCTTCAAGATCCAGGCCAATATGGATCCCAATCACCGCGACCGCATCGCCTTTGCGCGGCTGTGCTCGGGCAAATTGCGCCGCGGCATGAAGGCCAAGCTGGTGCGCACCGGCAAGCCGATGACGCTGTCGGCGCCGCAATTCTTTTTTGCGCAGGATCGCTCGGTCGCCGACGAGGCTTACGCCGGCGATGTGGTCGGCATCCCCAACCACGGCACCTTGCGCATCGGCGACACCTTCACCGAGGGCGAGGAGATCGCGTTTCTCGGCGTGCCGAATTTTGCGCCAGAAATCCTCAGAAGAGTAAAGCTCGGCGACCCGATGAAGGCCAAGAAGTTGAAAGAAGCGCTCCAGCAAATGGCCGAGGAAGGCGTTGTTCAGGTGTTCCGGCCGCTCGATGGCGCGCCGGCGCTGGTCGGGGTGGTGGGTCCTTTGCAGCTTGACGTGCTCAAAGTCCGGCTTGCCGGCGAATATGGCCTCGAAATCGACTTCGAAACTCCGGAATTCCAGCTGGCGCGCTGGATTGCCTGCGCCGACGGCAAGAAACTCAACGATTTCGTGCAGGCCAATTATTCCAGCGTGGCCGACGATCTCGACGGCGACCGGGTGTTCATGGCGCGCAATCAATTTATTCTCGATTACACGCGCGAGCGCGCCCCCGGCATCGCCTTCACCGACATCAAGGATAAGCCGCTTAGTTGACCTTGATATCCTTGGCTTTGATCACCGGCGCCCAGCGCGCGATCTCACCATCGATCAAGGCGCGGAATTCTTCCGGTGACGAGCCGACCACGTCCATCAATTGCGCGGCGAGTTTTTCGCGCACTGCCGGCTGCTTGATGATTTCAACCACGTCCTTGTTGATCTTGGCGATCAGCGGCTTGGGCGTGGCGCCCGGCGCGATCAAGCCGTTCCAGGCATCGGCGTCCACATCGATCCCGCTTTCCTTCAAGGTCGGAACATCCGGCAGGAATGGCGAGCGTTTGGCGGTGGTGACGGCGAGGATTTTCACCGTGCCGGCTTTGGCATGGGGCAACACTGAGATCGCCGGCAGGCATGCCATCTGCGCGTCATTGCGGATCACTGCGGTTATAGCCTGCGGCGAGCTGGGGTAGGGCACATGCACCAGCGTCACGCCGGATTTGATGGCGATCGCCTCCATGGCCAGATGCGACACCGACCCGTTGCCGATCGAAGCGAAATTATATTTGCCCGGATTTTTCTTCAAGCGCGCCACCAATTCGGCGACCGTATTAACCCCGATGCCCGGATTGACTGCGAGCGCGCTCGGCTGGGTTACCAGTTGCGTGATCGGCGCGATGTCTTTGCCCGGGTCGTAGGGCAAATGCGAAAACAACAAAGTGTTGATGGCAAGCGGCCCACCGATGCTGATGCCGATGGTGGCGCCATCGGGCGCAGCCTTTGCCACGGCATCGGTGCCGATATTGCCGCTTGCGCCCGGCTTGTTTTCGACCAGGAAGGCGCTGTCTGGATATTTCTTCGAAAGTCCGTCAGCGATCAGCCGCGCCACAATGTCGGGCGTCGAGCCCGGCCCGAACGGCACTATGATACGCACGGTTTTTGCCGGCCATTCCTGCGCTGTGGCTGCCCGGCTGGCGCCCAGGCTTGCCGGCACCAGCAGCAATAGCGCCAGCATGACGCTTCGGAACGCGGTGTAAGACAGGCCTGCAGTCATTGCGGGTTTCCTATGCGAGGCGCGGCTTGCATCGGCCGGTTCTATCCTCTACTGCCGCCATGGAAGGGTTTTGCGGCGGTAGCGTAGAGTATAGCATGGGTCTGGGCGTCCTCATTATCGGGCTGGTGGTTTTCCTTGGCAGCCATCTTTTCGTCACCCGCAGTGACAATCGGGCCGCTGTCATCGCGCGCATCGGGCTTCCCGCCTATCGCGCGCTGTTTGCGGTCGTTGCAATCGCCGGGCTTGCGCTGATCGTCTGGGGCTTTGGGCAATACCGCGCCCATGACTGGATTGCGATCTGGTCGCCGCCGGCATTCATGCGCCACATCACCATCGGCCTCATGCTGATCGCGGTCATTGTGTTCGTCTCGGCTGTCGTTCCAAGCCATATCAAGACTAAGGTGAAACATCCGGTACAGGCAGGGACCAAGATCTGGGCCTTCGCGCATCTTTTATCGAATGGCGATCTAGGCTCCATCCTGTTGTTCGGCTCGTTCCTAGCCTGGGCGGTTTATGCCCGCATCGCCGCCAAGCGCCGCGGCGATGGCGGCGCCACGGCAGCGCCGGCCGGCTGGACCAACGACATCATCGTGGTGCTTCTGGGTATCGTCATTTATCTCGCGCTGGGCTACGTCTTCCATCCGGTCTTGATCGGTGTTCCGGTGTTTGGGAGATAGTACTTTGTCAGTGCAAGACGAAATCAAGCGCCTCACGGCCCCCGATATTCTCGCGCGCAAGGGTGGCGAGCCGATCGTGTGCCTCACGTCGTATCACGCCCACACCGCGCGCATTGTCGACAAACATTGCGACGTGATCCTGGTCGGCGACTCGCTCGGCATGGTGATGCACGGTTTCGAGACCACCGTTCCGGTCACCCTCGACATGATGATCCTGCAAGGCCACGCGGTGATGCGCGGCTCCAAGCGCGCGCTGGTGATCGTGGACATGCCGTTCGGCACTTACGAAGCGTCCAAGGAGCAAGCTTTCATGAACGCCGCCCGCGTCCTGAAGGAGACCGGCTGTGGCGGCATCAAGGTCGAAGGCGGCACGCGCATGGCGGAGACCATCGCCTTCCTGGCCGAGCGCGGCATTCCGGTGATGGGCCATGTCGGGCTGACGCCGCAATCGATCAACACCATCGGTTCGTTCCGCGCGCAGGGCCGCGAGGAAATCGACTGGGGCCGCATCGAGGCCGACGCGCTGGCGGTGGCGCAAGCCGGCGCTTTTGCGATGGTGATTGAGGCGGTAGCCGAGCCGCTCGCCCGCAAGCTCACGGCGGCGGTACGTATCCCGACCATCGGCATTGGCGCCAGCGTTGCCTGCGACGGGCAGATCCTGGTGATGGAGGACATGCTCGGCCTCTCGCCCCGGGTGCCGAAATTCGTCAAGCGCTATGCCGATTTGGGCCCCGGCATCGACCAGGCGATCGGTGCTTACGCCGCCGAGGTGCGCGCCCGCACATTCCCCGGCCCCGAGCACACCTATTCGATGAAGGGTAAAAAGCCCTAAACGACTGTATATTAACGATTATCGCCGCAATCTTTGCCTTAGGCGCGCCACATCGATAGGTTACGCCGCAATTCGTCCCGGGGCCGGGTATTAGAAGTTTTTGGAGCTGTAAGTGGCCGATATTTTTCACGAGGTCGACGAGGAAGTCCGCCGCGACCAGCTTAAAAAGCTGTGGGACCGCTACAGCATTCTCCTCATCGCGCTGGCGGTCCTGATCGTCGCCGCCATCGGCGCCTGGCGCTTTTATGAATATGATGTCGCCAAAAAAGCCGCCATTGCCGGCGCTGCCTTCGAGTCCGCGGTGACGTTGAGCGAGCAGGGCACGCACGCCGAAGCCGAAGCTGCTTTCGCCAAGGTCGTGACTGAAGTGCCGGGCGGCTACGGAATTCTCTCGCGCTTTCGTGCCGCCGCCGAGCTTGGGCAGGTCAAGCCCGCCGACGCCGTGAAGGCCTATGACGAACTGGCTGCCGATAACTCACTTGGCGCCACCTGGCAGGACCTCGCCGGCTTGCGCGCAGGGCTCCTGCTGGTCGAGACCGCGCCGCTGGCCGATATGCGCCGCCGCCTCGATCCGCTCGCCGAGCCCGGCCGCACTTATCGTCACACCGCGCGTGAGTTGTTGGCGCTGTCGGCTTGGCGTAATAACGACTTCACCGCCGCCGGCAAATATATCGACATGATCGCGGGCGATGGTGAGACGCCGCCCGGCACGCGCTCGCGCATCGACGTGCTGGCGGCTTTGATCGCGGCCGGCGGTAAAAGCTGAGGAACCGGCTATGCGCCGCATGCACCGAATCTTGATGATAGCGACGATGATTGCGGTGGCGCCCGTGCTTGCCGGCTGCGCGGATTTCGACATGGACAAGCTCGACATCTTCGGCCTTAGCGACAAAAAGAAATTGCCGGGCGAGCGCAAACCCTTGTTTCCGGAAGGCGTGCCGGGCGTGAGCCAAGGGATCCCGCCGGAATATATCAAGGGCAACCAGCCGCCGCCGGAAACCGCGCAGCCGATTGCCGTCGAGCCCGAAAAGAAAGCCGCCGCGGTCGAGCCGGTTGAACCAAAGCCGAAACCCAAGCGCAAGAAGCCGAAGTCGGTCGCCGCCGCGCCCACAAAGCCGGTTACGCAAACCGACCAAACGGCGCCCCAGGCGGCGCCTTGGCCCGTGCAGCCCCAGCAGCCCCAGCCCCAACAGCCGCCGCCGCAGCAATCGAGCAGCGTGCCCTGGCCATCGGCTCCGGCGCCCGGCACTTTCTCGCGCTGACAATTGCGACCCTCTGGCATCTGGCGAGGGGAAAGAAAAGCTCATGACCTTCACCGTCGCCATCGTCGGCCGGCCCAATGTCGGCAAATCGACTCTGTTTAACCGTCTGGTTGGACGGCGCGTCGCGCTGGTCGACGATCGGCCCGGCGTGACACGCGACCGCCGCGAGGGCGAAGCCAGGCTCGGCGATCTCGATTTCACCGTCATCGATACCGCCGGGCTCGAAGAGTCGGCGCCCGAAAGCCTATCGGGCCGCATGCGCGCGCAGACCGAGACCGCGATCGAGCAGGCCGACGCGATCTTCTTTATGATTGACGCCCGCATCGGGCCCACGCCCGCCGACCGCGCCTTTGCCGAACTCACGCGCAAATCCGGCAAGCCGACCGTGCTAATCGCCAACAAGATGGAGGGCACCGCCGGCGAACCCGGGCGCTACGACGCTTACGCACTCGGCCTCGGCGATCCAGTCGGCATTTCGGCCGAGCATAATGAGGGCTTGGCCGATCTTTACGACGCGCTGCGCACCGCTTTGCCGGAGCGCACCGCCGAGCAGATTGCCGCGATCGATGCCCCGGAAGGTGAGCGCGCCATCAAGGTTGCCATTGTCGGGCGCCCGAATGCCGGCAAGTCAACATTGGTCAATCGGCTGTTTGGCGAGGAGCGCCTGCTCACCGCGCCCGAGGCCGGCACCACGCGAGACGCCATCGCTGTCGATCTCGATTGGCACGGGCAGAAATTTCGCATCTACGACACCGCCGGCCTGCGCCGCCGTTCGCGCGTCGATGAGAAACTGGAGAAATTGTCGGTCGCCGACGCGCTCAACGCGGTGCGCTTTGCCGAAGTGGTGGTGGTGCTCCTCGATGTTGAGAATGCCTTCGAGGAGCAGGATCAGCGCATCGCCGATCTGGTTGAGCAAGAAGGCCGCGCCATCGTCATCGCGATCAATAAATGGGATTTGAAGGAACAGACGGCGGGCGAAATCGGCAAGCTGCGCACGCAAGCCGGCGAAAAGCTCACCCAGATGAAGGGTGTGCCACTGGTGGCGGTATCGGCCATGACGGGTGAAGGTATAGACCGGCTGATGCAGGCGATCGTCGATGCCTTCGGAGTCTGGAACAAGCGTGTGCCGACAAGTGCGCTCAATCGGTGGTTCGAAAACGCCATTGAGTCACATCCGCCGCCGGCGGTGTCGGGCCGCAGGCTGCGGCTAAACTACATCACGCAGGCGAAAAGCCGCCCGCCCAGTTTCGTGCTGTTCTGCACGCGCGCCGACGCGCTACCCGACGCCTATAAGCGCTATCTGGTGAATTCATTGCGCGAGGCGTTCGAACTGCCGGGCACGCCAATCCGCCTGACGCTCCGCGAAAAGGACAATCCCTTCAAAGGCCGTGCCAAGCACAAGCA
>Ga0302319_10015882_pt1 | contig 13909 bp, 10 predicted proteins | sample Bog_T0_2_FD_203319 | JGI IMG/M metagenome (GOLD analysis project Ga0302319, IMG submission 203319) | Peat permafrost microbial communities from Stordalen Mire near Abisko, Sweden - Bog_T0_2 | ecosystem: Environmental > Terrestrial > Soil > Wetlands > Peat | place: Sweden: Abisko, Stordalen Mire...
ACCAGCGCCATGCCGTCTTGTACGTGATCCCCTGCCGTTTGGCCCACTCGGATAACTTCATGCCAAGCGTATATCAGACCATGATTGTCTATGAAAGGGTATAGTTGGATCATCAGCTAATAGCCCCTCGCGATCAGGCTGGATCGTCCCCGCCGGTTCCGCCAGACTCAACCCCGACATTCCCAACTCCGGTCCTGCGATCATGGATGACTCGCCGCTGCCCGCCCTGGTCCCGTTGCCGGGCGATCTGGCCCATCTGGAAACCCTGGCCGGCAAGGCGCGTGACTATGCCCGCAATGCCCGGGCGACCAACACCCGCCGCGCCTATGACGCCGACTGGCGGCACTATACCCGGTGGTGTGCCCGGCGCGGCCTGGTCGAACGGCCCCCCGATCCCCAACGGATCGGCCTTTATCTGGCGGATCTGGCCTCGGGGGCGGGGCTGGCGGTGGCCTCCATCGAACGCCGGCTTTCGGGGCTGGCCTGGATGTTCCGGCAGCAGGGAACGCCGCTCGACCGCGCCGATCCCCACATCAAGGAGGTGCTGGCCGGCATTCGCAAGACCCACGGCCGGCCGCCGGCGGCCAAGGATGCGCTGCTCGGCGGCGACATCGTGGCCATGATCGAATGCCTGGGCCGGGACCTCCGGGGGCTGCGTGACCGCGCCATCCTGCTGGTCGGCTTTGCCGGCGGACTGCGCCGCTCGGAAATCGTCGGCCTCGATCACGGCCAGGGCGAAACCGACGACGGCCGGGGCTGGGTCGAGGTGCTGGACGGCGGGATGGTGCTGCACGTCAAGGGCAAGTCCGGCTGGCGCGAAGTCGAGATCGGCTTCGGCTCCTCGGCGCTGACCTGCCCGGTTCAGGCGCTCAGGACCTGGATGGACCTGGGGCGGATCGCCCACGGGCCGGTGTTCCGGCCCATCGCCCGGGGCGGCCGGCGGGTGCGGTCCGAACGCCTCTCGGATCGCCATGTGGCGCGGCTGGTCCAAAGCGCGGCGATGGCCGCCGGGATTCGCGGCGACCTGCCCGAGGGCGAACGGCGGCGGCGCTTTGCCGGGCATTCCCTGCGGGCCGGACTCGCAACCGCGGCCGAGGTCGAGGAGCGATTCGTCCAGCGCCACCTCGGCCACGCCACGGTGGGCATGACGCGGCGCTACCAGCGACGGCGGGATCGCTTCCGGGTCAATCTGACCAAGGCGGCCGGATTGTAGTCCTGACCACTCCCCGGACTCTCCGGCCACCCTTGATTTCGCAGGGCTCCCGCCCCGCACCCGCGAAGGAGGCTCGCCTCCCTGACCTCATTCACGTCCTGGGTTCAAAGGGCCGACCGGCCCTTTGCGGGTGTGGGCAGCGCCCACGAAATTGTTTTGTTTACTTCTTCTTCCCGGCCTTCTCCGTCCCGAAATACCTGAGATAGCCGGCATCGGCAAGCAGGGTCAGGCGGTGCTGGTCGAGGGCCGAGACCGCGAGCTGGCCGGGCAGGACATTGGCGATGATGCCCTGGGCGTAGAGCAGGGCGGTTTCGGCCTCGCGGTTGTCGATCCTGGCCCCGATTGTGGCCTGTTCGGCGCTGATCAGGTTGCGCAGGGCCAGGATGATCTGGTCGTCGCCGACCAGACCGGCATCGAGCTGCCGCACCAGGCTTTCATAGGCGGCGCGCAGCAGCCTGGTTTCCTCGGTGGCGTGGACCAGCTCGGCCCGGGCGCCCTGCACCGTGGCAAGGTCGGTGGCGATTTCCTGCCGGACCTGGGTGTCGGTCTGGCGAATCACGATTTCCTGATCCTCGGCCGACAACCGGGCAATGTCCACCGCGGCGTTGGCCGCCCGGTTCTGCCAGGGATAGGTGTAGGTCAGCGCGTAATTCTGATTGACGGTGTCGGGATGGGCCAGCGCATTGATCTGGCTTGACCCCGGATTGGAATAGCCGTAGGTCGAGCCGTTCTCGCCAAGGGCAACGCTGGTGCTGAACTGAAGATCCGGGCGCGCCTGGTTCTGGGCCAGCCGCAACGCCACATCGGCGCTGTCGCGGCCAAGCTGGACGATGAAGAAGGCGGGGCGGTTGATGTGCGCGGTGGTCAGCGCGCCGTCGAAGCTGACGGCCAGCGGCGTCTCCAGGTCGTGGGCGTAGCTGTAGGGCAGATAGATGGCGGCCCCGGTGCGGGCGTCGGGATCGCCGATCAGTTGGGCCAGAGTGACCGAGGCCGCCAGATAGGTCTGTAACTGCTGTTCGACCGCGATCTCGGCCCGGGTCACTTCGGCCTTGATCTGGGCCTCCTGGTAGCGGGTGATCAGACCGGGATCCTGCTTGATGATCCGGTCCTGCCGCGCCTGGAGCCCGGCCACCAGATCGCGGTTTTCCACCGTCGAGGCGAGAATTTCCAACTGGCGCACCAGTTCGAAATAGGCGGTGTCGATGGCCTCCAGAATCTGGTTGTTCAGATCCTTGAGGCTCCAGTCGGCTTGCAGCCGGTTGATCTCGGCGCTGCGGATGGCGGCGTGGTCGGGGTTGTCGTTGCCGAAGCCCTTGCCGAACGGCACCGGGGTATTCAGGGTGGCGGTGAGGTTGGTCGAGAACTGGCCATCCTTCCAGTAGTGGCTGGCGTCATAATAGATTTTCTGCTGGATGGTCTGGTCCGTCACCTGCAACGAGCCGCCCCACGGCAGTTCCTGGGTCAGTCCCAGTTCCACCGAGACCTGCTGGAGGGGATGGCCGTTGTTGATGGTGTTGTTGGCGACGATCTCTTCCTGGGTCGGGGTGGTGTTGGAATTCTGGTAGAATTCGATGGCCCGCACCTGCGGGTTGCCATGATCGGTGCAGGTGTTGAAGGGAATCTTGCAGGTGTTGAGCCGCCGGTTGCCGACCAGCGGTCCGTAGTTGCCTTCCAGCGGATCGGTGTAGTTGGTCGACCCTTCAGGATCGGCGTCGGCGGGGGCGACGGCGCCGCCGATGTTTTCGCCGCCGGCGGTGTCGGGAATCCGGGTGAAGACGCCCTTGGGAATCACCGTGCCGAGCCGCTGGCGCAGGTAACTGGCCTCGCGGTCGTAGCCGAGCGACAGGTCGAACACCGGATCGAACACCGCCTTGGCCTCGCGCACCAGGGTCTGGGTGCTGTCGGGCTCGAGCCGGCCGATGGCCAGGGTCAGGTTGGTTTCAAGCCCCCTGACCACGGCATCGCGGCGGTTGATCGGCAGGATCGCCCGCGAGGCCACGTCGCTGCGGCCGGTCTTGCGGGCGACCAGCAGGCTTTCCACCAGCGCCCGTGATCGCTTCTGGTCGTTCATGCTCGGGACCGGGCTCAACTGGGTCTCGACCACCGCCGCCACCGCGGCGGCGTGGAGGTTGCGCGCGGTCGGATCAAGCCCGGCGCCGGCGCCGGCGCCGGCGCCGGCCCCCCCGGCGGCGTCCGCCGGGGCCGCCGCCAGCGCCGCCAGCGTCAGGCTTGCTGCGACCGAGGCGGCACGCATCAGGACTTTGCGGTCGGCAGTGATCACAGCGGACCTCCGAAGTGTTTGAGGGCGCCCGATTCCTTCAACAGGGCGAGCCGCCCGCGGTCGATGCCGGTCTGGGCGGTCAGGTCGCCGTAGTGCTCGGCCAGCGCGCCCACCGAAGCAAGCAGGCTCGACCCGGCGATGCGTTGCTGGACCTCGGCCTGGACCAGGGCGGTGCGGGCGGAGAGCAGCGTCGAAAGGCGCGAAACGGTTTCGTAGGCGGCCACCAGCCCCTGCTCCTGCTGGAGCACCGCCGAGTCATAGACCTCCTGGGCGACCTTGACGTTCTGCCGGGCGATGCGGACCTGTTCCTGCGCCGAGGCCAGCGCCCCCCGTGCCGTCTCGAAGCTCTCCCGGGTCTTCAGTTCGATCTCGTGCAGCAGCATCGCCTGCTGGTTGAGGTTGTGCTCGGCCTGGTCCAGGGCGGCCTCGGCGGCGCGGTTGCCGATGGGCAGTTGATAGAGCAGGCCCAGGGTGGCCACCAACTGGTCGCGGGTGATGAAGGCGTTGACCAGCGAGTTGCCGATGCCGCCGTAGCCGTAAGTGCAGCATTCGGCCATCGACAGGTTGGCGGTGGCCGACAGGTCGGGCCGGGTCTGGGCCTCGCTCTGGCTGCGTTGCAGGCTGGCGACGCGCACCGCCACCGCCTGGCGCTGATAGTCGGGATTGTCGAGCACCCGGTCGGCCTCGGCGATGTCCGCGGCCGGCTGCCTGAGCAGGGCCCCGTCGCCCACCGGCAGCAACAGGGCATTGCTGTCGCTGTCAAGCAACTGGCGCATCGCCTCGGAGGTGGTCACGTAGCTGGCGAACAGTTGCTGCTGGGTGGTTCGGATGTTCGAAAGCTGGGCCAGGACCTGGCCGCGATCGCTTTCGGTGACGAAGCCCTGATCGAAGAGGCGCTGGGTGCTGTCGCGCTGGCGCTCGGCGGCCTGAAGCGACTGGTTCGCCACATCCAGGTCGCGTACCGTGCCGACCAGTTGCCAATAAAGCGTGTCCACCGAGAGCAGCGTGCCGTTGATCACGCTGCGCACCCCCAGCTCGGCGGCATCGATGGCGTGGCGGGCGATGTCGGCGTTAAGATCGCCGGCCGCGGTGGGGCCGAAGTTTTTGGTGTAGGGCAGCGGCAGAGACGCGCCCACCGCCAGGGTGGTGAAGTAAGGCCGGTTGTAGGCGCCGTAGGTCTGTTGCAGGCCGTTGAACTGATTCAGCGGGTAATAGGTCTGCTGGCGCTGGGTGGTCAGACTGAGGTTGAGGCTCGGCCCCCAGGGCAGTTGTTGCAGGATTTCTGCGCTGGCGGTATAGACCTGCTGGTTGCGCGGCGCAAATTCCGAGGGGGCGTTGGCCTGAACCCCTTCGTTGGCGCCGAGCTGATAGTAGCCGCCCGGCCGGTCGTGATTGAACTGTTCGGCCAGGACCGTGGTGCGGGTCGGAAAGGTGATGACGTAGCAGCCATTGACCCCCGGGGTCTGGGTCAGGGCCGCGGCGGCCGGGGTGCAGCGGAACACGCCCTTGCTGTCCAGCGCCCCCACCGGCACGAACTCGGTGCCGGGCTTGAACTTTTCGGGATACCCGGTCCGCCGGAACTGGCTGGTCAGCGCGGCGTTGGCGGTGGCGACGAACACCGGATCGAACACCGCCTGGGCCTCGATCAGCGCCCGTTCGGCGGCGGCCTTGGACAGGCCGCTGCGCTTGATGTCCAGATTCCGGCGCAGCGCCTCCATCGCCGCTTCGCGCAAGGCCAGCTCGGCGGTGGCCGCGGGAGCGTAAAGCAGGGCGACGCCGGACCGGATCAGCGACTGGCGGGTGGTCTCCACCACCTTGTTGCGCGCCCGCTCCTGGGTCAGGGTTTCGGCATCGACCACGAAAATCTGGGGCGGCACCGCAAAGCCGAGCGGCTGGCCGAGGGCGGTGTTGGCGGCGGCGGTTCCGGCGGCGGCCTTCGCTTTGGGCGCCGGGGTGGTGGCCGGTGCCGGGGTCGCGGCCGGGTCGGCCCGGCCGGCCCCGCCGCCCGGCGGCGGCAGTATTCCCGCGAGGACACCGGCGAGCCCGGCGGCGGCGGCGGAAAGCCGGCGGCGGCGGCGTTCGAGGCGCGGGATCATCGCCGTGGGTTCGTTCATCGCCCTTCCCTCACTGCCGATTTTCCGGGCCGATTTTCCGGGCCGATTTTCCGGGGCCGCCTGCACGGGGCCGGCCGTGCGCCGGTCGAAGTCAGCGGACATAGTCCTGCTCCAGGATTCCTTGGGACGCCAGCAGGTGAATCCGGGCCTTGCGGAGGTTGATCCCGGCGGTGATCAACCCCAACCGCGCCGACACCACATCCTGGTACTTGTTCAGCACTTCAAATTCGGCCACCAGCCCGAGATCGTGCTGTTCACGGGCGCGGTCGAAGGCGCACTGGGCCAGCTTGAGATCACTCTGGCTCTGGCGTACCACCAGCTCGGCCGAGCGGGCGGTGCCCACCGCCTGATCGACGGTGTTGACCACCGTCTGGCGCGCCAGACGGGTGGTGTCGTAGGCCTGACGTTCCTGGATGCGGGCGCGGTCCAGCGCGGCGCCGGTCGCGTTCATGCCGATCGGCAAATGGTACTGGACACCGATGAAGAAATTGGTGGTGTCGGGCCTGACCAGATGAATCAGCGACTGCGGCAGGCTGACATAGCCGTACACCGCATCGTTCTGGCCCACCGCATAGCTGGCCGACAGGCTGACATCCGGCAGGTCCTGGTTTTCGCTGTAGGACAGGGTCAGTTGGCTGGCGTTGTAATTTTCCTCGGCGGCCTTGATGTCGGGGTGGGTTTGCAGCGCCCGGTCGTAGACCCCGTTCTGGTCGATGGTCACCGGCTGGCGCAACAGCGCCTCGGCGTCGGCGGGCAGCAGCAGCGCCCGCCGGTCGCCGGTGATCAGGGTCCCGAGATGGCTGGACGCGGCCAGCAATGCATTCCAGGCGGTTTCCTCCTGGGCATCGAGCGAGGCCAGTTGGATCTCCTGCTGGGCCAGATCGTAGCGGCTGGCCTGTCCCGCGTCGAAGAGCCGCTTCTGGCTGGCCTGACGGTCGAGCAGCACGCCGCGCAACTCGAACAGGGCGCGCAGGGTCTGGACCGCCTGGGCCAGATCCCAGTAACTGTCCAGCGCCTGTTCCAGCGTGCTGTTGCGGGTCGACCGGTCGGTCCAGACGGCATGCCGCTGCCCGGATCGGGCCAGTTGATAATTGTAGTAATCGGGAGACCCCTCATAGCCGGAATTCTTGGTGTAGGGCACCGGCAGGGTCAGGGTCAGGTTGGCCGAACTGGTCCAGAACAGGGTATTGCCCCAACCGTAAAGGTTGTAGGTGCTGCCGTCCAGGTCGGCCGGGCTGGTGTTGACGGGGGCGCCGTTGCCGGCGGCGTTCGGTTTGAACCAGGTCGAGGACAGGCTGGCGCTGAGGGTGCCGTTGAGCGCGAAGGGCGTGACCGGCGACGGCGTCGCCGGGACCGGTTCGCCGCCGGCCAGACCCGGAACCGGCTGGTCATCGGCGGCGCCGCCAAGGATGAAGTTCCAACTGAGGCCGAGGGCGCCGACGGCGCTCTGGTTGGAATTGGCGGCGAAGGAGGCGTATTCCTGCTGCACCGAATAGGCCGGCGGCAACTGACAGCCGGCGTCGGCGGGGGTCTGGAGGCCGTCGACGGTGACCGACCCCAGACACTGGGAGGGCAGACCGTTGGCGGACTGGCTGTTGTTGGCCTGGGCCTGCTGCTGCGCCACCGTCTGCGGGTCCTGGTCGCGCAGGCGGCCGATCAGGTCGTGGCGGGGGTTGGTGTAGCTGTTGGTATAGGACAGCGACGAGAAAAAGGTCGGATCGAACACCGCGTCGGTCTGGGTCACCAGCGCCCGGGCGATGGCGATGCTTTCCGCCGATGACTGAATGTCGAGATTGCGGTTCAGGACCTGATCGGCGAGGGCATTGCGCGAGATTTCCAGCACCGGCAGTTCCCGCAGCCGGGCACGGGCACCGTTGGTTCCGGCCCGCAACCGGTCAAGCAACGCGCCCGGCTTCGAGATCGGCCAGGCCTGGGCCTCGGGCACCTCGGGACAGGCCGGAACCGGGGCCGTTGGCGTCACCGCGGCCGGTCTGGCCCGGGCGGTTCCGGCCGCAGCCGCCGTAACGGGCCGGGCCCGGGCGGTTCCGGCCGGGGCCGTGGCCGTCGCCGGGGCGGCGGTGGCGGTGGCGGTGGCGGGAACGGCGGTGGCGGGTGCCGCCGCGGACCCCGCCGGGACCGGAACGTCACCCTTGCCGGAATCCTCGGCGATTGCTGCGGCGTCCAGGCCAAAAGACAGCAGCATTCCGGCAGAAACCGACGCCAGAGCCAGCCAGAAGCGCCGTCCCCGTGGCTGGCATGCCGCCGGCGAGGGGGCCGTTCGGGAGACGTTCCGATACCTCATCGCGTGCTTCGCCACCCCTCGTGCCTCCAGCCGCAGATTTCGAACCATTTCCTTTATTGCCATCAACACCCGGAAACAACAACCATTTACCGCGACAGACGGGCGGGAACCGGCCCGAAACCGGACAGTTTCCGGCCGGGTTGTGTCTGTTTTGCAACGTGATGAGTAACGGTTGCCCATGCTTCGGTCCTCCGGCATAGTGGCCCTCGACAGGAAGGGGTACCGCCCCGTCGGGTAAAAGGGGCGGCAGCCCGCTCCCGGCAGGTTCAGGGCAGGGTTATGGCCAGGCCGGACGGGACCCAGGGACGAATCGGCAGGACCACCATGACCGACCTGAATGAAGATCGCACCATTGCCTTCAATGATCACGGTACCGGTAAGGAACGCAGCGGCCCGGTTACCGGTCTGGTTGAGGTGCCCCGGGCCCGTCTGATCTGTGTCGATCAGACTCAGGTCGAGAGTCCTTTGCCCGGAGACGGGATCATCAATTTGGTTCCGGGTGCCGAACAAACCATCGGTCGGGGCGAGACCTGTACCTATCCGATCGGCTCGCGCAAGTTGTCGCGCCAGCATGCCCGCGTCTTTGCCGGCGTCGGTGCCTGGGGGGTCGAGGACCTTAACAGTACCAATGGCGTGCGGGTCAATGAGGAGAAGGTCCAGATCGCCTGGCTCAAACAGGGCGATGTGGTGCGTTTCGGTCCAATTCCCTTCCGTTTCGAGGTTGAACGGCCCGATCTGGCCGGCGTGCCGGCGCGTCCGTCGGCGCCCCAGGGCGCAGAGGGCGAACATACCATGCTGTTTACCAGCGCAGATGGTATTCGGGCGGCGGACATCCTGATCGACGCGGACAGAGAGGCCAAAAAAAGGACCGAAGAGGCGCCGGCCTCCATCGTGCCGACCACGGTCGCCAAGAAGACCGTCGGTGCCGCGGTGGCTCCGGCCCGAAGCAACCATGGCCGGACCATCGCCATCGCCGCGGTGGCGGTGGCGGTGGTGGCGGCGCTGGTGGCGGGCGGGGTGGTCTATTATCCGACCTTCCAGCGCGACCGGGACATCGCCGCCATCGTCGATAAGGAGACGCCGGTCATCGCCCGGGTGATCTCGCGGGTCCGCGATACCACGGGAACCCTCCCGGAGACCGCCCGGCAGGAGGATATCAAGGCCCTCCTGCCGGTGATCAGCGAGACCGGCAAGGCCATTGGTGACGGCTATGCCGACAGCCGCGAACTGGCCGACCTTTATGCCCGCAGCCGCTTCCTGGTGTTCGAGCGGGAGTTCGCCAGCCTGTTCACGCGACCCGACCCTGACGGCAGGTTCCTTCAGGAGGCCGGTCTCAAGGCGTTCGACCTGCGCAGCCGCCTGGACCGGATCGACGCCGGGCTGCCGCCGCTGCCCCCCGGAAGCGATCAGGATCCGCTGAAGGCCGCCGCCGATCTGGCCGAGTTGTCGCGCATCCTGGTCGCCTACCGCACCTTTACCCGCCAGTTTCCCCAGGTCGGCAAGACCGGCCTGGTGCCGACCCCGGAGCAGTTCAACCCGGTTGAAGACCGCAAGACGGACCTCAACAGGTATGCGCTGGCCTATCATCAGGTTCTGACCAGTGACTATCGGCTGCTCTATAACCTGATCAACGATGTGGAAAACCGCGATCTGGTTCTGGTCAACGGCTGGCACCAGTTCCTGGCTCCGGGACAGTAGGGGACGCCCGGGAACGGCGACGCCGGGCTTCGCGCCATAGGTGCCAGGATGGGCTGTTGTCCTGATTTTTCAGGGCTCTGCCCTGCACCCGCGAAGAAGGCTCGCCTCCTTGACCTCATGACGTTATGGGTTCAAAGGGCCGACCGGCCCTTTGCGGGTGTGGGCAGAGCCCACAAAATTGTTTCCTTTCAGTGCCCTGTCATATCCTGGCGCCTATGGGGCGGTGCCCCCCGGACCCCGGTTCCCGCAGTCCCGCGCGTCGCCCTAGAGCGTTATCCGATCAGGTTGGATCGGACAACGCTCTAGCTTATTGATAATAGAGCGTTATCCGATCAGGTTGGATCGGACAACGCTCTAGCTTATTGATAATAGAGCCGATTCACCCGATCAGATGAACCAACCTGATCGGGATCGGCTCTAAAGGACCGGACCCTCAAACCAGTGCCGGTCCTGACGGTCCTCGATTTCGATCACCCACAGGTCGGGGTCCAGGCGGAGCTGTCGGGCGACGTAGCGGTCGGCCTCGGCCTCGGGCACCGGGCCGGGGCCGGTGCCGGCGCTCCAGGCCGGCCGGCCCAGGTGACGGACCTGGGTCAGGACCCGGCAGAAACCGTCAAGCCGGTTGATCTTGAGCAGCACCGTGCCGCGGGTCCGGTCGCCCTTGCGGACGACCATCATCGGGATGCCCTGGCTGTTGCCCAAACGCAAATGGGCCGAGACCCAGAGGTCGGTGGTGAGGCGCGCGTCCCCGGTCATGGCGTTCAGACCAGAATATCGAGAAACATCCCGCGCCGATAGTTCCGCGGCAGTGTCAGCATGCCGTTAACCACCAGGGCCGCAAGTTGCCGCAGGCTGGGTATGCGCTGGCGCGGCCGTTGCTGGGGGGCGACGCTGCCCTCGGCGGGAGGAACGTAGAGCGGGCGTTCGCCCGGACTCTCGGGTCGGATGCCGTCGATCCGGGTCCGATCCGTGGGCCTTGTGTCAACCATAATCCTGCCTCCGCCCGAACGCGCCACGGGACCCTGTTTTCCAAACCGGGAAGCAGGATACGCCGGCCACGCTCAGCCGTATCATACTTTCCAGTTGGAATCCTGACCCAAGGTCGGGATTTCCCCACCCTGTGCCGGGCCGGGCGCGTCACCGATGGCGCCGGTATCCGATTCGTCACAAAATTGCCACTACTGCCATAAAAGCCCTGGGAACCGGTCAAAAATGATCCCTTGATCGTGACGCCCCGGCATAACCTCGCAATCACAGTGATCGTCAGGGCTCGTCAACGACGGGATCGGCGAGTTTGTAACGAACTGTTTCCGGCAAAGGGGGCGATTCTTTGGGACAACGCTGAAATCAGTGTCCAAGGGAACGTTTTCTCGTCAGGAAGTGCATTTACCGAGGGGAAAAATCGGACCATGAAAAAAATATTGTCAACCATGGCCGTGACCGGCACCATGATGCTGACCGGTCAGGCTTTTGCCGAAGAGCTGTGGGATCCGCATCTGCGCGGGGTCAACGAGGGGCTGGCGGCCGGGGCGCTGCCGCCACCCGGAGTCTACGGCGTGCTGGACAATTACTGGGCCTCGTACACCGCCCATGGCCCGACCGGGAGCAGCCTGAGCGGCACCGGTCTTTCGGTACTGGTCGAAGTGCCGATCATCCTGTGGTCGACGGGGATCAAGATTCTCGGCGCCGACTACGCCGTCGCCATCGCCCAGCCCTTCGACTACACCAGCTACGCGCCCGCGGGCGGCGGCGGCGGCAACTGGGGCACCTACAACACCATCCTGATTCCGGGCCAGCTGGCGTGGACCTTCGGTGACTTTCATGTCAAGGCCGGCCTGTCGGTCTATCTGGATGACGCCAGTTCCACCGTGGCCGATGTCGTCAGCGGGCATAAGCTGAACGGCGGCCTGCCCTCGGGCAACGGCTACACCACCATCCAGCCCGACCTGGGGCTGAGCTGGCTGAGTGACGGCTGGAACCTCAGCGCCGATCTGCACCTGGCCTTTGCCATCGACGCCGACACCGCCTCCGGCTATAGCTATCAGTCGGGTCATGAATTCGCCGCCGACTACACGGCGGCAAAGACCTTCGGCAGGTGGACCGTGGGCCTTGGCCTGCATCAGGAAAACCAGTTGAACGCCGACACCCTGAACGGTCATACGGTGCCCAACAGCATCGTCACCAACCTGGGCATCGGTCCGTTGGTCGGCTATCAGTTCGACGGCATCAATATTCTGGCCGAGTGGAACCACAACATCTACACGGAAAACGATGTGGCCGACGACTTCTTCAATGTTCGTCTGGTCGTGCCGTTCCTCTGAGACCTGCGGGCCTTGTGAATGATCCATGGGGGCGTCGCCCCCCTGTGCGCGAGGTTACGATGAATCGTTGAAAGGAAAGGGTTTTGTGGGCTCTGCCCACACCCGCAAAGGGCCGGTCGGCCCTTTGAACCCATGACGTGAATGAGGTCAAGGAGGCGAGCCTCCTTGCGGGTGCAGGGCAGAGCCCTGCAAAATCAAGACAATAGTGATATCCTGGCGCCTATGGGGCAAAGCCCCCTTGTGTCATTCCATACGCGCTTTGGTATCTTGAGGAGTCGATGATGGAACCGGCACGGGCACGGCTGGAACACGCGCTGGCAGACTGTCTGGAGACTCTGGCGCGGACTCCCGACGATCCCGAGGTCCGCAGCGATCTCGGCACCGTGCTGCTCGGCCTCGGCCGGACCGAAGAGGCGCTGGCCGCTTACCGGGCGGTGCTGGCGGTGGGGTTCGACCATCCGCTGGTTTATTACAACATGGGAACGGCGTTGCGCACGCTCGGCCGCCCCGAACAGGCGCTGCCGGCGTTTCTGGAGGCGCTGGCCCGCGCCCCCGGTTTTGCCCCGGCCCACAACAACCGCGGCAACGCGCTCCGCGATCTTGGCCGCCACGCCGAGGCGGCGGCGGCCTATCTCGACGCCCTGGCGCTGCGGCCGGGCGATGCCGGAACCGGGGTCAATCTCTCGAGCGTGCTGACCCTGCTCCATGAACAGGGCGGCGAAGGGCCGGAAGCCGCCGCGGCGCTGGCCCGGCGCTGGCTGGCGGCCCACCCGGATGATCCCATGGCGCACCATGTGGCCGCGGCCATGACCGGGGGGCCGCCGCCGGCCCGGGCCGGGGACGGCTATGTGCGGGCGCTGTTCGATGGCTTCGCCGCCGGTTTCGACCGCCGGCTGGCCGCCCTCGACTACCGTGTGCCCGGGCTGATCGTCGCGGCGCTGGCCCGTCACCGGCCGCAGCCGGTGCCCGGACTGGCGGTGCTCGATGCCGGTTGCGGCACCGGCCTCCTCGCGGCGGCGCTCCGGCCCCACGCCCGGACCCTGACCGGTGTCGACCTGTCGCCGGAAATGCTGGAGCAGGCCCGGCGGCGCGACCTTTACGACGAACTGGAAGCGGTGGAACTCACCGCGTTCCTGACCGGCAACCGGGACGGCTTCGACCTGATCGTCGCCGCCGATGTGCTGTGCTATTTCGGCACGCTGGAGCCGGTGCTGAGCGCCGCGGCGGCGGCGCTGCGGCCGGGCGGCCGGCTGCTCTTTACCGTGGAACAGGACCCGCGGCCGGACGCGCCACCCTTCACACTGCAACCCAACGGCCGCTACCGCCACAACATCCGGGCGGCGCTGGAGGCGGCGCTGGCGGTTGCCGGCCTCGACGCCCCGCCGCCCGCGGTCGTGATCCTGCGCCGGGAAAACGACCGGGACGTCCCGGGGGTCCTGGTTGACGCCGAAAAACCGTAACCGCGCCGGCCGTTATACCGGCCAACCTTGTCATTGACACATTAGGGGGCTTCGTCCCATAGGCGCCAGGTTACGATTAATCGTTGAAATGGAAGGGTTTTGTGGGCTCTGCCCACACCCGCAAAGGGCCGGTCGGCCCTTTGAACCCATGACGTGAATGAGGTCAAGGAGGCCCGCCTCCTTGACCTCTCCGGGACCGTGGGGTCGAAGGTCGGGGTTAAATAGAGAGTTTCCAGCGGCTCGACGAACACCCGGTTGTTGAACAGCCGCAGCCACGGCACCACCGAACCCGCCAGCGCCGCGTCCAGCATCGCCGCGTTGAGCCGGCGGTCCTTGACCAGGGTCCGGAGCCCGTCCGGGTCGCGCCGTCGCCGGATTCGACCGTCGGGAAGTGGCCGTTCTCCGAAACCTACCCATTTATCCCAAGAGATAAACGGCGTTCGGTTCCTGCTTCTTCGAGGCTGGTTTCACGACCGGCTTTGCGCCGACCGCCAGAGCCTTCCTCTCCACAGGCTGACAC
>Ga0302319_10015884_pt1 | contig 13908 bp, 13 predicted proteins | sample Bog_T0_2_FD_203319 | JGI IMG/M metagenome (GOLD analysis project Ga0302319, IMG submission 203319) | Peat permafrost microbial communities from Stordalen Mire near Abisko, Sweden - Bog_T0_2 | ecosystem: Environmental > Terrestrial > Soil > Wetlands > Peat | place: Sweden: Abisko, Stordalen Mire...
TCCTCGGCTCGGGAACTGGCTGACTCCCTCTACGGTGAACTCTATGGAGTGACCACGCGCGAGGGCGAACGGGTTTCGAAGCTTGCTTTTTATACTGGACGCGGGTCGCTCGAAGGCTGGTTGCGCACGGTTCTTGCCCAGGAGCATATCAATCGCTACCGCAAGCAAAAGCGTTTGGTCAGTCTGGATGAGAAAAGTGAAGAAGGAGTGCAGTTCGCCGCGCAGCCTACGGTCGCGCAGGACGCCGGTTTGGTTGATCCCCGAATCGAATCTGCGGTAGACGAGGTGCTCACACGGCTTCCGGCGGAAGACCGCTTCGTTTTGGCTGCCTATTATCTCGACGAACGTACACTGGCGGATATTGCGCGGACGCTGCGGGTCCATGAATCCACCATCAGCCGGAAATTGACAAAGCTGGCGAAGTCGTTGAAGAAACAGGTATTGGCGCAACTGACCAAACAAGGCATGAGCCGGAGACAAGCTCAGGAAGCGCTTGAAGTCGATGTGCGCGATCTTGGTATAAATCTCCACAACCGACTGATGCAAGAAAGGCTTGACCCATCGTTCTCTATTAGTACCGCAAAAGGAAGCAAGCGGCCTTAATTCATCTTATGAAGGAAATGCCACAAATCGTTGTGCAGAGACTGCTAGCTCGGCAAGGTGGGGCTGAGGTCCATGCTCATCCCGATCCTAATTTTCTAAGCGCCTACGGGGACGGGTTGTTGGGCGCTGGCGAACGCTTGCAGATTACGGAGCATCTGGCGACGTGTTCGGATTGCCGCGAAGTAGCGTTTGTTTCTTTGCCGGCGATCACTGCTGACCTTGGCCAAGTAGTATCCGTTCACGGCCCGACTTGGAGCTGGTCGGTTTTGCGCTGGAGTGCAGCCATGGCTTGTGTCGCGATCATCGGGTGCGTCGTCGCCCTTAACTTCAGGGAACATCGCAGAGCCTCCCAGCAAATCGCGGCGAATTCCGTTCCAGCGATAGCAGTGACTCCGGCGGATGGTACGGTTGCTGCGCCGGTTGCGTCGTCAGCGTCTCCAAGTGGTTTGTCAGAGGCGTCGTCCGAACGGAAAGAAAGTGCCAAGAAAGGTGTCGCAGCCTTGGCAAACAGCAACGACGAGCCGGTTGCCTCTACCGCTACGCCATCATCAGGCGCAGTGCCTCGCAGCCTTTCGGGGGCGAGCGCTGATCAGGGCATGCGGCAGGCATTTGCGCCGGAATCGGACTCGCTTTCTCCTGCCTTGGCGTCACGCATGGTAGTAGCGACTGCTCCGCTGTGGACGCTGACGGCTGACGGAGGTCTGCAAAGGTCGCTCGACGGTGGCAAGACTTGGGCAGGCATTTTGGTGGCTCCTAATGTTCACTTCTTGGCGGTGTCGGCACTAAAGAGTGAAATTTGGGTTGTGGGTGTGAGTGGCGCAGTGTATCACTCCAACGACGCGGGACAGAGTTGGCATCAAGTAAAGCCGGCCGTCGCGGGGGAGTCGCTGTCCGCCGACGTAACGGGCGTTCAGTTTGTCGATGCGGCGCACGGGAGCCTCATCACAGGGGCGGCTACCTGGCTGACCGACGATGGCGGCGAAACCTGGCGCAAGAGGTAGCGTCGAATCCAAGCCTACAGTTTGCGATTCCCATTTGTTATCGCCGATCGTTCTGGGAACGCCTTGTGGCGACTGAGAATTCTTTAACCCTCCTCTAATCTGCTTCTAATGCGGGTGGCGTGAATTAGAAATATGCCAACCGCCGACCGTGCGCCCACACCTTCCTCAGGCATTCTCATTGCCAGTCCAAATAGTCAAAAAGCCGCCCAACGTGCCGAGGTAGATCCGGTTAAGCAAGCTGGCCAGCAGGCCTATGCCTCCTGGGAGCGGGATGCCGAACGGGAGCGGCTCTTAAACGAACAGTTGCCGCAAGTGCGCTATATCGCGCGCCGCATCCATGAACGGCTGCCGCGCCATGTGCCATTTGAAGACTTGGTTCACGCTGGCGTCCTGGGTCTGATGGATGCCTTGAACAAGTTCGATCACGGCAAGCATGTGCAGTTTGGTTCCTATGCCAAGTTTCGTATTCGGGGCGCGATTCTCGACAGCCTGCGCGAAATGGACTGGAGTCCGCGCGATCTGCGCCGCAAGAGCCGTCAAGTGGAAGAGGCGCACAACAAACTGCGGCTGGAGTTGGGGCGCAATCCCCATGAGCCGGAACTGGCATTGGAGTTAGGCATGGAGCTGCATACGCTGCAACTTCTGTTGGGCGAAATCGACGTCTGGAGGTGGGCAGCCTTCGGATCCAGTCGTCGCGGGACGGCAGCGACGAGGATATGTGCGAGTACTTGCCCAATGATCCGGAGGAAACGCCGCTGGTGATTTGTCTGCACTCCGAGATGAAGGAGCTTCTAAGCAAAGCGATTTCCGATTTGGCTGAAAAAGAGCGACAGGTGATGGCGCTCTATTACTTCGAAGAACTCACCATGAAAGAAGTAGGGGCGGTGTTGGGCGTGGGAGAATCGCGGGTCTCGCAGATTCACTCGATGGCGGTGGTGCGGTTGCGGGCCCGGATGGCCGAACTGACCGCCGCACCCTCTCCAGAGCGGGCGCGAAACGCGGCTGCTGGAGCATAATCGCTATGGATCTTCGGCCAACAACGAATCGACGCCATGGTGGAGGGCGAGGGTACGGCAGTTTTCCCTCCCGAGCCCGCCATCACCGGAATCGAGGAGGAAATTCTAGAGATTGTGATTCGCATTACGTGCGCGATTGTGTAAACGCCCGGAAGGCTCTGTCCGTGGGTTTTACTTTCGAGATGCGGATGCTGCCCGAGCATGTGGCCCAGCAGGACAAGACGCTCGCCCTCAGCTTGGAGGTCCCGGTTGCGGAAAGCCGCGGACGTCGAACTTGGTGGTTCCGTCAGCAGTTTCCAATGCTTTGCGGCTAAAGATCGCTCAAGCTAGCGGGAAGCGGCGCGCGCCACGCTGGCCGCAGCGGCGCATTTGCGGCAGCCTGTGTTGCGCTGTCCCTTTGAGGTAGCTGGGCACGCCCGCATTGGCAAAATGCGCCGCGATGCGAGCCCCCATCGTGCCCGCCCCCAGAATTGCGACCTTATGAATTTGTTTGCTCAAGCGACGGCCTCCGTTGTGCGTGGTGCTGGGTTGTCCCGACATGACAGGTTACCGCATTTGGGCGGTCAAGATCTGAGACCAAGAGCGCGTCGCCGATCAGGTATTGCCTTATCGAGGGACGTAATGCCTACGGACGACTCAGGGCTTCTTGGTGGGGAATTGCGTAGTATTCAGCAGGATACTGATCGTCGAATCTCCGCCGTTGATGGTGGCGATGTCGGGCTTACCGTCGCCAGTAAAATGGGCGGTCACGATCTGCTGCGGACTAACCCCGACACTATAGTGGGTTGGCTTCTGAAATGCGCCGTCGCCGTTCCCGAGCAAAACCGAAACGTAACAAGGCTTGGGGTTCACATAGTTGGCCACCGCCAAGTCGGGAATTCCGTCCCCGTTGAAGTCGGCTGTGATGATCGAGATGGGCTCGTCTCCAGCGGGATAACTGTTCCCCGGATAGAACGTTCCGTCGCCCTTGCCCAGAGCAATCCAAACAACTGCTTGGTCATTGGCAACGGCTGCAATGTCTAGATTGCCATCCCCATTGAGGTCAACAAGGATAACTTGAAAGGGATCTCGCAACCCCGCAAAGTGCCTAGGCTTCTGGAAAGTGCCGTCGCCATTACCCAAGAGCACCGCGACATCGCCATAATCTCCGTAGAAAGGTAGCCCATAGTTTCCTATCACGAGATCGGGGATACCGTCATGATTGAGGTCTCCTATCGCGACTGAAAACGGCGTACTACCGCCGCTACTGATTTCTTGCGCTTTGGAGAACTTACCCTTGCCCTCGCCAAGAAAAATGGCGAGGCAGCTGGGATTGTTTGCGACGCCCAAAACTGTGGCCACGATGTCAGGAATGCCGTCCCCGTTAATGTCTGCAACAGCTACCGCCTCAGTCGCATAGCCGCATTGGGCGTACAAACCGGCATCTGGGCGGAATTGCCCTTTGCCATTGCCGAGCCCCACCGTTACTAGAGGAAGGTCGGCGTCCGTGGCAACCGCATCCATGTTACCGTCCAGGTTCACATCGGCGAAGACGACCTGCACCGGCGCATCGCCGGCGAATCCGGAGCAGTTCCAGGGCGCGAGCGTTGGCGACGGATTCTTCGGTACGCCGAACGATGCGCATAGCCCAGGCTCCTCGTTCCCCACCACCCCGAAACCCACCTCGCCACCGACACTCAGATCTCCCGCCGCCATCGAGGTAGGATAAAGAACAGGGCTGGGAATCGTCTCGGCCTTTGCGAAAGTCACGCCCGACGCTGAGCTCTGTGCCTGGGCATATGTGAGCAGCAATGCCACTGAAATCAGCCACCGCATTGATGACTCGCAGACCAAGTACCAGGCATTTTTCATATCGAACCTTCCCGTGCAATACAACTTAATGCAAAATAGTCAATTGCCCGGCGCAAAAATAGGGAGGGCTGGTCCCGGGTGCTGGGCATGTGGTGCTGGTACTCGAGAAATAACCTGGTGAGCCGCCGCCGACAAAGATGTAACCATCGACCACGGTCGGCATGGTGAACTTGACTGCGCCTGGCATGCTGGAACTGAGCGCGGTAGTGCTGTTCCAGAGGGCCGTCCTCGTGCCTGACCCTCCGGGCACAGCCGAGTAAACCCATAGCTGCGCAGGATTGGAGCCGACAAATGTTCCTGAACTTGCGTTGCCGCGACCAAAGCCGTTAGAGTCAAGTGCCCAGACGAGACCGTTAGAGCTATTTGAGCCGTCCCACGTCACGGACGTCGTCCCGCCGACGCTGATTCCCGTCGTCCCTTGCTTGGCGAATTGGTGGTCGCTCATCGCCGCCGCCGTAGGATTGAACGATCCGGGAGCACCGGATGTGTAGGAGTACCAATACATGTAGTCATGCAGTCCAATTCCATACAAGTACTGGTTCGAGCTACCCGGCGACCAAAAAGCGGGAATGCCCCAGATGCCGTTGGGACTTGTGTCAGCGGTGAAAGACACCGCTTGGAAGCACTCGACAATGCTGCCGGGAGCGGGCGTGGATGACGTCGTACAGTCAGTTTGAGAAGCCGTGGAGCCCGACGAGGCGGTATACCCACCGCCGTCGAGGCCGCCCATTATGCCGTTGCCGGTGGCGCTATAAGGAACCAAATATGCCATTCCCTGCTTCCCAACGGATATTAATTGGGACGACGACAGGAGCACAACTCCTGCGGTGCCCATGTCGGTATCCTGTGCGAGAACTGTCGTCGAATTAGGAGGACAGCTTGTGTAGAAACACACAGCTCCGCCACTGTCTAGTTGCGAATAGTCGTTAGGCGTGTAGTAATCCAGCTCGGACAGCGAGGAACTGAGCTTGATTATCGAATTTCCCCATTCCCCGCTCGAAGAACTCGGAGGGGATACATCGCCATTGCCTACCGCAACGTATACGTTCCCTGAGCTGTCGATGGCTGGCGCGCCGCCTGCCATCCAGATCCCGCCCTCGTGTGTCGTAGTGCCCGTCGGTTCGGTCGTGAAACTCCCCAACAACGAGAATCCACTACTGGGAGCGGAATAATTGATCTGGAAGCCAGCCACCCATCCGTCGTAGGGATGCCCGGAAACGCCGAAGTCGCAGTTCGAGGCCCAAGCAATGTAGACATTGGCCAGGGTACTGGAGGACTTTGACAAGGCCAGGCCGGGGCGCTGGTTTTCGACCAGCGGGTAGAAGGAACTACCCAGCGCAGGACCGATGTCAACATAGCTAAACTCGCTTCCCGATGTCGCGTCGACTGCGTGTAGACGCTGGCTGTAGACCGGGCCGCTTCCGTAGGCGATTTTGTGGTTGCTAACGACATAAAGCACCGGCGGCGTGACGCTCGCATCGATTACTGGTGTACTGGTAATGCCGACCTGCGGCGCCAGGTTATCGCAAGGATTGCCGCCACCTGAATGTGGAAGGTCAATGTACGGTATTGTCGTTTCTGGGGTAACGCCCGTGATGAAAGTATGTTGCCAGCAAATGCTACCACTGCCCGCGTTGACGGCGTAGATCGTATTGTTCTCTGTCGCGACAAAAACGACGTTCGTTCCTGATGCACAGCTACCGACCGATCCACTGCTGCTGGAGAGTCCATGAACGTAAAGCGGCTGCGCGTAAATCAGCCCGTCGGTGGCTACGGTCGTCGCGGCCAAGCTGGAGAAGTTGAAGCTTGGCGTGAAGCGCGTCTCGTTGGCGTTAACGCCGTCACGGTTCGTGTCGTTGTGATAAGTGAGAATGCACGGAGTAGTCCCGGTGCAAAACGAAGCAGAGGGCGTTATGCTACTCTGCGAAAACGTTAATGTAACCAGGAAGGACGGCAGCATAAAAAAAAACGAAGCGAATAGGGGAACCCGGAGTTTAGCGGCTTTCATTGAATTTCTCCTTGGGCGGGAATCGCTACACAACCCGATGTATACCAGTAAGGCGTTCGCTTGGAAAGAGAAAAATAGCGCAATTTATTGCAGAGACGTGAATTCACGTCTAGTGCCCTCGCCAAGCGTATCCCCGGTTAGCGACCCGAAAGAATAATCCAGCTTTCGCTACTCCGTGCTAGCCGTCCTCTGCCTTGTCTTGAGGCAATAGTTGCGGACGTCGCCGAAGCCGCCTACGGCGATGTGTCCGATGCTGAGCCAGCGCTCCATTTTGTGATGGTGGGTGCGGTGGAGCACATAGGACACGCCGATGGACGTGGCCGCGGCGGCGGCTTCCAGCGCGGCGAAGGCGGCGTCGTTGTAGACGATGTCGTCGGGAATGAGAATCTCCTGCCGGCCGCGTGCCAGAAAGTTCTTAGTTGAGGCGAAGTCCATGCCGCGCACGATGCCGACGCCGGTGAAGAGCAGAATGTTTTCGCGATCCCAGAATTTGTGTTCGGGGAGTCTCGCTGCGACTTCCGGCTTGGTCTGCGGCGCGGGAGTGTCTGGAAGCGGAGTTGCGTCCTGCGCGTGGCTTAGGCATGCGAGTACTGAGACCAAAATCCCCGTTAGGGACATCGTCTTCATGGAACGCATCTTCTGCAATGTAACTGCTTTGTGAGGTCTTTTGCCAGCACGAGCGGCACGGGGCAGGCAGGGATTCTTCGACTGCGTAAGCGCTGGGCTTCGCTCAGCGCTTACTTCGCTCAGAATGACGATCCCGCTTTATAATTGAGGGTTTGCTACTGCACACCGGAGAATTCCTATATGGCGGCTTCTTATAACGGCATTACAGTTCCTGCGAATGGCAAGGCGATCGGCTACGCTGGCGGGAAATACGACGTTCCCGCGAACCCGATTATTCCTTTCATCGAGGGTGACGGCACGGGACGCGACATCTGGAAGGCATCGGTGCGCGTGTTCGATGCCGCGGTCGAAAAAGCTTATTTGGGCAAGCGGCGCGTGGCCTGGTTCGAAGTCTTCGCCGGGGAGAAAGCCAAGGCTAAATTCGACAACTGGCTGCCCGACGACACGATTGCGGCGGTGCGGGAATTTCGCGTTGCGATTAAGGGGCCGCTGACTACGCCCGTTGGTGGCGGCATTCGCTCGCTTAACGTGGCGCTGCGGCAGATTCTCGATCTTTATTCTTGTATTCGTCCGGTCAAGTATTATCGCGGAACGCCGTCGCCAGTGAAGCATCCCGAGCGCATGGACGTGGTCATCTACCGCGAAAATACGGAAGACGTTTATGCCGGCATCGAGTGGGAAGAGGGAACTGCCGACGCCGCCAAGCTGATTAAATTTATTAATGAAGACATGCTTAAGAGCGGCAAGAAGCAGATTCGGCTCGATTCGGGCGTGGGCATCAAGCCGATTTCTATCACCGGAACGAAGCGCCTGGTGCGCATGGCGATTCAGTTCGCGCTCGACGATAAACGCAAAAGCGTGACGCTCGTGCATAAAGGCAACATTCAGAAATTCACCGAAGGCGCATTCCGCAAATGGGGATACGAGCTGGCGACGGAAGAGTTCCGTCCGCATGTGGTGACCGAGCGCGAAAGCTGGATTCTGGGCAACAAAGATAAAAATCCGAATATGACGGTGGAAGAAAACGCCCAGGCCATCGAACCCGGACTTGAATTTGCGGCGGAAGAGTTCCGGCGCGGAGTTTATGCCGAGGTGAAGTCGGTGCTGGACAAGATCTACGCCACGCACGGCGAGGGCGCATGGAAGAAGAAGCTGATGATCAACGATCGCATCGCTGATTCGATCTTTCAGCAGATCGTCACGCGTGCGGACGAATACTCCGTGCTGGCGTGCCCAAATCTGAACGGCGATTACATTTCCGACGCCTGTGCGGCGCAGGTCGGCGGCTTAGGCATCGCGCCTGGCGCGAATGTTGGCGATGGTTATGCGATCTTCGAGGCGACCCACGGAACCGCGCCAAAGTATGCCGATCAGGATGTGATCAATCCCGGATCGGTGATTTTATCCGGCGTAATGATGTTCCGCTTCCTGGGATGGAACGAAGCCGCCGACCTAATCGAACAAGGCCTCGAACGCGCTATCGAAGCCAAGACTGTGACGTATGACTTTGAGCGCCTTATGGATGGTGCGACGAAGGTAAAGACCAGCGAATTCGCGACACACATGATCGAGAACATGAATTCTTTGGTTGGAGTGAAGTAAGACTTTTAACCCAGAGAACACAGAGGCTCACACAGAAGCTCACGGATGACTGCGACTCTCCTCTGTGAAACCTCGGTGGCCTCTGTGTTAAAGATTTTGATTTTCATACGAAAGGTCATCATGCGAAAGAAAGTTAGCATTGTAGGTTCTGGAAATGTGGGCGCGACTGCCGCTCACTGGATTGCCAGCAAAGAACTGGCCGACGTCGTCCTCATCGATATCGTCGAGGGGGTTCCGCAGGGCAAAGGACTCGACCTGCTCGAAGCCATGCCCATCGAGAAGCGCGACTCTTACGTGCTCGGCACGAACGACTATGGGGATACCGCGAACTCCGACATTGTGGTGATCACGGCGGGCATTCCTCGTAAACCGGGCATGAGCCGCGACGATTTGCTGAACACCAACTACAACATCATGAAAGATGTGGTTGGCAAAGTCGTGCAACACTCGCCAAATTGCATTTTGATTATCGTGTCGAATCCGCTGGATGCCATGGCGCAGGCGGCTTACAAGCTCAGCGGATTCTCCCGCCAGCGCGTCATTGGCATGGCCGGTGTGCTTGACTCAGCGCGCTTTCGCGCCTTCATCGCCGAAGAGTTGCGGGTCAGCGTGGAGAACGTCACCGCCTTCGTGCTCGGCGGCCACGGCGATACCATGGTTCCCCTGCCGCGCTATTCGACGGTCGCCGGGATTCCGATCACCGAATTGATGGACGAAGCCACGGTCGCCCGCCTCGTGCAACGCACGCGCGACGGCGGCGCGGAGATCGTGAAATATCTGAAGACGGGCAGCGCCTACTACGCGCCGTCCGCTGCGGCGACGGAGATGGTCGAGGCGATTCTCAAGGATAAGAAAAAAATTCTACCCTGCGCCGCCTATCTGGAGGGCGAGTATGGCGTCCACGGGCTATATGTCGGAGTGCCGGTGAAGCTAGGATGGGCTGGCATCGAGCAGATCGTCGAGATCAAGCTCAGCGCAGATGAACAATCCGCGCTGAATAAGAGCGCCGATGCGGTGAAGGAGTTGGTGGCTGTGATCGGGGTGTAGTTGGCGTTCGTCAGCCGTGTGTTTAGGGGATCGCAATCATCCTGGCGTTGTATTTGTATCAGCGGACCTCGACCCGTATATTCGGGGAACCCCTCTGCCAATTGCGTTCGATCTGCCGTGTAGCTGCATATTCCTCGTCATCAGCCACCACAAATTTCTTGGCGCGGAGAATTTTCAACACGACATCGTCCTTGTCCGTGCCTTCCTTTAGGGATAGAAGCGCGATCATAAACCTGTCGCGCTCGGCCTTGGATATTTCCTTGCGAGCCACGTAAACGTAATCGATATAAGGTTGTGAGGTAAAGAAAACGCGAACCCGCTTTCTATCCAATTGGCCGGTAGCAATCAGAAAGTTGTAAACCGTTTCATCGATCGCTCCGGCGTCGACCACACCGGTCGCCACCATCGCCGCAGTCGCGAGATGGCTGCCGGAGTAACGGTATTTGAGATCGGTCTCGGGATATATGCCTGCCTGGATGAGTTCGTGGTAGGCCATCAAATGTGCGCTGGTGGAGTCGATATCGCCGAAGGCGAACTGCTTTCCTCTCAGGTCATTGAGCGAATGAATGGATGAGTTAATGCCAGTAATGAAGACCGAGTGGTAGTGCAAGTCGATGGCACGCTGGACCAGCGGAATGACTCCATACCTGGCATGCGCTCGAATGTAAACCAGTGCGCCCAGGCAAGCAAAATCGTAAGAACTATCGGCCAAGCCGGAAACTGTCTCACCGTAAGTATCGGGAGACGCAACTGTCACCGGACGTCCCATGGCCTTGGTGAGATAGGCCTGTAGAGGCGCTCTCTCTTCTTGGTTCAACCCATCCATTACTACGGCGAGCGTGGTCGGTTTGTCGGCCGAATAAAGCGGTGTGCCCGCTAGAATGCAGGAGAGCAAAACCACGGTGGATCTAGATCCCAAACGCATAGATCGCCTTCGTTCTACTTAGGCACTTCGCGCGCCATACGAATGAGACATCAAGTAATTGAAGCTTAACGCAATTGAAGAGCGATGAAGACTACAGGAGCGTCTGCCAGTCGGACGAGTGTGCTGGAATCGAACAGTTCGCGTGGCGATGGTAGAACAACACCGAGGTTGGCCGGCATCGAACAAATCGTCGAGATCAAGCTCACCGCAGACGGAACAGGCTGCGCTGGCAAGAGCGGGGGATGCGGTGAAGGAGTTGGTGGCTGTGGTCGGCTGTAGTGACGCCGCGGTCGGCTAACAGTCTTTGATTGTCCAGAAGCGGCGGGCTTCGTATCCCATCTGTAACAAGCGATTCTTAGGGTCGTGACGCTTGCCGCAGCGTGGGCACGGTATGTAGCGACTGATCGAGGTGCCTTGTTTGTCGTAGCTCGCGGAAACCGAAAACGTCAGCCCGCAACTGCACGGGATGAGATACATCTTGAGTTGCGGCTTAATTTTCGACCGCCGCGAGGGTCTTTTTCTTGCGCATGTTCGCTTGCAGAACTTTCTTGCGCAGGCGCAGGGTCTTCGGCGTGATCTCGACAAATTCATCGTCGGCAATGAATTCGATCGCCTGTTCGAGATTGAGCTGCCTGTAAGGAACCAGTCGAACCGCGATGTCCGACGTCGAAGAGCGCATGTTAGTCAGCTTCTTTTCGCGGACGACATTGACGTCGAGGTCATTGTCTTTGGCGTTCTCACCGACAATCATGCCTTCGTAAACATCGACCGTGGGGCCGACGAAAAGTTCGCCGCGCTCTTGCAGATTGTAGAGCGAATGGGGAGTGGTCACTCCGTCGCGATCGGAGACCAGGGCGCCGGTCAGGCGATGGGGAATTTCGCCCAGCCATCCGGTGTAGCCGTCGAACAGCGAGTTCATCACGATGGTGCCCCGCGTGTCGGTGAGGAGTTGGCTGCGCAGTCCGATGAGGCCGCGGCTCGGAACGCGGAACTCTATGCGAACGCGTCCGTAGCCGTGATTGTGCATGTTGAGGACTTCGGCTTTGCGCGTGCCGAGTTGTTCCATGACGACGCCGACGAATTCTTCAGGAACGTCTACGGTCAGCTTTTCGACGGGTTCCAGGAGGCGTCCATCGACGCGTTTGGTGACGATTTCGGGTTTGCCGACCATGAGTTCGTAGCCTTCGCGGCGCATCATTTCGATCAGAATCGAAAGCTGAAGTTCCCCGCGTCCCATAACTATGAAGGAGTCGGTCGCGGCCGTGTCTTCGACGCGGAGTGAAACGTTCGTCAGCAATTCTTTTTGCAGGCGATCTCGGAGATTGCGGGAGGTGACATATTGGCCTTCTCGTCCGGCGAACGGGGAAGTGTTCACCGTGAAGAGCATGGCGATCGTCGGTTCATCGATGGTGATCGGCGGCAGCGGCGCGGGATTCTCGACGTTGGTGATGGTTTCGCCGATGGTGATGTTTTCAATGCCAGCGACGGCGATGATGTCGCCGAGAGTGGTCTCGGTGATGTCGGTACGCTTGAGTCCGGAGAAGGAAAAGAGCTTGGTGATTTTCGTTTTCTGCAGCGATCCGTCGAGCTTGGCGATGCCGGCTTCTTCTCCGGTTTTCAGAGTGCCGTTGAAGACCCGGGCGATGGCGAGGCGTCCGAGGTAGTCGCTGTAGTCGAGGTTGGCTACGAGAATTTGCAGGGGCCCCGTGGGATCGCCGGTGGGATGCGGAATCGTATTGAGAATGGCCTGGAACAGTGGCTCAAGATTTTCGCCCGGGATTTTCAAGTCTGTCGTTGCGGTGCCAGCCTTCGCATTCGTGTAGAGAACAGGAAAATCGAGTTGCTCTTCCTTCGCATCGAGGTCGATGAACAAGTCGTAGACTTCGTTGAGTACTTCTTGCGGACGGGCGTCGGAACGGTCGATCTTGTTGATAACGAGAATCGGGGGCAGGTGAGCTTCCAGCGCTTTGCCTAGTACGTAGCGCGTCTGCGGCAACGGGCCTTCGCTGGCGTCCACGAGAAGCATGACGCCGTCCACCATCTTTAGCGCGCGTTCGACCTCGCCGCCGAAGTCGCTGTGGCCGGGGGTGTCGACGATGTTGATCTTGGCGCCTTCGTGAAATACCGCAGTGTTCTTGGCCAGAATGGTGATGCCGCGCTCGCGCTCGAGGTCGTTGGAGTCCATGACGCGCTCAACCAGTGCCTCATTGGTGCGGAACGTTCCGCTCTGGCGGAGTAGCGCGTCCACGAGCGTGGTCTTGCCGTGATCGACGTGGGCGATGATAGCGATATTGCGAATGCCAGAACTCAAAATGGGTGGATCCTTCCCTGGGTGGCTGTCTCTTTGAGTTTACTATGCGCGGAGGGTCATACGCTGTCCGACTTGGTGTTTCGCAGTCGATACCAGCCCACAATGGCAAAGAGCGAAAACATGAAGATAATCGTCGAGATGGCGTTGATCTCAGGGGTGATGCCGCGGCGGAGGCGTCCCCAAATTTCTAACGGGAGCGTGTTGTCGCGGCCGATCAGGAAGAAGCTGACGGCGATTTCGTCCAAGGACAGTGTGAAGATCAGCAGTGCCGCGCCAATGATCGAGAGCTTCAGGTTGGGAATGGTGATGCGCCAGAAAGTTTGCCAGTAGTTTGCGCCGAGATCGAGCGAGGCTTCTTCCTGAGCGCGGTCGAGTTTTTGCAGTCCGGCGAAGACTTCGGTGGTCGCCACTGAGATCAAGGCTGTCCCGTGTCCGAGGACGATGGTTAGCAGGCTGAGCTTTACGTTCACTTCGCGAAAGAGCATCAGCAGTGACAATCCGGTGATGATGCCGGGGAGAATGAGCGGCAGAAGCACAAGTCTCCGGAATAGGGCCTTGCCGGGGAAGTTGGCACGGTCGAGGGCCAGGGCCGCCGGGATTCCGAAAGCTAGCGCAATGGCCATCGCGCACACGGCAACGAGCAGGCTATTGAATACGGCGGTCCAGATCGCGTCATCTGCGAATAGGGTTCGATACCAATCCAGTGTGAGATTGCGTGGCGGGAATCCGCCTACGCCCGCGCCATTGAAGGAGTATACGACTAGGGTCACGATTGGGAGGTAGAGGAAGGCAAACACTGCCAGCGCGTGAGCGGTTAGCCAGTGCGAAGGGGCCGGTTGTGGAGTACGCGCGTAAGGTTGCTCTGAGCTTGCCGAAGGGGTCGCGCCTACAGGCCCTGTCATTGGAAGCTCCACCGT
>Ga0302319_10015886_pt1 | contig 13908 bp, 11 predicted proteins | sample Bog_T0_2_FD_203319 | JGI IMG/M metagenome (GOLD analysis project Ga0302319, IMG submission 203319) | Peat permafrost microbial communities from Stordalen Mire near Abisko, Sweden - Bog_T0_2 | ecosystem: Environmental > Terrestrial > Soil > Wetlands > Peat | place: Sweden: Abisko, Stordalen Mire...
GCATGAGATTTATTTTCATCGGCAGGCGCGGCTTCTGGCGCCGATCCGGTTGACGGGAAACTATGGCAGCGAAATTCTGCGGGCCATCACGACGTTCAAGCCGCTGGGCCTTACGCCGGAGATGTTTACGCCCGATTTTGCCCGGAGCGTCGCCGGCGCCGCCGGGCGGTGGGCGGCCGAGAAAGGCCATCCGGACACATTTGCGGTTTTCAAGGAAGTTCCGTGGAACATTTTTGGCAGCGTGGCCGCCGGGCGGTCCCAGGTCAGCTTTCGCACACCGTATCTGGACAATGAACTGGTTGCCTTGTCCTATCAATGTCCGGTCAGCCTTAAGAAATCCTCGCTGCCGACCATGCGATTTGTGAAGTCATGCAGCCCGGCGCTCGACCGCATCGCCACGGACCGTGGATTCATCAGCGACCGCTCGGGACCGGACATCCTGTGCCGCCGTATTTTTGCGGAAGCAACGTTCAAGTTCGATTATCATTACAACGCCGGGCTGCCCCGTCGATTGGCGGTCTTCAACCCGTTTTTACGATTGTTTGCCGAAAGCACCGGCATCGCGGGGCTGCACAAGTTCCTCCAATACGGACTGTGGATGCAGCGCGATCTGGCGCCCTATTTGCGCGACCGCGCCGCCGCCGCCGCCGCCCAGGCCGGAAGATTCTGGTCCGGTGATTTTCTCAAGCAAATGGCGGAAAGCCATATCAGCGGACGGAAAAATTATTCGGCGGAAATCAATGCCGTGCTGACCTTGGAAGCGACGGAACGCCTCCTCCTGCGGGATTTGCCGCGCGGCTTGGAACCAGGTTGAAAACCGTGACGAGCGAACGAGCCATAAAAATCAGTTTGTTGACCGCCGGCAAAGATCGTCCTTATGCCTTGGGGTTGGGGATCGCTTTGGCGGAAGCGGAAGTGGAATTGGATTTTATCGGCAGTGATGAGGTCAGCAGCCCGGAATTGCAAAAAAATCCCCGCGTCCATTTCCTAAACTTGCGCGGGGAGCAAAGCGCCAACGCGCCGTTCGGCCGCAAGTTCGCGCGCATCCTGGTTTATTATTTTCGTCTGCTGGCCTACGCGATCCGGGCGCGCCCCCGGCTCTTTCACATTTTGTGGAACAATAAAATTGAATACTTCGATCGCACGGCCCTGATTTTATATTACAAATTGCTCGGCAAAAAAATCACGTTTACCGCGCACAACGTGAATGTGGGCAAACGCGACGATCATGATACGTTTCTCAACCGGCTGACCTTAAAGATTCAGTATCGCCTGTGCGACCATATTTTTGTTCACACCCGAAAAATGGCGGAGGAATTGGTTTCCGATTTTTCCGTGCCCGAGAGCAAAATCAGCGTCATCCCGCTGGGATTGAGCAATTCCATTCCCAACACCAGCCTGACCACTGAAGCGGCGCGGGCGCGACTGGGTTTTCAGGCGGGCGACAAAGTCATGTTGTTTTTTGGCCAGATCGCCGCTTACAAGGGACTCGAGTATTTGCTGGATGCATTTTTTGAGCTGGCGCGCGCGGATAAATCGTATCGTCTGGTCATTGTGGGGCGGCCCAAGGGAAGAAAAGAATATTGGGAAGGTTTGCAGAAAAGGATTGCCGGCAGCGAACTGCGCGAACGGATCACCCAAGTGATCGATTTCATTCCCGAACCGGCCATTGAGCTTTATTACAAGGCGGCGGATGTTTCGGTGCTGCCCTACAATCACATTTTCCAAAGCGGCGTGCTGTTTGTGGGCTACAGTTTCGGACTGCCCGTCATTGCTTCGGATGTCGGCTCCTTTCGGGAGGAAATCGTCGAAGATAAGACCGGCTATATTTTCCCGCCGCGCGATACGGCGGCGCTCATGCGCGCCATTGAGCGCTATTTCGGCAGCGACCTGTATGCCCGTCTGCCGGTGCATCGGCCCGAGATTCAGGCGTTTGTCCAGGACCGTTGTTCCTGGAGCAAGGTCACGGCGATCACGAAGACGGTTTACGCCCGCCTCTTGCAAACCACATGAAACCGCTTGTTTCCATTCTTATTCCGGCGTATAACGCCGAAAAATGGATCGCGGAAACGCTGAAGTCGGCCCTGGCACAAACGTGGCCCCGCCGGGAGATCATTGTCGTGGACGACGGTTCCCGCGATGGAACGCTGGCGGCCGCCAAGAAATTTTCAGCGGCCGGCGTCCAAGTGGTCAACCAGGCCAATCAGGGGGCTTCGGCGGCGCGCAACCACGCTTTCTCGCTCTGCCAAGGCGATTACATTCAATGGCTGGACGCGGACGACCTGCTGGACGCGGAGAAAATATCGCGGCAGATGGCGGTGGTGGAAACGGTCGCTGACAAAAAGGTTCTCTATGCTTCCGAATGGGGATTTTTCATGTATCGGGTGAACCATCCGCAACCGGTCCAAACGACGTTGAACGAGGATCTGACGCCGGCCGAATGGATTTATAGGAAACTGTCGCAAAACCAGTTTCTGCCCAATTTTGCGTGGCTGGCCAGCCGCGAGTTGACCGCGGCGACCGGCCCCTGGGACACGCGGCTTTCGCTCGATGACGATGGTGAATATTTTTGCCGCATGATTGCCGCGAGCAGCGGCATTCGTTTCGTTCCCGGCGCCAAAAGCTATTACCGCATTTCGGATGCCGGCAGCTTGAGCAAGGTGGACCGGTCGGACAAGAAACTGGAATCACTGTGGCTTTCGCTCCAGCTGCACATCGGTTACCTGCGTTCGCTGGAAGACACGGAACGGACGCGCGCCGCGGGTGTCACTTATTTGGGCAATTGGTTAAACTACTTTTATCCCACGCGACCTGATATCATACTTCAGGCGCAGGCGCTGGCGCGGCAGCTGGGCGGGTCCATAAACCTGCCCCGGCTAAGTTGGAAATACCGGTGGATTGAAAAAACATTGGGGCGTAGAGCCGCCAACCGGGTACAAGCCACACTGCCGCGAGTCAAAATGTCCGCGGTCCGGTTTTGGGATAAAACCATGCACCGCTGGGGAAGATAGCAACGTCCGCAGATAATTATGCCTATTCATCTTGTCATCGAGGCCGGCCGCACGGAACGTCAATATTGGCGCGATTTGTGGCGCTACCGCGAACTCTTTTACTTTCTGGCGTGGCGCGACTTTCTGGTCCGCTACAAGCAGACCGCCGTGGGCGTTGCCTGGGCGTTGATCCGGCCAGTCCTGACCGTCTTGATTCTGACCATGGCGTGCAAAGTCGGCGGCACGCTGGACACGCTTCATCACGATGGTCCCCCCGTGCCGCTGGAACTGCTTTCCGCGATGTTGCCGTGGCTGTTTTTTTCGACCGCCATGTCCGAGAGCGGCAGCAGTCTGGTCAATAACGCCAATCTGGTTTCCAAAATATATTTTCCGCGCGTGGTGGTTCCGGCCAGCAGCGTGATCATTAGCTTTGTGGACCTGCTGATATCGGGCTCGCTGCTGGCGGTCCTTATGGCGTGTTACCGCTATCAGCCGCCGCTCCAGGTCCTGTGGGTGCCGTTTTTCGTCCTGCTCGTCTTTGGCGCGGCGCTCGGATCGGGTCTTTGGATCGCCGCGTTGATGGTGAAGTACCGTGATTTTCGTTTCATTGTTCCTTTCATTATCACTTTTGGCCTTTATGCCGCGCCGGTAATGTTTCGGAGCTCCCGGTTCCCGGCGCTATGGGAACACTGGGGAATCCAGTGGCCGGTGCGTCTGCTGTATTCTATGAACCCCGTGGTTGGAATCATCGACGGATTTCGCTGGTGTATTTTAGGCGGCCAGTATGACCTGATTTACCTGCCCGCGCTGGTCGCTTCCATTATTGGGACTATCCTGTTGGTGACGACCGGCCTGTGGTATTTCCGCAAAACCGAACGGACGTTTGCCGACATTTTATAGATCAGAATAAGGCAGAATTGAGTTGATTTAACGGTCACAGACATGGATTATAGAGCTAACACAGGATTGTCTGACTATCGGGCGCGTTTGCTTTGGCGTCGCGCTTCAAACTGGAACGCGCCAACAGGTTGTAAGAGGGGGCGGCCAAGTCGCGTCTCAACCTTTTTGGTTGTCAGCTTATTAACGAGGTGATTATAAAATGAGCGAAACATCCAAGGTCAGGGCAATTTGCTTTCACCTGCCGCAGTATCACCCTATTCGCGAGAATGATGAGTGGTGGGGCAAAGGGTTTACGGACTGGACGAACGTCGCCAGAACGCGACCCCGGTTCAAGGATCATTACCAGCCCCATTTGCCAGCCGACCTTGGTTTCTATGATTTGCGGCTGCCTGAGGCGCGCGAAGCGCAGGCGGAGCTGGCGCGACAGCATGGGATTCACGGTTTTTGTTATTATCATTATTGGTTCAATGGACGCCGGCTATTGGAGCGTCCCTTTAATGAGATATTAGCTTCCGGGCAGCCAAGTTTTCCCTTTTGCCTGTGCTGGGCCAACGAGAATTGGACACGCCGCTGGGATGGCCAGGAGCGGGACGTATTGCTGGAGCAGAATTACAGCGACGAAGACGACCTAAACCATATTCGCTGGCTGGCCAACGCCTTTCGCGACCCGCGCTACATCCGGGTTGAAGGGAAACCAATTTTTCTGGTGTATCGGTTGTCTCGGCTGCCCAATCCAGCCCGGTCCGTTGAAATTTGGCGGAACGAAGCAAGTGCGCTTGGCGTGGGCGATATTTTTATCTGCAATGTGGAAAGCATGCCGTCCGAGCATGGATTGGCGCCGCTCTGTAAGCTGGATGGAACCGTTGAGTTTGCGCCGGATTGGGACGCCCTTCCGCCCCAGTTGAGAGGAAACTGGCTGACCCGCAAGCTATCGCGAAATCCAAAATTATTGCGAACGGCCGGAAAGCTGGGTTTGACTGAACCATGGCTGGTCGAAGACCGGGTTTTTTCTTATGCGGAATTCGTTAAAAAAATGACAGCCAAACCCGATCCGTCTTATCTTCGCTTCCCCGGAGCGATGCCTTCGTGGGACAATTCTTCCCGGCGGAAGAGCGGCGCCTTCATTTTTAAAGGCAGCACGCCCGAGCTATATGAAAAGTTGCTGAGAGCCGCCGTAAGGAAAGCGCGGTCCGCCCACCCTCAGGATCCGGTGGTATTCATCAACGCCTGGAACGAATGGGCGGAAGGAAATCATTTGGAACCTTGTCAGCGCTGGGGAGACGGCTATTTACGGGCGACCTTGCGCGCGCTCAAAGGTGAGGGATCAAACGAAGTTTCGCCGCCGCACCCGGTGGCAATTTCCGAATCCCACTTATGAGCGACGCCATTATTACCGCGGAAAACCTTTCCAAGTGCTACACCATCGGGCACCTGAACCGGCAGGGGGACGGGCTCCGGCACGTCTTGGACCGGGCGATGCGCAGTCCGTTTCAATGGTTGAAAGGCGGGCGAAACGGCCAGGATAATAAAGACGAGGAGTTTTGGGCCCTGAAGGACCTCGAGTTTGAAATCCAGCGCGGGGATGTGGTCGGCATCATTGGGCGCAACGGCGCCGGGAAATCGACATTGCTGAAAATCCTGAGCCGCATCACCGAGCCCACCACCGGCCGCATCACCATGAACGGGCGGGTGGCGAGCCTGCTGGAGGTCGGCACGGGCTTTCATGCGGAACTGACCGGGCGCGAAAATATTTTTCTCAACGGCGCGATCCTCGGGATGACCCAGGCGGAAATAAGACGAAAATTTGACGAGATCGTGGCTTTTTCGGAAGTCGAGCGGTTTCTCGACACGCCGGTCAAGCGCTACTCCAGCGGGATGTACACCCGCCTGGCCTTTGCCGTGGCCGCGCACTTGGAGCCCGAGATATTGATTGTGGATGAAGTTCTGGCGGTGGGCGATGCCGGGTTCCAAAAGAAATGCCTGGGCAAGATGCAGGAAGTGTCGCAAAGCCAGGGGCGCACGGTGCTATTTGTGAGCCACAACATGGGCGCGGTGACGAACTTGTGCCGCTCCGCCTTCTGGCTCCAGGGAGGAAAAATAAAGGCCATCGGGGAAGCGCGCTCCATCGTCCAAGATTACCTGACGGATACCACGGGCAACTCCGGCCAGTTTCATGTGGTCAAAGACGTCAGCCGCCTCGGCGCGTATGGAGATAAGATGCGCATCCATTCCATTGAATGGCTGACGGATTATCCCATTCAGCACGGCTCCACTGTTCGCATGGCCATGCATTGCCATGCGGCTGCGGATTGTGAGGACGTGGCCGCGGCCATTGGATTTTCGAATCTTGAAGGCGTCCGGCTTTTGACTTATGATACCGACCTCCTGGATATGACCCGCCACCAGATCAAGAAAGATCAGACGGTCAGTTTTGAATTTGAAATTTCTGATCTGCCGGCTGCCCCGGGAATATATAATCTCGATCTGGGCCTCCGTTCTGGCGATATGCATATGTTGGACTTTCTGTCGGCGGGCGCTCAAATTGAAGTTGTTCCGGGAGACAAGACACCGGGAAATATTATACGGCCGGGAGCCGGCATCCGGCTTCCCTGCCGCAGCCGGCTTCTGGCGCAATAACCCTTATGACCACCAGACAGCCTTTGGCCGCCCTCCTGAGGAAGACCGGATACAAACTGGTCAGCTTTGCCGATCGTTTGGTTCCATCAGCCGCGTCCGCGCCGCAGCAGAGCCGTTTTCTGCGCTTCTTTTATCCGGGACATTACTATAGCCCGCTGCCCGATCCTGACTACGTTGATGCGCATGGAGCCCGGTTGTTCAACCGGCAGATCGATTCCCTCCCCGGCATTGATGACAATTGGCCGGGACAAGAGCGGCTGTTCAAAGAGTTCTTGAAATACTCGCCGGAGTATACGCCAGCGGAATCGGCGGAGGCCGCCCGGACGGCGGGCAATCGCTATTATACCGACAATACTTTCTTCAGTTACCTTGATGCCTTCAGCTACTACGGAATGTTGCGGCATTACCGGCCCAAGAACATTGTCGAAGTGGGTTCCGGTTTTACTTCGGCGCTGGCGCTGGACGTGGCTGAAAAGTTCTTACGGCCGCCGCCGCGGTTCACGTTTATCGAACCCTTTCCCGAGCGGTTGCGCCAGCTGCTGCGGCCCGAGGATTTCAATAATACGACCACTCACGAATCGTTTGTTCAGGAAATGCCGCCGGATGTTTTTCTGGCGCTGGCCGCCGGCGACATTCTCTTCATCGATTCCTCGCACGTCAGCAAAATCGGCAGTGACGTGAATTTTCTGTATCTGGAAATTCTTCCCCGGCTGGCCCCGGGGGTCATCATCCACATCCACGATGTGTTCTGGCCCTTTGAATATCCGAAAGCGTGGCTGGATGAAGGGCGCTGTTGGAATGAGCTGTACTTGCTGCGCGGCATGCTGGCCGGAACAAAACGGTATCGCATCCTGCTTTTTAATTCCCAAATTGCCGGGAATCATCCTGAATTGATCAAAGAACTGCCGTCGTGGGCGTCGCCCAAATACGCGCAAAGCATCTGGCTGGAGGTTGTATGATCGCCCCTCGTAAAATGCCGGAAAAATATGCGGAATGGAACTGGCAGCACGGCGCTCCCGACGGGCGTCTTATCCGTCGGCGGACACGGCTGTTTGCCACCGCCAACACGATTGAGCGCTTGCGGGGACCTTTCGCAATCCAAGTAAATAATACGACGCGAGCTTTTGAATATCCCTGGGCTTATGAAGCCGGGCGGCTGCAGCCGGGCTTAAAGACCCTGGAAATCGGCGGAGGCTTGGGCGGGTTTCAATTTGTGCTGGACCAGCAACAGTGCCAAGTGACCAATGTGGACCCCGGCATGGAGGGCGAAGGCTGGCCTTGCAACGCGGAATCGATGGGCAAGTTAAACCGGCTGTTCGGAGCCAAGGTGCAGCTTTTGAACACGACGATTGCGCAAGCGAACCTGCCGGATGCGGCATTCGACCGGGTTTTTTGCCTGAGCGTCATCGAACACCTCAGTGAGACCGAAGCGCGTTCTTCCATGCAGCAGGCGCACCGCTGCCTGAAGCCCGGTGGCTTGTTCGTCATCACAGCCGACCTGTTCCTGAACCTCAAGCCATTTTGCTCACGTCCGGCTAATCAATTCGGATCCAACCAGAACCTGCGAAATTTGATCGACGAAGATCAATGGCTTCTGGTGGAGGGCGACCGGTCCTGTTTATATGGTTTTGCGGAATTTGATCATGACCGGATTCAGAGCAATCTGGAGAATTATTTCATCGGCAAATATCCCACGCTGGTTCAGTGTCTTGTTTTGCAAAAACGATGACCCGACCAATCCGCCCAATGCGCATATTAGTCATCACACCCAATCTCCCCTGGCCGCTGAATTCCGGCGGCGCCGCTGCGCAATTTTCCACGCTGAAATGTCTGGCGGAGGACCATGATTTTGTGGTCGCAGCCCCGTTGCACGAACCTCGCCAGGTAGAGCACCTGCGCCAGCTTGAGGCCGCCCTCCCGAACGTCAGGTTTGTGGGTGTTCCGGTGTGGTGGCAGCCGGAAGGGCCGCCCAGAAACCCTTTTTTCCGGCTCGCCCGCGGGCTGAGGCATTTGGTGCCTGAGCGGCCGGCCCGCCAGGCGCCGGCCGCCAGTTCATTGTATTATCCGTTTAATCCGCAGCCGAATTCATTTCTCAAGGCCGTTGTCGCAGAACTTAAAAAAGGCGTCGATGTTTGCCAGATGGAGTTTGCGGAAATGATGTCGCTGGGGTGCTGGTTGCCGCCTGCCATCCCCCGGATCTTTATTCATCACCAGATTCATTTTGTCTATGCCCGCCGATTCATTGAGGCGCAGGGCGACCCCAGCGGCCACGCCCATTATCTCGCGGCCATGATGGAAGTGCAGGAACTCGCCTATCTCAAATATTATAATGCCATCGTCACCTTCAGCCGCGAAGATCGGGACGCAGTGCAATCCCGGCTGCCCGGGACGAACATCATTGTCAGTCCTTTTCCCGCTCCGGCTGATTTGAATGATGCCGGCGAAATCGCCGCCGCTTTTTCCGGTCATTTTTGTTTTGTGGCGCTGGGGGCCCACAATCCCAATCGCGACGCCTTGGAATGGTTGCTGGCGGAAATCTGGCCCCAAATCACGGCGAAGCTGCCATCGGCCAGTCTGCATGTCATCGGGGAGTGGTCGGAGGCCGATCAAGCCGCCTTCACCCGGCCCGGAGTGGTCTTTCGCGGTTTTGTAAAAGAGCTTTCGGCGGCTTTGCGGGGCGGCATCATGCTGGTGCCGTTGCGGGTGGGCAGCGGTTTGCGCGTGAAAATCCTCGCGGCTCTGACCCTCGGGGTTCCCGTGGTGACCACCACTATTGGCGCGGAAGGCTTGCTGGTCGAAGCTGGCACCGAAATGCTCGTCGCGAATGCCGCGGCCGAATTTGCGCAAGCCGCCGTCAAATTGGCGACGGAGCCGGCGCTGTGGCCCGCCATGGCCCGGGCGGGACGCGAAGCGGTCAAAAGAAATTATTCGCCAGCGACCGTGCGCGCACAGCGCAATCTGATATATGAAGCCTTGGTCTCGAAAAAATCCGTCGCCAACGGGGCGGTCGAAACAAAATTGGTTTCCTGAACCCGCTGCTTGGATTTTGAGGATGCGTCATTCATGCCGGAACACTTGATCCCGTCCGCGGACGCCCGGCTGGCGATTGTCATTCCCGCCTATAAGGCCATGTATTTGCGGGAATGCCTGCAGGCTATTTCGGCCCAAACCGATCGGCGGTTTTACGTCTATGTGGGAGATGACTGCAGCCCGGAACCGCTTGGCGAAATCGTCCGGGAATTTTCCGCGCAATTGCCGATCACGTATCACCGGTTTGAAAGCAACGTTGGGGGCAAATCGCTGGTGCAGCAATGGGAGCGGTGCGTGCGTCTGACACATGAGCCCTGGATCTGGCTGTTTTCCGACGATGATTTCATGGACCCGGGCTGCGTGGCGGCGTTTTACGAAGAACTGAAAAATACCCGGGAAAGCCATGACCTCTATCGGTTCAACACGATATGGGTGAACAGCGCCAAGGGGACCCGGGCGGTCAGCCCGCCGCATCCCACCGAGGAATCGGGCGCGGAGTTTCTCAAGGCGCGGTTGCGCAGCAGCAGAAACAGCACCTTGCAGGAGCTTATTTTTTCCCGTCAGGCCTGGACCGAAACTGGCATTCCCGAGTTTTCGCTCGCCTGGTGTTCGGATGACGCGTTTATCGCTTTGCTGGGGCGGCGGCGTGCCATCCGCACCATTGCCGGACCGTTGGTTTACTGGCGTTTGAGCGGAGTCAACATCACGAACGACCACACGAGCGCCTCCACGCGGATCAAATTAAAAGCGTCCATGAGCTTTTTGCGGTGGACCGTGGATTATTTCAAGATCCACCGGCCGGCGGAATTGTGCGAGGCCAGGCCCCTGGCGGAGCGCCGGCTCGTGGACTTGCTGGCCAATTGCTGGATATACCTTGACCGTCCGTTGTGCCGGGAGATCGAGGCCTGGGGCGCGGAGGTATTGGGCCGGCGCGCGGGGTGGGGCTGGCGGATGGCGCTGCGGTTGAACGCCCGGCTGACGGTCAAAAAGATCCTGGCACGGCTGAAACTCATCCGTTGAAGATATTAAAATGCTGAAGATCCTCTGTCTCACAAGCCACGATCTCGACGCCCCCGCCCATGGCGCCATCGTACGCGCGCGGAATATTTTCAAGCTGCTGGGGCGGCTGGGCGAGGTCCACGTCGTTCTGGCCGGGTTTTATAAACAGTGGAACGAGCCGTTGCCGGCGAGCTGCCGCGGTTTTGAGCTGGTTCGCTCGATCTATTTTGAGCAAACACTTCGCCGGCCGTTGCGGGACCGGATTCGCCATGAGCTGGATTCCCGTTTTATGAACACCGAATGGATGCAGGCCAGTGCGTCCGACCGCGCCTGGCTGCAATCGGCCCTGCCGGCGTATGATCTGGTTTGGGTGCACGGGCTCGGCCTCGCCAATGGTTTCAACCTCTGGCGCTGGCCGGCGTCCGTGCTGGACGTTGATGACATACAAAGTTCGGTCCAGCTTTCCCGGGCGGCGCAGGCGTCCGGCGCGCTCCAAAAACTTCGTCATCGGTGGATGGCCGCCCGCTGGCGCCGTCAGGAAAAAAAACTATCGGAGCGGTTTGCCGCCGTTTGTGTATGCAGCGAACCGGACGTGCCCAAACTGGGGTGGCCGAAAAACACATTTGTCGTGCCCAACGGCTTTGAGCCGCCGGCTACACCCCTGATTCGGCAGCCGGTCACGCCGCCGCGAATTGGTTTCATTGGCAATTTTGGGCACCACCCCAACCGCGAAGGCATTGAGTGGTTTCTCGAACGCGTCTGGCCGTTGATCGTGAAAAAACATCCTTTCGCCTGTTTGCGGATCGCGGGCGGCGGCAAGACGGAACCCAACTGGCCCCGGCCGAATGTGGAGGTGCTTGGCTGGGTGGCGGACACTGAGGCGGAAATGGCCACCTGGTCGCTGGCCATTGTGCCGATATTGACGGGTGGCGGCACCCGCGTGAAAATCGCGGAATACATGAGCCGGCATTGCCCCATCGTTTCAACCGCACTGGGCGCTTATGGGTACGACCTTGCTGATGGGCGGGATTTCCTGTTGGGCGATCAGCCGGACATGTTCGCGGCCCGGTGCGCTCAAATCCTCGAAGATCCAGCGCTGGGGGAGAAACTGGCCGGGAACAGCTGGCAACAATTCATCACCAGCTGGACCTGGGACGCCCAGGCGGACCGCATCACCCGGGTCGTGGAATTTGCTTTGGAGGAAAGCCGTCGTTCCCCTAAAGTTTACAGATGATGACGCCGCCGCAATTTTCGGTCGTGATTCCGTGCTACAATCGTGGCCGGCTATTGGCGCGTGCGGTGGAAAGCGCTCTGGCGCAAACATTTAAGCCTTCAGAAATCATCGTGGTGGACGACGGATCAACCGACAATTCAAAAGCGGTTTGCGCGGGCTTTGGCGATCGCATCACCTTCGTCTACCAGGCGAACGCCGGGGCCTCAGCGGCGCGTAATACGGGCGTCGAACGGGCGGCCCATGAGTGGGTCGCATTTCTGGATTCGGATGATTATTGGATGCCAACTCATTTGGAAAGAATGGCGGAGGCCATTGTTGAAACCGGGGGCGGCGCCAATTATTATTTTCGCGACATGCAGATGGGTGAAGCCCCAAACGCGGCGACGTTGTGGCAGATGATCGGTTTCGCGCCGCCGAAAGCAGTGCAGTTTATCGCCGACGGGACCAACTGGGCGTTCTTGAAACGGCAGCCGATGATGCTTCAGTGCGCGGTGTTTCGCAAAGTGGTCTGGCTGGAGTGCGGTGGGCTGGAGTTGGGCTTTCGCCTGGTTCACGACACGGATATTTTCTTTCAATTGAGCATCGGCGCCAAAATCTGCGCGGTGACCGGCGTGGGCTGCGTGCAGACCAGTGACGATACGACAGGGGTGCGGCTAACGGCGGTCATACCCAGCGGCACTCCGGCGTATTGGCAAGAATGCGTCGGAATGTGGGCCAAGGTATTGCGCCAGGGGGCCGCCTTGAGCGAACCGTACCGGGGAATTGCGCGTTTGAGCCTGGCGGTTTCGCACTGGCGCCTGTTGCGATTGAATTGGGCCAAGGGCCAGCGGAGCAGCGGGTTGGGGCACGTGCCGGGAATTTTGAGGGCCGCGCCGGGATTTTTTTGCTCCCTGCTGCTGCACCGGCGTTCAGATGTGGCGGCTCCGGTGGTAACGCCGGAATACGAATTGACCACGACCGGAACCATTCACCAGCATCGCCGGCGGATCTTGGGCGGCATATTGGAACGCAAAGAGCGCTGGAGCCTTTCTTGGCGAGGGTGGTTAGTCCTGCTGCTGGCGGTAATGGTTTTGGCCCGGGCATGGATGTTGAATATCCACGGTTTTCTGGCGCCCACCCGGCGGGTGGACACAAAAATACTCGTGGTGGAAGGCTGGGTCCACGATTACGTCCTGCGGGCGGCGATGAAGGAATTCCAAAATGGACATTATGACAGGATCTATACCACGGGCGGGCCGATTATCGGCAGCGATGGCGCGACGAACGACTACAACACTTCGGCGAGCGTGGCGGCAGAGCAGCTGGTGAGATTTGGGATGCGGCCCGAGCAGGTGCAGATGGCGCCCTCGCATGTCGCCGGGCGGGACCGCACTTACAGTTCGGCCTTGGCCTTGAAGTATTGGTTCGCGGCCCATCATCAACCGGTGGCCAGCATAAACCTTTTGACGGAGGATGCCCATGCCCGGCGCAGCCATTTACTGTTTGTCGAGGCATTCGGCGCCGATGCTGACGTGGGCATTATTGCCATTCCCGATCCGGATTACCAGCCGGACCGCTGGTGGCATAACAGCGAAGGGGTTCGAGAAATTCTGGCTGAAAGCATCTCGTATCTCTATGCGCGATTCCTGTTTTACCCGGGGCCGCCGGCTAAATAAGGGGCAGGCAGACTCTTTGGGCAACAAGGCCCTTGCTTGTCGTCCGGATTTGCTGAAAAATGTTGAATCGTGAATGTGAACCTGAATAAAAGGATGGCGAAACAGGCTTTCAGAAACGCCGGGTGGTGCACGTTATTGTTTGCCGCCAGCCGGGTCATGGCCGGGCTGGATGTAATCAATGGTCCAGCCCCCACGCAACCGCTCACCACGCCTGCCATGCAGGAGGATCTCTCGACCAGCCAGATGGAGGTCTTCATCCCTTCTGGCGCGGAAGCGATGGGAAATCTTCCGGAGCCGTTCAAGTACGACAACATTGTGGTGCGCCCACACATTGACTATGAACTCGAGTACGCCACCGGCGTGCAGTCGGCGCCGGGCAACCCGCAAGCCACCATTGTCAACCAGCTGATGCCGGGCGTAAAGGTGGATTTGGGAAGCCATTGGTCAGTCGATTACTCACCGA
>Ga0302319_10015888_pt1 | contig 13907 bp, 11 predicted proteins | sample Bog_T0_2_FD_203319 | JGI IMG/M metagenome (GOLD analysis project Ga0302319, IMG submission 203319) | Peat permafrost microbial communities from Stordalen Mire near Abisko, Sweden - Bog_T0_2 | ecosystem: Environmental > Terrestrial > Soil > Wetlands > Peat | place: Sweden: Abisko, Stordalen Mire...
CGGCGGCGGCGGCCTGGGTAACCACAACTACAACAACGGAACCCAGAACGGTTTCGCCAATTACCTGATCAACTACGACTCGTCGGGCGCCGTCGCCGGCGGCGAGGTTGGCTGGAACGCGCAGAGTGGCAACATCGTGTTCGGCATCGAAGGCAGCGGCTTGTGGTCCGGCATCAAGGGCAGCGATGCGAGCCAGTTCAACCAGGGCGCGCTTCCGATCAACGCCATCGACCAGTCGAACCTGCGCTGGGTCGGCTCGATCGTCGCGCGCGGCGGCATCGCCATCGACCGGATTCTCTTGTTCGCCGACGGCGGCTGGGCATACGGCAGCATACTTCACACCAGCACCACCGCCGGTTTGCCGGTCGATTCTTTCACCAACAAGCAGAGCGGCTTGGCGGCGGGCGGCGGCATCGCCTACGCGATCACCAACAACCTGATCGGCAAGTTCGAATACCGCTACTACGCCATGGGCCAGTACGCCCGTGGCGGCGCCCCGGCCCTCACGCCGAACAACCTGCAGGTGCCTTACACCGTCGACAGCACCTATTCGGTGATCACGGTTGGTCTCGACTACAAGTTCGGTGGGCCCGTCGTTGCGAAATATTGATGCTTGGCCTGCGCTGATCCGTGACATCAGCGGATCAATTGTCGCTCGCTGACGGGGGGACAGCCATGCGTGCTCCAGGGCCAAGGCGAAGAATCGAGATCATGCTTGCCGTCGCGGCGCTGTGCGCCGCGGTTGCAGGGTGCGTCAGCGATACCGTGGTCCCGAGCGCGGAGAATTCCGGCAGCAATCAGCTTGGCTACCATGGGGGGCCGAAATCCCCGATGTGGTCGGGCCAGTAGTGATGTGCAGTTTTTTCATGGAGGTGACGGATATGACCAACCTGACTGGAACGAGCGTGCGGTTCGGATTGATCGCCCTGGCCGCAGCAGTGCTGAGCGCCGGCCTTTGCGGCGATGCCTCCGCCGGGGCTCACAAGCAGCGCGTGCATGCCCGCAGCGCCTTCTACGAAAGCCACGCCCAGCTGGTATCGCAGGCGCCGACCCATCTCGGGCCGATGCGCTATTACGGCGGTCCGAAATCGCCGATGTGGCGCGGCCCGGCAGAGTAACGGGCGCGCCTGCACTGCGCGTGAGCCAATCGATCTGTCGTGCACCCCTGTGAAAGGTACGCAGCGCCAGCAGAGCGCCGGAAGCGCTTGAATCCATTCCTACAAGAGCTTCAGGTCCAAATATGAAAGCAGTTCTTCTGGCGACCGTCTCGTTGGCAGCGATCGCCCTGAGCAGTACGGCGCAGGCGGCGGATCCTTGCCCCTACGGCGGCGATCCCTACAAGAATTACAACTGCCTCGCTCCCTATCTCGGCACGGACTTCCTGAGCCGCTTCATCAATTACTACCGGCTCGAATGGAACCACGACGCTCCGCCCGCGGATCCGAAATTGCCGCCGGGGCGCCGCGACTACTGGCCGGTGACGCCGCAGAGCGTGCCGCCGATGCCCTTTACCGAATGGCCGTATGGCGGCACCACCAACCTCGGCGTGACGCGGGCCAACTCCGTCGACAGTCCGCTGATGGTCGCTATGGCGAACACGCCGCTCGGCCACTGGATGGATGACGCCCACATCCAGATCTATGGCTGGGTCGATCCCGGCGGCAATTTGTCAAGCAGCACGGTGCGCGGCGGCAACGCACCGGCCGCCTACAGCTACAATCCGAACAACGTTCAGCTCGATCAGGCCGTGATCTACATCGAGCGGCTGCCCGACACGGTGCAGAAGGACCATATCGACTGGGGTTTTCGTATCGCGCCGATCTGGGGCGAGAATTATCGCTACACTACGGCATACGGATTGTGGAGCAATCAACTCCTGAACCAGAACAAGAACAGCGGCTACGACATGCCGATGGCCTATGGCGAGGTGTTCATTCCCTGGGTGATGGAAGGCCTCAACGTCCGGTTCGGACGCTACATCTCGATCCCCGACATCGAGGCCCAGCTGGCGCCGAACAACTACATGTATTCGCACTCGATGACCTACACCTACGACAACTATACCAACACCGGCATTGAATTGACCCTGGCGGCGACCAAGAACTGGATCCTGCAGTTCGGCTTCACGGCCGGAACCGAATCGCTGCCGTGGCACGTAGGGGCGACCATTCCCAATCCGATGCCGAACGCGCTTTACCCCGGCATGACTATGCCGAAAGATCCGGGAGCGGTCCCGACCTTCACCTTTGGCGTGCGCTGGGGCAGCGACGACGGCAACGACAACATCAACCTGGTTTCGAATGCCATCAATGGCGGCCAATGGGGGTACAACAACCTGCAGTGGTATGGCGGCACGTACTATCACAAGTTCAACGATCAGTGGCACGTCTCGATCGAATCCTACAACGAGCACCAGAACAACGTGCCGAATCTGCTCAATCCAGCCGCGCTGGCCATCATCGCCGGCGGCGGCACGCCGTTCTCGCCACAATACATGGCCTACAACGCCCCCGGCGGCGCCATCTGCAAGACGGCCGCGGTGCTGAGCTGTACGGCGCAGTGGCAGACCGCTCTGATGTATCTGAACTACAAGGCGTCGCCGCTGGACAACATCTCCTACCGCGCGGAGTTCGTCGACGACTATCAGGGCCAGCGCACCGGCACCAAGACGCGGTACATCGAGACCGGCATCGGCTATCAGCACTGGTTCTCGCCCCAGATCGAGATTCGGCCCGAGGTTTCCTATTACAGGTCGCTGGATGCGTTTGCCTTCAATGGCAATGCCAACCTGGGCATCCCGGCCAACCGCAACTACGCCATCATCGGTTCGGCGGACATCATCATCCACTTCTGACGTGAGGAAAACCCTCGCGGTTTTCTGCAAGATTTTGAGGATTATTGAGCAAAACGGCGGCAACTCGCTGCCGTGGTTGGGTGCAATGGAAGAATGTCTGGGCAAATCGATAGTTTTCGTACCATTTGCTATTTTTCCTATATGAATCGCCGTGGAATTACCTCTTGGACTCATCTGCGGTTTTCGAGTGACGTAAGCTTCGTGTAAGTTCAATGCTGTATCGCAACATAACAGCCCTAATCGCAGGATGAGGTGTTGTGATCCGGGGTAGGCGTCTATCGCTAGGAGTTAATCAAGGTGAACGTTTTCAAGAACCTATCGGGACGTTCTCGAGTGGTTTTTCTTCTCGTGATTGCACTCGGCGGAGCCGCGTTATTCTGGAGCAGGGGTTTCATTGGCTTTGCCGACGGCCAATCGGAACGGAAGGAACGAATCGCTACTGCGGCGGCCGATCAGCCGGGACCGGGCAAGCCGGATGACGCGCCGATCGTCGATTTTTCGGAAAAGCAGGCGGGCTCGCTCAAGATCGGTCCGGTGGCATCGCGCGAGTTCGCGGTCCTGAAGACCGCCGTCGGCACCATCGACTTCAACGAGAACATGCTTGTCCAGGTATTTTCCCAGTATCCGGGCAAAATCCTCAAGGCGTTCTACAATCTCGGCGACGAGGTCAAGCAGGGCGATATCCTGTTCACGATCGACAGCCCCGATCTGCTGCAGGCCGAGTCGAATCTTCTGGCCAGCGCCGGCGTTCTCGAATTGCAGAAGCGGACGCTGGCGCGCGTCACGGGCCTGTTGAAGGCCGGAGGCAGCGCCCAGAAGGACGTCGACCAGTCGACGTCCGACGAGCAGACCGCGGAGGGCAACCTGAAGGCGGCCCGAAATTCGGTTCGCATCTTCGGCAAGACGGATGAGGAGATCGACCGGATCGTGGCCGAGCGCAAGGTGGACTCCACCTTGCTGGTTCCCAGTCCGATCGCCGGCAGGGTGGTCGCACGCAGCGCCGCACCGGGATTTTTGACCCAGCCCGGCAATGCGCCCGCACCGTTCCAGATCGCGGATTTGTCGACGATGTGGATGTTGGCAAATGTCATCGAGACCGACGCGCCGGCCTACAAGCTCGGACAGGACGTCGAGGTCAGGGTGCCGGCCTATCCCGACACGGTGTTCAAGGGGCATGTTACCCAGCTCGGATCGATGATCGATCCGAATTCCCACCGGCTATTGGTGCGTTCCGAAATCGACGATCCGCAGCATCTGCTGCGATCCGGGATGTATGCGAGCTTCGTGATTCATGTCGGAAGCCCCGTGCGCTCGCTGGCGGTCGCCGACCCGGGCGTGGTCAGGGAAGGCGACGGGACGATGACGGTATGGGTGACCGGCGACAGCCGCCGTTTCGTCAAGCGCACCGTCAAAGTCGGCCTGCAGCAGGACGGCTGGACCCAGATACTGGAAGGGCTTCAGCCCGGGGAAACCGTCGTCATGGACGGGGCGGTCTTCCTCAGCAACAAGCTCCTGCTAGGCGACGCCGGCTGAGCGGCGCCGGGCGCGTTAATCCAAAAGCATACTGTGGGGTCTCTTGATTAAGTCGTTACTCGAGTTCGGTCTGACGCGAAGCGCGATCATCGTGCTGGGTCTTGCAGTATTCTGCGTGGCCGGTCTCATCGCATTTTTGCGACTGAACATCGAAGCCTACCCCAATCCGGCTCCCGTCATTCTGGAAATCACCGCCCAGGCCGCGGGTCTGTCCGCCGAGGAGATGGAGAAATACTATACGATTCCGATTGAGGTCGGCCTCTATCCGACGCCTGGTGTCGTCGGTATTCGCTCCACCTCTTTTTATGGCCTGTCCTTCGTCCGCGTGACCTTCGCCTACGGCGTCGACTTCTACTTCGCGCTCTCGCAGGCTTCCGTCAGCATCCAGCAAAACGTCAATTTGCCGGGCAATCAGGTTGCCCAGATTCAGCAGTCCAGCCTGGTCGGAGAAATCTACCGCTATCAACTGGTCGGCCCACAGCATTTCGGGCTGACCAATCTGCGGACGTTACAGGACTATGTCGTCACCCGACGTCTGCTCACCATTCCAGGAGTGGTGCAAATCAACGCGTGGGGTGGGACAACGAAGCAGTTCAACGTCGACGCCGATCTGCAGAAGCTGGAAGCCTACAATATCACCGTACCCCAGCTCATCGCCGCGCTCGGCAACGCCAATATCAATGTCGGCGGTCGCGAGATCACGATCGGGCAGCAATCGGTCAATATTCGCGGCATCGGGCTGGTCGATAGCGGCGGCGCCGACGACGTCACCAAGGGATACAAGGTCCAGGATATCGAGAACGTCGTGCTGACGCAGTCGGGCGGGCTTCCGATTCAGGTGAAGAATGTCGCGACAGTCTCGGTCGGCTATGTCCCGCGGCTGGGAATCGGGGGCAGGGACCACGATGACGACGTCGCGACCGCCATCGTCGTGATGGGGCGGACCCAGCACACCAACGACATCATTCCCAAGGTGCAGAGCATGGTCGAAAAGCTCAACACCGATGGCAGCCTGCCGCCCGGGGTGAAGATCGTTTCCTACTACGATCGCAGCGCGCTGGTAGGGGTGACCACCCACACCGTGCTGCACAATCTGATCTTCGGCTGCCTGCTGGTTTTCCTGATCCAGTGGGTGTTCCTCGGAGACCTGCGCAGCGCGCTCATCGTCGGGGCCAACATTCCGTTCGCGCTGTTCTTCGCCATCATCATTCTGGTGATTAGGGGCGAGGACGCCAACCTGCTGTCGCTCGGCGCGGTCGATTTCGGCATCATCGTCGACTCCGCCGTGATCATGATGGAAAACATCTATCGAAATTTCCAGTCGACGCCGGAGCATCGACAGACGCTGATGCACCATCTCTCCGAAGGTTATTGGGGAGCGGACCCGACCTCGGCGATGGGGCACAAAACCACGAGCCAGCGGTGGTCGGAACGGCTGCGGATCATTTACGTCAGCGCGCTTCAGGTCGACAAGGCGGTGTTCTTCACCGCGGCGATCACGGTGACCGCCTTCGTGCCGCTGTTCACGATGCAGGGTGTGGAAGGCCAGATCTTCGGGCCGATGGCGCGGACCTACGGCTACGCCCTTGCCGGCGCGTTGCTCTCGACCTTCACGGTGACGCCGGTGCTGGCTTCGTTGCTGCTTCCCAAGCACGTCGAGGAAGTCGAAACCGTGATCGTGCGCAGTTTGCGCGCGACCTACACGCCGGTGCTGCGATGGGCGCTCGGAAACCTGACGTTCGCCGTGATCATCGGCGTGGTGTTCATGGCTATCAGTTTCGTGGCCGCATCACGGCTCGGCAGTGAATTCCTGCCGGCCCTGGAGGAAGGCAATTTTTGGATCAGGGCCTCGCTGCCGCCCACCATTTCGCTCGATGCGGGCACCGAAGTGACGCGCAAGATGCGCGAAATCATGCTGAAACACCCCGAGGTGCTGACTGTCGTGTCGCAACATGGACGGCCCGACAACGGAAGTGATGCCTCGCCGTTCTCCAACGTCGAGCTGTTCGCGCCACTCAAGCCGTTCGATGAATGGCCCGCCAACCTGACCAAGGAAAGGCTGACCGAAGAACTTCAGGAAGAATTCAGCGAAACAATGCCCGGCATCGGGTTCAACTTCTCGCAATACATCCAGGACAACGTCGAGGAAGCGCTGTCGGGCGTGAAGGGCGCCAATTCGGTCAAGATCGTCGGACCGAACCTGGAGATCCTGGAAAAGTTCGCCACCCAGGTGATGGCCGAGATGGCCAAGGTTCGCGGCGTTGCCGACCTCGGCATATTCCACTTGCTCGGTCAGCCCAATCTCAACATCAAGATCGATCGCGAGAAGGCCGCGCGCTACGGACTCAATACCGGCGACGTCAACACCGTCGTTCAGGCTGCACTCGGCGGCACCACCGCCACGACCGTGCTGGAAGGCGACAGGCAGTTCAATCTGGCCGTCAGGCTCGATCCGAAATATCGCAGCAGCGTCGAGGCCGTTCGTACCGTGAAGGTCGGCTATCAGACACCGTCCGGAATCAACGCCTATGTGCCGCTCAGCGAGATCGCGGATATCAGTATCGACACCGGCGCATCGTTCATCTATCGCGAGCGCAGCCAGCGCTTCATTCCGATCAAGTTCAGCGTGCGCGGCCGCGATCTCGGCAGCACGGTCGCCGAAGCCCAGGAGCGGGTCGCCAAGGCTATCAAGCTTCCGAACGGCTACCAGATCCTGTGGGCCGGCGAATTCGACGACCTTCAGAACGCCAAACAGCGGCTGATGATCGTCGTTCCGATCACGCTGCTGCTGATCCTGGTCTTGCTGTACGGGTTGTTCAACTCCCTGCGCGACAGTCTTCTGGCCGTGGCCGGAATTCCGTTTGCAATCGGAGGCGGGTTGATCGCGCTTTATCTTGCCGGACTCGACTTCAGCGTTTCCGCCGCGATCGGCTTCATCTCGCTGTTCGGCGTCGCGGTAATGGATGGTATTCTCAATATCACCTATTACCGGGAATTGCGGGTACAGGGCATGGCGATCGCCGAGGCGGTGTTCCACGGCGCCGAGCAGCGGATGCGGCCGATGCTGATGACCGCGCTGTCGGCGGGCGTTGGACTGTTTCCGGCAGCGATCTCCCACGGCATTGGAAGTCAGGTACAACGTCCCTTGGCGACCGTGGTCGTAGGTGGCATGTTCATTGGTCCGTTGCTGCTGCTGGTCGTGGCTCCCGCGCTTCGCATGATATTCCTATCGAGAGACAGGGGGCTCACAAGTGAAGGTGAAGACGACGCCGCGGCCATCGCTGGGGCCGAGAATAGCCTGGAAAGCTAAGTGGGAGCCGTGGTGTCGAGCGTTCTTGGGGATTCGACCATATGTTGTATCTAGGGCGATTAGATCCTCGGCCGCAGCTTGGCGCGTCAGATGTTGATTCTGGCGCGCGCAGGCGTGCCGTGATCACGCTCGCAACGATTGCGGCGTTGGTGTCGATCGCAGGCTGCGCGGTGGGGCCGAATTTTCATCCGGCGGCGGTGCCTGACGCCAACGGCTATGTCCCCGGCAAATTGGCCGCGCCCAATCCCGGCGTCGGCGCGCCGCCAGTCGCCGCGCAGCACTTTGTTTCCGGCGCCGACGTTTCCGCGCGCTGGTGGTCGGCGTTCAAATCCCCGCCGCTCAATGAACTGATAAAGCTGTCGGTCGAGCACAATCCGACGCTGCAGAGCGCCGAGGCGGCGATCAAGGTCGCCCAGTACAACGCCCTGGCCCAGCGCGGGCTGTTCTTTCCGCAGCTGACCGGCAATTCGACGTCCTCGAGCCTGTTGGCTTCCAACGCCGGCAGCGTGTTCGGGGCGCCGCTGGACTCGGTGCCGCAGAGCCAATATTCGCTGGTGACCAACCAGCTCTCGGTGTCGTTCGTGCCGGATATCTGGGGCGGCAACTTCCGGGCCGTGGAGAGCCTGGATGCGACGGCGGAACAGCAATTGTTCCAGCTCGAGGCAGCCTATCTGACGCTGACGAGCAGCGTCGTGACGGCCGCGATTCAAGAGGCCTCGCTTCGCGGCCAGATCGCGGCGACCCAGCGGATCATCGCGATCGAGCGCAACCTGCGCGATATTCTCAAGCGCCAGTTCAGTTTCGGCCAGGCCGCGCAGGCCGATGTGCTGGCGCAGGAAGCCGCTCTCGCCGCAGTCGAACAATTGCTTCCGCCGCTGGAAAAGCAACTAGCGCAGCAACGCGACCTGCTGACCGCCCTCGCGGGGCAATTGTCAGCGGATGAGATCCTGCAGAGGTTCGATCTGGCGCATCTCAGATTGCCGGCGAACCTGCCGATCAGCCTGCCCAGCAAGCTCGTCGACCAGCGCCCCGACGTCCGGGCGGCGGAAGCCAATATGCATTCGGCGAGCGCGCTGATTGGCGTCGCGATCGCCGCCCGGCTTCCGAATATCGTGCTTACGGCCAATGGCGGATCGACCGGCTACAACTTCGCGCAGGCCTTCACGCCGGGGACCGGGTTCTACACGCTGGCGGCGAGCGCGACCGCGCCGATCTTCGATGGTTTCACGCTCTACCACAGGCAGAAGGCCGCCGAAGCGGCTTTGGATCAGGCCGAAGCCCAATACCGCTCTGCCGTCATCACCGCATTCCAGAACGTGGCGGACGCCTTGCGGGCTATCCAGGCCGACGCGCGCGCGATGAAGGCGGCCCGGTACGCGGAAGACACCGCCAAGGCCAGCCTCGACATCGTTCAGAAGCAGTTGAACGCCGGCCAGGTCAATCAGCTGGCCGTCCTCAATGCGCAGCAGACCTACCTGACGGCGGCTATCACGCGCGTGCAGGCAGAAGCCAACCGCCTGTCCGACACGGCGGCGTTGTTCATGGCGCTTGGCGGCAATTGGCCGGCCAAATGCACCACGCCGGATTGGCGGCAATGTGCGATGGGAGAGGATCCGATTCCGGTCGCGGTCTCAACTGCAGAGTAGCTGCTGACAACTAACGTGAAGCGCACTTCGCGAAGTGCGTTTTACCAAACGACGAAGGCGCAGAGCAGCGACAGCGGCAGCACGGCAGGGCCGAGATACATCCATGTCCGGTAGGCGCCAGGATCCTTGGGAAAGATGAAAAGATTCACGACGAACCAGGTGCAGACGCCAAGACCCAATGCCACGCGAATCAAATCGTCCGGCGTTTCGTAAAGCGATGAAAGCCTTTCGATCTGCGGACTGGCGACGCGCGCGGTCAGCACCGTCAGAATGATCAGAAACAGCGTACGAACCACTATACCGGCGATCCGAACGCTCACAGGAACCATCAGCTTGGCGTTGGACAGTTTTGCTGTGCCAGCTGGCATATCTATGTTGGCCATCGCACATTCCCTCATCAGCCTGCTTAAAATGGTAACTCTCATCGCGCTGCAACAGCAAGTAGCTATTTTATTTTTACTTATCAAATCCAAGTGTTGCTTTTATCTCTATGTAAAATGGCAGTACCACTTACCTTTATTGGATGTGTTTCATGCTGGGTATGCGAAAGCCGTGCAATTCAGCATTGAAACGCCGGAATCGTGGGGCTCACTGACGCCGGATGCACGTGAATGGCACGGCGTTCGCACGTCCCCAGGTCAAAAAATCGCCATCGATAAGGAGGCTCTGCGTGATTGGTGGAAAGAGAGCGATCGGGACGGTTGTCGTCGCCCTGACGGTCGTGGCATCGCTGATGGCCGTGCCGGCGTATTCCCAGTCGGCCCTCGGCAAGAGGCCTGGGAATGGCGGGTACGATGGACCTCCGCCGGATAACAAGCCGAAGATCGATGAAAAGGCCTACAAGTCAGCGCTGGAGCGCATACCGGAGCCGGACAAGAAATACGATCCTTGGGGCGTCGCGCGTACGGCTGAGCCGGCGAAGCCGGGTAAGAAATCAAACCAGTAGCGAGTTGCAAAGAGACGAGCCGGCCCTGTTCTTGATCCCAGTCTTGATCTCGGGCATTTTGCCAGCCGCATCGCGATTGCCGTTCGGTCCCTCTGCCGTATTGCCCGCGCCCGGTCGAAGCGGATAACGGGAGCTTGCATGCCGTGGCCAAAAGATAATCAGCCATGTCAAAGTTTTGACCGCTAGACTGTTTTGCTGATTTTTCGTGCACCCGCTGATTGTTTCTTGCGCTTTTGCCCAAGCAGGATCATCTTGATTTGCAGGGACAACAAGACGGCGAATAGGCCGTCGAACAGGAAACGCCAAGGGCTGTTCCGTTTGGGTTGTCTCGGACCGAATGGAGATGGCAATGTTGAAAACGACTACCGGAGCGCTCGCTATTCTTGCTGCTGCCGTACTGGTATCCGGGCCCGCCGCGGCCGGGGGAGGCGCGACGAGCGCGGCCTCGAAATATAGCCACACAAGCCAAGTCGCTGCCGCGCAGACCGGCGGGCAGGCATCGCGGGACTTCAGGATTACGGAGTATTCCTCGTCGTCAGCGCGACCGCACGCGGCCAAGCACCATTAATTCGGCAGGGGTCCGCTGCTCTTCGTCGACCCCGGCAGGGATTCGGCTAGAGCGGACGCTCGCTTGATTCCGGTGCGCCGGCCCCGTCCGCCTGACGCGGCGGTGTGAGGGGAGTGACCCATGTCCGCGCCGTCGACAGCACCTCGGGCAGGAGGGCGTTGACCTCATCCTTGGTCATGCCCGGGTGTATCCGCGGGTCGTAAAGGATGTTGAGCAGGTACTGGTCGTAGACGTCGAAGAAGCCCATCTGGACATCGTCGTTGAACATGGTCCAGGGGACAGAGCGGTCGTCATTGATGGCCCCGAGCGCCTGCAGCAGCTCTTCGTAGGCGCAATCGTAGAAGGTGAAGTCTCCGGCATCGACCGGCAGGATCACTTCGGCACGGCGGATCCTGAATTGCTTGTCCTTGCCGATGCCGGACAGGCACTCCGGGCTAAGCGATCGCTGGATTTGCGCCGCCCTGCCGTTTCCGTAGAGCGAGCGAATGGTCCGCTTCAGGTCGCGTTCGGGAACGAGCCGGACGACGAAATTGGCAGCCTGGCGGTCGTCGGTGACCGCCACATCGAGATGGTTCACGCGGGACCGAATGTCGGCAACGATCGTGGCGATCTCCGAACGGCGATCGGGTAGGCCCTTGCTCTCCACGAATATCCTGACCGGCTCATCGAACTTTCTGACGCGATCCGCCGGCGCGCCGACCTGGAACTCGGCGTTGAACGCGATCTTGAAGAAGCCTTCCTTGATCTCGTCGTTGGTGAAATCCGTCCGCTCCGAGGCGCGCCGGACGCTGATGTCGGGGTTCTCCGCGTTCGCGGGACCACCGATCACAGAGAGCATCAGCGCGGCCGACACGGAGGCCGTCACGATCAGCTTGCGGGCCACCCGAATCCGATGCGTGGTTACTTCCGCGGAGGGAAGCCTCTCGCTGATTGCCGGCGCCGAGCTATTTGCAAAACTCTGCCACATGCGATCGTTCCTGGTCGGCCCCTGTTCACGCTGCTCAAACTAAAAGCAAAATTTATGCCGTCAGTTGAGGCGCTGTCGTCGGCGGATCAGGCTGGCTGCGGCAACGAACCTATCGATGGCGCCATATGTTTTCGGGATGGCCCGATGAGGTTTGTTATATATTTTTAATAGCCGAATTCACCGGCCTCCAACTCCCGGGAGGCCGCGCGAATGGGTGCCGCTCAGGGCTCATGCTTCCCAAGCCCCTTGCTTCGCAAGGCTCATGCTTCGGGAAGCGTCGTAGCTCACGATGGCCGAACGCGGTCGTCGGTTCAGCGCGCAAGCACTGGCAGCGTCCGGAATATGCAGCGGAGGCTGCCGGCGTCATCCATTCTCAATGGAATCGGTCGCGCGGCCGCTCGGCCGGTCCCTGCGGACCCTTCGGTGCCATCCCCGCCTTGATTTCATCGGCGGTGACGCGGCAGTCGCCGTTCTTGTCGAACTTCAGGAAGAACGGACTCGGCTTCTCGACGAATTCCTTGCGCGTGATCTTGCCATCCTGGTTTTCGTCGAAATAACCGAAATCGGCATCTGCCAATGAGGGGTCGGCCTTGCGGACCGTCTCGAACTCGGTGGGGTCGAGGCGCCCGTCGTGGTTTTTATCGGCAAATGTAAAGATCCGGTCGAGGAAGGACTTGTATTCCTCGCAGGTGAAAACGCCATCGTGATTGGTGTCCCAACTCGGCGGCCCGTCCTTGATCAGGGCGTCCTGCGCCGGCTTTTGGGCAAGAGCCAGCGATCCGCTCGCCAGCAGCAGCCACACCGCAAGCCCGATCCCTGAACCGGATTTTCTAACCACCATCATTCTCCTGTCTGTCTGCAGCCGACAGCTGCCGGCCGATCATCTATCTCTTTGGTCTGGGTCGATTTGAAGCCCAACGCAGCGGCCGAAGAAACTCGCCGCGCCGGCTGCTCGGGTGCCGGTCGCTAACTCATCACCCGGCGCACATACGCGGCCCCTTTCGTCAGCACGCACATGTATGAATAGGTCTCTTCCGTGCCCGCCGCGACGGTGTCGACGTCGACCATGATGGGCCGCGCCTGGCCCTGCCACGTCGCCAGCATCGCTGCCGAAACAGGATGGGTTCGTGTTTTTCTTATGACGAGCCCTGAGATGTGCGGCAACGTTTCGGTGGCCTTCAGGATGCAGGCCCTGTTGTCGTCTGCCCGGCCGGCAGCGGCAGCCAGAAGCACTGTCGCGGCGATGATAGCCAGTTTAACGCGCATCAGGCCCCCGGCATTTTGAGAAATCGAAGCAGATCAATCCGGATCCTCGCGCGAGAGCCGCATTGCCGCACCCATCCGGGGCCATGATGAGGGCAATGGATCGTGCAATCAAGCAGCGATGTTCCGCGGGCCATTGGCTATTCCAGATATATTATTTGGCGTAGGAAATTTATCTAAAACGACACTGCCTCCTGAGCTCACTCAGCAGGACGTGAATCGAACTGCCGCAAAATGCGGCCTTCGCGGTTCGCGCGCGCCGGCGGGCGGATGTCGGCCGACCGCGCGTATGCGATCGAGATAAGTTTACCGCGCTATCGCGACACTGGCTTTAATCTGCATGGCGACATCGCGAATTGCTCTGCCGCGCCACCATGCCTAGCAGGAATTCGAGTCATGAAAATCACGCCCCGTGTTGTGCTGCTATTGGCCGGCGTCGCTGCCGTCGCGATCGCAATTCCGCAACTGGCGTCGGCGTACGAAGCTGACGGCGCTGCGTTGAAGTTGGCGATGGGACCGACCAGCGCCGCGATGAAAAATCAGGGTCCGTCGACGACGGCCGACAAGGCGGTTGCGAAATGCGACCCGTCTGTCGGGACTTGCCCGAAACCCCACCACCGTTCGAAGCACCGCAGCAGGGGCTCCGCCGCGCACTGAGGCGTGGGTCGCGTGGCCGGCATGAATATTGCTCTCGTTCTATCCAGGCCGTGCACCCAGGAGGCACCGGTGGGCGGCTAAGGCCCGGCGCACGCTCATACCCGGCAAGGGTGCGTCGGGCCGCCTCCAAGCGATTGCCTGCTGGCCGCGTCAGGGATTTTAT